>Ga0302278_10004012_pt1 | contig 15506 bp, 18 predicted proteins | sample III_Bog_N3_2_FD_194543 | JGI IMG/M metagenome (GOLD analysis project Ga0302278, IMG submission 194543) | Peat permafrost microbial communities from Stordalen Mire near Abisko, Sweden - III_Bog_N3_2 | ecosystem: Environmental > Terrestrial > Soil > Wetlands > Peat | place: Sweden: Abisko...
GAGTTTCTGGAGACATCGGGAGACTTGTATCTTTCCGTGCGGGCTTCGCTGCGCCGGCTGGAAGCGGAGATGGATGCGCTGGAGGAGGTTGACGAAGCGCCGGGGTTGCGGAAGCGGGTAACGCGGCTGCGGACGGAGCTTGAGTTCCTGCTGGAGTCGAACGCCAGCAACATGGTGTATTGGATGGAACGGCGGATGAGCGGCGGGGGGGATAACGCTGCGGGCGGACGTGGAGGCGGATTTCGGGCGCAGGCGCGAACGACTTTCCTGCAGGCGACGCCGATTGATGTTTCTGAGTTGCTTGCGGAGCGGGTTTTCGAAACGATTCCGACGGTGATTCTAACCTCGGCCACGCTGACCGTGCAGGGCGGGTTTGAGCACATGCGCAAGCGGTTGGGCCTGACGGAAGCGCGAGAGCTGGTGGTGCCATCGCATTTCAAATATGGCGAGCAGGCGCTGCTTTACCTGCCGCCGAACATGCCCGATCCGCGGGAGCCGGATTTTCCGGAGGCTGCGGCGAATTGCATTCGTCGCGTGCTGGATATTACGCGGGGGCGGGCGTTTTGCTTGTTTACCAGCTACGCGCAGATGCGGGACTTGTACGAGCGGCTGCTGCCGGTGCTTGATTTTCCGCTGCTGCTGCACGGGACCGCGCCGCGCAAGGCGCTGCTGGAGCAGTTCCGGGAGACGCCGAATGCGGTGCTGTTTGGGACGTCGAGCTTTTGGCAAGGCGTGGATGTGCAGGGGGAATCGCTGAGCTGCGTGATTATCGACAAGCTGCCGTTTGCGGTGCCGAGCGACCCGGTGGTGGCGGCGCGGATGCGGGCGATTGAGGAGGCGGGCGGGAAGCCGTTCTTCGATTACCAGGTGCCGGCGGCGGTGCTGACGTTGAAACAGGGATTTGGGAGACTGATCCGGTCGCTGGAGGATCGCGGGGTGCTGGTGCTGCTGGATCCGCGAATACGGAGGCAGCGGTATGGTCAGACGTTTCTGGCTAGTTTGCCGCCTTACAAGATGACTGCGACTATTACGGATGTGGAGATGTTTTTTGAGCAAGGCGGAACTGCCGGATGATTCCTGGGCAGGATGTCCGACGGGCAGGAAAGACTTGATCAGACGTTTTCACGGCCTGACTGGGATTTGAAGCAGTACGGCAATGTACTGGCGGACCTTCGACATCATGGAGGCGGGGGCCTTGGAATGGAATTCGGCTCGGCGACCGGACCAATCCATGCTCTTCAATTGATCGACAAGCACAGCGCCGTCGACACCCCCGACGGTGATGGGCAGAGTAAACGGGTACGGCTTCACTTTGCTCGTCAATGGACAAACGACGGCCAGCCCACTTGCCCGGTTGTAGCGCAAATCGGTCAAGATCAAAGCGGGCCTGCGTTTTGCCTGTTCCCGGCCAACCTGCGGATCGAAATCCATGAAGACGATGTCTCCGGTGTCCGGAACGTACGGTGTCACCATTCGACGCTTTCCCTTCCGATTTCAGCACCGAGGGAGACCTCCGCATATCGATTTTCGGGCGTAATCTGGGCCACCATCTGAGCCAAGGTGGGCATGGCGCCGACGCGGTGCAACTGCACAATCCCATCGGTACCGACAGCAATCTCCAGCGAGTCACCGACCTGAAAGTGAGCGTCCTCCGCCACGGGCTTCGGAATTCGCACGGCCAGGCTGTTTCCCCATTTCAGCACTTGTGCCTGCATGTTCATCTCCTGTATCTACATTGTATCACCGCCAGCGATTTAAGGACATTGGCGGCGTGATCGGGTCGCGGGAGGATCGGGGGGTGCTGGTGCTGCTTGATCCGCGGATCACCCAGAAACGATACGGCCAAACCTTCCTCGCCAGTTTACCGCCTTATCGGATGACGGCGACGATTACGGATGTGGAGAGGTTCTTCGCTGGGAAAGAGAATTCTTGAAATTCGCGGATTCGCCTTGGTCGAAGTCGACTGAAAAGTACCTTGCGTAGTACATTTACTCACATGAGCACTCGAAAGAAGGCGGCATTCGATCACAGCGGTTCCAGCTTTGACAGCTTTCTTGAAGAAGAGGGCATCCTGGATGAGGTAGAAACCGCAGCCATCAAGCGGGTAATCGCATGGCAATTGGCGGAGGCCATGAAGGCGAGCAAGATCAGCAAAAAGACAATGGCCGAGCGCATGGGCACAAGCCGCTCGCAGCTTGACCGCCTGCTGGACCCGGAGAACAGCGCGGTTCATCTGGAGACTATCGCCAGGGCGGCCCGAGCGGTAGGTAAGCGGCTCCGATTTGAGATGGTAGACGCGGCATAGATCACTTCGCCCGACATTCGGTGACCATCCAAGCAAGACTTAGATTCAGCGACCTCACAACCCTTGAGATGAGAGGTGCGCTATGATGGGCCAAACCCAAACTATGGATCTGGAGTGGCTGGATGGATCGCGGGCTGTACATGGTGTCTTGTCTTCTCGGAATTGCCGCCGCACTGGCCGTCTTTTTCCCACTGGGGGCCAAGCGCAGAGCGTGGATTCCGCCTCTTGGCTGGTGGCTTTTCCTGATGGTAGGAGTTGTCATTTGCTCCTATGGCCTATCGCACTCGACCGCGCCGTCCTTCGCGCCACGGATCACAGCGGTCGGCAAGGCTTACGACCATTTTGAGCGGCGGCACGGCAGGGACACTTCATATGGCTTTCAGTTCGTGCCTGAAGGCGGCGCCCCCATCAGCATTGAAACCGAAATCATTCTTCCCAAGTGGGGTGTTCCCGCAATTTTCAACGGGCAAACTTTTCGCGTAGTCTACCTCGACGACGCCAATAGAACTCTGAAAAACGAAGCCATCGACATTACGATCCTCTCCGGCATGAATGCGGGTTTCCATCACTCTTTGGACGCTCGCCCCGCCGGGAAGTGGCTTGGCATCCCGATTGGAGCGGCGTTGGGAGGATTTGGATTCATCGGCCTTCGATACATGAAGGGCGACGCCGTTGCCGCTGCATCTGACGAAGATGATGCGCCCTCGATCTGAAAAGTTGATGGTGCGGATGATTTAGACTCCGCGTTTTGTGCGCTGGTGGAGCTTGGACCTGCGGGATGCGGGGGATGAGTGGCGGCTGCTTGATGGGCTGGTGTGGGCTGAGACGCGCCTGGTTGCGACGACGCGGCCTCTGCGCTGGTGCACGACTGCGGGGTGAAGCAAGAGGGCGATGCGGCGTTCGGCGGTTGATGGCTCGTCTTGATACTGCGGGTCGAGCATGGCGATTACTGAGACGGCGCGGACGCGATAGAGGCGTGCCCACTGGCTTTGCACCAGGGATTGCTGCACGGTCTTCCAGTACTCGGCATCAGTGGCCATGGAGGCTCGGGCAGCGAGTAATGGTGCGGGGGGCGAGGAAGCGGATTCAGTGCCGGCAGGGTAGTTGTTGATCTGGTCGAGGAACTGGTTGAACTCCTGCAGGTTGACTCCCATTTGATAGACGAGCTGGCTGAGAGCCATTTGCTGCGAGGACGTTAGCTGGTCGAAACAGCGGCAGTAGCCGCGGGCGTTATAGATGGCCTGCAGGGTGGAGACGCGGAGGAGCAGCGTGGCTTCGTCGTCGTTGATCTGCGGCTCGATGGTCTTGATGCGCTTGCGAGATCCCTTTTTGTCCCACGTCTGCATACGCTTTTGAAATTGATCGAGGATGGTGCGGAGGCGGTCGGGGTCGAGGCCTGCGGCCTGCCAGAGGTCGGCCGAGGAAGGCTCAAGAAATCCGTGGGGATTGAGCGGGTCAGACTGAGGATGCGGGCGCGCGGGGAGGTCGAGGCTGACACCTGCGCCGATGAGCGGCTGCGCGGTTTTGGGGTCCGGATATGCGGCCAGTACCCAGCCTTCGTGGCGGTGATCGCGGAGGATATCCATGAGGTCGCGGACGTCGAATTTCACTCCGGAGGCCGCGGACTCGAGAAGTTGCTGGACGGTCTGCGCAGTGGGGAGCGCGTCGGGCTGGGGATCGGAGGGAACTGGCGTGGCGGATGGGAGCGTGGGGATGGATTCAGTAGCGGGCACGGCGACTTGCGCGGATGCCGGGAGGGTGATCGCGGATAGAAGCATCGCGCAACTCAAGTGTTGGATGATGACTCGCATTCTCTGCTGCTCTCCGTTCTTCTCACGATGACGGAAACTTCGACGGTACGCAATGAAAGAATCACGGCGTGGATCAACATAAGTAATTGGCGTCTGCTCATTTGGAACATTTGAGCCGGACGGATGCTGTGGTTGAAATGCCGCATCGAGGAATCCGCGCGCAGGTTTCGCCATCCAATGAAAATGCCAATCACGCAAGCCAGGCGGCAAGGGAAACACTTTATGAACCCCGTACCAACTAAGGTGGGCGGGATGTCGATCTTTTTCAAGGTTGGTCCGCGGTTCCTCCTTGGGACCGGAGGACGAACTCCTGACCGTCCCCTCGGCCCCTTCAGGACGGACCCGCGAGTTTATGCCACCAGCCCTGGCTCAGGCCTGCGAGTTACCTGGATGGGCCACTCCACCTCACTGGTTGAAATTGACGGAGTGCGTGTACTGATCGATCCCGTGTGGGATCAGCGCGCCGGCCCTCTGAGATGGGCAGGCCCGAAGCGCTTTTTCCCCGCGACGATTGCGCTGGCGGATTTGCCGCCGATCGATGTGATTTTGATATCGCACGATCACTACGATCATCTCGGCGCGGAGACCATTCGCAGCCTTGCCGCGATGCCGCAGTACAGGAATGTCCGGTGGATTACCGCGCTGGGCGTTGACAGGATTCTGGTTGGACTGGGCGTGGATCCCGCGCTGTGCACGGCGCTCGACTGGACAGGGAAGGCGACCGTGGGTTCGCTGACCATCACGGCGTTGCCTGCCCGTCATTTTTCAGGCCGCAGCCTGTTCAATCGGTTCGAGACCCTGTGGGCGTCTTTTGCCCTGATCGGCCCCAGGCACCGCGTTTACTATGGCGCGGATTCAGGCGAATGGGATGGCTTTATCGCGATCGGCAAGGAATTCGGCCCGTTCGATTTGACCATGCTTGAGATCGGTGCTTCCGACCCGCTTTGGCGCGATGTGCACATGGGACCTGAAGGCGCTGTGCGCACCTTTCGCGCGCTTGGCGGTCAGGGGTTGTTCATGCCGATCCACTGGGGGCTGTTCAACCTTGCGTTCCATCCCTGGACTCAGCCCATCAAGTACGTCTATGCGCAGGATGGGCTGAGCATCTGGTCTCCAGCACCTGGCGTTCCATCGGAAGTTGTTGCCGGTGAAGAGATTCGCTCCGGCTGGTGGCGTTGAGGCTCCGTTGAGTTGCTTGCCTGCACGAACCGCGATTGGAACAAATCCTGAGCACTATTGGGCTTGAGAAAGCGATCCCGCCGCGCGGAGGGCGAGGCCGTGGGCGACGGAGGTGAACTCGTTGCCGCCGCGAATGCGGTCCTTGCCGAAGCGGGTTTCGAAGATGCGGCGGACGGCGGGGACAAAGGAACTGCCGCCGGTGAGGAAGACGCGATCGACTGCACGGGGGTCAACTCCGGATGCCTGGAGGAGCTTGTCAACCGAGCCCTCGATGGCCTGCAAATCGCTTTCGATCCATGATTCGAATTCCTGGCGGGAGACTGGGATACGCAGGTCGAGATTGGGAGAAACGAGGCTGGGGTGCGCGAGGTTCCCTTCGCGAAAGCGGAATTCTGCGCGGTCGGTGCGGGAAAGCTCAAACTTGACCTGCTGCACAGCCTGGTGGAGTTGGTAGCCCAGGTCATCGTCAATGAGGGTGATCAGGGCTTGGATTTTTTCCGGTTCGAGCGCGCGAATGAGTGCGCTTTTAAGGATTTCCCGCACGTTGTTGGTGCGCAGGAATGAGAGGTAGTGCCAGCGTTCCAGGTTGGCGTAAATCCAGGACGGGACGGCGGGCAGGAGTTTGTTGAGCGAGCGGGCTTCGGAGTTTGATCCCAGCGCGGGCGAAACGAGTTTGCGGACAATGCGGGCATCGAACGCGTCTCCCGCGAGGCCTAGGCCGCTGTTCCCGAGCAGATCTTGAGGCGTGCGGCCGCGGCGGCGAATGCCGGGGCCGACACGGAGCAGTGAAAAGTCGCTGGTGCCGCCGCCGAAGTCGCCGATGAGGATCAGTTCGTCATGGTCGAGCGTTGCCTCATAGGCGCAGGCGGCCGCGACCGGCTCCATTTCAAAATCGACATGCTCAAAGCCAGCGGCGCTGAAAGCCTGGCGCAGGCGGGAGACGGCAAAGTCGTCGTCCTCGGGCGTGTCCGCGCCGACAAAGCGGACAGGACGGCCGACCATGGCATAGCGAATGGGGCGCTCGAATTGCGCTTCCGCATGCTTGCGCAGGTCACCGAGGATGCGGGCGATGAGGTCTTCGAGCTTGTAGCGGCGGCCAAAGACTTCAGTCCCCGTGAGCGACCGGCTGGAGAGGTGCGATTTGAGCGACTGAATGAGGCGCCCCTTCTCGTCCGCCTGAAGATAATGCTCGATGGCGGCAGGGCCGGTGAAGGCATGCGCCCTGCGGGGTCCGCTGGCGGTTTTTACCTGTTCCAGATAAAGGACCGAGCGGAAGGACTCCAGCGGGCCGGCAAACGAGGGAAAGGAAGCAAGCTGCAAACCGGATTCCGGATCCAGAAGGGCGATGGAACTGTTGGTGGTGCCGAAGTCGAAGCCAAGGGCGGCCTCACGATTTTTTGTCGTTTGCATCAGGTCTATTATTTCGCACCTTGGCTTCCATGCAGATTTTCGGGGCTGCTCGGGTTGCGTCCGCAGGCGGCCATCAAATACCGGCGTACCAGGAGTAGCCGCCTTCCGGCGATGTGCTTCCCAAGCCTTTGCCGTAGCGCTTCATGGAGTCGGTGACGGTGAGTCGGGTGACGTACTTGACGCTCTTGTATCCGAGCTGGCGGGGGATGCGCATGCGCAGCGGGCCGCCGAAGCCGACGGGGAGATCGCCGTCGTTCATGCCGTGGGCCAGCAGGGTCTGGGGATGGAAAGCATCGGTGAGGTCGAGACTGTCCCACCAATCGGGCTCGATTGAGAAGTAGGCAACGTAGCGGGCCTGGGGCAGGACTCCGACATGGTTGAGCACTTCCTGGAGCGGCGTTCCGATCCACTCGGCGACATAGGACCAGCCTTCTTCGCAAACGACCTCAGTGACCTGGCTGCGGAGGGGAAGGGTTTTGAGATCGGCGAGCGAGAACGAAGTGGGGTGTGCAACCAGGCCGTCGACGGTGAGGCGCCAGTCGGCGAACCCGCCTGCCTGGAGATGTTTGAACTGATCGCTGGGAGACGCGACTGGATTGGCGAAGGGGGACTTCGAGATCATGCTGCGGGGAAACTCGCGGGCGAGCGAGTGCGGGGTGAGCAGGCGCTGGACTGCGTAATTCATGGTTTCGCCGGGACCGCAGAGGCCGAGGGCGCCGTGGTCGGGCGGGATGAGACCGAAGCGCTGGGCGAGACGGGCGGCTACGGAGAGGCCGCCGACGCCCGCAGTAGCAGCGAGGCCGGTGGTGATGAGCTTGCGGCGGGAGATGCCGGGGGCTTTCCCGGTCGAAATGTCTGGCGAGATCGTCTTCATGGGCGCTCCGGCGGCAGGGGGGCGCGGCCGGTGATTATGGCGCGCATGCGGATGGTGAAGCCTGCCAGAAAAATCATCGTAACGTGGACTAGGAGGAAGAGCACGAGAAACAAGGAAATGAAGAAATGGAGGGTTCGCGCGGATTGGCGGCCGCCGAAGGCGTCGACGACGATTGGGAATGCGGCATTGAATGCGGGCGACAGCGCCAGGCCGGTGAGGATGACGAGGGGAAACAGAACGAAGATGACGCCGAGATAAGAGATGCGCTGCAGGACGTTGTAGGAGTGGGCTTCAGCTGCGTTGGGCGGGGCGCGGCGAAAATAGCGGGCGATGACGGCGCGGAAGGCGTTCCATGATCGGTCGGGCGGCGCGGGGACGAGGTTCTTGCGGAAATGGCCGTTGACGAGGCTGGCGATGAAGTAAACAAGACCGGTGAGTACGGCGACCCACGCGGCCTGAAAGTGGAGAGCGCGGCTCCAGCCATTCTGGTCGGGCATGACGTAGCCGTAGCCGGTGGGGACCGTGTCGCGCGATGAGGGGATGTGCAACGAGAAGAGCGGCTGCATGTTGACGTTGCCGGTTTCACCCCAGTAGAAGCGCGGATGGGAGATGACGATTTCAGCGCCGGTGATGAGCAGGGCAAAGAAGGCGATGACCGTGAGCCAGTGGGTGACGCGCACCAGGGCGGCGTGGCGTGGAGCGGCGACCTTCAGGGATGTGACGGTGGCGGACACAGGCGCAGAATAGCACGGGATCGACGTGGAAGGCGCGGGAATTGCGGACGGGAAGCGCATCTGCGAAAGTGAGAGCGGAGAGAGCCGATGGAGATCACTGCGCAAGACGTGTTGCTGGTTATCGACGTACAAAACGATTTCTGCCCTGGTGGCTCGCTGGCTGTGGCGGATGGGGATGCCGTTCTGGGGCCGATTCGCCGGGTTGCGGCGCGGTTTGAGCATATTGTTCTGACGCAGGATTGGCACCCGGCGGGACACTCGTCGTTCGCTTCGGCGCACCCTGGGAAAATACCGTTTGAAACGATTGAGGTGAACTACGGAATGCAGACGCTATGGCCGGACCATTGCGTGCAGGGGAGCCAGGGCGCGGAGTTTCATGCGGACCTGCACTTGACGCATGCGGAGCTGATTCTGCGGAAAGGTTTCCGCGCGCAGATTGATTCTTATTCGGCGTTTTTTGAGAACGACCGCGAGACGCCGACGGGACTGGGCGGCTACCTGGAAGAGCGCGGGCTGACGCGCGTGTTTCTGGTGGGGCTGGCCTACGACTTTTGCGTGGGCTACTCGGCGCTGGACGCGCGGCGGCTGGGGCTGGAGGCGGTGATCCTGGGGAACGCCTGCCGGGCTATCGACCTGGGCGGATCGGTGGCGAGGATCGAGAAGGAATTTGACCTGGCTGGAGTGAGGGTGGTTAAGAGCGATGAGGTTCTGCGCTGAAGCTTAACCACTCCGCGTAAAATCGCATCAGGCGCGGCGGAAATATCCGCGTTCCCACTTATGTCGCGCAATTTCTACATTCTCGCTGCTGCCCTTGGGCTGTTCGCGCTGCTCTCTGGGGCAATGGCGTTGGTGCCTTCCAGCTTTCAGCCCGGTCTGCCGACGAATGGATCGCTGTGGCGTACGGTGGCACTGTTTCTGCTGCTTTTTGGGCTGGCTTCAGCGCTGATCGGAGTGATGAGCCACCTTTTTGAACAGGTGGATCGCCGCGGCGAAGAGGCGCGTCTGGCTGCGAGACGCAAACGCCGGGGTCCCCGCGCATAGGTTTTCGTGCGCGGGGTGGGAAAGCGGCGCGGGGAAAAGCACTAGAATTGGAACAGGGACGCTTCCCACCAGGATCGAGCAGACGCCGATGTATGAAGTCACCGTGGAGGCTGGTTTTTCCTCCGGCCACTATCTCCGCAATTACAAGGGCAAGTGCGAGAACCCGCACGGGCATAATTACAAGGTGCGCGTGACGCTGGCCGGAACCGCGCTGGACGAGGCTGGGCTGCTGCTGGACTTCAAGCTGCTGAAACACGTGATGCGCCCGGTGATTGACCGCATCGACCATCAGATGCTGAACGATCTGGAGCCGTTCACGGAGATCAATCCTTCCGCCGAGAACATTGCCAGGTACTTCTACGACCAGACCAACGATCAGCTGGCCGGCATGACCGCGGGGCGGGTGCGGGTGAAGGATTGCACGATCTGGGAGACGGATACGACGACAGCGACTTACTTCGAATAAAGACCAGTGTGCTCAGTTCATCTGGCTTGATTTGGATTTGAGGTACTTGTCGAAGGGAATCTCGAAAAAGAAGAGCTCATTTCCGTCTGCATCGCGCAGTTCGTGCAGGTGAAGCTTGGCGCCTCGCAGCGGATGTTCCAGATCGGATACGTCATAGAAGAGGAACCCCGCGCGCGTAGTGTGCGGTTCCACTACCAACGCCTGGTATTCGAATTTATCGAAATCCTCCTCGATCTCCTTGTCGCTCGCCTTGGGCTTGAGCTTGATGGCTGGGATGGGGCCGGGCATGGGAACCTTGGCGCCTTCGCGTTCCTTGCGGGTCATGAGCCGTTCCACGTCTTCCGGTTGAGCAGCCTGGATCTTGTCGCCCGCGGCGGTGAGGAAGAGAATCCGCGCATCGCGCAGCGAGATGGGGCGGTCGCCGTTGTTGGTAACGATGAGCCGGACTGGCATGACGCCGTGACTCAGATAGTCGACCTTGAAGAGGGATTCTTTCTCTTTTGTGTCATATGGCTCGGCGGCGATGGCCACCTTTTCTTCGTCATGCACCTCGACAGCGGCAAACGAGGTAGCCGCCTGCACGGGAGGCGTTGTGTGGTCGCTGGCCATGGCCGGAAGCGCCAGCCAGAGCAAGAACGGCGGAATTGCCCGCAAGGTTCTCATCGTGCTCGACTGTATCATCATGAGGTTAGACCGGGGTATGGTTCGAACCGTTATACATGATTCTGTTTTTCTACAATCTCGTTCTATTGACGGTGCTGGCAGTCGGGTCGCCGTGGTGGCTTTGGCGTGTGGTCACGACGCAAAAGTACCGGGAAGGGCTACGGGAGAGGCTGGGCTGGGTTCGCGTGGGGCGGGATGGGCGATTCAAGGGTCTGGGCGCTGGGAAGACTGCGAAGGACCGGCCCCTGATCTGGGTTCATGCTGTTTCCGTGGGCGAGGTTCTTGCAGTGAGCCGGCTGGTGAAAACGCTGGATGCCGCCTGGCCGGATTACTTCGTGGCCATCTCGACGACTACGCGGACTGGGCAGGCGCTGGCTCGGGAACGGTTTGGAGCTAACCGAGTCTTCTATTGCCCGCTGGATCTGCCGTGGGCGGTGCGTGCGTATCTGAATGCGCTGAAACCGCGATTGCTGGTGCTGGCGGAGACTGAGTTCTGGCCCAACCTGCTGAGCGGCTGCTTCCGGCGGGGAATTCCGGTGGCAGTGGTGAATGCGCGGATCTCGGACCGATCATGGCCGCGTTACCGGCGCCTGCGCTGGCTCTGGGCGCCGTTCTTGCGGCGGTTGAGCGCGGTGCTGGCGCAAAGCGAGACGGATGCCGGGCGGCTCAGGGCGATTGGGTGCGCGCCGGAGCGAGTCTCGGTTGCAGGAAACCTGAAGTTCGATGTTCGCTCGGCCTGGGAAGCCGATGCCACCCGCCTGCTGAAGGCCCTGACGCAGGATCTGCGATTCGTGGTGGCGGGGAGCACGCTGGAAGGGGAGGAGGCTGCGTTGCTGGAGGCGTGGCCTGCGCTGCTCGAAGCCGATCCGCGGCTGGCGCTGGTGTTGGCTCCGCGGCATCCGGAGCGGTTTGAGGCCGTGGCCGCGTCGCTCGGAAAGTCCGGACTGGATTGGGTGAAGCGCTCGGATTGGCGGTTGCAGAAGGCGGACGAACTGACTCCGGTTAAGCCGGGGACCGTTTTGCTGCTGGACACGATTGGCGAGTTGAGTTCGATATATTCCCTGGCGTCGGCTGCCTTTGTCGGGGGAAGCCTGATTCCTGCCGGCGGCCATAACCCGCTGGAACCGGCGCAGTTTGGGGTGCCCATCGTTATGGGCCCAAATTACGCCAACTTCCGCGCTATCACCGAGGACCTGCGTGCGCACGACGGGATCCGGATTGCCGCAAAAGACGAGTTGGCTAGCACCCTGATCAAGCTGATTCAAGATCGCGCGGCCGCCGAGGCAATGGGGTTGCGGGCGAAGCAGGTGTTCGAGCAACAGGCTGGAGCGACCGCCCGGTGTGTGGAGGCGCTGCGGAAGGTGCTTTCGGATCGATACGGCAGTGACGGCGCGAATGAAAACGCCGGGATCGAGGAAGCCGCACCGAAAGAGCGCCCGGCATGAGCCCGGCTTCAAGGATGCGAAGGCTCTTGTCGCCCCTGGTTCCGGCTTACCGGCTGGCGCTTCTGCTTCGCGAGTTGCGACTGGGGACGAGGCTGGAACCAGTGCGCAGGCTTCGGTGGCCGGTTGTGAGCATTGGCAACTTATCTACCGGAGGCGCGGGCAAGACGCCGCTGACCATTGCGCTGGCCAAGGCGCTGACCCAGCGTGGCTGCTACGTGGATGTGCTTTCTCGCGGTTACGGCCGCGTCAGCCCGCATCCCGCGCGAGTAGATCCGGAAGGGACCGCTGAGCAGTTTGGCGACGAACCGCTGTTGATAGCGCGGGAGACGGGTTTGCCGGTGTATGTGGCAAAGCAGCGGTTCCTGGCCGGAAGGCTGGCTGAGACCGACGCGACGGCGGCCATTTCTCCGGCTGGCCGGCCTGCCATTCACGTGTTGGATGATGGGTTTCAACATCGCCAGCTCTATCGCGATGTCGACATTTTGCTGCTTGACGGACACGATTGGCTCGAAGAGGGGCTGCTGCCGGCGGGGAATCTCCGCGAGCCGGTGGAGGCCGCGCGGCGCGCAACGATCATTGCGATCCCCGCCAACGAAGATGCGCCGGAGATGGAAGCCGCTTTGCGGGCCTGGGGATTTGCCGGTCCGGTTTGGCGGCTGCACCGCAGGATGGAGCTTCCCTCTTCCAGCGGCATGGGGACCGGCCCGGTTTGCGCGTTCTGCGGGATAGCGCGTCCGGAGCAGTTTTTCGTGGGGCTTGAAAATGCAGGTTTGCACCTCGGTGCGCGCATTGCATTTCCCGACCACCACCGTTACACGGAGGCTGACTTGAAGCGCCTGGTAGAGCGAGCCGAGAGGACGGGGGCTACCGCACTGATCACCACAGAAAAGGATCGGGTCCGGCTGGGCGGACTTGCCGCGGCTCTTCCGAAGTCCGTGCCCTTGAAGGCTGCCGGCCTGCGCGTCGAGATTGAACACCTGGACCAGGCCATTAAATGGCTGGAGGACTGGCTGAAGTCGGCCGCTGCGCAGCAAACGCTGTGAGAAAATCAGTATTTGCAAACGCAATCCAAGTTTCGCTTGCTTGTGGTTCGGCTTGGCGCCATGGGCGATATTCTGCACGCGCTTCCGGCGGTGACGGCACTGCGCGTTGCGCACCCTGGATGGGTGATTGACTGGGTGGTTGAGCCCCGGTGGCAGGCGCTGTTTGCGGCGGAAGACAGCCTTGGCCGGGTGGTTTCGCAGCCGCTGGTGGATCGGATCCATTTTGCTCCCACGAGGGAGTGGCGAAAAGCGCCGCTGAGCGAAAAGACTTTACGGGAAATCAAGCTGTTGCGGCGCACCCTGCGCGGAGGTGACTATGATGCAGTTCTCGACCTGCAGGGGGCGATCCGGTCGGCGGTGGTGGGGCGCATGGCGAAATGCCGGCGGCTGATTGGCGAAGAAGAGCCCCGCGAGCGGCCTGCGCGCTGGCTTTACAGTGAACGGGTTGTGACCCATGGACAGCACGTGATTGAGCAGGATGTGGAGCTTGCGGCGGCCGTGGCTGGGGATGAACTGACGCCCGCAACGCCGCGGTTGCCGGCGGACCCCGCAGCGGAAGTCTGGGCGGACCAGGTACTGAGCCCCTCGAAGTCGGCGGTACTCATCAACCCTGGGGCCGGTTGGGGCGCGAAGCGTTGGCCGGTGGAGCGGTATTCCTCCGTGGCTAAAGATTTGATTGCCAAAGGCTTGCGCGTGGTGGTGAATGCCGGCCCCGGCGAGTTGCCGCTGGCTGAAACCATTACCCAGGCGACGGACGGTGCAGCCATTCCGCTCACCTGCTCGCTGCACCAGTTGATTTCCCTGACCCGCCGGGTGGGGCTTGTGATCGCGGGGGACACCGGGCCGCTGCACCTGGCCTGCGCACTGGGGCGGCCGGTGGTGGGCATCTACGGACCCACCGACCCGAGCCGAAATGGACCCTTTGGTACCAGGTTCAAGGTGCTGCGCAGCCCGGAGAGCCGGCGCGACCATACGCGGCATGAGGCACCCGAGGCAGGGTTACTGACCATTTCGCCGGACGACGTGTTGAGTGCGGCTGCTGAGTTGCTGGCCGAGGAGAATGCCCGATGAGTTCGACTGGAAATTCACCGCAACCCGTTCCTGGGAATCCGGACTGGATCGCCCGTTGGCAGCGCGTGGCGCGGCGGATTCGGGTTCCGCTGGGATTTCTGACTGCGGGCCTCTATCTTTTTGAGCTGTGGCGTCGGGCTCCCTTGCCGTCCGCCGTGGCCTGGAGCATCGCCCTGGTGCTGCCGGGGCTGTGGCTGCGCGGTTACGCTGCCGGCTATGTGAAGAAGAACAGGGAGCTTACGGTGACCGGCCCCTATGCGCATACGCGCAATCCACTCTATCTTGGCTCCATGCTGATGGCGGCCGGGTTTGCGGTGGCGCTGCTGAGCTGGCCTGTTGCGCTGGTACTGGCTGTCGGCTTTTTCGCCATTTACGTGCCCGTCATTGCGTCGGAGGAGCGGTTTCTTCGGGCCACTTTTCCGGAGTTCGACGCCTATTGCCGCCGGGTGCCCCGCCTGATTCCGCGGCTGATCGCCGCGCCTGTTCCGGGAGGAAGCGGCAGCAAGGGAGCTTTCTCCTTCTCCCTTTACCTAAGGCACCGCGAGTACAATGCTGCAATAGGGGTTGCACTGCTTTATGCCAGCCTGCTTTTGCTGCGGCCGGTTATCGGCGCAATCGCTCGCGGGGTCCAGTGAGCGCTTTCCGAGCAAAAAAAGTCATTGAATCAAGGAGTTCTGCCTGAGCGTGATGACACGCATTACCGGAGCGATTGCCTTGTGCGCCCTTGCATCGGGCGTCGGTGTGCAGGCCCAGCAGGTGGCGCCGCTTTCCCCCCCCATGGCAGGATTCAGTTTCCCGCAGAGGCAGACACTGATCTACTCCGTGGACTGGCGGGTGTTCCCGGCCGGAACAGCCATTCTCCATTTTGAAGCGACCGGGGACCGGGAGCGGATTACCGCCAACGCGGACACGGTGGGCGCCATCAACCTGCTGTTCCATGTGGGCGATAAATTCCAGTCGACCTTTGACCGGGAAAAGGGCTGCACTTACGAGTTCGACAAGCAAACCGTCGAGGGGCGGCGGCAGATCAACTCCACCCTGAGGCTGGACTACGGTCAGGGGAAGTCGATTCTGGACGAGAAAAATCTGGTTACCGGACAGTCGAAACACCTTGAGGTGCCTATTTCGGGGTGCCTGACGGACCTGCTGACGGGGGTGTTTTATGCCTCCTCGCAGCCGATGGTCGTAGGGCAAACCTTTGTGCTGCCGGTGGTGGATGCGATGCACACGGTTCCAGTGACGATGAAGGTGGAAGGGCGCGAGGAGATCAAGACCACGCTGGGCACCTTCAAGACGGTCCGCGTGGAGCCGACGGCCGAGGCGGGCGTGGTGAAGAACCGCGGCAACATCTGGATCTGGTACACGGACGACGAGCGGCACCTGCCGGTGCAGATGCGGGCGCGGCTGTTCTGGGGCACAATCACCTTCCGGCTGACGGGCAACGACAGTAAGTAGGCACCCGCA
>Ga0302278_10004022_pt1 | contig 15484 bp, 15 predicted proteins | sample III_Bog_N3_2_FD_194543 | JGI IMG/M metagenome (GOLD analysis project Ga0302278, IMG submission 194543) | Peat permafrost microbial communities from Stordalen Mire near Abisko, Sweden - III_Bog_N3_2 | ecosystem: Environmental > Terrestrial > Soil > Wetlands > Peat | place: Sweden: Abisko...
CACACCCAGGTCAGTGAGGACCAGATTGCGCTCTTCGGTTTTCTCGACCGCGAAGAAAAGCGCCTCTTCGAACGGCTCATCACGGTGAGCGGCGTGGGGCCGAAGCTGGCCATAAAGATGCTAAGCGGCTTGTCGCCTGAGCGCACGGTGCAGGCCATTCGCGGCCAGGACCATGCGCAACTGACGCGGATTCCCGGTGTAGGCAAGAAGCTGGCCGAGCGGCTGGTTGTGGAGCTGAAAGACAAGCTGGACGACTTCGCCGTTGCGCCGGTGCAGTCGAGCGTCAGAGGAGCGGCGGTGGACGATGTGCTTTCGGCTCTGACAAACCTGGGCTATCAGCGACTGGCGGCAGAGAAGGCAATTGAGCAGGCGGTGGCGAAGGATGCTGCGCTGGCGGCGGATTTTGACGGGCTGTTCCGGGGGGCGCTGAAGGTGATCCGGTAGGAAAGCAAAATAATGCCAATATGGGTGAGCGTGATGAGATTGTCTGTAATCGGAATGCGAATTGCTGCATTGCTCTGTCTTGCTCTTTTCGCGGCTCTGCCAATGCGATCGGCCGAGTCTTGCATGACGATTCACGGCCGCGTAAGCTTCGCCAGTGGCGATAGCCAGCTCCGGATCTGGCACATCGGAACGCACCACGAATATGAACCCGATGAGTCGTCAATGGACACGGTCCTAGGGTGGCTTGAAGCCGGTATAAAGGGCTCAGATAGATCCAACTCCGTAAGCCCTGCGTCAGCCGTGTTCCTATTTGGCGATTTTCTAGTATGCCCAACAGAGCCATTCAAGAAGGGCTCAGTTCAGCAAGCCAAGGTCAAGAGTGTGTCTCGCCGGCACTACGTCCGGGTTAACTAAACGTCGCACCGACTCCAAGCTTCGGCAGCCTCATTCGCGCTGCAATCGTCTTGTCATAGTTTTAAAAATCGACAAAACCGCACCGAATCCCAACGCTCTTCGGATTGCGGTCACTTGACCCGGCTGCCTATAAACGGTATATTGCAAACATATACAGAGGCTGCCGATGCTCTACATCGGGTTTGACTGGGACGATGGCAACGCCAGGAAGAACGAAAAGCACGGCGTCTCCAAATCCGAGGCCGAGCAGGTCTTCCTCAACAAGCCCCTGCTGCTGGCCGACGATCTGAAGCACAGTCAGCGCGAACGGCGATTTCATGCGCTGGGCCGGAGCGATCAGGATCGGTGGCTGCATGTTACCTTCACCGTGCGTGGAAGGGGAACGCTCATTCGCCCTATATCCGCGCGGGTAATGAGCCGGAAGGAGAGAGCTGTCTATGAGCAAGCCGTTCAAGCCAATTCCTGAATTCGCCAGCGAAGCCGAGGAGCGCGCCTTCTGGGAATCGCCTAGAAACGATAGCACAGAGTATGTCGATTGGAGCAAAGCAAAGCTGGTGACCTTTCCCAAGCTGCGGCCCTCCACCGAAACGATCTCACTGCGCATGCCAGAGGATGTTTTGAACACCATCCGCAGCCACGCGCGCAGGCTCGATGTGCCGTATCAATCGCTTATCAAGCTCTGGTGCGCGGAGAAGGTCGCCGAGTTGGTTCCCCCGTCGCCCGTTGCCCGCCGTGGCCGGATTTCTTAGTGCCTCGCGCTGGTTGTGCCGCAACAGCGTGAACTTTCTTTGAGGTCTTTACGCTACACTCCTCTTGTCATGGTTTCCAAGCCGAAGTTGAATTCGAAGCCAACAGCACCCGCTTCCCACCTCCGCCCTGAGGGGCTCAAGTTTCTGCGCGGGCTTGAGAAGCACAACGACCGCGAGTGGTTCAACGAGCGGAAGGCTGTTTACGAGGCAGAGCTGAAGGAGCCAATGCTGGCCATCATCCGCAAAATCACCGACGCGATGATGGATTTTGCGCCCAACCACGTGCGCCCGGCGGAGAAGAGCTTATTCAGGATTTACCGCGACACGCGATTCAGCAACAACAAATTGCCCTACAAGACGCACGTGGCGGCGTGGTGGAGTCACATGGGCATGGAGAAGACTTCGGGCGCGGGCTATTACTTCCAGGTGAGTCCCAAGGGAGTGGTGATTGCCGCGGGGGCGTACATGCCGGAGAAAGAGCAACTGGCGGCGATCCGGCATTGGCTGCTGGACAATCACATCGAATTTAGGAGACTGCTCCAAAAGCCCGCTGTGCGCAAGACATTCACCGAGTTCGAGGGAGAGGCACTGACAAGGCCGCCAAAGGGATTCCCATGCGAGCATCCAGCGATGGATTTGATCAAGTGCAAGCAGTGGGGGCTGAGCACGACGCTGCCGGCTGAGGCTGCCCTTGAACCGGGGTTTGCAGGGACGCTGATCAAGCACTTCAAGCTGCTGACGCCGATGGTGGATGCGCTGAACACGCCGATTGGCGCGTCGCTTGCGCCCAAAAAGAAGGTGCTCTTCGGGTTGAAATAGACGATGGGGGTGGATGCACTCCCACCCATTCCGCAAGAAACGCGGAAAGGATGGGGCACCCTGGCAGTGGCACACTCAGCGGAGGATTTTGCTCCTTCCCACCGTTCAATATCGGTAAAACCGTGCAAAATCAGGCAAAAACAGGGAAAATCCACATAAAACCCTAAGAAATTTGTGGAAATCGGGCGTTTTCTGTTGACTTTGCCTACCCGGAAGTCGCATTGTAACCATCGACGGGGTTCTCCGAACCCGCATGAATACAGGGGAAACGTGCAAGCGTTCGCCGGTCGCACTCCCTCCATGCGGTACGCATTTCGCGGCGGAAGCCCGGCAACACAGGCAGCCCCAAGGGCTCGCCGAGAAGGAGAACACACATGGCAACTGGATTGACCAAGACCGCTTTGACGCGGCTACTGGCCGAGAAGCTGGAACTGACCAACAAGCAAGTCGCAGCCTTTTTGGACCTGCTGGCGGAGACTGCCGTCAAGGAAACCAAGAAGAACGGCGTCTTTGTGATTCCGGGCATTGGCCGCCTGGTAAAGGCTGACCGCAAGGCGCGCATCGGCCGCAACCCGCAGACCGGCGCCGCTATCAAGATCAAGGCCAAGACCGTGGTCAAGTTCCGCGTGGCCAAGGCCGCCAAGGACGTGATCGCCCCCACCAAGAAGTAGTTATCCGGACTGCGGACGCACAAATGGGCAGAGCCTTAGGCTCTGCCCATTTGTCATTTGCGTCGGTCTCGCTCCCACTCGGACCCTCGCGCGCCGCACGCTAATCCGCCCCGCCAGCCTCTTTCCAGTTGTCTGGCAGCAATGCCCGCGCCACCAGCGAGACGCCAAAGCTGATAATGATGACTTTGGCCATCAGGCGATTGTCGTAGCTCCAGGAAAAGAATGCCAGAGATGCGAAGATGCCGATGGGGGCGATCTCAGAGAGCACGCCTTGCAGCCAGCTCGGCTGGCGGCCGGTAGGCGCAAGATTGGTTCGCAGGCGGGGCAAGAGGCGCGGCACAGCACGCAAATAGTCCCTATAGGGTTCGCCAAGCTGGCCGCTCAGAAAGGCTTCTTCGCCCAGAATGAGGCGAAACAGAAAGAAGCTGAGGGCAACCATCGCAAACAGCGCGCCGCTGGCAGGCATCAGCAGGGCCACCGCGGCGATGACGAACCACAGGCCCAAATAAAGCGGATTCCGCACGAAGCGAAAAGGCCCATCAGCCAATACCGCGCCGGCCTTCATTTCGCCGTGCAGCACAATGGGCGGCCCGAGCCATGCTTCGCCCCAGATCCGCAGGGCCGCGCCCACGGCGGCCAGCAGCGCGCCGGCAACGATGACCAAGGGCACGCCAACTCGGAAGGCCGCCAGACCGAAGCGGCTGAGTTCCAGCGGCAGCCATATCATCAGTGGGATGCGCCTGCCGAGCCCCAAAGTATCTATCCATGGGGCCCAAAAGCCCAGGCAGACGATGACCATGTTGATTGGCATTCGGAGCCGAAACTCGATTGCACTCGCCTTCATCTACGCATCCTTTTGCCGGAGTGTAGCATTCGCGACTTAGTAAATCAGCTTGAGCGAGAGCTGGATCTGGCGAGAGTTGCCGGCGGTCTTGCTGATCTCGCCGAAGCCGGAACCCGTGAGGATGTTGGCGGGCAGGCCCATGGTGACGATGTTGAAGAGGTTGAAGAACTCGCTGCGGAATTGCAGGCTCACCAGTTCCGCTCCGCTCTTGCGGCGTCCGAACGGCGTGCTCTTGATGAGGGCAAAGTCGCAATTGTAAAAGGCCGGGCCGCGGAAGGTATTGCGGCCGAGCGTGCCAAATCGACCCTGGTTGGGGCCAGTGCCGCCCGCGACGTGAATGGGGATGGAGAAGAAGTCCGCAGCATTGTTAACGCCCTCGCCAAAGTAATCCTGACGGTTTGTGCGCGCTGTGGAGAGATGCGGAATCGCAATCTGGTCGGGACGGTCGACTCCGTTTGAACCGGCTCCGGTTTGCTGGATCCCTGACAGCACAGTGAAGGGCGATCCCGAGCTGATGCCGGAGATGCTAAGCAGCTCCCAGCCATCGGTGACAAGCTTGCTGACCGGGTGTAGAAAGCCAACGGATTCGAGGTGCAGATCCTGGGCCACGCTGAGGCCGAATCCGTTGGCCACATCGAACGACGACGGGCCCTTTTCGGCGTGCGTGTCGAAGGGGTTCTGCGGGAAGCCCCCTCCAGCCTGACTTGTGTCGTCGAGTGACTTGCTCCAGGTATAACTTGCCTGGATGCCGGGACCGCCGTGGCCCATTGCTCCGGAAAGCGAAGCTTGCAGCGCGTGATAGGTGGAGTGGGCGGTAGCGGTAATGATGTTTTCCACGCCGAAGCCGCCGCTGACGTTGCCGGAGCTATCGAATGTGGTGTAAGGCGCAAAGGCCGCGGTAGCGCCGGGATACGCGTTGGGAAAGCTGGTGCGCGGCAGCTTGACGCCGGCGGTGCCCACATAACTGGCATCCGCTGTGAGATTGCCCAGCTTCCGCTCCAGGCCCGCTGTCCAGGTGTAGAGAGTGGCGTTGCCAAAGGCGCGGTCGATACCGCTGAGGTTGAGGGCGCTGACCACATGGCTCGCGGTGAGAGCCGCCATGTCTTTCTCATAACGGTCAACATCCATCACCGTGTTGGGCGCAACGGCCTTGGCGCCTTTCGCCAGGATATCGACGCCCGCCGGCGTGTAGGCCTTTGGTACCTGCGCCGGGGTAATCTGGAACCCGTACGGGATCGGTGCGTTGGCTGCGGAGAGCAGGCGCGGATAAACGGCAAAGGGCGTGGAACCGGTGAGGTAGTTATCCTGCCAGATGTTGGGAGGGATGACAGTGATGCCGCCGCCCGCATGAGCCGAAAATTTGCTGGTAACTTGCCATGCGGCCTGAATGCGAGGTTCCCAGGCATTCCAGTTCGTCTGGTAGCCGGGCTGTGGGTTGATCACAAACATCTGCTCGCCGTTGACGGTAAGAAAGCTGGAGGTGCGATGGGCGCGCTCGGTGATGGGCGCGTAAAGATCCCAGCGGATCCCGTAGTCGAGCGTAAAGCGGCTGGTGAGCTTCCAGGTGTCTTGCAGGTACCAACTGAAGTTATTGCGGCTGATAGCCGCAGGGCCCATATGGTCGCCACCGGAGATCCCCGGCGGCGCAATGGCCACGGTATAAACAAACGGACTGCCGGAGAGAAAACTCGAAAGAGTATCGGGCAGCAGGTCACCGGGGTTCAGATTGTGAGTTGAGCTTCGCGACTGGATGGCTTCCCTGGCATAAGCGGCCCCTCCGCCATAGTCGTATTCGCCGTTGGGGCTGATGCCGAAGTAAGTGGAGTCGCGATTGATGCGGGCCTCGAACCCGGCTTTAAGGGCGTGGCGCGCGGTGGTAAACGATGCGCTCTGGCGGCCCTGGAAGAGATTGCCGTAAGACTGCATCACAGAGCCTGCGGCGGAGTTGAACGCCTCGAACAGCCCATCGTTGAACTTGACTGCGGGGTCGGTGTAGTTGGGGGTGGGAAACCCCGGCGTTGAGCGCGTGATGCTTATGGAGGATTCGAGCACAAGACGCGGCGAGACAGTGCGCGTGTAAGTGCCCACCACATTGCGCTGCCGGTCGATATACATGACGCCAAAGGAGGGATCGATGGCCGTCTGGTCGGGATTGGTGGTGGGTCCGGTGAGATTGTCGAGATTGAACCGAGCAAAGAACTGGTCGTTGGGGGAGAACCTGTGATCGAGTCGTAGGGAGAACTGGTCGGCGTCGGTGGCAACCTTTGAAGCGGTTGCGTATGTGTTGCCGCCAAACGGCCCGGTTGGATCGTTGGGCAGCGGATAGCGTGCCAGCACAGCCGCAATCCCCGCGTCAACGGGGACGAAGAGCGTATCGGAGCTCTTGTCGGCGTAGGTCACCGTATCGCAAACGATGGTTCGGTCGCTTTGGCATCCGTTCCCGGGCCTCTGCGCGGCAGTGGGCACCGGCATCACCTGCGTGGTTCCCAGCACCTGGCGGAAGCCCTGGTATTGCGCGAAGTAGAAGGTGCGCTTGCGGCCGTCGTAAGCGTGGGGTATGAAGACCGGGCCGCCGTTGGTGAATCCGAACTCGTTGCGGCGGAAGGGCGGAATCCTGCCCGGATAGGCCGGGGTGGCGTGGTCAAAGTAGTTGCGGGCGTCAAAGGCGGAGTTGCGGACAAACTCGAAGACCGATCCGTGGAAGCCGCTGGCGCCGGAGCGGGTGTGGATATTGGTAAATCCCGCAGCTCCGCGGCCGATCTCGGCCGGCATCCAGCCGGAGCTGGAATCGATGCTTTCGACCGCGTCCACGTTGAAGTTGGTAAAGGTGGCCCCGCCCATCTCCGGGTCGCTGATGTCCGCGCCGTCCATGGCAAAGGTCGCCTCAACGCCGCGCTGCCCGTTGATGGCGAACTGCTGCGTGAAATTGGTTGCGCCGTTGGTATCGGTCATGGTGCCGGCGGCCAGCAGCAGCAGGGTGCTGAAGTCGCGCTTGTTGAGCGGCAGTTCGCTGACCGCCTGGCTGGAAAGTTCCTCGCCGCCGGTCGCCGCCGGGGCTTTGAGGGCAGCCACAGTGAGTTCGCCTTGATCCGAGAGTGTGATCGCGACTGGGGGAGCCGCTGGCACAAGATCGATCGTCTGGGAATAGTCGATGTTACGGCCACTTGCTTCAACACTGAGCCGGTACTGGCCGGGGGGCAATGCTGTCAGCGCAAATCGCCCATCCGCGCCGGTGACCGCTTCGCCTTTGCCGCTTGTCCCGGCAAGCCGAATCTTCGCCTTTTGAATGGGAGCTCCGGCGGGATTGCGGAGCACGCCCTGCCAGACGGGCTGCGCGGATTGCTGCGCATAGGCTGCCGCGGTAGACAAGAGAAGCACCGCAAGCATCAGACCCCAAGATCGCTTCCCTATGGAACCGATCGTCCAGCTCCAAGCCGATCGCCCATTCCCCTGCTTTGCTTTCACCTGATTTTGACCCTCAATTGGTGCTTTGGGCGACGCCGAAAAAAGCCTGGAGCGACCAGAGTTCTCATCAATTCTCACGAGCGATTATAGTCCGATTCCTTGAGTGGAAAGCGATTTCCCGTAGGCTTCGGTATGTTGGCCGGAGCACGGCGCGCCGTTGCAGCCTCTACACTATGAGCAGCTTATGACTGTTGCAGACACCAACTCAGGCGCCAACATTGACACTATTGCCGCGATCTCCACGCCGCCGGGCCGTGGCGGCATCGGAATCGTGCGGCTGAGCGGGATTCAGGCTGCGTCCATCGCCGCGCAACTGGTAAGCCTGCGCCAGCCGCTGGAGCATGGGCGGGCGCGGCTGGCCGATGTGCTGGATGTGCCGGCGGGCGGGGTCGAGCACGGCGAGTCTGGCCGGATCGACGAGGCATTGATGACGTGGTTTGCCGCGCCCAACTCATACACCGCCGAAGATGTGGTGGAGATTGCGGCGCATGGTTCGCCGGTGGTGCTGGAACTGCTGCTGCGCCGCGCGCTGGACCTGGGCGCCAGGATGGCGGAACCGGGCGAGTTTACGCAGCGGGCGTTTCTGGCGGGGAAGATCGACCTAACCCAGGCCGAGGCGGTGCGGGATCTGATTGAGGCGCAGACGCTGACCCAGGCGCGCCAGGCCGCCAGCCAGATGGGCGGGGCGCTGAGCCGGCGCGTGCAGCCGGTGAAGCAGGACTTGGTGGAACTGATCGCGCTGCTCGAAGCCGGCATCGACTTTGCCGAGGACGACATAGACGTGGCTCCGGCGACCGAGATTGCGCGGCGGATCGGCGAGCTGATGCCGTCTCTCAACGCACTATCGGCTTCTTTTGCGCGCGGCCGCATTGTCCACGACGGGTTGACTCTGGCGATTGTCGGGCGGCCGAACGCGGGAAAGAGTTCGCTCTTCAATCGGCTGGTGGAGAGGGAACGGGCGATTGTAACGGCGACGCCGGGAACGACCCGCGATACCGTAACGGAGCGAATCTCTCTCGATGGGATTCCGCTGGAGCTGGTAGACACAGCCGGGTTGCGAGAGAGTCTTGAGGAGGCGGAGCAACTGGGCATTGCCCGCAGCCGCGAGGCTCTGGCAGATGCCGCGCTGGTGCTGGTGGTGCTGGATGCCACGGAACCGCTCAACGAAGAAGAACATCGCTTGCTGGAGGCTGTCCAGGGGCGACCCGCAATCGTAGCTGTGAACAAGTGCGATCTGGCAACTACAGGCGAGGCGGCCGAGAATGTTGGCGGCGTTCCTGCGCTTCGCACTTCGGCGCTGACCGGCGACGGGATTCCGGCGCTGCGAGAGCGAATTCTGGCATTGGCCACCGGCGGCGCGGCTTCGGAACCGGGCATGCTGACCAGCCTGCGCCACCACCAGTCCATCGCGACCGCGTTGACAGCCCTGAGCGACGCGGAAAAAGCCAATGCGAACGCAATCCCCCACGAGATGATTCTGCTGGACCTTTACCGAGCCCTGTGGGCGCTGGATTCGCTGACGGGCCAGACGACCTCCGACGACATTCTTGACTTGATCTTTTCCACCTTCTGCATCGGGAAATAGCGAAGCATTGATTTCGCTGCCAGCGGCGCCAAAGCATGCAGGCAGTCTTGCGGTTCAGCTTGGTGTTCTAGCCCGGATTTCTCACGGCCAGATCGATGCTCTGTAGCGCCGACCTCCTGGTCGGCTGTACTGGCAAAGCCTGCCCTGAGCGCAGTTGAAGGGTCCTCGCCGCCAGAGAATAGCCTCGTTCACTTATAGCCTTCGCACACACCGCGACGGTGCAAACGCTGTCCGGCGTGGGTCGGGAGACCCACGCTACAGATGGCCAGGAGGCCGGCGCTACGAATTCGTTGACGCGCCTTGCGAGAAATGCGGGCTAGCCCTCGATTTGGAGCGGCGCTGAGCTTGAAAGCGGCCTTAATGACTGCAAGCCGCGCTGTTTTCGCAACGATCCACATGCCTTGCAAAGATTGCTCTTGACAAGCATCGTCTTCAAAGGTTTTCTTGTTGTAATCTCGGTCAACGCTTTTTCCGTGCTTCAGCGGCATAAATCTCGCTCGGTTGTTCGGTTTAGCTTGAACGTTGAGTATCCAATTCGCGGGACCCGGTTTCAACCTCGAAAGGAACCATCATGCCTGAAACATCTCAGTCTGGCCTCTCCGACAAAGCGGCGGGCGCAATCGCTTACGTCACTTTCCTCCCGGCGATTGTGTTTTTGTTTCTCCCGCCTTACAACTCGCGTCCGTTCGTGCGCTTCCACTGCTGGCAGTCCATCTTCCTCAACATTGCAGCATTCGTCGTCGACATTTTGGTCGGCGTTGTTCTGGCGATGGTGGTGCCCTTCTTGCCTTTTAGCCTCTATGGTTTGCATCTGATTTGGCCCGTGGTCGACGCTGTCTGGTTGCTCGTTTGGATCCTGTGCGTGGTGAAGGCTGTCAATGGCGAGACGTTCAAAGTTCCGCTTCTTGGCGCCTACGCAGAGAAGCTGGCCAACCAGTAACCAGCTATATCGCACCTGTCATCCCGTGAACGGCCCATGTGGGCCGTTCTGCCCGCGCGGGGGTTGACCTCGGCCGTTCGGTCTCGCTGTCGTGCAATTCATCTGCCGTCAACAAACATGAGTCAGTATTGCTCTTCGATCTCAACTTCAAAAAGGAGCTACCGTGCCCGACGAAACTTCGCAAAATGGCCTTAGTGACAGCGCCGCCTCTGGCCTTGCTTACATCACCATCATCCCGGCGATTATCTTCCTGGTCGTTCCGCCTTACAACCAGAAACCTCTCATCCGCTTTCACGCCTGGCAGTCGATCTTTTTGTGCATCGCGTGGATTGTGTGCGCTATCGCGCTGACGATCTTGAGAATGATGCCGTTCATTGGCTGGTTCACATGGCCGTTGCACCTGGTGGTGGATCTGGGATTGTTTATCCTCTGGATCATCGTCTTGATCAAGGCGTTCAATGGCGAGCGCTTCAAGATTCCGGTTATCGGCGATTTCGCCGAGAAGCAGGCCAACGGCTAACTATCCGCAGGCTGCGGATGACAAGACGGCGGCCTCCACGCGGCTGTGGTCTTTTTCGGTGCATCTTTGTGGTTCGCGACTCCCCCTGCGTTCCGCTCTGTCAAAAATCGGGGTACACTACCACAACAGCTTGAACGCAACTCCAAAGGAGCTAACGTGTCCGATCCAAGCCAATTCACTCCTATGCCTCCCCCGCCCGCCCAGTCGGGCCTGTCCGACAATTCGGCTGGCGCACTGGCCTACGTCACCGTCATTCCGGCGATCATCTTCCTGATTGTCGAGCCTTTCAACAAGAACTCCTACGTCCGCTTCCACTCGTGGCAGTCTATCTTCCTGGGCATTGCGGCCTTCGCCATCCAGATCGTTTTGTCGGTCATTCCCATCATTGGGTGGATACTGATCCCGTTCGTTCTGATCGGGTTCCTTATCCTTTGGATCATTGTGATCCTGAAGGCCGCGAAGGGCGAGCGCTTCAAGCTCCCGTTTATCGGCAACCTGGCTGAAAAGCAGGCCGGCGCCTAGGTTTCTTTTGCGGCATTGCATTGCAGGGCGGCCATTGGTCGATGGCCGTCTCTCGCACAGGCTGAGTGGCAAGAAAGCTGCCTTCCGATTGTTCGAGGCAGCGCGAGAGCTACCAATACTGTCTTCCCAGCGCGAACTTGGCTACCCAGCCAATCGTGAGCGAGAGGAGCCAGGCCCAAGCGAGGACTGGGGAGAGTACCAACCGGTGACCGCGGAATAGCTGGCGCGCAAGAACGGCCAACGACCAAGCCAAGAGCAAAAGGTAAACCATGGTCAGCGGGTTGAAGAAGAAAGACTGTGCCAGGTCTCCGCGGGAAAGCGCTAGGAAGCTGCGAAAGCCGCCTGTGGTGGGACAGGGATAGCCAGAGATCGCCTTGAGGATGGAAGGGGGGACCTTCCCCTCGCCAACCCAAACTGCATTCCAGACCAAGTAAAAGAGGAATGCGCCCAGCGCGACGTTGCGCACGAGGGTGCGCATCACCCCAGTTTCATGCTGCATCCAGCGCATTTGCGCTCTTCCTCTTTGCAGGCGTCGATCACAAAAGGAAGGAAGCAGATGGGGAAGCAGACAACGAGAAGGACTGCGAAGAGCACCCATCCGCCCGTGGATAACTTCTTCTTCTCAATAAAGGGCATGCCCTCATGGCCGCAGTACGGACACTTAAATGCCATCGAATTTCTCCCGGCGAATGGAATGTTAATGAAGTATTGCGGAAACGTTAGCAGCCGCGTCCGCTGAGTGTCAATGAGAGACGAAGCTATGCGGCCTTAGACATCCTCAGCGGCGCTTTCCCTTTCTTGCGGTGTGCTTCTTTGACTTGGCGGGCCTGGGCGCGCCGTCCTTCCGCCGGGCTTTCTTCGCCTTGGGCGGAGTCTTGGCGGCCTTCTTGCCGGTCAACGGAAGGCCCTCTTCGACAATCGAGAACTGCAGCCTCCGTTCCTGGGCCAGGATGCGATCCAGAATCACCTGCACCCGATCCCCCGCGCGAAAGCGGCGTCCCGTGCGTTCGCCGATAATCTCGTGCGTATTCTCGCGCCAGGTATAGCGGTCGTCGCGCAGGCTGTCGATGGGAACCAGCCCCTCGACGAAGAGGTCGGTCAGCTCGACAAACAGGCCGTACTTCGCCGGGTTCAGCACCAGGGCGGCAAACTCCTCGCCTACCCGGTCCTGCATGAAGCGAACCTTCTTCCACTCGATCAGCTCGCGCTCGGCCTCGGCGGCGCGGCGCTCGGTCAGGCTGGTTTCCTCGGCGATCTGCGCCAGTTCGGCCTCTGGAATCGGCGGTTCAATCATCGCTCTGTCATCCTGAGCGGAGCGCAGCGGAGTCGAAGGACCTGCGTTGACTTGGTGCCCCATCCTTCGCGCTTTTTGCGAAGGGTGGGAACTCACATAGTTCGGAGCCTGGCCCTCGTTCGGATGCGTCCATGGCGAGCTATGCCGCCCCTGCGCAATCTCGCCCTCGCCAAGCAGGCCGGCCCGCAGCAGCGCCTTGGCGATGCGATGCACAATCAAATCCGGGTAGCGCCGAATCGGCGACGTGAAGTGCGTGTAGCTGGGCGCGGCCAGCGCAAAGTGGCCCTCGTTGATCTCGGAGTAGCGCGCCTGCTTGAGCGAGCGCAGCATCAGGTAGCTCAGAATCCGCTCCTCGGGCTTGCCCTCGATGCGCGCCGCCAGCTTCTGATACATGCGCGGTGTGACGGGAATGTCTTCGGGCACTTCGTGCATCCGCGGATTGCTCCCTCGCCCGTGGAAATCCCTCCGTTCCCCACGGGTCTGGATGCGCTTGACCGGCAGCGCGCCCAGGCCCAGCGAGTAGCCGAAGGCGGCAGCCAGCTCCTCAAACTGAACAACCCGGCGCGGCTCTGGCTTCTCATGGATCCGGTAGAGCGAAGGCACGCCCAGATCCTCAAGCCAGGTGGCCACGCACTCATTGGCCGCCAGCATGAACTCCTCGATCAGGCGGTTAGCCCAGGTGCGCTCGGATTTGGTCACGCCGCGCATCTGCCCCTGCTCGTCAAACTCGATCACCGGCTCGGGCAGGTCGAAGTCAATGCTCCCCCGCTCCTCGCGCCGCTTGTTCATCAGCCCGGCCAGCAGGCGCATCCGCTCGAACTCCGGAACCAGCGCGGCGTAGCGCAAGCGGGTTTCCACATCGCCTTCCAGGATGGCGTGAACCTCGGTGTACGTCATCCGCGCCGCCGAGCGAATGACCCCCTCGACAATCTCATAGCTCTCGATGCGGCCATCGGAATCGAGCTGCATGATGCAGCTCAGCACGAGGCGGTCTTCGCCGGGGCGCAGGCTGCAAATGCCGGAGGAAAGCTCCTGTGGCAGCATGGGAATGGCGCGATCCGGGAAATAGACGCTCGTCCCGCGCAGCCGCGCCTCCAGGTCGAGGTCAGTCCCAGGGCGCACATACTCTGCCACGTCGGCAATATGCACCTGTAGCTCGTAGCCTCCGCCAGCGCGTTCCGTCACCAAGACAGCGTCGTCAAAATCCCGGGCCGTCTCGCCGTCGATGGTCACAATGGGCAGCGAACGGAAATCCCTGCGGCGGGATGCCTCCTCTTCATCGAGATGAGCCACGGCGCGCGCCTCAGCCAGCACATTGTCCGGAAAGACATGCGGCAACTGGTGCTTGCGGATCATCATCTCCACATCCACGCCAAAGTCGTCGGGGTCGCCCAGCACCTCGATCACGCGGCCAATCGGCGGCCGGGTCGGCGTCGGCCAGCTGGTGATCTCCACATCGACCACAAGGCCCTCCAGATCGTCGTGGTCATTGCCGGATTCGGAGGGAGGCGGGGGTTTCAACCCCCGCATAAATTCAACAGAATCAGCTGGGGCTTCAGCCCCGGAGGAATGCTCTATGGGCATATCCCTCTGAATCAGGCCTTGTTTCGCTGCGTCAAGAGCTGCCGCTGCCTGAGTGCCGAGTACCCGATGCGGTGTGCCAGCTTCGCGCGAGGTCGGAATCTCCTGCCCATCTGGAATCAGGATGGACTGCGTCATGCGCTCGTCGAATGGAACGACATAATGCCCCAGCCCGCGGTCCGAACGGGCGTAGTGAAAGATGCCCACCACTGTGGGGTTGCGCCGCTCCACCCCGCGCACAATGCGGCCCATGCGGCGTCCATCGGCCTTGGGTGGTTCCACCTCGACCAGCACCTGGTCGCCCTGCATGGCGCCATTGATCTCGTTTGGCGGGATGAAAATATCGTCTGTGCCGGTTGCCTGCCGTGCATTGGGACGCACAAACCCGTAGCCGTCGCGGTGCAGATCCAGCCGCCCCGCAGCCAGGTTTTCCCTGGTGCCACCCACTCCGGACGCGCTGCGCGGAATGCTCCAATGCTCGCGATCCAGCTTGACGAGTTCGCCGCGGGCGGTCAGCCGCGCCAGTTGCTCCAGCAGCAGGCGTCGCTCCCGTCCGCCGCCCAGGCTCAGCTCGCGGACGAGTTGCTTGTATCCGGCCTTTTGCCCGGCAGAGCGGGCGATCCGCGCCACCAGTTCACGATCGGTCATATCTCAAGAGTAGGTTATCGCCGAACCTTGCACAAAGTCTTCTCGCTATGGTGCCCCGTCGGGCCGTAGGCCAGCGCTGACGCGCTGCAGTTGCGCCTTGATCGGTGACTCCATCCCCTAGGCGCGCTCAGACTTTCACATGCGGCGCACACCCGTTGTACGATAGGCAGATAAACCCTTTGTTGCCTTTGGAGGACTGGAACGTGGCTGGAAGTTGGAGAAGAACTCTTCGTTTGGTAGTGCTGGCGGGGGCAGTGTTTGCGCCCTGCGCTGGCTTTGGGCAGTTGGCCTTCCCCACCGGCGATGCGCAGACCGCTCCCAATCCCCTCAGCGACCCCACCGTCAAGCCGGGCAAGATACTGCTTTTTGACCTAGAGGCGCGTTTTGCCAAGGACGTGCTGGCGCGCGGTGGCGCGGCCTTTGCCGACTGGTTTGCCGAGGACGGCGTCGTGTTGGGGAACGGCCAGATGCCGCTGGTGGGACGCGTGGCAATTGCCAAATCCACCACATGGTTGCCCAAGGACTACCAGCTCAGTTGGACCCCGACCGACGCGGTGATGGGGCCTTCCGGCGACATTGGCTACACCTGGAGCCATTTCGAGGGACACAGCAAGGATGTCAACGGAAACCCTGTCACTACGACTGGCCGCTTTATCACGATCTGGCGGAAGCAGCCCGACGGCAATTGGAAGGTGGTTCTTGACGCCGGCAGCAACGAGCCGGCCGCCGCCGGCGACTGTTGCAAACTGCCTTCGGGCAATTGATCGAAAGGGGCGTGCAGGCAGTTCCCAGAGTGTATCCCGCGATGCCGTTCCGCACTGGATATTGAACTGCAACAGGCAATCCTCTACAGCAACGCTGAAAGTGTTCCAGGGCCTGTTCCCACTACTGGCGCGGTGGCGCCGGGAGCCAATTTTTTCGAGTTCCAGGAGTGAGGAGTGACGCATACCGGGTGTCTGCTAACGACGATCGACGCAGAAATCGGGAA
>Ga0302278_10004028_pt1 | contig 15467 bp, 8 predicted proteins | sample III_Bog_N3_2_FD_194543 | JGI IMG/M metagenome (GOLD analysis project Ga0302278, IMG submission 194543) | Peat permafrost microbial communities from Stordalen Mire near Abisko, Sweden - III_Bog_N3_2 | ecosystem: Environmental > Terrestrial > Soil > Wetlands > Peat | place: Sweden: Abisko...
TTCGGTCAATTTCTGCGCTGATTCGGACCTTACCCCAAGGTCGGCAAGATTGTGCAAGCCAGCTATCACAATGAGCAAGTGCATGGATGTGATTGCACGTGTGTTTACGTAAATTGACTTATGAATTGTGGTCTTAATTTACGTAAAACATCTTTAGTTTCAGCGCATTACGCATAGACAAGACAAAGGGAAAACGCCTCTTGTTTCAACTTGTTACGCGCAAAGTCGACAAGAATAGCCACCTATTCCAATTGTGGCTTGCTCATTTCTTTCGAATGGAATAATGTTTCTAGCAAGGAAACTGCCCCGGCATGAGCGCAAGAACTCAGATACCTGGCAAACACGTAACGGGAGATGAGCTGCTGGATGGCGATCGCCGTTGGGAGCTGGTTCAGCGTATTGTCGCGAGTGAAGAATTCCAGCGGGCATCACAATTACGCAACATCCTGGTATATGCATCAAAGCTGGCAATTCTGCGGCCGAATGAGCCCCTGAGCGAGTACGAGGTTGCGTGCAATATTCTGGGAAGGCGAGCTGAATTCAACCCTGCAACCGACAATATTGTGCGAGCCCAGTTCAGTAATCTTCGGCACAAGTTGGCACATTATTTTGAAACCGAGGGAATAAACGAACCCCTGATTCTGTCGATTCCGAAGGGAATCTACCTTCCGGTCTTTACTCCCGTTCAACCCAAGATAGAGGCTCCAGCCGTCTTCGAGCCCGAAGCACGTGAAGCCGCCAAACCTCCAACGGAGGAGGCGAGCGCTTCTTTGGCCAGGGCGCAAGTCGCCAAGCGGAACTGGAGACTTTGGGCGCTTGGCATTTCACTCGTTTTCAATGGCGCACTGATCGTGCTGATGCTCGTATGGCACCGCAATCAAACCATGGAAACGCCGAAAAGCCAGGGTACAGCTTTTGAGAACCCATTCGTGCAATTCCTCGCCCGCAGCGAGGGAGAAGTGATGATTGTGGCTCCCGACACTTCGGCAGCTCTGATCCAGGCGATGCTCGGAAACAATCTCTCTATCTCCGACTACATTCGCGAGGACTTCCCGCAACAACAAATGGCGATGGTGAAAGATCGCGCGATGCGCAATGTCATTCAGGGGCTTGGCGACTTCAGGACCACAAGCATCGAAGAGGCGATTATAGCTTTCGACTTTCAGAATACCCTTCAGCGAGCCGGCGTTCACTCGAGCATTCGATATGCCCGTGACTTGCACGTTCGCGATCTGAGCCAGGGCAACAGCATCCTGATTGGAGGTCCGAACAGCGATCTCTGGGTCTCACTTTTCGACGATCAAGTCAATTTTCGGCACGTCGACAACCTGATACAAAAGACACATTTCTTTCAGAATATGCACCCCACGGCCGGCGAGCAGGCGCAATACATAAATATCTATTCGAAGCAAAATGTGGGTTACGTGGATGTCGCTTTCGTGCAAAATCCATCAAGGTCAGGGTACGTGCTTTTGATTAACGGCGCCGACAAGCAGGCGAATGAGGCTGCCGCTCGTTTTATGCTGCATGGGAGATTGCCGACAGAGATAACTTCAATTCTGAGCCGCAAGGATGTGCACAAATTCGAATTCTTCCTTCGCGGCAAGCACCTTGACGGCGAAGATGACGATTCGTTCGAGCTGGTAGCTTACCGGTTGAATTAGACGCACACTTTGCCTTTGCTGACGGGTAAGTCCCTATTTTGATGGCTCGTACTGGTTGGGGTATGTGTCATCGGAATTGAAAGAGGACGCAGGCAATCCTTCCCGATTGAATAGAGTCATCGGGGAACTTGCGGGCCAGGCATACCGCACAAAGATCGGATTTGCCACGCTCGCACTGCTGGCGACTACCGTGCTGCCTTCCACCTTCGCCGAAGCCACAAAGAACTTATGATCCGCTCCTGCAACCTCAAAGCCCGACAATGTGCCTCCGCGCGCTTCCAATTCGTCAGCGTGATCAAACCATATTCTGACTGCCCCTGGTTCCAATGAAGTTTGTCGATACGCAGGCCCGCTGTATTCAATCGGTTCTCGATAAGCCAGAGCTCTGGCCGCCAACACCAGGCGCGCGCCGATTGTCTGCTTATCTGGCGGATGAACGTTCTCTGCTACGCCCACATCGGCCGAGACAATCATGGCGGTCGCATTCACTGACAGCGTTCGCCGTTGCGCTTCACGAAGCACCGACCAGGGGGAGGGTGCCGGTGGGTTGATCCTGGATATCTGGACGTAGAGAAAGGGGAAATCGCCCTGTCGCCATGCCTCCCGCCAATCCGTGATCATCGCAGGAAACGATCTGGCATACAGGGCCGCCCGTTCAGGACTCGCATTCGATTCGCCCTGATACCAGATCACTCCCTGAATGCGGAGAGGGGTCAGCGGCGCAATCATCGCGTTAAACAGTCCTGCGGGCTGCCAGCCGGTCTGTACATTGGCATGCCAGGGTGCGTCCTTACCGGACTTTTTTGCTTCAGCCCGCTCTTTCTCAATCACCCGCAATTCGTTCGCGTAGTCGCGCGTTTCGTCATCCCAAAGAGCAAGTAGAGGCATCAGTGCGGGGTCAGAAGTAAGTGTTCGCAGGCTTGTCCACGATTCTGCCGGCGTGCCGCCCCAGGAAGAGACAACAATGCCGATCGGCACTTTTTCAGCAGCTTGCAGATCGCGCGCGAAGAAATAAGCAACAGCGGAAAACCGTCCAGCAGTTTCAGGAGAACAAAGCTGCCATGGAATGGCCACCGTCGCATCATCGAGGGGATACTCTGATGACGTCTCCGCCAGCGTCACGAAACGAATTTCCGGGTGCGTGGCCGCAGCAATCTCCTTTACTGCGTCCTTGACCGGAGTATCGGGTCCAAACCCGTTCAGCGGCATCTCCATGTTCGATTGTCCGGAAGCGACCCAAAGGTCGCCGACCAGAACGTCGTTGAGCGTCACCGTGTTAGAACTCTGAACTGTCAACGTAAACGGGCCGCCAGCCTCGCCAGCAGGCAGGTCCACCGCCCATCGCCCGCCGTCATCGGCTGTCGCTGACCTGGTTTCGCCTCGAAACTCAACTCTGACCTGCTCCGCAGTGTTGGCCCAACCCCAGATATGAATAGGCGCCCTCCGCTGCAATACCATGTGGTCCGCCAGGACCTTGGGAAGCCTCACCTCTGCGTTCGCCGATCCACCAGCGAGAAATGACAATAACAGCAAGTAGCCAATCCCCGCGCAATTTCTTAACCGACCCATTTTTCCTCCAATTACTTTCTACGACTCGTCAAGCCGCTCACTTTTGAAGTCAACCTTTGAGTGCGTACGATCCTAAGTCGATACTGGGATGAGATTGCTGATTCCACGCGCATTCAGGTAGTTCTCGTCTTTAGAGCGGCTCTCAAGAACGATGGCGGGCCTCGCTCCACGTTCTATTTGGTTCATGTACGGCGTCGCATACTTCCAGTCCGGCGGCCATGACTTTGACGACAGTCCCCTGTCGGGAATGACCAGCGCTGTTGTTCGTTTGATGATCTCAGGTTGCGAGCGCCTGAACTCAGCAACGAGTTCCGCAAATTTCTTCCCCATGGGCTTTGGCTTGTTCTGCAGATCAAGAAGCCCAAGATCGTATTCGTATTTGTCAAAGCTCTTGATGGCCGGATCAATGTCGTGGGAACACCACCATGTGATGCCCCAGACTTTGCCTGTGGACATCAAATTGCGAACAGAGTGTTCCATGAATTCAGGTCTGTAGCTTTCCGGCATTTCTTTGTTCCCAACTCCAGTCTCCTCAACCCAGACGCGGCGGTTCAAGTCATTGTGATATGCGTAGGCCAGTTCAACTTCGAACTCGGCAAGATGCAGTGCCGCAGGATCGGAGTATTTATATCGGTCCAGCACCCCGTCAAAATAAATGTATGAATGCACAACGGAAGCGTCGCCAGTGGTTGCGATCTGCTCCCTGCTGAAGCCGAAATCATTGAACCAATGAGAATGGTCGACACCGTTCACGTGGAATCTGTTGGGTGCGATCTGATCACAATAGTCAAGCATCTGCGTCGCCCACGCATCAGCCGCGCCCGTTGAAACAGGGTTGCCGTCAGGTGTCATCAAGACGCCGAGTTCGTTTCCAAGATCGAAACCAAGAAACCGTTTGTGGTTGCCCACTGTGTCGGTGATTCTACTGAAAAGCAGCTTTTCCGCCTCGATCACGTTAGGGTCGGTGAACATGTTTCCATGTTTCTTTTGCCAGGGGTCGGCCAGCGGAGCGACAAACGGGGGCATGAAGCTAAGCCCGCTCATCCATCCATTCAAGACGGTGACTTCAACATCGAGGCCTGCCGTATCGGCCGCGTCCAGAAGTCGATGCAGGTTGGCCACGGCCTGATCGCTGACATTGTTGATTCCGGGCTGGAAGTAAGGCCAGAGACATTGAATGCGAATATGGTCGAGACCCAGGTCCGCGACCCCGTGCAGGTCATCCAGGATCGCATGCTGGTCCCAGTCGAGCCAGCAATACCACCAGCGCTTTCGAGGTACATAGTTGACGCCAAACCTGACGCCATTGCTTCGTGTTGAAGTTACGGTTGCGGCGTTGAGCGACGGAATTCCTGTGGCAATCAGTGCGGCTGATCCTACGAGCGAATTCTTTACAAAGCTGCGTCGTGAAAGCATTTGTCCTCATCCCATTCAGCACATTAATTTGCGATAGACCCTGCCATGCAGTGATGCTGCGAATCAGGGATGGTATCCGCGCGCGATGGCTGGAATAAAGAGTGTTTAACATCCCGCCAGGTAAGTTCGCGTTCAATGTGCCGAATCTTCTTGTTTCCCGAGCCTTTCAATTTCATCCTTTGCGCGACTGGCGTCCTCTTTTCGTCCTGCGGCAGAGTATGCCCGAAACAGATCCCAAAGAATCTCTGTTTGATCAGGCAAGGAATCACGGGCAGTTTCGAGTTCCCTAATCCCGCCCGCAGAATCTCCCTTGGCTATCAGGCCTTCGCCGAGCACCATATGAGCCAGAGGCGCCTCGGGCGCCAGTTTGAGCGTCTCCTGGGCCAGCGATATCCCCTGATCCAAGTTCTGCTGCTTGATGTACTCTTCTGCCAACCGTATCCTCGCTGGCACATGCGCCGGCGAGATTTCGATCTCTTGCTTCAGTTCCTTGATCCCTTCGTCGGGGTGCGCGCTGAGAAAATAGGCGCCGATCAGGAAGTGGACTCCAGGCTGGTCAGGATACTTTGCTTCGAGCTCGCTGAAGAGTTTTTCGGCATCTTCATTTCTCCGGCCCTCGAGAGCTATGGTGGCGGTGCCAGCCATGCGAATCATTTCTCGACGGCCGGGAGGAATCTCGGAAGGCAGGAACGGCAAACGCAACGCAGCCAACCCAAATGGCTCAACCAGAGATGATGTGTCGGCCCCATTTGTCATCAGGGTAAAAAGAACATCCATGCTCTCATCGAATTGTTCCGATCGCGTGAGTAAAATCGCGATGACATAACGAACACGGGCAATCAACTTCTGGTTGTCGGCCAATCCAAGTGTCATACCGCGCTGCAGGTGATCCTGAGCCCGCAGGTAATCGTGCGACTCAAACTCGCTCAATCCCAACATAGCCCAGCCGCTACCGCTACCCGGATCCTGCGCGAGAAAGCGTCGCAGAATCGTGCATGCTTCAAAGTAATTCTCCTTCTTATACTGCAAAGTGCCCAAATACCATAACCCCTCATCCCACTCCGGTTTTAGCAACAGAGCCTGGCGATAGGCTTCGATGGCGTCATCGTCGTGAATTTCTTCACGCGCGCGCTTCGCGGTCTGAGCAAGTTCATCGAAGGCGACGGAATGGTCTGCGGTACCTGCACTCCGAGAAGGCTGAGAAGCACTTTGGGGCGGAAGCGAAATCGACAATGCAAGCACTGCCGGTACCAGCATAAGAATCACTCCGGCGCCTCCAGAGAAGGCTTTGCATCCCGCCGCTCCCCGGAATCCAGATCCTGCGATTTCTCTTTGAGGGAGACATAAGTTGACATCTCGCGATCCGCGTCCTGCTTCCGTCCCAATTCCTTGTAGGCAGTGGCCAGATGAAAATGAATGGCAGCGTTGTTAGGGGCAAGCCTTTCTGCCGCTTCCAATTCCTGCGAGCCTTCCTTTGTTTGCCCCGCTGCCAGTAAGGCCCGGCCTAAAATATGATGAGCGTCGGGATTCGCAGGGTCTATCTCGGTCGCGTGTCTGGCAAGGGATAGCGCCTCTGCCTGATCGCCGGTATCAATATCGATTCGGGCCAGTTCTAACATGGCAGGAGAATGTTGCGGCGATATCTGAAGTTCTTTGCGGAACTCCTGCGCCGCGTCTGCCGGTTTGAGTTCAAACAAACGATGCGTACCCTCAAGATAGTGGACTTCCGGCTGTTGGCCATATTTGGACAACAATCGTTGGGAATATTCCTCACTGCGAGCATAGTCATGCATCGAAGCGTAGAAAGCAGATTTCCCGGCCAACCAGACTCGCTCACGAAACTCCGCGGGATAATCCTCGGGCAGATTGGGCATTCGCAGCGAGGCCAGACCCATGGCCTCAATCAGCGGCGGGCTCTCACCATCGTGTCGCGCTCTGTCTGCCAGCATATAGAGTGCGCGAACGAATTCGCCTTGCCGTGTGAGGAGCATTGCCCAATGAAAGGCGGCAACCTCTGTCAAATCGCCGCCCCCACGAATATCTCCGCGACCCCAGGTTTGCAGGTCCGTTCTTGCCTGAGGGTAGTCGTGCATCTCGAACTCGCAAAGTCCCTTCATGGCCCAGGCAGGGCCAGGCTGCGGCTTGATTGCGACAAAGTGCGCAAAGGAGTCTTGCGCCTCGGGGAAGCGGTCCTGATCGTAGAGCACTGTGCCGAGCCATAGCCATCCCTCGTCCCAGGAAGGACGCATCTTGACAGCCTCGCGGTAAAGCCCTATTGCCTCGTTCGCCCGGTCTTCGTTCCGCGCGCTGGTTGCCTGCTTCACCACCTCGTCAAAGCTTTTTTGCGGAGGCGCAGGAAAAGCCGGCGAAGCCATTGAGACCAACGCGAGCAGAGAGAACACTCGATACATAACGGCAATATAGCACTGGGCGTCGATAAAATGAGTGTTCGAAGAATTCTTGTAACCAGCCACAACGTGAGCCTTTGCGCGCAGGGCCCAGCCCCTCCCGAAGCAGTCGGAGCAAAGCAGCCTCGCACTCGGATGCTCGCTGTGTTTCACATATGGCAAAAGCATAACTCCGTCGGCGCCAAGGTTGCAGTCCTCAATGCCAGCAAGTTACTTGGCTGGGGTCGCCGGGCTGCTGTAGTAGATCGTTCTTGTGCGCGCTTTCACACCCGGCTTGTCAATCTGTACTTCGATGGGGTGATACTCGCTCGGATGAGCGGCGGAAGGGGGATTGAAGGTGAGCACGTAGTATGCCTTGGTTTCTGCCAGGCTCTTGTTAATCAGGGACGACAAATTGTTGGCTGCGTACAGAGCCTGACCGCCCGATTGCATAGCCAGGACCTGGAGAAGTAGATACCCGTAGTCAGCACGTTTGGGCACGTCCAAGCCTTTGAGAAACGCTTCGTAAGTCGGTCCAAAAGTCATCTCGCGCTCTGACCCGGACGGGTCTATGCTGTAGACCGTGACGCGGGCGGCTCGCAATGCGGTTGAAACTGAAGCGGCGTTGTCGTATAGCGCCTGCTGATCGCTCTTGCTGGCACCGTCCCATTGCCCGTTCGTTTGCAGGTTCCAGCCGGGACTCAACCAGATGAACAACTTCCTTCCCGGCATCGAGGTTACCTGCGAGGTGAGGTAATTGAGGGTCTTAAGCGACAACTGTTCGCGTTCCATGTCGCCCCACCAGCCGTCCGGTCTCTTAACGTTATGCAGGTCGGTTGTGTTGGCGTTGAGGAATTCCTCAAGCGCTTTCCCGTCTTGCGTGGCGGGAGTATGTACCTTCGTTCCCTGATCGGTGAAAATGGCCAAATAAACAGGAATAGGCAGTTGGCCGTTGTTTTCTTCGAAATACTTTGCAAGCATTTGCCGCTCGGCGTTAACTGTCAGAATCCACGCGTTCACTGCGTCAACCACTATAATGGCCACCGCCGGAGGGTCGCCCGGTGCGCTTTCGCTTCCAGCGGCGCGTACTGAAACGATGTCCAGCGGCTGTTTCTTTTCCAGCAGTTTGAAGTCTCCCGCCTGAAGGCCGGTCACCGGCGCACCAGACTTATCTGTCACCAGCACATCCAGGCTGATAGCGCCGGGCTGATTCGAGCCTGGAGCACCTTGCGCCGTACTTGCGGCGACGGGCTGCGTGCTAACCGGCGCATTCTGGTCGCCGGCCGATTGAGCAAAGCCAGATATCGGCACACAAATGAGCCCAGTCATCAAGGCAAAGAAAGCTGCGGTTGTAATCTTCATCTGGCTATTCCCTCGGATCCAAAGTTTCTTTTCATTTGCGAGAAATTCTCGTTTTGTTACTCTCTACTTTATTTCACTAGCCTTCACCCACCCTGGGCTGTGACCTGCATCGCATCATGTCAGAAACCTTGATCGCGGTCATGGTTGTCCTACAAGGTAGATCGCAGAAGCATGGGGCGCCAGGGTCACATCCAACCGTTCAAGCTGGCCAATATCGGCCCGTCGCCATAAATCCCGAACGGGATGTGCACCGGGCGGCAGTTTTAACTCGGGCCATGAATACGTGAAGCTCTTTGCATTATCGGAGAGGTTGAATACAGCGATATAGTGTGCGTCCGCGATCCGCGATGTGACAGTTGGATCCGCTGACCAGGCGACCGTGTCATCGCGTTGAAGGACGGGATGGTTGTTGGTCGAATGCTGGTCGACGGAAATAATCTCTGGGTTCACAAGCAACGATTCGGTGAAAGGGTCTAACTTCAGCACGTTCGATCCGAGAATGAGCGGGGACCGCGCAATGGACCACAAGGTCACCATGGTTCGCTGCTCGTCATGAGTAAGGCGGGAATCACGGGACGGCCCCGGCCCAACCGGCGTTCGGGGGCCAAGATTACCAATCGGAAGCATGTCGCCGTCAGGCCAGTGATTCGGCTCGATATACGGCGCCCAAGCTGCCAGATTCTCAAATTGATTCTCGAGCGATTGGGGAAATTTTGGATCGTAGGAAGGCCTGGACCAAACATCCCAAACGTCGTCGGAAATGCGCCAAACTTGTGCGTGTTCACGAGCATTTCCGACTTCATCGAGTGGGGTGGGCCCCGGAGAGAGACTCAGAACGATGGGACGGCCCGTCTTGCGCAGTGCGGCGTCCAGCATCTGAATCTCGTCAGCGTTATATGGCTGCGAGATGCAATCGACTTTCAGAAAGTCCACGCCCCAACCAGCATAGAGCCGCGCGATCGAATCATAGTACGCTTGACCGGCGGCATTGTTCTTCACTCCGTAATTGTCTTCTTGCCAACTGCACTCATCGCTGGTATTGGCTGCTTCAGCGAGGCGAAACGACGAGCCTTCAATGGGAAGATCGTTCTTGACCGCTTCGCGTGGAATACCGTGATTGATGTGGATTCCGAACTTCAATCCCAATGAATGGACATAGTCAGCTATGGGCTTCAACCCTTGTCCGTCAATCGCGGAGGGAAAACGGTTGACGGCGGGCATGTACCGACCATCGCCTGAAATCACCAGGCCGCGCGGCAGGTGCTTCTCAGAATTCTCGGGATGTTGCGCGAACCAACCCTCGTCGATAACAACGTACTGCCATCCAAACGGCTGCAGATGCTCGTGGATCGACTGGACTGTTTCGCGAAACTCAGCCTCAGTTATGCTGGAGCCCCAGGAATCCCAGCTGTTCCAGCCCATGGGCGGCGTTGGGGCCAGGGAAGCAGTTCCGATTCGATTATCGTGCAGGGTACCAGAACTGCCGCCGGGCTGCATCCCGTATGCGCCCATGTCCACTTTCCCTTGATTTGCGCGCGCCTTGCCGGTCAAGTCAGTAAGTGCAAGGCCATAAACGGTTGTGCCTGCTTTGATTGCCGGGCTTGCGGACTGGAGCGTGAAATCACCGCTTGAGGAATTCGCAAACATGGGGTCCACACCCAGGATATTGCCGTTTGCGGCGGTGATGACGGCGGTAGTTCTGGCGAGATTAGTCGATGGTTGCCCCGCAACGCCGTTATACGTGAGATTGTTTAGCCAGATCTCGTTCGTATCCGTAGTGCCTGCCTTGCCGTATGCGCTATCAGTAAATGCCACGTTGTTGGGATTCGCCGCTGGGTTGGCCACCGCGATGTTATTTGCGATCACGTTATCATGGCAACTTTCGAAGCCTGAGATGGAGATATCGCCGCCACCTCCGATTGGATTCTGAGCGTCAAGAAAGTTATCGAAGGTCGTATTGTTGCGTATGGTGACAAAACTGGCGCCAGAGCCCCCGGTAACAATCCCTCCGCCGCCATTGTCAAAGGAGAGGTTGTTTTCAACGAGCGTTTTTTGCAGATATGGATGGTAGTTGTTATCGGGATAAGCATTGTAAGTGTCAAGCTGGATGCCGTTGCCATCGTAGTGCGGGTTAGCGCCGATATTGACTTCCGCATTGTTATAGGAGACATTGTTTCGGATAATGTAGTGGAATTGCGCTCCGCCGCTGTCCATCGTGCTTGCGCTCCATGAACTGGCGTCCAGCGCAAGCGGTTCATAGGTATTGATAGCGGAAACTCCCCATTTCGATGTATTGGCGGTGGCATACACGACGTCCCCTTCCACGTCGAAGTAATCCGCGCAGACGGTTCCGATACCGCTTCCACCCCAGCCGTGAGAGATGTTGTTGAATATTCTGATGTGATGACTCTGAGTGGTGGCAGGACAATAGGTTGCGCCGCCTCCGTCTTCATTACCCATTATCGAAATGCCGGAGCCATCCAGATTCGGCGGCGAATTGTTGCCGGCGAGTTCAAAGCCATCGATCACGATGTATTTCGCATTGGAAAAGTGAATGCCATCGGTGTAATCGGGGCTACCTGGCGCTGGTTGGATAACTGCGCCATGAGGAACAACAGAGCGGAGGACGAAATAGCCAGTCGGAGTATCGGCACTTCCGCTGAGCGCTCCCGCATTGACCGATTCAGTATAGGTGCCGGAATCAACGTTGACGCACACACCGCCGCGCGTGCCGCCTTTGGCGATGAGGAAGTTGATAGCTGTCCCGATTGATTTCCATGGCTTGGCGCTGGATCCATCCCCCGAATTACCGCCTGTTTGTGAGACGTAATAGGTGGTGACGCATGAATAGAATGGCTGAATGTAGCCGGGATTAGGAACGGTCATAGCTGGCAGCGTCGACGCAGTTGCCGTTGCGGATGCGGGCGAGAGATTCCCCGCCTTGTCAAAGGCCTTAACCGTATAGGTGTAATCGGTGCCAGGGGAAAGTCTGACATCGGAGAAAGCCGTGCCAGTGCCGGTGGTCGTGTGCCAGTCCGTGCCTGTCGGTGATCCAACCTCCACGCCATTGCGATAGACCTTGTATCCGGCTACACCCACATTGTGAGTGCCGCCCACCCATCTAAGGTTGACCTGATTAGGAGCAACACCGACAACAACCAGTTGCGTCGGGGGCGAAGGCAAACCCTGACCAATAGCTGCCTGGTGTAAGAAAAGGCCAACGCAGCTGAATACGCAAACGAGAAATGATTTGTTAAATATCGACATAATCTTCTTATTCACTTTCAAATCAATGATTTCATTGGAGTTGATTCGACTTATTGCAAGCAATCAGATTTCTTCAATCAACTTAATCAGAAAACGTAATAACCACGACAAGGCCAAAAAGCCACTGATTCTCCATGTTGCCCCGGGTAGCGAGGAATATAACTCGTGCTTCTGTCGTTTCGAGGCACCCTTGATTGAACCGCTATGACTTAGTTCACCGTAAGTGAGAGCGTAGTAGTTTGCTGAAGCGACCCTGCGGTCGCTGTGACTGTAACCGTCGATGTGACCGGTGGCGGAGTGGACGATCCACTGTTGGAGCTACCGCACCCGCTGAGCAGAGTCAGTCCAAACCCAACTGTTGCCAATAACAGCAAAGCCTGCAAAGTTCGCCGTCTTTTCAACCCCACGCAGAAGAATAGAAGCGCTGACAACACCCAACCTGTTTTTGGAAACGGCCGGACATCCTGTTGGCTCACATTGCTGGCCACGGCGGTTGCTGAAACAGTGAGTGCTGTCGTAATCGCGGCGCCCGATGGCGTTACGGCGGACGGAGAGAAACTGCACGACGTGCCGGACGGCTGACCGGAGCAGGCGAAGGAAACGGCAGCGTTGAAGCCGTTCTGCGGAGATATGGTTACCGTAGCTGCACCGCTGGAACCGGATGCAATAGTCAACGCGGATGGGGAGACGGCGATAGTGAAGGTCGGCGGCAAATTGATGGTATAAGCCGCTGTTGCGACCTCGCTGTCAGCGTAACCGCTTGCGACTGCTATGGCATTAATGGTTTCAGAACTGCCAACTGAAATGGCAGTGCTGTATTTGGTTGAAGATGTTGTGGGCGTGCTTCCGTCGGTGGTGTAGTAAATGGTTGCGCCCTGCGTTCCATCGCTTACAGTTACCGATTGCGCCGAAGTGTAGGCGCCGCCAGCAGGCGAAAACGTCGGCGTTGCAACCTGCGGAAGCGCCGTTACGATAACGGTGTAGTTTGGAGAAGCGCCGGCAGCGAAATTCGAATCGCCCGCATACGAAGCGCTGAGCGTATAAGTGCCAGCCTGGGTCAACGTCACAGCCACCGTCGTTCCTGTGCGGCCCGCCGCATATGCCGTGGTGAGAGCTGTTGCGGCCGAGGCCTGCGCCACCTGCTGAGGAGTGCCGCTGCCCTCGGCAGCAAGGATAGCCACATTTCCGGTCGGAGTGCCGTTTCCATTACTTAGAAGGAGAACCTGCACATTAATCGGCGCGCCTTCGAGGACAGAGGCCGGGGCATTGAGGACGATCGAGCTCGTGGGGGAAACGGGACCGGAACTAGCATTGTACTCGTAGGCGCCGATGTCCACTTTTCCGTTGGTTGTGCGCGGATTGCCGGCCAGGTCAATGGCGGCAACGCCATAGGCGGTGGTGCCTGCACCGATTGCGGGGCTGGTGGATTGCAGCGCGAAATTGCCGCTCAAGTAATTCGTGAACAGCGGGTTTGTTCCCAGCAAGTTTCCGTTTGCGGCGGTCATGGTTGCGGTTGTGTTGTACACGTAGGTAGATGCCTGACCAGGAGTGCCGTTAAATGAAAGATTGTTGTCCCACGTCTCGCTGGTATTTTCATCCGCTGCCGAGCCTATTCCAACATCGATCAGTGCATAACTTGCGGGCTCCGCGTCAGCGTTGTGGACGCCGATGTTATTGACAACGATATTGTCGTGAGAGCTTACAAATCCCGCCAGCGAAATGTCGCCGTGCCCAGTGGACGGATTCTGCGCGTCGATATAGTTATTGAAGGCTGTGTTGTTGCGTACGGTCAAGTAACTCGCGCCGTACCCTCCCTCAACAATTCCGCCTCCTCCGTTGTCGAACGACAGGTTGCTATCGATCAGCGTTTGTTGCGTATACCCGTTGTAGTCTGTTCCATTTGGGTTCAAAGTGTCGAGGCTTATGCCGTTGCCGTCATAGTGTGTGTTAGCGCCGATGTTCACTTCGGCATTGTTGTATGCAACGTTGTAACGAAAGATCTGGTGATATTGCACGCTTGCACTATCCATGGTGCTGGTGCTCCACGTGCCGGTATCGAGCGCAACTGGTTCATAGGCGCCGAGTGCCGAGGTCCCCCAAATGGAAGTGTTCGAGTTGTTGTAGACGACATTTCCTTCTACGTCAAAGTAGTCCTCCATCTGGGTTCCGATGCCGCCCCCGCCCCAGCCATAGGCGATGTTGTTGAAGATCCTGATGTGGTGAGAAGTGCACTGCGTTTTACTGCTGCCCGTGGAAACTCCCGTTCCGTCAATGTCTGGCGCGGCATTGTTCCCGGCCAGCACAAATCCATCCACCACGAAATAGCTCGCGTTAAGGAACCAAATTCCCTGCGTGTAATCCACCGAGCCGGGAGGGAGCTGAATGGTGGCCCCATGAGGCGTGGTGGAGCGCAGGACAAAGTATCCTGTCGGAGTATCGGCGCTTCCGCCAAGGGTATCGGCGTACACCGACTCGGTATAGGTACCGGGCTCAACATTTACGCACACTCCGCCCAGCGTGCCACCCTGTGCCGTGAGAAAGTTGATGGCCTTGCTAATGGAGTACCACGGGTTCGCACTCGATCCGTTATTTGAATCGCTGCCGTTTTTCGAGATGTAATAGTTGGTGACGCAGGTATAAAAGGGCGGGATGTAGGGCGCCGTGGGAATGGAAATGGCCGGCCAAGTCGTCGTCGTTACGGCCGCTGATGGCGGTGAAACAGCGCCTCCGGTCGCGTATGCCTCGATGGTGTAGGTGTACACCGTGCTTGGAGCAAGGTCGACATCGGAATAGGCCGTCGGTGTCCCGGAGGGGGTCGACCATCCGGTACTAGTGGGCGAGCCCACCTGTACGCCATTGCGGAGGACGTAATATCCGGCCGGGGCCGTAGTCCCTGTGCTCGCAGTCCAACTGAGATTGACCTGGCTGGAGGAGACAGCCGTCGCAATAAGTTGTGTGGGAGCCAGCGGCACCGTCTGCGCGGCGGCTTTCTGATGCACGATAGCGATGGCGCAAATCAAAGGAATTAGGACAATTGTTGTCTTCAATCTTGGCTTGCTGATATGGCTTTCACGTAAAAACTCACGATGCGCGTTCATCGGCCCTGTAATTCTCCCCGCGGCTTCGGCGGTGGAGAACCTTCGTGATTTCTTCACCCAGTTTGCCCTTTCTTTTGTGTTGCCCTTCGGCTCCAGGCAATCAGTTTCCCGGACGAGAGGCTGAGTCCGCGAGACATCCTCGATATTCCTTATCCGATTTCATCACCATCGGAGCAGAATCAATCAGCACGCGGATAAATGGGACATGCTCGAACCGCAAATCGATGGAAGAATCCGTTCGGGTTTCAGGATTGAAGCCTCTTTTCGGCCCCATCCCCGCATTGGTTCTCAGGATTTGTAAGCGTAATCAATCCTCGGATTTTACAAGTTAGGGAGATGATTGCCCTGCGCTCTGCCCTAAGGCAAGTGAAGGGTGGTGCTTGCACAATGTTTTACGTAAAGTGTATTTAATTGCAGCGACTTAGATCGTTTTGGAGCACGAATGGAATCGATACTTGGAGGTTGAAAAAGAGATTTTGTTTTGGCCATACAAGGTCGTGAACCGACGCTGGGTTGGGTTCTCTGCAGAATCCTTTTGAATATCGACAGGTGACGTTCTGTAAAAGAAGACTGATGCAAGAGCGAAAGTCCCAGCCACTTTCCGATTGGGGTCCGTACCGCTCGCATATTCAAAGGACAGAATGGAATGAACTGTTCTTCTCGAAAAAACACGGAATGCAGGTCTTATTGTTAAGAGTTCAGGA
>Ga0302278_10004031_pt1 | contig 15463 bp, 29 predicted proteins | sample III_Bog_N3_2_FD_194543 | JGI IMG/M metagenome (GOLD analysis project Ga0302278, IMG submission 194543) | Peat permafrost microbial communities from Stordalen Mire near Abisko, Sweden - III_Bog_N3_2 | ecosystem: Environmental > Terrestrial > Soil > Wetlands > Peat | place: Sweden: Abisko...
CCAAACGCGAGGTCACGGCCAAGCCCATCGAGCCGCGCGCGCAGTGCAAAACGGTTTCGTTGCTGGCAACTTCCACGGCCACGTGCAGGCGTCTCGGATCGTAGCCGGCGGCCACGAGCGCCGCTTCAAACGCCTTGCGCGTGCCCGAGCCCTGTTCGCGCATGATCCAAGGCCAGGCAACGGCCTCGTCGAGGCTGAGTTCGGCGTCGGCCGGGTCGATTTTGCGCGAGGCGAGAAGCGCGGGCGAGGCGATGACGATCAGTTCGTCGCGCATGACCAGGGTATGGACAAGATCCGGGTCGTCGTATTTGGCGCCCACCACGCCGAGCGTGAGCACGCCTTCCTTGACCTGTGTGGTGATCTGCCGGGAATCGCCCAGGTGCAGGCGCACCTTGACTTCAGGGTAGCGCGTCAAGAATCCGGCCAGAATGCCCGGCACGATGTAATGCGCCGGAATGGTGCTCGCGCCCAGGTCCAGGTCGCCGCCCACCCGCTCGCGCAGGGCCTCGATTTCCGCCGTGGCCTGGCGCAGCCGGGCAAAGATTTCCAGGCAGTGCTTATAGAGGATGTCCCCGGCCTTGGTCGGCAGGATGGCCCGCCCCAAGCGGTCGAAAAGCGGCGTGTCGAGCTCCTCCTCAAGCGAGGAGACATGGGCGCTGATGGTCGGCTGCGAAAGAAAGAGCACCTGTCCCGCCTTGGAGAAACCGCGGTTTTCGTAGACTTTGCAGAAGGCTTCCAAGCGGCGGAAATCCATATTGCCTATCCCTGTCATCAGTTTTATCAATGATTCCAGACAAAAAAACGGGGCCGTGCGGCCCCGTCGGGAAGAGTCGTTATTCCGTCTTGGCTTCGGGGGTTTCGGACGCTTCGGGCTCGGCCGAATCGTTCGCGGCAGCGGCGGCTTTGGGGGCGGCCTTTGCCTTGGGCTTCTTTTCCGGAGCCTTTTCCGGAGCCGCGACTTTGGCCTTGGCCTTGGTGTCGGCGGCCTCGACCGGCTGGGCCGGTTTGTGGGTCAGTTCGATGATGGCCATGGGCGCGGCGTCGCCGGCCCTGGGCAGGCCCAATTTGACCACCCGGGTGAAGCCGCCGGGGACGCCCGTGAAATTCGGGCCGATGTCGTTGAAGAGCCTGGCCACCAACTGGTGGTTGCACAGGATCTTGTACGCCATGCGCCGGGAATGCACGTCGTCGGTCCGGGTCAGGGAGACCAGCTTGTCGGCGAAGCGGGAGAGTTCCTTGGCCTTGGCCTCGGTGGTGCGGATCGCGCCGTGAATGAGCAAGGCTTTGGTCATGTTGCGCAGCAGCGCCTGACGGTGCGAGCTGTTGCGGCTGAGTTTGCGTCCGAGATTCTTATGCCTCATTGCTTTGCTTCCTCTTGACCCATTCCTGGTACTTTTGCTCGAAATTATCCAATTTCATGCCGAAGGAGAGTCCCATGTCCTCAAGGACGCGGCGGATCTCTTCCAGGGATTTCTTGCCGAAATTCTTGGTCTTGAGCATCTCGTGCTCGGTCTTCTGCATCAGTTCGCCGACCAGCGAGATGTTGGCGCTCTTGAGGCAGTTGGTGGCCCGCACGGACAGTTCGAGTTCGTCGATGCTCTTGAACAGGTTGGGATTGAGCTCGATATCGGAGCCTGAACGGGAGCCGTCGCCCTCGGACTGCTTCTCGTCGAAGTTGATGAACACGCTGAGCTGTTCCTTGAGGATCTTGGCCGAGTAAGCGATGGCGTCGTCGGGCGTGACCGAGCCGTCGGTCCAGACCTCGATGATCAGCTTGTCGTAGTTGGTCATCTGGCCGACGCGCGCCTGGTCGACGGTGTAGGACACCTTGCGCACCGGCGAAAAGCTGGCGTCCAGCGGGATCAGGCCGATCTCGCCGGCCAGGTCCTCGTGGTATTCGGCCGGAACGTAGCCCTTGCCCAGGCGCACTTCGAGGTGGATCTTGAGCTCGCGGTCCTCGGACAAGGTGGCGATGGGTTGATCCGGCTCCAGGATGGTCACGAACTGGTTGCCGACGATATTGGCCGCCGTGACCGGGCCTTTTTTGTTGGCGACGAGCGTCAGGTGCTGGGGTTCGTCGGTGGCGAGCGCCAGCCTGACCAGCTTGAGGTTCAGCACGATGTCCGTGACATCCTCGATGACTCCGGGGATGGCGGTGAATTCGTGCTGCACGCCCTCGATGCGGATGGCGGCGATGGCCGCGCCCTGCAGCGAAGACAAAAGGACCCGGCGCAGGGCGTTGCCCAGCGTCGTGCCGAAGCCGCGCTCCAAGGGCTCGCAGGAAAACTTTCCGAACGTATTGTCGGTCTTGGAGCTGCGCTGAAGTTTTTCGGGCTTGACCAAATCCGACCAATTTCGGGTATTGATGAGCCTGTCACCGTTTTTAATAAGCATGTTGGGCACCCGTGCCGTTTCCCGCGGAAACGGAGATTGAAAAGATTGGGTTGACTGGGCGGCGCCTCGCGATAGCCTTCCGGGACCGGGCGCGCCCCGGTCCCGGAAGGGGTGGAACGTCTTACTTCGAGTACAATTCGACGATCAGGTGTTCGTTGATGGGGAACTGGACGTCTTCCCTGACGGGCATGGTCTTGACCGTGCCCTTGAACGCGGCGCCGTCGGCCTCGAGCCAGGAAGGGCAACCGCGACGGGCGATGACCTGCTGGGCTTCGAGCAAAACCGGCGTCTGACGGTTCTTTTCCCTGACCTCGACCACATCCCCGGTCTTGACTTGCAGCGAGGGAATGGTGACGCGGTGGCCGTTGAGTTTGAACAGGCCGTGGCGCACCAGTTGCCTGGCCTGGTCGCGGGAGTTGGCGAAACCCAGGCGGTAGATCACGTTGTCCAGGCGGCGCTCCAGGAGCATGAGCAAATTGACGCCGGTGACGCCTTTTTGCATGTCGGCGCGGTGAAAATACGCCCGGAATTGATCTTCAAGAATGCCGTACATGCGGCGGACTTTCTGTTTTTCTCGCAACTGCACGGCGTAGTCGGACAATTTTTTGCGCAGGCGGCCGTGCTGGCCGGGGGCGGCGGGACGGCGGTCCCAGGCGCACTTGTCGGTAAAGCAACGATCACCCTTGAGGAACAGCTTTTGTCCTTCGCGCCGGCACAGGCGGCATTTCGCTTCGGTATAACGGGCCAAGGCGGTATCTCCTTAAAAAATATTAGACTCTGCGCCGTTTCGGGGGACGGCAGCCGTTGTGCGGGATGGGTGTCACGTCACGGATGTAGCTGACCCTGAAGCCGGCGGCGTTGATGGCTCGCATGGCCGCTTCGCGGCCCGCGCCCGGTCCCTTGACCAGAATGCCCACGGTGCGCATGCCGTTGTCCATGGCCTTTTTGGCCGCTGTTTCGGCGGCCATCTGGGCGGCGAACGGGGTGGACTTGCGCGATCCCTTAAACCCCGCGCCTCCGGCCGAAGCCCAGCTGACGACATTGCCGCGCTGGTCGGTGAAGGTCACGATGGTGTTGTTGAAGGACGCCTGAATGTGGGCGACCCCAAGCGGGACGTTCTTTTTCTCTTTTTTCTTGCCGCTGCGGCGAGGTCTTGCCATGCGATTTCTCCAATAAATCGGCCGGGGCGGCGTCCCAAGGCGGGGCCTGGACGCTTACCGGCCGGGGTTGTGGCCAGGCTACTTCTTTTTCTTGGCCATGACGGCGCGGCGCGGTCCCTTGCGGGTGCGGGCGTTGGTGTGGGTGCGCTGGCCGCGCACGGGCAGGCCGCGGCGGTGGCGCAGGCCACGGTAACAGCCGATGTCCATCAGGCGTTTGATGTTGGCCGACACTTCGCGGCGCAAATCGCCTTCGACCTTGTGGTTGGTCTCGATTTCCTTGCGGATGTTGTTGGTCTCGTCCGCCGAGAGATCGTCGGTCTTCTTGGTCCAGGCGACGCCGGTGGCGTCCAGGATTTGAAGCGCCGTGGTCCGCCCGATGCCGTAAATATAGGTCAACGCGATATCAAGCCGCTTATTCTTCGGCAGATCGACTCCAGCTATTCTCGCCACGATGACACCCCTTTATTATCCCTGACGCTGCTTGTGCCTGGGATTTTCACAAATAACGCGAACCACGCCGAAACGCCTGATGATCTTGCATTTCGGGCACATCTTCTTGACCGAGGGCCGCACTTTCATTGCCAAACTCCTTATCGGAACACTCAAGCCGGGCGAGACTTTCGCCTGGATTTCGAGGTTTGCCTTATTGTCAGCCAAGCTCCCGCGGGCCTATCCCGCCAGGTCGCTCAGCACCACCGGACCGGCCTGGGTCAGCGCCACCGAATGCTCGAAGTGGGCCGAGAGGCTTCTGTCCCTGGTCACCGCCGTCCAATTGTCGGCCAAAATTTCAACATCGCAGTCGCCTGCCGCGACCATCGGCTCGATGGCCAAAACCATACCCGGCAGCAAGGGCGTATCCTTGGCGCCGGGAGCGACGAAGTTGGGCACTTCCGGCTTTTCGTGCAGACTCCTGCCGATGCCGTGGCCAACAAAGCGCTTTACTACGGAATATCCCCGACTTTCAACATATTTTTGCACCGCCCGGGACACGTCCGAGAGGTATCCGCCGACCGCCATGGCCCCGATCCCCTGCCAGAGGGACTCGCGCGTGACGTCGAGCAGATCGGTCGTCTCCTCGGCGACGTCGCCGACCGGCACGGTCAGGGCGGAATCACCGTAAAATCCCCGGTAGACCACACCCATGTCGAAACTGACGATATCGCCGGAGGCGAGCCTCCTGTCCGACGGAAATCCGTGAACCACTATCTCGTTGACCGAGCAGCACAGCGCAAAGGGAAACCCGTGGTAGCCCAAAAACGCCGGTTTCACGTCAAAACGCTTGCAGAACTCCCGGGCGATCTCTTCGAAGTGCAGGGTCGGCACTCCCGGGGCAACCTCCGCGGCCATGGCCGCCAGGGTCTTGGCCACGATCCGGTTGGCCTCGCGCATGACCTGGATCTCGGAATCGTTTTTCAGGTAAATGCCGCGAACTTTCTTCAACTCAGCGCCTGCCCTTTATTCTCCCCTTCTGCAGCAATCCCTCGTACTGGCGCGAAATCAGATAGGACTCGATCTGGCCCATGAAGTCCATGGCCACGCCGACCACAATCAGAAGGGAGGTGCCGCCAAAATAGAAGGGGACGTTGAATTGCTGAATCAGGAGCATGGGCAAAACGCACACCGCCGAGATGTACAGCGAGCCCCACAGGGTCATGCGGGCCAAGACCTTGTCCAGGTATTCCTTGGTTTTCAGCCCAGGCCGAATGCCCGGAATGAAGCCGCCCTGCTTGCGGATATTTTCGGCGATGTCCTTGGGATCGAAAATGATCGCCGTGTAAAAATAGCAGAAGAACACGATCAGAGTCACGAAGAGCACGTTGTAGAGCACCGTGCTCGGGCTGAAATAGCTCGACAGCGACTTGACCCAGGTGATGCTGGAAAAGTTGGCGATCGTGGCCGGGAAAAGCAGGATCGAAGAGGCGAAGATCGGCGGAATGACCCCGGCCGTATTGATGCGCAACGGCAGATGGGTGGTCTGGCCGCCGTACATTTTTCGCCCGACCATGCGCTTGGCGTACTGGATGGGAATGCGCCGCTGGCCCCGCTCGCAGAAGACGATCACGGCCAGGGTGGCGACCATGCCCGCGCCGATCAACAGCAACAAGAGCAGGTTGAGCTCGCCGGTCTTGACCAACTGAAAGGAGTTGATCACCGCCCGGGGCAGCCCGGCGACGATACCGGCGAAAATGATCATGGAGATGCCGTTGCCCACGCCCTTTTCCGTGAGGCGCTCGCCCAGCCACATGATGAAGATGGTCCCGGCGCACAAAGTGACCATGGTCATCAGGCGAAAGGACCAGCCGGCGGCGATGACCACGGGCGCGCCGCCCGGGCTGGTCATGGATTCAAGGCCCACGGCGATGGAAAATCCCTGCACGCAGGCGATGAGCACCGTGCCGTAGCGGGTGTACTGGGTAATCTTCTTGCGTCCGGCCGCGCCCTCTTCCTTGGTCAGTTTGGCAAGCTCCGGGCTGACCACGGTCAAAAGCTGCAAAATGATCGAGGCCGAAATATAGGGCATGATGCCCCAGGTTGCGCAGACCGCCGCCGGAGAACATGTCGAACAGGCCGAACAGGGTGTTCTTGGCGCTCTCGAAGAAGTCGGCCAGGGCGCGGGAATCGATCCCGGGCACGGGCACGTGCACTCCGATGCGGTAAACGGCCAGCAAAAGAAGAGTCCAAAGGATCTTCTTTTTCAGCTCCGGGAGCCTGGCCAGATTTTCAACGCCCGATAATGCCACGTTAACCTTCCGTCTGGGTCAAAATTGCGCTGATCTTGCCGCCGGCGGCCGCGATCTTGACCTCGGCCGACTTGCTGAAACGGTGGGCCTCGACGCTGACGGCCCGGGTCTCGCCCCGGCCGAGGATCTTGACCAGGGCGCTGCGCTTGGCCAGGCCGCGGTCGTAGATGTCGTCGAGCGAGATGGCGGTCGCGCTCGGGAAGGCGGTCATCAGGTCGTCTAAGTTGATGGCCTGGTACTCTTCCCGGAAGGGGTTCTTGAAGCCGCGCTTGGGCAGGCGGCGGGCGAGCGGCATCTGGCCGCCCTCGAACCAGGGACGGGTGGGCGCCCCGGCCCGGGCGTTCTGGCCCTTGTTGCCCTTGCCGGCGGTGCAGCCCTGGCCGGTGCCCCGGCCGCGACCGATGCGCTTCTTATTGACGCGTTCCTCGGGGAACGGATAGAGATCGTGCAGATTCATGACGCACTCACCTCGACCATATGCTTGACGTTTGCGATCATGCCCCGCACGGACGCGTTGTCCGGCAGGGTCCGCTCCTGGCGGATGCGGCCCAGGCCGAGCGCGGCAAGCGTGCGGCGCTGGTTGGGCGATGCGCCGATCAGGCTTCTGGTCTGTTTGATTTTCACCGTGGCTGACATGGCTATTTCCTCGGCGTGGTCAGTTTCTTGCCACGCAGTTCACCGACCGCATCGGCGCAACGCAGGGAGACCAAACCGGCAATGGTGGCCTTGAGCACGTTGTGCGGATTGTTTGTTCCAATGGCCTTGGTCAGGATGTCGGTCACGCCGACGGCTTCCATGACCGCGCGCACCGGGCCGCCGGCGATGATTCCGGTGCCCTTGGAGGCGGGCTTGAGCACGACCTGGCCGGCGCCGAAGCGACCTTCGGTCTGGTAAGGCAGGGTGCCGTCGAGCAGGGCGATCTTGACCATGCTTTTCTTGGCCTGCTCCGAAGCCTTGCGAATAGCCTCGGGCACCTCGTTGGCCTTGCCCAGGCCGTAGCCCACGCTGCCTTTGCCGTCGCCCACAACCACCAAGGCGCTGAAGGAAAACCTCCGGCCGCCCTTGACCACCTTGGCCACGCGGTTCAAGTAGACGATCTTTTCAATTTGAGACAGTTCCGACTGATCCATGCCTTGGTTCCCGCTTTTGTTTAAACTCTTTGCCGCCCAGCCAACGTGGCGCGGGCGCTTGGTCGCCGTTTCGCTAGAAGGCCAAGCCGCCCTCGCGGGCGCCGTCGGCCAGGGCCTTGAGGCGTCCGTGGTAAATGTAGCCGTTGCGATCAAAGACCACGGCGGTGATGTTCTTTTCCAGGGCCCGTTTGGCCACGTCCTTGCCCACCTTGGCGGCGGCTTCCTTGTTGAGCTTGACCGCTTCGCCCGCGCGGGAAAGCACCAGGGTCGAGGAGGCGGCCAGAGTCGCGCCGCTGACGTCGTCGATCACCTGGGCGTAAATGTGCGAGTTGGAACGGTACACCACCAGCCTGGGCCTGGCCTGCGTGCCGTTGATTTTCTTGCGAATGCGGATCTTGCGCCGTTTGCGCGCGCCTTGCTTATCGATGGCCATAACGCACCCCTATTTCTTGCCGCCGGACTTGCCGGCCTTGCGCCTGATGATTTCTGTATCGTACTTGATGCCCTTGCCCTTGAAGGGTTCGGGCGGACGCACGCGGCGGATGCGGGCGGCGACTTCGCCGACCATCTGCTTGTCGATGCCGGAAATGATCAGCTTGCTGCCCTCGGCCTTGGCCTCGATGCCGGTCGGCAACGTGAACTCCACCGGATGGGAATAGCCCACGGTCAGCACGATGTTCTTGCCGGCCACCTGGACCTTGTAGCCCACGCCGATGATCTCCAAGGTCTTGGCGAAGCCCTTGGTCACACCCTCGATGCAGTTGGCAAGCAAGGTGCGGCGCAAGCCGTGCTGGGCACGGGCCAGACGCGAATCGTCGGCGCGCTCGACCAGAATCTTGCCGTCTTCCTGACGGTAGCTGATCTTGGGGTGCGTCGGCAGGGCGAGCAGGCCCTTGGGCCCCTTGACCTCGATGCCGTCCGTACCGAATTGGACATTGACCCCGTTTGGCACGTCCAGGGCTTTTTTGCCTATGCGCGACATACTCTATTCCTCACTGCCGGTTTACCAAATTTCACAGAGAAGCTCGCCGCCCATGTTGCCGGCGCGGGCCGCCTCTCCCGAGAGAATCCCCCCGGAAGTGGACACGATGCAAATGCCCAAACCGTTTTGCACCCGGGGAATCTCCTCGGCGCCCACATACACGCGCCGGCCGGGTTTGCTGATGCGCTTGAGACCGGCGATGATGGCGCGGCCGCGAGCGTATTTGAGCGTTACGGTCAGGTTTTCGCCCGTCTCGCCGGCGGCGGAGGCGAAATCCTCGATATACCCCTCGTCTTTCAGGATCGCGGCGATCGCGGCCTTCATTTTCGAGGCGGGCATGACAACTTTTTTATGCAGCGCCGTATGCCCGTTGCGCAAGCGCGTCAGCATGTCGGCGATGGGATCGGTAACAGCCATCGATAATCTCCTTGCAGCTTACCAGCTCGACTTGCGCACCCCGGGAAGCATCCCGGCCAGGGACATATTCCTGAAGCAGATGCGGCAAACGCCGTAGCGGCGCAAAAACGCCCGGGAGCGTCCGCAGATGGGACAGCGGTTGTGCTGCCGCGTGGAAAACTTTGGTACGCGGCGGGCCTTGACCTTCAGACATGTACGAGCCAATTTCGTATCCTCCTGCCAGACTTGGCGGCTAGACTACTTCTTAAAAGGCATCCCGAGGAGATCGAGGAGCATTTTGCCCTCTTTGTCCGTGGGAGCGCTGGTGACGACGGTGACGTTCATGCCGCTCACACGCTCCACCCGGTCGATGTTGATCTCGGGAAATATGGTGTGCTCTTTGATGCCCAAGGTGAAATTTCCGCGCCCGTCGAAACCCCGGTCCGGAATGCCGCGAAAGTCGCGCACCCGGGGCAGGGCGAAGTTGACGAGCTTGTCGAAGAAGTCCCACATGCGCTCGCCGCGCAGCGTCACCCGGCAACCGACCGGCTGGCCCTCGCGCAGCTTGAACGAGGCGATGGACTTCTTGGCCTTGGTGACCACCGCCTTCTGTCCGGCGATCTTGGTCAGGTCGGCGACCGCTTCGTCGATCAGCTTGGCGTTCTGGCTGGCTTCGCCAAGGCCGATGTTGAGCGAAATGGAGCGCAACCGCGGAATCTGCATGGGCGAGGAGTAGTTGAACTCCTTGGCCAATTCCGGGGCCACTTTTTCTTGGTAAACCGTTTCAAGCCTGGTCATGTCTGTATCCTCGCGCCGCCGTCTCGCCCCTTTCCGGGGGTATGAGCGACGCCCGTTTTCGTCCGGTGAAGCGGACCTAATCGATCATTTCCGAGCACTTCTTGCAGAAGCGCTTTTTCTTGCCGTCCTCGGTCTCCTTGTAGCCGACCCGGGTGGGCTTGGCGCAGGAGGCGCACAACAAGGCTACGTTGGAAACCGCCAGGGGGGCTTCCTTTTCGACGATGCCGCCGGCCTGTCCCTGGTAGGGATTGCCCTTGGTATGCCGCTTGACCAGGTTCACCTTCTCGACCAGGACCTTGTCCTTCTTGGGAAGGAGCTTCAAGATCTTGCCGATCTTGCCCTTGTCCTTGCCGGCGATGACCATGACCTTATCTTCTTTGCGCAACTTGAACTTTTTCATGGCATAATCCTTGAGTTCCAAGCGGTCCCTACAGGACCTCGGGGGCCAGCGAAACGATCTTCATGAAGTTTTTCGACCGCAGCTCCCGGGCCACGGGTCCGAAAATTCGGGTGCCCACGGGCTCGTTCTGGTTGTTGATGAGCACGGCCGAATTGGTGTCGAACTTGATGTAGGAGCCGTCGGCGCGCCCTACTTCCTTCTTGGTCCGCACCACCACGGCCCGCATCACCTGCCCCTTTTTCACCTTGGAGTGGGGCATGGCCTCCTTGACGGAAACCACGATGATGTCACCCACGCTGGCGTAGCGGCGGCGGCTGCCGCCCAGGACCTTGATGCACATGATTTTCTTGGCCCCTGAATTGTCTGCGACATCCAGGGCGGATTGCTGTTGGATCATAGCTGCCTCACACCGCTTTTTCGATGATTGCGTCCAAATGCCAGCGCTTGCGGGCGGACAACGGCCGGTGCTCGATGATGCGCACCTTGTCGCCGACACCGCATTCGTTGGCCGGATCGTGGGCCATGAACTTCTTGCGGCGGCGGATGTACTTTTTCAGCAGCGGGTGCTTGACCAGGGTCTCGACGCGCACCACAATGGTCTTGTCGTTGACGTCTGAGACCACAATCCCGGTCATTATCCGTTTGTTGCTCTTGGGAGCGCCCTCGGTCATTTCATTACCTTCCGGCTTGTTTTTCCAACATGATGGTCTTGGTCCGGGCGATGGTCTTTCGTACTTCCGGAATCCTGTGCGTCTGCTCGAGCTGCGAGGTGGCGTGCTGAAAACGCAGCTTGAAAAGCTCTTCGGAAAACTCGCCGAGCTTTTCCTTCAATTCGTCCGCGGAGAGATCCCGCAGTTCCTTGGAGTCCATTTTAGAGCGCCTCCTTGACCAGAATCTTGGTCTTGATCGGCAGCTTGTGGGTGGCGCGGGTGAGCGCGATCACCGCGATCTCCAAATCCACGCCCTTGACCTCGTACAAGATACGCCCGGCCTTGACCGGCGCGCACCAGCCCACGGGTGCGCCCTTGCCTTTGCCTTGGCGCACTTCGGCCGGCTTCTCGGTGATCGGCTTGTCCGGGAAGACCCGGATCCACACCTTGCCGCCGCGCTTGATGTGGCGCATGATGGCGATACGGGCGGCTTCGATCTGCTGGCTGGTCAGCTTGCCCGGCTCCATGGCCTTGATGGCCACGTCGCCGAAGGCGATGGTCGAACCCTTGATGGCCGGCCCGCGCAGCCGTCCCTTCTGGGACTTGCGGAATTTCGTTTTATTGGGGGAAAGCATCCTACACCGCCTCTTGCTGCGTTAAAATCTCGCCCTTGAAAATCCACACCTTGACGCCGATGACGCCGTAGGTGGTCTTGGCCGTGGCCAAGCCGTAATCCACGTCCGCGCGCAGGGTCTGGAGCGGCACGCGGCCGTCGCGGTACCATTCCGAGCGGGCGATCTCGGCCCCGGCCAGACGTCCGGCACAGCCGACCTTGATGCCCTCGGCGCCGAACTTGCGCGCCAACCCGAGCGTGCGCTTCATGGCCCGGCGGAAGGCCACCCGGCGCTCGAGCTGCAGGGCGATATTCTCGGCCACCAACTGGGCGTCGATCTCGGGGCGGCGGATCTCGTTGACCTCGACGGTGAACTCGCTGCCGAAACGGTGCTTGAGATCGGCGCGGATCTTCTCGATCTCGGTGCCCTTGCGGCCGATGACGATTCCCGGACGGGCGGTCATGATGATCAACCGGACATTGCCTCCGGCCCGCTCGATTTCGATGCGGGAGATGCCGGCGTGGTACAGCGTCTTCTTGACGTACTTGCGGATCTGGTCGTCGCCATAGACATACGCGGGATAGTTCTTTTTGGTGAACCAGCGCGAAAGCCAGCCCTTGGTGTATCCCAGACGAAATCCGTACGGATGAACTTTCTGACCCATGTGGAGCTCCTAGCTTTCCTCGACGACGACGGTGATATGGCTGGTCTTCTTCAGGAGGCGGAAGGCGCGGCCCATGGACCGGGTCATTATCCGCTTCCAGGACGGACCCGGGTTGATGATCACGCTTTTGACCTTCAAGGTGTCGATGTCCACCCCGGAAATCTGGCCGGCATTGGCCACGGCCGAGTGCAGGACCTTGCCGATGAGTTCGGCGGCCTTTTTCGGCGTGAACTTGAGAATGTTCATGGCCTCTTCCACCGGGCGGCCGGTGATGTTGTCGGCCACGAGCCGGGCCTTGCGCGGGGAGACCCGGATATATCTGGCTATCGCTTTTGCTTCCATTTCAATTGCCTCGTAATTTTCCCAGTCGCCTATTTGCCCTTGGCCTTGGTCTTCTTGTCGCCCGAATGGGCGTGGAAGGTCCTGGTGGGGGCGAATTCGCCGAGCTTGTGCCCGACCATGTTTTCGGACACGAACACGGGGATGAATTTCTTGCCGTTGTGTACGGCGAACGTCAGTCCCACCATCTCGGGCAGCAGGGTCGAGCGCCTGGACCAGGTCTTGATCACCCGGCGGTCGCCGGACTCGGCGGCTTTCTCCACCTTCTTGCGCAGATGGCCGTCGACAAAGGGGCCTTTCTTCAGTGAACGTGGCATACGGGATTCCTCTTACTTGGCGCGTCGTTTGACGATCAGCTTGGTGGACTGCTTCTTGCGGTCGCGGGTCTTGTACCCCTTGGTCGGCTTGCCCCAAGGCGAAACCGGGTGACGGCCGCCGGAGCTCTTGCCTTCGCCGCCGCCATGCGGATGGTCGACCGGGTTCATGGCCACGCCGCGCACCTTGGGACGCCGTCCCAACCAGCGGTTGCGGCCGGCCTTGCCGATGGAAATTTTCTCGTGCATCACGTTGCCGACCTGTCCGACCGTGGCCAGGCAGGAGGCGAGCACGTTTCTGACCTCGCCCGAAGGCAGACGCAGCAGGGCGTATTTGCCCTCCTTGGCGATCAGCTGGGCGTAGGTCCCGGCGGCTCGGCACATCTGGCCGCCCCGGCCCGGATTCATCTCGATGTTGTGCACCAGCGTACCCACGGGAATCTTGATCATGGGCAGGGCGTTGCCGGGCTTGATGTCCACGGTCTCGCCGGCGACCACCGAGTCGCCCTTGGTCAGCCCGAGCGGCGCGAGAATGTAGCGCTTTTCGCCGTCGGCATAGTGCAGAAGCGCGATGCGGGCGCTGCGGTTGGGGTCGTACTCCACGGAGAACACCTTGGCCGGCACGTCGAACTTGTCACGCTTGAAGTCGATCAGGCGGTAGCGGTTTTTGTTGCCCGCGCCCCGGCGCCTGGACGTGATTCGGCCGGTGTTGTTGCGGCCGGCCTTGGTCGACTTGCCTTCGGTGAGCGCCTTTTCAGGCGTACTCCTGGTGATTTCCTCGAAGTCGCTGACGGTCTGAAACCGGCGGCCGGGCGAGGTGGGGTTGAGCTTACGCACGCCCATGACTTACACTCCCTCGAAAAATTCGATTTTATTGCCGGGCTCCAAGGTGACGTACGCCTTCTTGTGCCCGGAGATCCGTCCGGCGCTCTTGCCGTGGCGCTTGCGGGCCAGGGGCTTGCGGCGCACGATGTTCACGCCGAGCACCTTGACCTTGAAGGCCTCTTCCACCGCCCGGGCGACCTCGATCTTGTTGGCCGCCGGGTGCACGAAAAACACGACCTGGTTGGCGGCTTCCTTGACGGCGGTGCTTTTCTCCGAGGTCAAGGGGCGAAGTAGTATCTTGGTGTAGTCCATGGCTATTTCAACCTTTCTTGCAGCTCCCGGGCCGCCTCTTGTCCGATCACCAGTTGCGCGTGATTTAAGATGTCGTAGACGGTCAGCCCCGAAGGCTCGACAACCTTGATTCCGGGTAAATTACGCGCGGAAAGACCGATATGATTATCAACGTTATTTAAAACAATCAAGGCTTTTTTCAAGCCAAGGTCGACGGCCACCTTGGAAAAAAGCTTGGTCTTGACCATCGGCAACTCGATCTTGTCCACCACCAACAGCTTCTCGTCCAGAAAACGCGAGGACAAGGCCATGCGCAGGGCCAGCGAGCGCACTTTTTTGTTCACCTTGAAGCCGTAGTCGCGCGGCTGCGGGCCGTGGACCACGGCGCCGTGACGCCAAATCGGCGAACGGCTGGAGCCGGACCGGGCCCGGCCGGTGCCTTTCTGGCGCCAGGGCTTGGCCCCGCCGCCGCTGACAAAACTGCGCGTCTTGGTGGCGTGGGTGCCGGAGCGCAAATTGGCCAGATGCGCCCGCACCACCAGGTGCAATATCTCGGGACGAACCTGCGTCTCAAAGACCGAACTTTCGAGGTCGATCGTCCCCACCTCTTTTTTGGTCTGGTCGTAAACCGTAAGCGTGGCCATCTCTATTCCCTCCGCCCTGATGCGTAAAATGGGGGCGCTATTTCTGTTTGCGGATCATCACGACCGAATTGGCCGGTCCGGGGATCTGGCCCCTGACCAGGATCAAATTGTCCTCGGGACGCACGTCCACGATGTCCAGATTGATCATGGTCACCCGGCGCGCGCCCATATGGCCGGCCATTTTCTTGTTCTTCATGACCTTGCCGGGCTCGGTGTTGTGACCGATCGAACCGCCGGAACGGTGCACCTTTTCGGCGCCGTGGGTCTTGTTCGCCCCGGCGAAGTTCCAGCGTTTCATGACGCCCTGGAACCCCTTGCCGATGGAGGTGCCGGTCACTTTGACCTGCTCGCCCACGGAAAAGATGCTCACGGTCACATCCTGGCCGGGCGTGAGCTCCGCCGGAACGTCCAGGCGGATCTCGCGCAGCACGCGGTAGAAACCGCGGCCGGCCTTGGCCTGGTGCCCTTTGGCGGGCTTATTGAGCTTGCGCTCCGGGATCTCGTCGAACCCGAGCTGCAGCGCCTCGTAGCCGTCGGTAGCGGTCTTGCGCACGGCAATGACCGGGCACGGACCGGCCTGGATCACCGTGACCGGCACGATGCTGCCGTCGTCGCCGAAGATCCGGGTCATGCCCAGTTTGCGCCCCAAAATTCCCATTGTCCTCGCCATAACGTCCTTCCTTGAGGATTCCCGGATGAACCCGGAAAGCCTAGAGCTTGATCTCCACGTCCACGCCGGCCGGAAGCGACAACTTGCCCAGGGCGTCGACGGTCTGCTGGGTCGGCTCCATGATGTCCAAAAGACGCTTGTGAATGCGCATCTCGAACTGCTCGCGGCTTTTCTTGTCCACGTGCACGCTGCGGTTGACCGTCTGCTTGTGGATGTCGGTGGGCAGCGGAATGGGGCCGGCCACGCCGGCGCCGGTATTGCGCGCTGTGTCGACGATCTCGTCCACGGCCTTGTCCAGGATGCGGTAATCGTACGCCTTAAGCTTGATGCGGATGCGGTCGCTGCTGACTGCCATGATTTACTCCACGATTTCCGAGACCACGCCCGCGCCCACGGTACGGCCGCCTTCGCGAATGGCGAAGCGCAGACCTTTTTCCATGGCGATCGGGGC
>Ga0302278_10004032_pt1 | contig 15462 bp, 15 predicted proteins | sample III_Bog_N3_2_FD_194543 | JGI IMG/M metagenome (GOLD analysis project Ga0302278, IMG submission 194543) | Peat permafrost microbial communities from Stordalen Mire near Abisko, Sweden - III_Bog_N3_2 | ecosystem: Environmental > Terrestrial > Soil > Wetlands > Peat | place: Sweden: Abisko...
CTTCAGCCAGGGCTTTTTGGACTCGAGCAAATATAATTATTTGGTCGACTCGTCGCGCGGCTCGTTCCTCTTCACGGAAATGGGGGTCAACCTTTCCTTCAACCCGTTTCCGCGCACCCGCATTGCAATTCAGGCTTTTGACTTTGATGTCGGCAACGTCAATAATTATGACCCTTTCCTGGATTACGCGCTGGTGGAATACACCTTGAATGATGAAATCGGCATCCGGGCCGGGCGCATCCGCCGGCCGGGCGGCATTTACAATTCCATTCAGGACATTGATCTGGCGCGGACGTTCGTGCTGTTGCCCCAAGGCATCTATGACGCCCGCTGGCGCGATTGGAGCGCCAGTTTGGACGGCGGGGAATTGTTTGGGAACATTTCGCTGGGTAAAGCCGGTGGCCTTTCCTACGAGGGCTACGCCGGCGTGGTGAACATGAACGACAACGGGGGATTGGGCCGCGAGATCCAACCCGATTTCGCCGGGGGCACGTTTAACGGCATTAATTCCACCCCCACCTTTGGCACTCAACTGTGGTATAATACGCCGGTGGACGGCTTGCGTTTTGGCGCTTCATTCGCGTATATGCAAAACTGGGGTTTCGGGGGGACTTTCCCGCCTTCCGTATATGTTCCCTTTGCTTATGGCGCTCAAACCGTGGGCAATGTCGTCATGCAACAGTATTCGGCGGAATACCTCTGGCGCAACTGGACTTTTCAAACCGAGTTTTACACCTATGATTGGACCGGACACACCTACGTCCCCGCCTTCAATAGTGTGACCCCCGCCGGGGATAATCCGCAATGCTGGTATGTGGCCGCGTCCTACCGGTTCAATAAATACGTCGAAACCGGCGCCTACTACACGCAGTTTCGTGACTTTAGCACCGCCAGTTCCAGTCCGGCCGGCCATCAAAATGACGCCGCCTTGAGTCTGCGTCTGGATTTGAAATCCTGGTGGGTGTTCAAAATTGAAGGTCATATGATTGAAGGGACTGCCCTGTTGCGGGATCCGGCAGACAATCCCGCCCAGGACCAAAACGGCAAGCCCTGGTATATGCTGGCGGTCAAGACCACGTTCAGCTTCTAATCTGGAACCCATCCCAATCCCTTACCAAACCTGATTATGAAAACATTCTCCAAGCTCGGTTTACTCAGTGTCCTGCTCGCGGCCGGCGTATGCCGCTCGCTCGCGTTGGACGGAGCCGTGGTGATCGCCAACCCCGGGGTGGCCGCCGACAGCCTCACGGCCGACGGGCTCAAGGACATTTACACCGCCAAGACCAAGTATTGGGACGGCGGCCAGAACATCGTCATTGCGGTGTTGCCGGACAAGACCGACGCGGCGCTGCAACAGGCCAGCGGCATGGAGGCCAGCCAGTTCAAAACCTTCTGGCAGCGCCTGGCCTTTTCCGGCCGCGGCCAGGAACCCAAATCGGCCGGGGATGTGGCCGGGCTCGTTTCCCTGGTGGCGTCCACCAAGGGGGCCATCGCCATCGTCCCGGCGGACGCCGCGCTGACCGGGGTGAAGAAAATCGAAATCAAGTAAGCAAGGGTGCTGACCCAGCCGGGCGCTGGGATAATTTAAAATGAATAATAAACGTCAAATCTCCATTAAACACAGTTTCCACGTCATCCAGGGCGTCGTTGGATTGCTGCTGGTGTTTCTCGTCATCCAGGGCACGGTTCTCTGGCGAGTCTGCAACCAGGGGGTGGGGGCCACGACGAGTCTGGTCAATGAAGGGCTGCCCAGCCTGCGGTTACTGGCGTCACTTCAGGAGAACCTTGCCATCTACCGGCTCCATTCCTACGAACTCATGTTCGCCCAGGACAAGGACCGGCCCGCCAAGGTCGCCGAGACGGACGCGATCCTGCAAAAAAATGTCCAGACCCTCCAGGATTTGGGCAAACTGTATCCGACTGGTGAAGGCCATGAATACATTGCCAGCCTGCAAGCCAGTTTTGACGATTATGTCAAAACCATGACCGCCATCCGCGCGCAGATTGACAAGGACTTCGCCGGGGCGATGAAGATGGTGGACCAGGACGTGCCCGTGAAGGTCAAGCAGCTCAACGACGCCGCCGTGGCGGTCAACACCTACTGCAATCAGGTGGCGGACGAACGCACCGGCCTGACGGTGGACGGCTTCGGCCGGGTCCGCAAATCCGTCATGGGCCTCGGTTCGGCCAGTGTCGGTTTTGCCCTGCTGGCCTTCGTGCTGGTGGCGCTGAATTCCACCCGCGTCCGCCGGGCCTTGTCGGAGCTGGCCGACAATTTGGGGCAGGTGTCCCAGTCCCTGATCGGTTCGGCCGGCATTGTCTCCTCCTCGAGCCAATCCCTGGCCGAGGGTTCGAGCGCGCAGGCGGCTTCGCTGGAAGAAACGAGTGCCTCGCTGGAGGAAATGTCCTCCATGACCAAACGCAATGCCGATAACGCCCAGAAGGCCAACGACCTGGCCAAACAAGCCCGGTCCGCCGCCGATAAAGGGGTGGGGGACATGGAGACCATGAACGCCGCCATGGCCGCCATCAAATCCTCCTCCGATGACATCGCCAAAATCATCAAGACGATTGATGAAATCGCCTTTCAGACCAATATTCTCGCGCTGAACGCCGCCGTGGAAGCGGCCCGGGCCGGGGAAGCCGGCATGGGCTTTGCCGTGGTGGCCGAGGAAGTGCGCAGTCTGGCGCAACGCAGCGCGCAGGCCGCCAAGGAAACCGCCACCAAGATCGAAGGCGCCATCAGCAAGACCGCCCAGGGCGTCGAGATCAGCAACAAGGTGGCGCTGACGCTGAATGAAATTGTCATCAAGGCCCGGCAGGTGGATGAACTGGCCGCCGAAGTGGCCGGGGCCTCTCATGAACAGACTCAGGGTATCACGCAAATCAACTCCGCCGTCGGTCAGATGGACAAAGTCACCCAGTCCAACGCCGCCAATGCCGAGGAAAGTGCGGCGGCCGCCCAGGAACTCAATGGCCAGGCGGCGGCGATGAAAGAATCGGTCGTGGCCCTGCTCCAACTGGTCGGTGGTGGCGCCACCGGCGTGACGTCGGCCCCCGCGCCCACCCCCCCGCAGAATTCCGAACCTTCAAAACGTCGTCCCGCTCCGCCCCACAAGAACGGTCCGGCCCGGACGGTCACCACCAAAGGCCCCACCAACGGCAATGGGCATGGTGAAATTCCCATGGACGGTGATTTTAAGGACTTTTAAGGTTCGCCGGACTGCCCGGGCGGCAAATCGGTCGGAGCGCGGCCCCGCTTTGCGGGACCGCTTCACCGTCCGCAAGTCGGCTGGCCAGTCGAATCGTCAGCACCCACTCATACGTCGAAGCGGCCCCGGGGGCAGTCAAGATGCGCCCCTGCCCGGGAGGGTGAAGAAAAAAGTGGCCCCTTTGCCCGGTTCACTTTCCACCCACACCTCCCCGCCATGACTCTGGACAATGTGTTTGACGATGGAGAGGCCGAGACCGGTTCCGCCCTGATCGCGTGAGCGCGCCTTGTCCACCCGGTAGAACCGCTCAAACACCCGGTCCAGCGCCTCGGGGGGAATCCCGGGGCCGTCATCCGCCACGAAAGCTTCGATTTTCTTGTCTTCCGTGATGCGGCCCCCCACGGTGACCCGGCCCTGGCTGCGGCCGTATTTAATGGCATTGTCCACGAGGTTGGCCAGGACTTGGTAGAGGCGGTTGGCATCTGCGCTGGCGGTCATGGCGGGGAGGGCGTTGTGGAGCGCGGTCCCCCGGCCATCGGCCTTGGAATGCAGGTCCGCCAGGACTTTTTCGGCCAGCGGATGGAGTTCAACCGGTTGCAGGTTCAGTTTGATCCGGCCGGATTCCAGGGCGGAAATGGTGAGCAGATCCTGGATGAGCAGGTCCAGGCGCAGGGCGTTGCGCTCGATGATTTTCAGAAACCGCTCCATCACCTCCGGATTGTTGCGCGCGCCATCCAGCAGGGTTTCCACATAGCCTTTGATCAGGGAGAGCGGGGTGCGCAACTCGTGGCTGACATTGGCCACGAATTCCTCGCGGGTGCGTTCCAATTGTTTGATGCGGGTCAGGTCATGGAACACCAGGATGGTGCCGTCGCGCTCGGCGGCGGAATTGAAGACGGCGGCGGCATTGATCCGCAGCCAGCGTTCATTCAAGTCCGGCAGCTTCAAGTCGTAGTCAAAAACCTGGCCGTCCACCTCCACCCGTTCCACGAGCGCCGCCAGTTCATGCAACCGGAGGGCCTCCATGATGGTTTTCCCGCGCAGCTCGGCCTTGACCCGGAAGAGGTTTTTGAAGGCCCGGTTGGCCAGGTAAATCCGGTGGTGCCGGTCCAGCAGCAGCAGCCCCTCGATCATGGAATTGAACAGCACCTGCTGCTGCGCGTTCGTATCCGTCATGGTTTGCTGTTGCCGGCGCTGCAGATCCTCCAAATCCAGCAGTTGTTTCTTTTGGAGTTGGCGCCTTTGTTTGCGCCCCCGGAAATGCTGGGCGACCAAGACGGCGACCAGCAGGATGGCCACGGCCCGCCACATCATTCGATGAAGCGGTAACCCACGCCCCGGACGGTGTCCAAATGCTTGGACGCGGGGCCGAGTTTTTCGCGCAGCCGGCGCATGTGCGTATCCACGGTGCGGGTGTCAATCATGCTGTCGTATTCCCAGACATCGCGCAGCAACTGGTCCCGGGATTGCACCCGGCCGGTCCGTTGGGCCAGAATCGTGAGCAGCTTGAATTCCGTGGCGGTGAGGTCAAAGGGCTTGTCCCGCCAGCTCGCGACATGCCGGGGGGTGTCAATCGCCAGGTCGCCAAAGCGCAGCAGTTGTTCGAGCGGTTCGGCCGCCTGGCCGCGCGACAGGATTTTTTTGATGCGCAACAGCAGTTCCCGCGTGCTGAACGGTTTCGTCAAATAGTCATCCGCGCCCAGTTCCAGCCCGAGCACCCGGTCAATTTCGGCGGCCTTGGCGGTGAGCATGATGATGGGGATTTTGCTCGTGGCGCCATCCTGCCGCAGGGTTTTGCAAATTTCAAACCCATCCATCTCCGGCAGCATGACGTCCAGCACCACCAAGTCGGGGGTCTGGGTGCGCGCTTTTTTCAAGGCGTCCGCCCCGTCGCCCGCCGTGGTGACCAAGTAGCCTGATTGCTTCAAATTGAATTCAATCAGTTCCACCGCTTCCGGTTCATCATCCACCACTAAAATACGCGGCTTCATCCCCAGTTGAATAACATGCGCTAAATCGTCACACAATTTCTATTTTCGTTACAATTGGGTTACGGACGGGTGATTTCTTTTTTTCCGGCGGGGAAAAACCGGCCGGCGGCTCTTTTCCGGGCCCGGGGCGAATCGGGCGGCCGAATCTTGGCATGTCGCCGTGACGCAGGTTTCCAAACCTGCCGTATCGCCGATTTCCAATCGGCAGGCCGTCCAAGGATCGAATGCGCCAGGTCGTGGTGCAGCCTGCAGGTTTGGAAACCTGCGGCAGTGCGCCGGAGCAGGCCGGAAGATCAAGCGGTGAGAGTCTGCTTCGGTGCGGTGAAGAATTGTGCGGTATCGAACCGTAACCGCGTCGTCGCGAGGCGGGGTGGAGCGCAACGGAACGAGAACGACCCGTCCATAACCCCGGCGGCCCGGAGGGGCGGTCGGCGGGAACTCGATTCGGCCGGCGCGGGTGTCCGGTTCGGAGGGAGGGGCAAGCTTCCAACCCTTGTTCCCACCCCCATCGGCTCGTGCAAGATGCGTGTAAAGTGCGGGCTCTGCCGGCGCACTCCACGGCACCAGCACCCGCGCTCAGGTCAAGGTTCATGGGCCCGGGCCAGAAGCGCCCGGCGGCGCTCGGGAAGCGCCGTGGTTGCAACTGGATTTTCCGATGTGGTAGGGTTTCACCCCATGGTCAAATCAGAGCAAGTGTCCGATGTTGCATAGGATGAATGTTCCACCGGCAACGATGAACCTTTCCGCGCCGTCCGGCGGTCCCCAGCATGTGAACATGAAGCAAAGCCCGAGGCGGTTGTCCCAACGCTCGGCGGCGACGTTGGGGACGCGCCTGCAATCGGGAGGGCGCACGGCGTTGACCCAGGGCTTGGCGACGCCGGCTCTGGCCCGGATGCATGAGTTATTACAGGAATCCTGGCGGAACCTGCGGGGCCTGAAGAATGAGATCGCCAACCCCCGGCGGTGGGTGGCAACATCCGTCAAGTCGGTGCGCGTGGTGGCGACGCGATTGGGCAGTTCATGAAGCACAAATTCTCCATTCGCTACCAAGCCGCCCTGCTAGCTTACCTGCGGCAGGGTCGCCGGGGGAATTTGCAACCGGCGCGGGGCTGGGGGCAGCAGGCGCAGGCCGCCGGGCTCCAGACCATGGATCTGGCGCGGTTGCATGAGCAAATCCTGGTGGCGGAAGTGCTGCCGGGCCAGCGGGAAAGCCGGCGTGCCGGGATCATCCGCCGGGCGGGTTTTTTTTTCAGCGAGGCGATCACTCCGCTCGAGGATTCGCCGCGCAGTGAGTCGGCCGCCGCACACCTGAACAAAACCGTGGAGCTGCTCAGCCAGCGCACGGTGGAACTGGCCGCCGCCAATGTGGCGCTGCAACTGGAAATCGTCCAGCGTCGGGCCGTGGAGGAGGCGCTCAAAAAAAGCGAGCGCCATTACAGCCGGTTGCTCGAAGAATCGGACCGGCTGCAACAACAATTGCGGCAGTTGTCCCGGCAGATTTTGCAGGCGCAGGAGGAGGAGCGCCGGGAAATCAGCCGGGAATTGCACGATGTGATCGCCCAGACGCTCACCGGCATCAATGTCCGGCTGGCCGCCCTGGCCCGGGCGGCCAGCCTCAACACCATGGGCTTGGATCAAAACATCGTCAAAACGCAGAAACTGGTGGCCAAATCCGTGGAGATCGTCCACCAGTTTGCCCGCGAATTGCGCCCGGCCGTGCTGGATGACCTCGGCTTGGTTCCCGCCCTGCATTCGTTCCTGAAACTCTTTACGGCCCGCACCGGGGTGCGCACCCATTTGACGGCCTTTGCCAGGGTGGAACAATTGGACATGGCCCGGCGCACCGTCCTCTTTCGCGTGGCCCAGGAGGCCCTGACCAACGTCAGCCGTCACGCCCAAGCCAGCCGGGTGGCGGTGCTCCTGCAAAAATTGCCGGCCGGGGTCCGCATGGAAGTCAAAGACAATGGCAAATCCTTCCGCGTGGACAGCGCCCTCCAGGCCCGCGATGGCAAACACCTGGGGTTGCTCGGCATGCGCGAACGCGTCGAAATGGTGGGGGGCACGTTTTGTGTTGAGTCCAGCCCGGGCAAGGGCACCACGGTCCGGGTGGAGGTGCCCTTCGCCCCCGTTCGGAAAAGCGCATTGAAAAAATCCGGCAATGCCCCGTTAAAATGTCCGTGACTTATTCATGACTCTGAAAAACCACCTTTCCGTCCCCGCCACTCCGGGACCGCGCCTGCCCAAATGCCCGACGGGGATTCAGGGACTTGATGAAATCACCGGCGGCGGGTTGCCGCTGGGCCGGCCCACGCTGGTCTGCGGCGGGGCGGGGTGCGGCAAGACCCTGCTGGCGGCGGAATTCTTGGTGCGCGGCGCGACGCAGTTTGGCGAGCCCGGGGTGTTAATGGCGTTTGAGGAGACCGAGGCGGAACTGAAGGCCAACGTGGCGTCGCTCGGCTTTGATCTGGCGGGGCTGGTGCGGCGCAAACAAATTGTCATTGATTACGTCCACATCGAGCGCAGCGAAGTTCAGGAGAGCGGCGAGTATGATCTGGAGGGGTTGTTCGTGCGGCTCAATTACGCGATTGATTCCATCAGGGCCAAACGGGTGGTGCTGGACACGCTCGAAGCGCTGTTCGCCGGCCTGCCCAACGAAGCCATCCTGCGCTCCGAACTGCGCCGGCTCTTTCGCTGGCTCAAGGAAAAAGGCGTCACCGCCGTCATCACCGCCGAGCGCGGGCGCGAACAACTCACGCGTCACGGGCTTGAGGAATATGTGTCCGATTGCGTGATCCTGCTGGACCACCGGGTCAACGACCAGATTGCCACGCGGCATCTGCGCGTGGTGAAATATCGCGGCGCGTTGCACGGCACCAACGAGTTTCCCTTCCTCATTGGCGACAACGGCATCAGTGTGCTGCCCATCACCTCGCTGGGGCTTAATCATAAAATTTCGAGCGAGCGGATTGCCACCGGCATTCCCCGGCTGGATGCGATGTTGGGCGGGCGGGGCTTTTTTCGCGGCAGCAGCATCCTGCTCACGGGCACGCCCGGCACGGGCAAGACCATTGTGTCCGCGAATTTTGCCCAGGCGGCCTGCAAGCGCGGCGAGCGCGTGCTGTTCTTTTCGTTCGAGGAATCCCCCAACCAGATCGTCCGCAACATGCATTCCATCGGCTTGCGCCTGGAGCCGCTGGTGAAACGCAACCGGCTGCGGTTCCACTCGGCGCGGCCCTCGCTCTACGGTTTGGAAATGCATCTGGCCACCATGTTCAAGGAAATCGTCGCGTTCCAGCCCCACGTCGTCATCGTGGATCCCATCACCAGCCTGATGGATGCCGGCACCGACTCCGAAAGCAAGGGCATGGTGACGCGCCTGATTGATTATCTGAAGGCCGGCCAAGTCACCTCGCTTTTCACCAGCCTGACGCAGGGCGGGCACGCCCTGCAGCAAAGTGAAATGGCGATGTCCTCGCTCATGGATTCCTGGTTGCTGTTGCAGGACTTTGAAGGCAACGGCGAACGCAACCGGGTGCTTTACGTCCTCAAAGCGCGCGGCATGGCGCACTCGAATCAGATCCGCGAGTTCCTGATTTCGGACCGGGGCATTGACTTGGTGGACGCCTATATCGGTCCCAGCGGGGTGCTCACCGGCTCGGCCCGCGTGGCGCAGGGGGACTTGGAAAAAGCGGCGGTGCTGGCCAGCCAGCAGGAGGCCGCCCAGCTCAAACGCGAAGTGGAGCGCAAACGCACCGCGCTCGAACGCAAAATCAGCGGCCTGCGTTCCGAATACGAAACCGAGGCCTTGGAACTGCGCCGTATTGCCGAACAGGTGGGTACGCGCACCTTTGTGCTCGGCACGGAACGGGCGGCTTCCGGCCGCCTGCGCCAGGCGGATGCCAAAGTGGCGGGCGGCGCGCGGGGCAAATCCAGAATCGGGAGAAAAAACCCATGAACGCCAAACCCATTCGCAAGCCGGCCGTGATTCCGGCGTTGAAGCGGTCCCGCCAAGCGCGGGACCGCGCCCCGGTGGTTCCGCGCCGGCCGGACAAACTCTGGCAACTGCGCCTGTATGTGACGGGTCAGACGCTCCGATCGCAGACGGCTTTTGCGAACCTGAAGCAGATTTGCGAAACCCACCTCAAGGGCCGCTACCGCATCACGGTGATTGATTTGCTGAAGCATCCCCAATTGGCGCAAGGCGACCAAATCCTGGCCGTACCCACCGTGGTGCGCCGATTGCCCAAACCCGTGCGGATCATCTTCGGCAACCTTTCCGATGCCGGACGCGTGTTGGTGGGCTTGGATTTGCGCGCGGAGGTTGCTCCGAACCCAACCTCGTGAAACCCCGAAAAATCAACCGCATGAAGCCATCCTTAAAAAAGCTTCCCGTCATTGGGTTGGCGCGAAAATGCGTCCTCCGGCTGTTCGTGGCCGGGGCCACGACCCGCTCCCGTCAGGCCGTGGTGCGCGTCCGGGAACTGTGCGCCGCCGAGTTGAAGGATCATTGCACCCTCGAAGTGATTGACATCTATCAGCAGCCCCAACTGGCGCGCGACCATCAGATCGTCGCCACGCCAACGTTGATCAAGGAATATCCCCGGCCGGTGCGCCGGTTCATTGGCAACCTGTTGAACACCGCCGGCCTGTTCGCTGATCTGGAGGTCGCCGACCCGGGTAAAAGCACCGTTTGAAAACCAACCGCCAACCCGAAGGCACCCGCCCCGCGCCCGACCGCGACGTGGCCGGGCTCCGCCTGCGGTTGGCGGAAGCCGAGGCCACGATCCGCGCCATCCGCGCCGGCGATGTGGACACGCTCATGGTCAACGGCAAGCAGGGACCGCAAACGTTCACGCTGCACGGGGCCGAGCATTCCTACCGGGTGCTGATTGAATCCATGAACGAAGGGGCGCTGACGCTGGCGGCGGACCAGATGATTCTCTATGCCAACCAGTGCTTTGCCCGCATGGTGAATTGCCCGCTCGAACAGGTGATCGGCGGTTCGCTGCGCCGCTTTTTCTCCCTGACGGACCGGGCCACCCTCCAGCCGCTGTTGAAAGGGATCCGGCCGGCCGGCCGCAAAATCCAAATCGGCCTCCAAGCCGTCGGCGGGACGCACCTGCCCGTGCAAATCTCGATTCGCCGGCTGGCCCGGAATGGTTTTAAGGGCGTGGTCATTGGCATGGTGGTCACGGACCTGACGGTGAGCCGGCGCAACGAGGAGTTGCTGCGGGACTTGTCCCACCGGCTCGTGCAGGCGCAGGAAGCCGAGCGCGGCCGCGTGGCCCTCGAATTGCACGACCACATCACCCAATTGCTTTGCGGCATCCTGGTTCGCTGCCAGACCCTGGCGGATAAACTTCCGGCCGGGGCCGGGCCGGCGAAGGCGGAGGCCAGGAAGCTGCGCCAGTTGCTCGGCCAGACCGCCGAAGAGGTGGAGCGCATCTCGCATGATCTGCGGCCGGGCATCCTGGAATACCTGGGGCTGGCCGCCGTCCTGCGCGACGCCGGCAACAAATTCGCGAAGCGCACGGGCCTGTCCGTCAAACTGACCTGTGTGCATCTGACCGGGCGGCTCGCCCCCGACATCGAGCTGACCCTCTACCGCATTTTGCAGGAAGCCTTGAAAAACGTGGAGCTGCACGCCCACGCCCGCCAAGTGACGGTCCTCCTGACCAAGTCGGATGGCGGCGTGCAGTTGGTGATCCTTGACGACGGGATCGGCTTCGATCAAGATCATCCGGCGACCGGTCGAACCGGAAAAGGCAGCCTGGGACTGCTGGCCATGCGCGAGCGGGCGGCTTACGTGGGCGGCGCGCTCAAGATCAAATCCACCCGCCGGGGTGGCACCGAAATCAAAATCCACATTCCCCTGCCGCCCGGCGCGGCGGCGACACCCCAAAACTGATCTATGAAACCCATCACCATTCTTCTGGCGGAAGACCACACCATTGTCCGTGAGGGCTTCCGCAAAATGCTCGAACTCGAAACCGACCTCGAAGTCGTCGGCGAAGCGCAAAATGGCCGCGAAGCCATCGCCCTGACCGCCAAACTCCGGCCGGCGGTCATCTTGATGGACATCGCCATGCCCCTGCTCAACGGTTTGGAGGCCACCCGCCAGGTGCTCAAGGCGTTCCCCACCATCCGGGTGCTCATGCTCTCCGCGCACAGTGATTATGCCTATGTCCAAAACGCCATCGAATCCGGTGCCACCGGCTTTCTGCTCAAGCAAACCTCCGCCCATGAAGTTTGCCGGGCAATCCGGGAGGTGAACGCCGGGAAGAAGTTTTTCAGCCCCTCCATTGCCCGACAGCTCGACCATCAAAAAACCCAAAATCGGGACGGCCAGACCCGGAAGGGGGCCGTCAGCCTGACCTCCCGGGAAATGGAAGTGCTGCAACTGATCGCCGAGGGCAAGGCCAACAAGCAGACCGCGTCCGAACTGGGCATCGGCATCAAGACGGTGGAGAAGCACCGCGAGCATCTGATGGAAAAGCTGGACATTCACGATACCGCCGGGCTCACCCGCTACGCCATCAGCGCCGGCATCATCGAGAGCAGTGTCCAGGTGACAATTGTTTAACATGAATCAAAACAGCGTGGCTTTTTGGCTGACCGTGGTGGGCACGGTCTGCTGGGGCGCATGTTTCTGGTGGATGAACCGGATTTCCTCCAAGCAGAACGCCCTCCTGTCCCAGCTTCGCGAGCAGGGCAAGCGCATTGAAAAATTATCCCGGATCGAACATGATCTGATCAAGGAGGTGCATCCGCAGGTGGGCGAGATCAAGGAAGGCATGGACGAGATGATGGCGGTGGTGAAGGAGAATATGGAAACTCATTCCCCGCACAGCCCTAAAACCAGCCCTTAGGAGACGGTGATATTTTATGAAATGTTTATGGGTAATGATGGTGCTGTTGGCCGTTCGGGCGGTCGCCGCGCCGGTCGCACCGGCACCGGTCAGTCCGTTGGGGGCCGACCGCCTGCTGTTGATTGATCCCAGTTCCATGCCGTTGGCGGTCGGCAAAGCCACGTTGATCATCGGCCCGCTCCGACGCACCAATGGGGTTTACGCGGGCGATTACAAGGTGAAGGTGTTTCCGTATTTTTTAAAAAGCGAAAATGGCCGGCTGGCCATCACCGTTTCGGATGACGCGCTGGCCAAAGTGAACCAGGGAAAGGTGACGGCCATCACCGGCCTGGCCACCACGAGCGGCAAATCCGGACGGAGCCGGCAGATTGCCGCCACGGCCACGCCAGTGGACGGAAACCACGGAAAGCTCAAACTGTGGTTTACTGCGGGCGGACGGAAAATGATCTTTGAACCTGCGTATCACTTTGCCGGGACGTCGGTGGTTGGGTTTAGGGAACCGCCGCCCGCCCCGGCGTTGGCCGCCCAACCGCCCGGCACCTTAAACGTAGGTTTCGCCATGGATGGCTATTCGCGGTCACCCCGCTAGTCATTGATCCCCCATCCATCCAGCCCCGAATCCCGGGGCACCACATCATTCCACGGGGCAAAACCGGCTGCACTCGCCGAGGGGACGGGGGGGCGGACCGGTTCGGGGAGAGGTTCCAAGCGCGTCGGTCCCGCGCCCTGGTTGCAGAAAAAGTCCAGCCCGGATTTTTCCGCCAGGGCGCGCAGGTAATTCCCCAGGCGCGGGAGTTCGCAGTCGGGGGCCGGTTCCCGGCTCAGCAGCGCCACAATGGCGGTCTCCCGATCCCGTCGTTGGTATAAAATGTCTTCAATCCAGTGCTTAATATATTCCGGCAATTCCTCGCCACCATTGGCGGAAATGATGATCATATTCGCCTCCCGGATCCGGTAAGCCGCCTGGTCGCGGGCCACCGGCTGTCGCAGCGCCTCAAACTTCCATGTCTCTGTGTTCAGTTTATCGCACTCTTCCTCCAGCTGCCCGGCCAGTCGTTCCAGCACGGCGGCGCCGTGCAGGCAGGCGACTTGATCATCATGCAGCAGGATAATTTTAAAATCGGCATCGGGGTTCATAAGGCGGTCCAAAAGGGTCGGTGGAACAAGGTGACGGACGGTGGATGGATCACAAGGCGGGCTCCTCATCCGGGAGTCAAACTGGTGCCAGCTCAAAAATCAGTTGCATTCATGGTTTGCCCCATGAAACGAATTGCATTCTGCAAATTCCAGCCTGCCATCTGCTGGTTTGCCTTCCGGCCCAACGGGCCGCGCGCTTTCTCCCCAGCCTGGCGGGCTGAACCCAGCCACGTCCAAGCCGACGATCCTTTGGACCGCCACCCTCATGTCAGTGAATCACGGAGAAGCTCCTTTGCTTCATCCTGTCCCTCCCTGCGTCCCGCCACTGATCATTGTCTCACTGCGGGCCTTCTGAAGATACTTACCGGTGCTAAGCTATGAAACCATAATAACTTATGGAGTCTTATAGTCAAGAGGATTTGGAAGAAATATTCTAAATACCCGGGTCCTGAGCGAAGAGGGGAGTTCAAAATTCAGGGCAAATTCAGAGGTTCAGCGGTGATGTCGCGACGGCGGGATCACCGAGGGGCATTTTTTCGTGATGGACGGCCCGGCGGCCCGGCTCGATTACCGGAAATGAGTTTCTTTTAGGGGGGAAATCACCGCAAATTCAGGGTAATCCATGGTCGAAGGGCCGGTCGTCCAAGACGGGACCGGGGCCGGTTGGGTGCAAAATCCCCTGATCCGAGTGGGGCGTCGGATCATCGCGCATGAGGCTCGGTGTCCCGGCCGGTGAACCGGTGCCCGGCGGTGGCGGTGGCGCTTGATTGCGGGTGAACAGGGTGGTTTCGTCCGGGACCGCGAGGTGGTGGGCCAAGTGCTGGATGGAAACGGTGGGCAGCTCGAGCAGATGGGGTTCGTCCGGGTGGAGGAGGTCGCCGGCGGGGTTCACGATGGAGACGTTGATCAGCTCGAGCGGTTGTTTCTGGTTCTTGCCGCCGGGTGCCTGCGACCGGCTCAGGACCAGCGTTTGGCCATCATCCAAATTCCGGGTTACGACAAAATGGTGTTGGTGGATGCGGGGGCGCAGGTCTGACACTCGTTTCGCCAACGGTTGGCCTTCCACATAGACGGTGACGGAGTTGGTGGGGGTATCATATCCGGTAAATTCACTTTCATTGGCGGTGACGGTTAAACGGATGGTGCGGTCATCCGCCAGCACCCAGGGGGCGACGTCCAAGATCGGGCCCACGGGCAGGTTGGTGCCATCCATGACGAAGGGCGACCGGTCGGGGAGAAAACGATAGGGGGCATCAAACCTGGGGAGGCCGGGCGGGGTGAGGGCTTCGGGATTGATCCCCGTGAGGATGTGCTGTGTTTGCGTCCCCCGCATTTGGGCGGACCGGCCACTGGTGACGGTCACTTCCGGCTCGCCGAGGATGAAGCCTTGTAACGAGGGCGGCAGTCCGGCAACGTCATCCAAGGCGTCGGTGGTTTCCCCCGGCGGCGGACTTAAATTTTCAACTCGGTGATTCATCCCGAGCTGGTGCAACCATTGGCGCGCCGGTTCCGCCGCCAGGATGCCGACCCGGGTTTGGCCCGCGAGATCGTTGGTGAGGGTGGGGAGGTTCCCGAGATCGCCAGTGACCTCAAGGAACCAGGTCTTGATGTGAATTTGCCGGGGGATTAGTTTCTGAGTTTCAAGGGCGCGTTGGATGGCATACATGTCCCCCCCGGTGGCTTGGACGAACAGCAACCCGAGTTGGTCATTATACGACACGGATTTGCCCGGCACGTTGAGATCCACCCCGAGTTTGCTGATATAATGCCTGACTTGAATCATCGTCGCAGGGGTGGCGACAAGGCCCGCTCCGCCCGGTGGGAAGGTGTGCGGGTTAACCCCAAAGGTGTGCTGAAACAGATTGGGGCGGTTCGTGGCGGGCTGGGGAAAAGCCACCGGCATCGCCGGGTGGCCCGGCCGAGGGGCTTGGGTGACGGTGTCCGGCCGGCCGTTGCCGGCGTTCGTTTTCGCAAATTCTTGAGGTTTCGAGCCCGGGGGTTGCTGCAAGGCGTGGATGACCTTTGGGAAATTGGGGTCGGGTATGATGCCGGTGGTCGGGAGGTCCGGCGCGACTGGCGGCGCATCGCCCATGGGCACGGCCACCGCCGAAAACACCAGCAGGCCAAAGGTGGCGGCCAGGCTCAACCCGGCCCGGCGCGGGGCGGGGTCAATCACGAGGCGCTCGATCCGTTGGCGCAGGGCGCTGCGCGATTCCAAAATGCCGACCAGCCCGAGGCTGGCGAGCGGCCGTT
>Ga0302278_10004036_pt1 | contig 15456 bp, 11 predicted proteins | sample III_Bog_N3_2_FD_194543 | JGI IMG/M metagenome (GOLD analysis project Ga0302278, IMG submission 194543) | Peat permafrost microbial communities from Stordalen Mire near Abisko, Sweden - III_Bog_N3_2 | ecosystem: Environmental > Terrestrial > Soil > Wetlands > Peat | place: Sweden: Abisko...
GGATGGGCCGCTGGAGGTGAGCGCTTTTCTGGATTATGCGCTGCGAGAGAAGCTGCTGACGCCGGAGATGTATGTGACGGATCTGGAACTGGGCAATGAAGTTGCGCAGGGAGCGGGACTGGCTGAGGTTCGCGGCTTTCGCTTGAAATCCGAAAAGTAAACTATTTACAGGCAGAATTGAAGTCGGCGCCGTTCGTCACTTGCCGCGCGCTTCGATTCCCACTAGTCTCGATGCGATGGGAGTTTCTTTGCGCGTTTCACTTTTTATTACATGCTACAACGACACGCTTTTTCCTGGGACGGGGAAAGCGGTGGTGCGGGTGCTGGAGCGGCTGGGACACTCGATTGAGTTCCGCCCCGAACAGACCTGCTGCGGGCAGATGCACTGGAACACAGGCTACCTGCGGGAGGCGGTGCCGATCATCCGGCATTTTGTGGAGGTTTTCCGGGATGCGGAGACGATTGTCATCCCCTCCAGCTCGTGCGTTTCGATGATGCGGGACCATTATTTGAAAGCGGCCGAGATGGTGGGCGACGCGAAGCTGGCCGCGGACGTGGCGGCGCTGCTGCCGCGGGTTTGGGAATTCAGCGAGTTTCTGGCGAAGAAGCTGGGGGTGGAAGACGTGGGCGCGACCTATGCGCACCGGGTGACCTATCACACCAGTTGCCACTCGCAGCGGAGTCTGCACCTGAACGACATTCCGCTGCGGCTGTTGCGCAAGGTGCGGGGATTGCAGCTTGTGCCGATTGAGAATCCGCAGGAGTGCTGCGGGTTTGGGGGGACGTTTTCGATCAAGAACGCGGATGTTTCTTCGGCGATGCTGGCGGACAAGGTGCGATGCGTGCTGAATACCGGAGCGGAGGTGTGCACCGCCGTGGATAACAGCTGCCTGATGCATCTGTTTGGCTCGATGCACCGGCAACGGACGTTTACCCGGACGGTGCACATTGCGGAGATACTGGCTTCGACGGCGGAAGCCGAGCCGTGGGACGAGCGATTTCCGGTGGATTTACCCGTTTCTGTGGGAGGAACGCGATGACTCCACCCGAGACCCTGGCCGAATCCCGCCAGAATTTTCCCGAGGCGGCGCGGGAACTGCTGGCCGATTCGCAGATACGCAAGAACGTGCGCCACGCCACGGACGTGATTCAGGCCAAGCGGAACAAAGTGGTGGCGGAGCTGCCGGATTGGCAGGATCTGCGCGAGGCGGGATCGGCAATTCGCGCCCACGCGCTTGAACATCTGGACCATTATCTGGCGCAGTTTGAGGCCAACTGCACCCGCGCTGGCGGGCAGGTGCACTGGGCGCGGGACGCGGCGGAAGCCAACAGCATCATTCTGGGACTGATCCAGAAACATGAGGCGAAGGAAGTCATCAAGGTGAAGACGATGACTTCCGAGGAGATCAAGCTGAATGCGCACCTGGAGGCGCATGGAGTGCGGCCGATTGAGACCGATCTGGCGGAGCTGATTGTGCAGTTGGGACACGACAAGCCCTCGCATTTTGTCGCGCCGGCGCTGCACAAGAACCGGCAGGAAGTGCGAGAGATCTTCCAGCGGGAGATGAAGCTGCCGGAGCTGGGAGAGACACCGGAGGATTTGTGCGCGGCGGCGCGGACCTACCTGCGGGAGAAGTACCTGCGCATCAAGGTTGCGGTTTCGGGCGCTAATTTTCTGGTGGCCGAGACGGGATCGGTTTGCCTGGTTGAATCCGAGGGCAACGGGCGAATGTGCCTGACGCTGCCGGATGTGCTGATTTCGATTGTGGGTATCGAGAAGGTGATTCCGCGCTTCCAGGATCTGGAGGTGTTCCTGCAGACGCTGCCGCGTTCGGCGACGGGGGAGCGGATGAATCCGTACAACTCAATCTGGACGGGGGTGCATGAGGGCGATGGGCCGCGCGAGTTCCATCTGGTGCTGCTGGACAATGGGCGCAGCCCGATTCTGGCGGACAAGGAGGCGCGGCAGACGCTGAAGTGCATTCGCTGCGCGGCCTGCCTGAACGTGTGCCCGGTTTATCACCAGACGGGTGGGCACGCCTACCGGTCGGTGTACGCGGGGCCTATCGGGGCGATTTTGACTCCCCAATTGCATGACATGAAGGATGGGCGGTCGCTTCCGTATGCCTCTTCGCTCTGCGGGGCCTGCTACGAGGTCTGCCCGGTGAAGATCAACATCCCCGAGGTGCTGATTCATCTGCGCGGCAAGATTGTGGAGGAGGAGCAGAAGACGCTGGGCGGCAAGCTGGGGCTGTGGAACATCGGCATGCAGGCGGCGGCGTTTCTGTTTGCGGACGCGAGCCGATTCTCCGCGGCGCAGCATCTGGGCCAGATGGGGCAAAAGGTCTTTGTGTCGAAAAGCGGGTTTATCGAGGCGCTGCCGCTGATGCTCTCCGGATGGACGCAGACGCGGGATCTGGCGGCGCTGCCGAAACAGACTTTCCGGGATTGGTGGGCGGCGCGGGAAGAGCGCGAGGAGAAAGCACGATGACGGACGGCTCGCGGGCGGCGATTTTGGCGAGTATACAAGGCGCGCTGGGGGCTGCGGCGGACGAAGCGGCGATTGCGGCGGAATACGATTCCCTACCCCGCGCCTACAAGCGCATTGGTACACTCGATGGGCCGGCGCTGCTGGAGCTTTTCACGGATCGGCTGCTGGAGTACGACGCGGGGGTCTACCGTGCGGATACCGAGGGGATCGGCGCGAAAGTTGGAGAGATTCTGAAGGCTCGCGGGGTGAACCGGATCGCGATTCCGGACGATTTGCCGGCGGAGTGGCTGCCCGCCGCATTCGACTTCGTCAAGGCGTCGCGCTTTACGGAGATGCAACTGGACAAGGTGGATGGGGTGCTTTCTGCATGCACGGTGGCGATTGCCGAGACGGGGTCGATTGTGCTGCAGAACGCTCCTGCACAGGGCAAGCGCAGCCTGTCGCTGGTGCCGGATTATCAGCTTTGTCTGGTCTTCGCCGCGCAGGTGGTGGAGACGGTGCCGGAGGGCTTTGCCCGCCTTGAAGCAACGAAGAACCTGCCGATGACCTTCTTCTCAGGGCCCTCGGCGACGGCGGATATTGAGATGACGCGGATCAAAGGCGTGCATGGGCCGCGGTTTTTGGATGTGCTGCTGGTGGTGTGAGCCGGTGCCGATTTGAGCCGAATGACGAAGGGGATGAGCGTTGGCTCATCCCCTTCTAACTTGGGCCCGGATTGGGTGGTTACGCGGAGACCGGGATCGCGGCTTCCACTTTGACCGGGGTGAGCCAGCCGAAGCGGTCGGGTTTGAGGCCGTTGGCGATGCCGAAGAACTCGTCGGCGATCTGCTTGGTGATGGGGCCGGTCGAGCCGTCGCCCACGAGAATGCGATCGATGGAGCGGATGGGCGAGACTTCGGCGGCCGTGCCGGTGAAGAAGACTTCGTCGGCGATGTAGAGCAGTTCGCGCGGCAGGGACTGCTCGGTGACGGCCAGGCCCAGGTGACGGGCGATGGTGAGCACGGAGTCGCGGGTGATGCCCGAAAGCGCCGAGTTGGCCAGCGGAGGGGTGTAGAGCACACCGTTGCGGACGATGAACACGTTCTCGCCGGAGCCCTCGGAGACCAGGCCGTTGACGTCGAGAGCGATGCCCTCGGCGTAGCCGTTGATGTCGGCTTCCATGCGGATCAGTTGCGAGTTCATGTAGTTTGCGCCGGCTTTGGCTAGGGCGGGCATGGTGTTGGGCGCGAGGCGGTTCCAACTGCTGATGCAGACATCCGCGCCGCCGTGCCCGGCAACATACTTGCCCCAAGGAAAGTTGGCGATGAAGACCTCGACCGGTGAGCCGGTGGGGTTGACGCCGATTTCGCCGTATCCGCGCAGCGCGATGGGGCGGATGTAGCAGGGGGCGACGCCGTTGGCCTCGACTACGTCCACGACGGCGGCGCACAGCTCGTCCAGGTTGTAGGGCAGGGGCATGCGGTAGATCTTGGCCGAATCGAGCAGGCGCTGCATGTGCTCCGGCAGCCGGAACACGGCCGCGCCAGAGGGCTGCGCGTAGCAGCGGATGCCTTCGAAGACGCTGGAGCCATAGTGAATCACGTGGCTCATCACGTGGATATTGGCTTGCTCCCAGGGGATGAGATTGCCATTGCGCCAGATTTTTTCTGTTGGCTGGATGGGCATGGGTTGGGGTGCTCCTGTGTTTCTCCTTTTAAGGATACGGCATAGGTTACCGCGAATGGGTGAACTGTGTCACGGGGAGGCGGGTAATTTTCGGCTCCGAGTTCCACTTGTAGTAGACAAAAGGGTAGACAATCCGAGACGGACGAAGGCGCGGAAGGGCGCCCGAAGCCAGCAAAGCGATTTGCTGAATGAGACTGAAAAATCATGGCCTTCCGCGTGGAAAAGTGGGGGCGGACAGGAAGGTTTTGGCACTACAATCAGAGGGCTGGATTGGGCTGAGAGGGAGCGACGTGTATCGGATTCTGGGAATCGGAGAGCTTTTGTGGGATGTGCTGCCGGAGGGCGCGCAATTGGGCGGCGCTCCTGCCAACTACAGCGTGATGGCGGCGCGCCTCGGTGACCATGCGGCGGTGGTGAGCCGGATTGGTGGCGACGAGCTGGGCCGGCGGGCGCTTGAGGTGCTGGAGGCGTTTCCGGTGGACCGCTCGCTGTTGCAGGTGGACCCGGAACTGCCGACGGGCCGGGTGACGGTGGCGCTGACCGACGGCCAGGCAAGCTACACGATTCACCAGCCGGTGGCGTGGGACAATCTGACCATTACGTCAGAGTGGCTGCGCGCCGCTGAAGCGGCCGACGCTGTTTGCTTTGGGTCTCTTGCGCAGCGCGACGCACGATCGCGGGAGACGATTCATGCGCTGGTGCGGGCGACCAGACGCGAGTGCGAGCGGATCTTCGACGTGAACCTGCGAACGCCGTATTACAGTGCCGAAATTTTGGGCGAGTCGCTGAAGCTGGCCAGCGTGGTGAAGATGAACGACGCCGAGGTCCCTGTGGTTGCGGGGCTTCTTGGTCTGGCGCCTGGGAAGATCGGGCTGCGCGAGGGTGCGGACCTGGTGCTTGCGGCGTTTCCGAATCTGAAGCTGGTGGCGATTACGCGGGGCGGCGAGGGGAGCCTGCTGGTGGGCCGCCACGAGTGGCACGAGCACCCGGGGATTCGGATCAAAGTGGCGGATACGATCGGCGCGGGCGATTGCTTTACCGCTGCGATGACGCACTACCTGCTGCGCGGCGCGCCGCTGGAGACACTGAACGAAGCGGGAAACCGCTGGGGAGGGTATGTGGCATCGCAGGCGGGGGCGATGCCGCCGATCAGTTCTGAGACTTTACAGCGGATTACTGGAGAGATTGAAGGGTAGTGGCGCTTCAAGCGAACCCACCCTAGCCGGAACAACAAGAGCCCGGCGAGGGCGGGACACCCGATTCTCCTCTTCTATCCATTGACGAAGCGCATGGAGTGCTCAGGATAGCGCGGGCCGGTGGCGGAATCGGGCGGGAGGATGCGGTCGATCTCGGTGAGATCATCCTGCGTCAGCGTGACCTGCAGCGAGCCCAGGTTGTCCTCGAGATAGGGTATTTTCTTGGTGCCGGGAATGGGGAAGATGTCTTCGCCTTGCGCCAGGAGCCAGGCGAGGGCGAGTTGTGCGGCGGTGCATTCCTTCTCCGTTGCAAGCTTCTGAATGTGGTCGACCAGCGCCAGATTAGCCTGGAAGTTTGCTCCCTGGAAGCGAGGGCTGAGGCGACGCCAGTCGCTGGGGTCGAGGTCGTCGATCGAGCGGAAACGGCCGGTGAGGAAGCCGCGGCCGAGCGGGCTGTAGGGGACGAAGGCGATGCCTAGTTCGCGGGTGACGGAGAGAAGCTCGGCCTCCGGGTCGCGCGACCAGAGAGAATACTCAGTCTGCAGGGCGGCGATGGGGTGAACGGCGTGGGCGCGGCGGATGGTGGCCGGGCCGGCTTCCGACAGGCCGAGGAAGCGGACCTTGCCGGCCCTGACGAGCTCCGCCATGGCGCCGACGGTCTCTTCGATGGGCGTGTCCGGATCGACGCGATGCTGGTAGTAGAGGTCGATTTGGTCGACGTCGAGCCGCCTGAGGCTTGCGTCGCAGGCCTCGTGGACGTAGGCGGCCTTGCCATTGACGCCGAGGAATCCGCCCGCTGCGGAGCGGACATTGCCGAATTTGGTGGCGAGGAAGACTTCGGAGCGGCGGCCTCGAATTGCTTTGCCGACCAGTTCCTCGTTGCGGCCGACGCCGTACATGTCGGCGGTGTCGAGGAAGTTGCAGCCGAGGTCGAGCGAGCGGTGAATAACGGCGATGGCTTCGGCTTCATCGCCGGGGACGTAAAAATCGGACATGCCCATGCATCCCAGGCCAAGCCGGGCGACGGACACGTGAGAGTTGCCAAAAGAACGAAAATCCATGAGGGAGTGCTCCTCTAAGAAATGCGGGGCGGCTTGCGCTCCTGGCTTGCGTTCTTGGTGGAGCGCCGCTCGTTGGATGCGCCGGCGGGGCGGCGGGACACAGTTTCTCGCGGAGCGTCTCGCGCGGGTTTTGGACTCGGTCTCGGCCGCGCTTTCGGAAATGCCAATGTATCGACAAAGTACGATACATTCCTGTAACATTTTGCCTGGTGAACTCCGCGCCTTTCCGCGGCGAAATTTTTCCGTCCTGAAAGATGCCGGCCGCTACGCGGACGGCAAAGGATCGCAATGGCCAAACAGAAGAAGGGTGCGCCCCTGGCGGGCGCGCCGGCGAATTCCGAGGGAACGCGCAAGCTGCCCAAGCATCAGGTGGTCTTCGACTACCTGCACAGCGGCATTCAATCGGGTGCGTACAAGCCGGGAGACCGGCTGCCGAGCGAGGCGGAGCTGGGCAAAATGTTCGACGCTTCGCGCATCACCGTGGCCAAGGCGGTCCTCGAGTTGCAGCGGATGAATCTGGTCTCGCGGCGTCCCGGGGCCGGAACCCATGTGCAGCCGCGGCAGAAGACGGATGGCTATACATTTGGCCTGCTGATTCCAGAATTGGGCCTGACCGAGATCTTCGAGCCGATCTGCCACGGGATGATGCGCTCACCCTTTGCGCGGCCGGACTCGCTACTGTGGGGAAACGCTTCGGGAGCGTCGTTTTCCGACAGCCCCGAAGCGGATCCAAAGCGGGATGTGGCCGAGGAGGCCGAGAAGCTGGGACAATACTTCATTGGGCAGCGGGTGACGGGGGTGTTTTTCGCGCCGCTGGAACTGATTCCGGACAAGGACGCGGCCAATCGGCGGATTATCCGCGCGCTGGAGCGGGCGAAGATTCCCACGGTGCTGCTGGACCGCTGCTATATGCCCTATCCTGAGCGCTCGGACCACGATTTGGTGGGAATCGACAATCGGCGGACGGCATACCTTGCGACACAGCACCTGATCCACCAGGGCGCGAAGCGGCTGGCGATGGTGGCCGAGGTGCTGGCCGCTTCCACAGTGGACGCGCGCATTACCGGCTTTCACGAGGCGCTGCGGCGGAACGGTATCAGGCCCGAGGTTGAGCCGGCCTGGCGCGGCAATCCCCAGGATGCGGATTTTGTGAAAAAGCTGCTGGAGAAGTCGAAGCCGGACGGAATTGTGTGCGCCAACGATGTCACGGCGGCGCGGCTGATGCAGACTCTGCTGGGACTGGGCCGGAGAATTCCGGAGGAGGTGCGGATTGTGGGTATCGACGACGTGAAATACGCGAGCCTGCTCCCTGTTCCGCTGACCACGATGCACCAGAACTGCCCGGCCATTGGGGTGATCGCCATGGCGACGATGCTGGAGCGGCTGGAGTATCCCGAGCTGCCGACGCGGGAGATCATGCTCCCGACGCGGCTGGTCGTTCGTCGCTCCTGTGGAGCGACAGGGATTAGGGATTAGGGATTCGAGGCTGGTGGTGCTGGAGGTTTGGGGGTTGGCTCTGGGCGGTGTTTGGCGCGGAGCCAGGCTACCAGCTGGGAGACTTCATCGTTGGTGAGAGAGTCGCTGAACGGGGGCATCTTGCGGCCGCCGTTCAGGATCTGGCCGGTAATGGCCGGCGCTTTCATGGTTTTGCGAACCTTCTGCAGATTCGGACCCTTGGCGGTGCCTTGGGTTTGAGCTCCGTGGCAGTAGGCGCAGCCCTTGTCGCGGAAGAGGTCGGCCCCGGCCTGTTCGGCTTGCCGGGAATTCGCGGAGGCCCTGGCGACAACGGCTGAAAATGCCAGGAGAGTGGAGCAAAGCGCCGCCGTCAGGAGTTTTTTGATGAGAATCACAGGCTTGATTATCTCATTTCAACTCGAACGTTTCTTCGCGCGATCCAACGGGCGCGCCGGTGCGGAGCGTTTGCGATGACAGTGGCGGGGAGCTGGTATGCGGCCGAGCTTCGCCGCGACCTGGGGGCTCGAAACCGCGATTGGGCGCGGAGGCGGGCGCACGTGGAGAGCTACGGCGGCTCGCCGGTGATTGTGTATGCGCCGGAGGACGGCCGTCATGGGAATTTCTTCGACGCCTCGTACGCGGCGATTCTGGAGCGGCCGCCATGGCTGCGGCGATTCAACAAGATTCATGCGCAGGGGCGCACGCTGCCGTCGCCGGAGTCTGGCCGGCGCTGGCGGGAGCTGGATTCTTCGATGAGCTCGGATGCGCTGCTGATGAATGTGTTTTGCGCGCCGGGGGTGGTGGAGTCGGCGGCGGTGCGGCGGGCGCTGGGCGTGGATGGAGACCCCGAGCCGGAATTTGGCTGGAAAGCACGGGTGCCGCTTGCTTCCGGGCGCTTCGACCGGACGGAAGTGGATATGCGCTGGGGCGGTTTGCTGGTGGAGGCGAAGCTCACCGAAGGGGATTTCCAGACGCGGGCAGCCCGCATTCTGGAGGGGTACCGCGATTTCGACGCGGTCTTCGACCGGGAGATGCTGCCGCGGGTGGAGTTGCGGGAGACGCGCAGGAGGACGGCAGTCGAATTTGCCGAGGAGTTTACGCAGGAGTGGGAGCAGGCTGCGCCGGACGACGCGGTGGCCGTTGCATTTCAGCAAGGGATTGTGGCGCGGGCGCGTGAAGCGGAGCCGGCGGAGGCGGGGTATCGCGGGTATCAGCTCATCCGGAACGTGCTGGCGGCGTATGCGGAGCGGTGCGGCTTTTGCGTGATCTACGACGAGCGGCGCCCCGACTTGCGGGAGGGGTGGTTTGCGGTGATGGCGGCGGTGAAACCGGCGGAGTTGCGGGTCCGGTGCAAGGCACTGACGTGGCAGGAACTGACGGGGATGGCGCCGGAGGAGTTGCGGGGCTTTCTGGATCTCAAGTATGGGATTGTTGCTCCCCGGACCGGGCCGGAGTAGCGGCAAAGAGCATTTGTTAAAAGGAAGTAAAAATTCGATGAATGGGAATTCTCGGAAATGTGAATTGGCTTTAACAAAGGCTAACTAAGTTCATTAAAGAAGTATTCACATTCATTTCGCGCCTCAGGCGCACATTTCTGGAGACCCATTTTGACATCGAAGAGAAACAGGCTGAAAGTGCTCATCCTGGGCACGGCTGTTGCCGTGTCCTGCGCAATTTTGCCCGCAAGAGCCCAAACCAGCTCCGCACTGAGCGGCAATGTGGTCGATTCCCACGGTCTGGCGATCGCAAACGCGGTCGTTCTGGTTGAGACAAACGCGGGAGTCGTCAAGCGGACGTCCACAGACGCGGAAGGCAAATTCTCCGTTTCTGGATTGCCGGCTGGCAAGTACACAGTGGAAGTCGACGCTCCCGGTTTTTCTTCGGTCGTCCGCGAAGCTGTCGGCACGGGAGAAAGCGCTCCCCTTTCGTTCACCCTCAGCGTGGCGTCTGTTTCGGAGGAAGTCACGGTGGAGGCGGAAGACAACACCACCGAAGCAACCAAGCTTTCGCCGGTCAAGGCCCTGCTGGACGCGGGTTCGGCTCGCACCGAGATCACCAATGGCTACATTCGCGACTTCACCTCGCCCATGACCGACTTTACCGAAATCATGCAGATTGCGCCCGGCACTTTCAGCGTGAGCCCCAACGGCGTGGGCCTTGGACAGAGCAATACGTCCTTCCGTGGCTTTATCGATGGCGACTTCACGGTCAGCTACGACGGCATTCCCTTCAACGACACCAACAACCCGACGCATCACTCATGGGCTTTCTTCCCCGCGCCCTCCATCGGCAGCGTGGATTTCGACCGCAGCCCCGGAACCGCGTCCAACATCGGGCCGGCCAACTACGGCGGTACGATCAACTTCCTCTCACCTGTGCTGCCGGCCGACACACTGTACAGGCTTTCGGAGTCTTACGGTTCCTACAACAGCAACCTGATCGATGGCGAGTTCAACACCGGTCTCTTTGGGGGCGCAAATCCCAAGGCGAATCTCTGGTTCGATGGCCATCACATGACTTCCGATGGCTACGAGACCCAGAACGACCAGCAGCGCACCGCCGGGGCGGTCAAGTTCACGTACAAGTTCTCCGACAAGACTTACTTTACGCTGGACGGCAATGTCGTATTGCTCGACGCGAACAACTCGGGCAACTCGCCGACCCGCGAGCAACTGGCGGAGTTTGGCAAGAACTACTATCTGGATGCGACCAAGTATCTCTCCGACGGCGCGACCATCGACGCACAGTGGTACGCGATGTACACGTACCATGTGCCGACCAACTTCGAGTATGGGGACCTGATCAAGGAACTCGGCCACGGCTGGAAACTGGACACCAAGACGTATACCTACGGCTACTCAAACCATGAGAAATATAACAACAGCACCGCGAACTCCACCATCGTGGACCCTTTCGCCAGCAAGTACTTCGGCGCCACGACTTACTATCAGACGATTTCGGGCTTGAGCGGCATCGACAAGATGAATCAATACCAGCACTCGGGCGAGATACTTACCGTCAGTTCCGCATCGAAGTACGGAGTCTTCCGCACCGGGTTCTGGTATGAATACGCCGGGACCGACCGCTATCAGATCAAATCCGATCCACTTACCTGGGTGGACGGGACCGTACTCAAAGACATCAAGTTCCACGAGAATTTTTGGACCAATTCGGTGCAGCCTTTTGCCGAGTATCAGTTGGTTTCGATTCCCAAGTGGACGATCACCGCGGGCATCAAGAGCGCCTATTACAATATGAGCCTGAAGCAGTTTGCCGATGGCGGCCACATTGTGGGCAACCTTGGCGGCAAGCCGTATGTGACCAACGACGCGAATTACAACTCCTGGCTTCCGTCCTTCGAGGCCAATTACCGGATCCTGCCCAACTGGTCGGCATACGTTCAGTATGGGTCGGGAAGCGTGATTCCGCCCAGCTCGGTCTTCGATCTGAATCAAACAAAATTGACCGGAGGAGTTACCAGGCTGCCCAAGCCGCAGTTGGCGCAGACCTATCAGGGCGGGACGGTGGTGAAACTGAACCGTGTGAGCCTCGATGCGGATTACTATTATATCCATTTCCAGAACTCGTACGTGGCTTCTCCGGTGGCCAACAGCTACACCTACAGCACCACGCCCGCGTCGAACACGACAGGCTTTGAGGTTGAAGGCAACGTGGCTCTCACGCACACCCTGAGCTTCTTTGGAAACGCCACCGTGGCTTCAGCAAAGTATGTTTCCACATCGACCACGCCTTCGCTCTGGGTGGCCAGCGCTCCGCATGATACGGAGACCGAAGGCATCACTTACACGGACCGGCACTTTGCGGCGGGCTTCATCAACAAACGCGTCGGAACCCAATGGAACGACAACACCGACGCGAACGGCAACTTGCTGCACCAGGCGATTCCGGTCGATGCTTTCACCGTGACCAACCTGTTCGCGGGATACACCCTTCACAACGGTTCGAAGTTCGACCAGTCGAAGATCCGGGTGAGCCTGAACAACATCTTCAACGATAACAACATTGTTGGAGTAACCGCAGCCAACACGGGGACCGCCGCAGCGCCGTTCGTGGCCAACGGATACGACATGCTGACGACGGTACCTGGACGCAGCGTGATGGTGAGCTTCCAGCTTGGGTTCAGCCCGAAGAGCCGGTAACGAAACGTTGCGCCAACGAATGAGAAAGCCCCGCTGCCGTAGATGGCCGCGGGGCTTTCTTTTGCTGCTTCCGGGGAGGAACTGCTCCCGACGGAGATTTAGGTGGAGCTGGTTTTTTCCGGCTTCTTGACTGGGAAGTCTATGCGGCCAGGGGAGTGCCGGACGTTGCCCTCGCTGGACCGGGCGCCGTGCTATTTACGGCGATGGCGGTGGCCGCGTCTGGCGCCGCGTCTGCCGCGGTGCGGCGCATAGGTCCACTTGCGGATGCTGCCCGTATCGATGTGGACGAATTGACCTTTCGGGTAGTAACCGACGCCGCCCGCGCCGAGCGAAAGCGCCGCGTCGCGCAACTCCGCCGCCGGAACGCCGGCAACCCGGATATCGAGCGCGGTGGCCTCAATATGCTGTGAGTGCTCCGCCGCGTTGGTGGTGCCGCTGGCGCGCAGCGCATCGTTGGTCTCCTTGGACCGGTAGCCGGAGAGGACCTCGATGATGCTGCTCGATTGACCCAGCTTGGCAAGCATGGTGTGGAGCAGGTCGAAGGTGCGCGGATCGTAGGTCTTGACCTCGCCGTTATGACTGTCGCGCAGATATTGGTTGAGCGTGTCCAGCGCCCCGAGGAGATAGGTATCGCCCACCCTGTAGGTGATGTCGACGATCTCTCCCCCCTGGCGCGTGAGCCTGAGCTGATACCGCGGCCCCTGGTCAGGCATGAGTTCCGAAAGGATACCCAGCTCGGGTAGGACAACGTCCTGGAGCATGTGTCTCTTCAGGTGGAGAGAAGCATGTGTGTGGCGTACGGCGTTCCCCGCGCTGGCCGCCGTTCCGGCCGCCGCCAGCACAAACACGGCGATGAGGGCGCACACCAGACGGAGAGAGGCGCGGCAATAAATGAATCGTGCAAAATGCATCGGCAAAACGGCAGGACTCCCGATCTCGAACTTCAGCTGAGTCCCGTGGCAAATACCTCATGCGGTCGATGGGCGCCTTGCCCAGCAACGTGAGGTGGTTTTTCTTGCCGCGTGAGAGCTATACAGCTTATTTTACTCGAGCCACCGCCGCCTCGTCCAAGAAGGGATGATTTGGCGTTGGGGTCCCACGCACTTTTCTCGAATGCCTCGGTATGTCCCGAATCCGGAATCGGGAGCGGTAATCGCGCTTCCGGGCCTGCCGAACGACTAAAGGCCACCGCCGGCGATGTAGGTGTAATCGATCTTTTCCGGCTTCTTGACCGGGTCGCCGGTCAGGTCGTGGGCGTGCCAGACTACACTTTCGCTGGCCACTTCCGGGTGCTTGCGCAGGAACTCGAGGGCGTAGATCGAAGCCGTCGGGTCGTCCTTCTGGTCGGCGAACCGGGCGGATTCGAAGCTGGCCTTGTCCTTTTGGCCGAGGCGACGGTAGAGGATGGCGAGTTGATAGTGCGCAGCCAGGTCGTCCGGGTCCACACCTTGCAATTTTTCATACAAGTCGCGCGCCTTGGCGTAGTCGTGCAACTGGTAATAGCTGAAGCCGAGTTCGCGCAACGCGTCTTTGGAGCGCGGATACTTGGCCAGCACCGCTTCGAAATCGGCGATGGCCTCGGGAACCTGCCCCCCATTGCGCTCGACCAGGGCCCGGTAGTAGAGGGCGCGGGGGTCGCCGGGGAGCAGCGTGAGGGCTTTGGACAGATTGGGGCGGGCATCGTTGTATTTTTCCCAGAGGATTTCGACAACGCCCATGTTGGTGAAGGCGTCGGCGTAGTCGGGGCGCAGGGCGGCGACGCGCTCAAAGGCGTGGACGCTGGCCGCGTACTGCTGCGCGTCGAGCAGGCCGATGCCGTAGTTGTTCCAGCGCATCCACTCCTTGTTTTCGTCGGGGCCGGGCTTGACGGGCGCGTTTTCGCCCATGGCGAAGGTCCGCGTCTGGCCGGCCATCTCGATGACTGGCTCGGGATAGTGCTTTTGGTTCATCGCGTAGTCGATGAAGTGCTGGTTGAAGCGGCGGTATTTGACGGTCGCGGTAATGGACACGGAGCCGGCGATGTCCTTGGGCAAACGGAAGCGGTAGCGGACGAGTTGGCTGCGGCCCGATTGGATAGTGTTGTTGTAGGCCAGGACGCGGTTGTGCCAGATCTGGTGCAGGTCGTTGAACTCGCCCTTGTCGTTGATGATGCGGTTGGTGAAAGAGTGGGCGGCGGGGTCGAGGTAGCCATCGGGCTTGAGGAAGCCGCTCTCGACGAGTGTTTTGCCGGCCGAGTCTTTCACTGTGAAATCGACCCAGGACTCGTAAAAGTCGCGCTGCTCGGGGACGTGGGAGTGGGCCGCGCCCTTGTTCTGGATGACGACGTCGGCTGTGAGGGCTTCTCCTGCGGCCAGCGAGAAGCTGGTGAGGCCGAGCGGGGCGACGAGGACCGAGTCATTTGCCGTTGCGCCGGCGTTCTCCTTTTCGAGAGCGAAGATGTCCACGTTGAAGACGCCGGTTTTCAGAAAGGCGGCAGTCTTGGCGGCCTGCTCGTCGAATTTGTAGTACTGGGGCAGAAGTGTGTTGGCGCCGAGCCAGCGGTGGCTCATGAGCTTGTTGTCTTTCGCCCCGTAGTCGGAGGAGGTCACGGGCAGGTCTTCCCTGACCATGTGGCAGGTCTGGCAGGTGGAGACGACATCCTTGCGGTAAAACGGCAGAGGAGACTGCTTGGTGAAGCTGGCGGCCTGCCATTCGTCGTAGGGGGTCATGGCGCGGAGCCACTTGTAGTCGTCGAGGGTGCGGGGGATGGCGGCTTTATGGCAGGCGGCGCAGAACTCCGAGGTGTGGAGGAGCGGCCGCATGACGGCTTTGGAGTGGCGGTCGAGGTGGGCGAGGATCTCGCTGTCCGGGACGGGGGTGGTCACGGGCTTGCCGGCTTCATCGACCATGACCGCCGGCGTACCCATGACGTAGCTGCCGGTGCCCATGGTGGTTGTGGAGACGATGGAGTGGCAGGTGGAGCAGGTGAGGCCTTCCTCGGCGAAGGGGCGCTTGCGGGGCATGCCCTGGGAGAGATCGCCGGAGAGCAGCGCTACAGGGTTGTGGCAGCCCTCGCAGTGGCGCGAATACTGGACACCTTTCTCGTCGATCAGGGCATTGACGTTTTTGAGGTACCAGGGAGCGCGGAAGCTGTTGGAGTGGGCCGATTCGCGCCACTGATGGTAGCTCTCCTTGTGGCAGTGGCCGCAATACTCGGCGGAGAGAAAGCTCTTGGGGCTGACGAACTGGTGGGACTCGGTGGTGGCGTTCGACGGGAGAAACGGCGTGTCCTTACCAAATGCGTAGTTGTATTTGCCTGCCACGTGCTGGTCGTATTCGCTGGGTGCGATCAGGGTCCAGGGGGCGACGGTCGGGGTCGCGGGCGCGCCGGGAGCCGCGCCGAAAGTGCCTTCGTCGGAGGGGGTCTGCTGCTGGGCCGGAGCGGGGGT
>Ga0302278_10004044_pt1 | contig 15436 bp, 14 predicted proteins | sample III_Bog_N3_2_FD_194543 | JGI IMG/M metagenome (GOLD analysis project Ga0302278, IMG submission 194543) | Peat permafrost microbial communities from Stordalen Mire near Abisko, Sweden - III_Bog_N3_2 | ecosystem: Environmental > Terrestrial > Soil > Wetlands > Peat | place: Sweden: Abisko...
GTCCCACAACTGCTCTGCGTAGCGATCGAGATAGCGGTTGTCGTATGTGTCAACCCAGCCGCCGCCGTTGCGTCCGGGGCTGATGTTGTCGAAGTAGCGGACGATCTGGTAGCTCTCATACTGCTGGAGGTGCTGGTCGGTGGTGACGGGGTCGCGGGTTTCGGTCCCGGTGTAGATGCTATCGAAGATCTTCGGCTCCTGGTCGAGGTCGTAGCCGTTGGCCTGAAAGTGCTCATACCAGTTGGGGAACTTGATGACGATCTTCACCTTGGGGTTCACGGCCCGCGCGGGACCGACCACCAGGTCGCGCGAGACCTGATCCATAAGCTGGAGGCGGAAATCGGTCCAACTCTGGTTGCCCTTGGCGGCAATGTCGGAGTCGCGCTTGGTGTTATTAAAGAAGAAGTCGTCGAGAATGATCTCGTCGAAGTGCCGCGCGGTGACTTCGGCAACGTTCTTCACGTAGTCGCGCTCTTTGGGGTCGGTGTAGCAGAAGGAGATGAACTGGCCGTCGGTGCCCTGGCTGTTTTCAAAACCGGCCATGTCGCCGCCGGCGGCATAGGCAATGCCGCCGGCCACCTGAACGCCGCGTGCGATGAAGAAGGCCTTCACAGTCTCAAGCAGAGCGCCGTCGGCGAGCGTGCCGCTGCGATAGCTCTCGATATAGACCTTGTCGACATGCACCTGGCTGGAGATTTCGTCCCAGGAGGTTTGCAGGTACGCAGGATCTTTCATGCGCTCGACGACGCCGACCGGGATGTAGACGGCCACGCGGAACTGGTTGGAGAGAGGGGCGGCGAGCGCTGCGGCGTTTATTGACGGACAGGGGCAGGCAACTAGAAGCATCAGCAGGAATCGGGCTCGCACCACGTTGGTATCTCCTCGCCCGATGGAAAGCCGGGCCGAGCCAGTATATGCGCTGAGGGCTTATGGGTAGAACGATTGTGCAGAATACAGATGACAGATTGCAGATGACAGATTACAGGTTGCTGCCTGCGCCGAATTATGCGCGCCAGTTCGGACCGGATTTAAGCGTTCCCCGACATGCGGCGGCGTCCGGGAAGGATCCGGAGAAGCAGAAAGCCCAGCTTTGGGGGCTGGGCTTTTGCGTTCAAATGCGGTTGAGTATTGCGATCCAAGGAAGCGAAAACCGCCTCCTGGAGAACTTGCTACGGGCTGATGGTCTCCGTGGCGTGGGTGCCATGGGGAACCGACGCCAGCGCGGTTGGCTTGAACCCGGTTGGGTACGGTGTGGAAACTGTGGGAGTGAGTGTGCCGGTGACCGGGTCGAGCCTGAAGCCGGAGACGGAGTTTCCCTGCAGGTTTGCCGTATAGGCGAAGCGGCCCAGCGAGGGGTCGACGATCACGGCGACCGGGGTGGTGTCAGTGGCGTTTGCGGAGCTGCCGGTGGCATTGACCGCAGTGGAGGGCGCGCCGGTGGACAGGGTGATGTCGTAGGCTGAGATCGAGGAGTCAAGCGAGTTGGCAACATAGACGAACAGGCCGCGTGGATCAACGGTCACAGCCTGCGGTTCACTGCCGGTCTTGTAGGGGCCGCTGACCATGAAGTCGAGGACGCCGGTGCTTTGAACGATGTAGCCGACCAGTTCGTTGGAGGCAAAGTCGGTGACATAGACAAAGCGGTTTGCGGGGTCGGAGACGACGGAGGTGGGCTTGACGCCGGCCTCCCATGGGCTGCCTGAAACCGGGGTCAACGCACCGCCGGAGCCGACGGTGTAGCCCCAGATCCAGCCGGGGTTGGCGGTGCTGGTAACTGTTCCGCCGGGATTGTAGGCGGACTGATCGTAGCCGATGACGTAGACGGCGGAACCGTTGGCCAGAACGTCGACGCCGGTGGGGACGACGACGTCGTTGAGGTGGCCGGGGACGGCAAGTGTCACAGCACCGGCAGAACTGCCTGGCGCACCCGACGCGATGGGAAAGACGGCCAGCTGGGAGGGGTTGGCGCCGGAGCCGTTGTAGGCCACAAACAGGTCGGTCGCAGCAGCATTGACCGCGAGGGAAACGGGCGAAACGGCGGTTGAGAATGACGCCGTTTCCTTCATCGTCAGGACGCCATTGGCGGCAATGTCGAAGTGGACCACGGAGGAACCGCCAGAGCCAGTTCCCGCGTTGGCGACATAGAGGTTCTGATAGTCCGAAGTCACGGCCAGGGCAACCGGATTGACTCCGCCGGAGGGGACGGGGGCCGGTCCGACGCGGAGCGCACCGGTTTCGGAGTCCGCGGCATAGGTTTCGATCTGCCCGGCGGCGCCGGTTCCCGAGCCCGCGGAGTCGGCCACAAACACATAGTCGATGGTCGAGATCTCGCAGGAGGTCAAGAGTGAGGCGAGGAGAAGACCTGTAGTAGAGACCAGAAAAAGCTGGCTCAATTTGCTGAACTTCATGCGCTTCCTTCGTCGTGGGCTATCAAGCTGAAGCCCGAAGAATACTGGTTAAGTTGCCCCGTATGGATTGTAAGAGCCCGACACGGGGTGTTGCTACTCGGTTTGGCCGCGGCGGCGCCGGCTGCTACTTCGCTATGCCGGCCCCCATGCCGTTATGAGGAATTGCAATGATTGCGGTGGGCAGGGCGTCGACCGTGTAAGGAGCGTTCTGCGAATTGACCAGCGTGCCGGCGGTTGGGCTGAGCACGAAGCCGGAGACGGTGCCGCTGATTCCGCTGCCGAGATAGTTGGTGGTGTAAAGGAAATGGCTGGTTGAAGGATCGATGCCCATGGAAACCGGCTCGAGGCCGGTCGAGTACGTTCCCAGGCTGGTAAGGGCGCCGCTGCTCATTGAAAATGCCGTCACCGTCGAGTCCTGCGCGTTGGCGACGTAGAGGTACTGGTAAGTGGGGTCGGCGACAATCGCGGAGGGTTGGTTGCCGGTTGTGTACGGGCTGCCGCTGAGTTCGGTCAGGAGCCCGGTTCCGGAAGCGATGGTGTAGCCGTGGACCTGGCCCAGATGCGAGTCGGTGACATAGAGATAGGTGACCGGGGAACTGGCTGTGGTATTTGTGACGCTAGCCATGGCGGAGGGGCAGGTTCCTACAACAAAGGGCGCGTTGAGGAATGCGGTGGGGCAGGAACCGGTGGCAAAGGGCTTGGTGGTCAGAGGAGCGCCACCGTTGAGCGGGGTAAGCGCGCCGCCCGAGGCGACAGAGAAGCCGAATACATAATTTGCGGAAGTGTTCAGGTCGTACCCGGCGACGTATAGATAATCGCCGGAGGGAACAACGCTGAGGGCGGTCGGCTCGATTACGTCGGAGGGGCTGCTTGGTAGGCTCAACGGCCAGTAGGTCAAAGTGCCGTTGGCCAATGGATACGGCCCGATCGAATCGCTGGGAGGAGAAGTGGGCCCGACGGTAATTGGAAAGACGCCGATGGACCCCGAGCACGGAGCAGCAGTGGAGCAGATGGGCAGCGGCTGGTAGGTGTCGAGGACGAACAGGTTTTTGCCGTTGACGGCGACGGCGAGGGGGTAGATGCCGGGTGTGTTCACGGTGTTCTGCGGATAGAGCTTGCCGTCATTGCCGATGATGAACTGGACGATGGTGTTGTCGTCCTGATTGACCACGTAGAGATTGGTGTTGTCGGAAGAGACGGCTTCAGCCACCGGGTTGCGCCCGCCGGAGGGGAAAGGCGAAGTGGGAATGTGGCGCATGTAGCCGGATTCCGAGTTGATCTCGAGAACATCGAGCTCACCATAGTTGTTCGGCCCGGCGGCCTTGGAACTGGCCACGAAGACGAAATCCACGGTAAGCGTTTCGCAGGCGGTCATCACTCCAGCCACCAGGAGGCTGGCCGCGGAGACCAGCAGCAGCTGGCTCGTTTTGTTGAACTTCATGCGCATCTTTCGTCAGCGGACCGGAACTCCGGTCCCGAAAAAATCAAGTTTGGAATCGAACCCCAGGGCGCCCTCAAAAAGAGCCGCGCCCGGCATTCGGCTACGTTTGATGAAGAATCCACCCATTGAAGAAACCTGGGATGGATTCCGGGGCGCGTGCATGGCGAGGAAGCCGGTTGGCCGGCACCCACCCCAGACACAAAGGTGCGGCACCCCGACCCACTAGTTCGTACGTCCGTCAACCAGGCACCATGTGGCCGGGCCCTGAAGCGCATAGGTGCTGGTCGAGCGCAAATTGGTGAGATCGCCTGAGTTCGGATCAACGGCGCGGCCGGTCACGCTGGAATCGTCGATGTCGGCCGAGTATACGAATTGGTCTGAAGGATCCTCGACCAGGCATTGCGGACCGGAGCCCGATCCAAACGGCTGGTCGGCGATGAAGTTGAGCTGGTAGGCAGGGCTGGTGGTGATGAAGTAGCCTGCCAACCCGCTGTTGGCGTTGGCGCCTGTGGTGTTATTTCCCTGGTTCGCCACGTAGACGAACTTGCCCTTGGACTCGACCATCAAATAGATGGGGTTGGCGAGGGTGGGGTCATCGGGAACGATCCCGCCCGACTCGGCCTGCAACGCGCCGTTGGAACCGACTGAGTAGGGAAGAATCTGGCTCTGGGCGGACTTGGAGGCGTTGTTAAAGTCGACAGTAATGGGCTCGTTGTCGAGCACGTAAATGATGCCACCGGCGTAGACGATCGCATTGCCCTGGCCGATGCCAAGCGGCTGCGCGGTGTTCTGGTTGATGGTCAACTGCCCGCTGGTGGAGTTGTAGGTGTAGGGAAATACCGAAGCGCCCCCAGTGTAAGGGTACGAGGTGGGAGGAGTTGATCCAAAGAGCGTAAGGAAGCTACCGCTTGCCTGGACGAAGTCGACCGGATTGGCCGGAACGGGGAAGTAGGGAAGCGCGGCGCCATTGGCCGCGGTCACCTGTGCGTTCACAATGAGTTGAAGGCGGCCGGTGGTCTGGTCGACTTTGAAGACCGTAACGTCGCCGCAGGTGGTGGTGGCGGCGCCGAGGGCCAGCGTGCAGGCATCTCCGGCGGCGGGAGCAGCGTTGACCGGGGAGTCGTGGTCAAGCACATAAATGAAACTCCCGGAGGAATCCGCGAGGATGCGGAAGGGGTTGATTCCCTGGCTGTAGAAAGTTTCCTGCGGGGTGAGGATGCCGTTGCCTCCCACCGCGAACTCGGTAATGTTGGAGCCAGTGCAGGGGTCGGCCAAGGTGCAGTCGCCGTTGCCCGCGGAGTTTACACCCCGGTTAAGTACATAAAGGAAGCGGCTGCCGGTGATGAGGATGGCACGGACCGGGTTGGCGCCGCCGGAACCTATTGGTAAGCCATGAATGGCTGTCAGCTTGCCCGTATTGTGATCGATGCTGAATCCGCTGATGATGCCGTTGCCGCCGGCCTGGGCGGTCACTGTGCCTGTCACATACAAATAACCGGTGGCATAACTCTCGATGCAAGACGTAACGCCGAGGATGACGCCTGCAGAGAGGGCGCTCAGCAGGAGGGCCTTTCCGAATTTCGTAAACTTCATGCGATTCCTTCATCCTGGTCAGGCGTGCGCCGCCAAGTTTGCTAGTTCCACAGCAGAGCTGGGTTGGGACGGGTCCCTGATGCATTGTAAAAGGCCAGGGCAGGTTGTGCCTAGTTCAAGCAGGAGACTAAGAACATCATACTGTTCCCAGGGCCACATGGCCGGGGGCGCGGTCCAATTCGAAGTCCGAGCCTTCCGATTGCGATTCTGGCGCGGTTGCCGTTTGGACGGCTGAAGAGCCAGAAACGTCAACGAGTTGAAGGTGCAAACATTCAAGATGGAGGATGCATGAAAAATCCCGATCCTTATACGAGTACCTATGTTTACCCTACCACCCCGGCATGCGCGGGCCGCGTTGCCCTGTGAGGCAGGGATTGCCTTCAAACACCGTGAACCGGGCGTGAGTGGCGGAGCCATGTCCGCACAGAATCATGGCTCCGCAGCGGGTTGAGCTACCAAACGCGGCAGGAGTTTACCGGGTACATGGGCTGACCTTTCGTGCAGCCGAAGGCCTTGCCGAATTCGCCGAAATTTTGCACGGCGCCGTTGGCGCGCCATTGGCCGGGCGAGTGGGGATCAGTGAGCGCGGCCTGGCGAGCCGACTGCTCGGTCTGATTCTGGCACCACACCTGGGCGAAGCTGATGAAGTAACGCTGCGCCTCAGTGTATCCTTCGATCTTGTCTTCGATGGATTTGTGCTCTTCCGCCAGCGTATCCAGCAGGGCCATGTAGGCGATGCGCAGGCCGCCGTTGTCGGCGGTGTTCTCGCCCAGGGTGAGCTTGCCATTCAGGTGTTGCGCCGGGGTATCGCCATGAGCCGGAGCGGCCTCAAAGCCGCTGTATTCGGCCACTTCGCAGTCGGTGCGTTCGGTGAAGGCCTTGCGGTCTTCTGGTGTCTGCCACTCGCGCAGGTTGCCTTTGCCGTCGTACTTCGAGCCTTCGTCGTCAAAGCCGTGCGTCATTTCGTGGCCGATGACCACGCCAATGCCGCCGAAGTTCACCGCCGGATCGACCGTGAAATCGAAGAACGGGGGCTGCAGAATGCCGGCGGGAAAGTTGATGTCGTTGAAAGAGGGATTGTAGTAGGCGTTGACGGTAGGCGGCGTCATGCCCCACTCCTTCTCGTCCACCGGCTTGCCCAGTTTGTTGAGGTTGTAGTCGCGCTGGAAGACAGCATCGCGCTGGAGGTCGCCGATCAGGTCGTCGCGCTTGACTTTGAGCGCAGAGTAGTCTCGCCACTTCTCCGGGTAGCCGATCTTGTTGCGGATCATGGCCAGCTTTTCTTCGGCTGCGGCCTTGGTTGCGTCGGTCATCCAGGGGAGGGTCTTGATGTCGTCTCCCAACGACTTCTCAAGGGCGAGGACCAGGTGATCCATGCTCTGTTTGGCGGCGGGCGGGAAGTGCAGCTTGACCCAGTCCTGACCTACGGCTTCGCCGAGGGCGCGGTCGGTCATGCTGGTGCACTGCTTCCATCGCGGCGTGGGCTCCTTCTGTCCGGCAAGAACCATGCCGAAGAAGGCGAAGTTTTCGTCGTAGAAGGCCTTGGGCAGGTTGGATGCCTCGGCGTGCAGCGTATGCCAGCGGAAGTAGGACTTCCATGCATCAACGGGCTCTGAGGAGATGAGACCGTCGACAGCCTTGAAGAAGTCGGGCGTGGCCACGTTGAGGGTGTCGAAAGGGCGCACCTTCACGTCTTTGAAGTAGACGCTGAAGTCGAAGTCAGGGGCCAGCTTCTGGAGGTCGACCAGCGTGTAGATGTGGTAGCGGTTTTCCGGCTCGCGCATGTCGGTGCGGCTGGTTGAGGCTTTGGCGAGCGCCGTCTCGATTTCCATGACCGCGGCGGCTTCTTTGGCGGCCTGGTCGGGCGTATCGCCAGCGAGCGTGAACATTTTGGTCACATGCTCGACGTACTGTTTGCGGATGCCCTGGAACCGCTTGCTGTCGACAATGTAGTAGTCGCGATCGGGCAGCGAGAGGCCGGCCTGTCCGAGCTCCGCAATCTGCTTGGAGGAGTCTTTCTCGTCCTGACCGACGCCAAAGCGGAACAGCGGCGCGGCACCGCCCTCGGCCTCGAGCTCGCCCATCAGCTTGCCCAGATTGTGCGCATCCTTCAGATCGGCGATGCGCTTGAGTTCGGGCTCGATGGGCGTAATGCTTTTCTGTTCAATGAGGTCAGTATTCATGCAGGCGGCATAGTAGTCGCCATACTTCTTTTCCAGCGGGGATTTGGGGCTGGTGGCGGCGGCGTCCAGTTCCTGCCACAGCAGGTAACGATTGCGCTCGCCGAGCAGCGAGAAAGACCGCGCCCAGCGCACCTGGTCTGGGGGAACCGCGTTTTCCTTGATCCAGTTGCCGCAGGCGTAGTGGTAAAAGTCGGTGCAGGGATCGACGGACTTGTCGATGGCGGAAAGGTCGAAGCTCTTGATGGATTGCGGCGGAGCGGGTTTGGATGCGTCGGCCTGCGGAGCTGCGGGCGCCTGCGCAAATGCGCTAGCGGCTGCCAGCAACAAGATGGAAGCGAAGCGAATACATTTCATCGAAATGTCTCTTTTCTTTTGGAATCATCAGGCGTGTCGCTCGCGGAGATAGAACGCCCAGGTGGAAGACAGGAATTTGAGCACACCGGGAAACCGGCACGGTGATTCGATTAGGAGCCTATCACGCAGACGACGAGGCACGGAAGAAAGACGCAGCCCGAGCCCGGGAGTAGAAGAGCAGCGACTGCGCCCCGGCTGGTTTGCTACACTCCGGTTCAACATCCCTGGAGGCGTAGGCATGATCCTGAACCGCAAACTTGCAATTGCCCTGTCCCTGGCAATCGGCACGGCTTTCCTCTCAGCACAACCGGCAGTGAAGCCGGAATCGAAGCGGACCCTGGTGCGCGCCGGGCACTTGCTCGACGTGAAGACCGGGAAACTGCTCGACGGACAGACGATCGTGGTGGTGGGCGACACGATCCAGGCGATCGCACCAACTGCTTCAGTGCCCGCAATGCCGGGCGACAAGGTGGTTGATCTGGGCGGATTGACGGTGCTGCCGGGTCTGATCGACGTGCATACGCACCTGACCATGAATACGGACTTCGATCCATATCATGAGGTCACGTCCACCGACGCCAAGGAAGCCATCAACGGAGTCGTCAACGCCCGCACTACGCTAATGGCCGGCATTACCACCGTGCGCAACGTGGGAGCCTATGGATTTACCGACGTGGACCTGCGCGACGCAATCAACTCCGGTCAGATTCCCGGGCCGCACTTGCAGGTGAGCGGGCCGCTGCTGGGCATTACCGGCGGCCACTGCGACGACAACCTGCTGCCGATCAAATATCACGCGGTGGGCGACGGCGTGGCCGACGGCATTGCAGCCGCGCAGCACAAGGTGAGGGAGAACATCAAGTATGGCGCCGACCTGATCAAGATTTGCGCAACCGGCGGCGTGCTCTCAAAGGGCGACGATCCGCAGGCTTCGCAATACACGCTGGAAGAGATGCAGGCGATTGTGGCCGATGCGCACCGCCTGGGCCGCAAGGTGGCCGCGCATGCGCATGGGGCGCAAGGGATCCTCTGGGCCACGGAGGCCGGCGTCGATTCCATCGAGCACGGCAGCTACATCAACGACGAAGCCATTGCCGAGATGAAAAAGCGCGGGACGTACCTTGTGCCAACTTTGTATCTCGAAGACTGGATGCTGGAGTATGGCAATCTTCCGCCGTTTTATCACCAGAAGATGCTGGATACCATTGCCGTGGCCAAGAACAACATCAAGCACGCGATGCAAGCCGGCGTGAAGATCGCCATGGGCACCGATGCCGCGGTGTATCCGCACGGGCTGAATGCGCATGAGCTGGATGTTTATGTGAACCAGCTGGGCATGGCTCCGCTGACGGCGCTGCAGACCGCGACGCTGAACGCAGCCGATTTGATGGGTTGGACGGCGAAAACAGGCAGCCTGGAACCTGGGAAATGGGCGGACATTATCGCTGTTGAAAAGAATCCGGTGGACGATGTGAAGACGCTACAGGACGTGAAGTTTGTGATGAAGGCTGGCGTGGTTTACAAGGACCAGGGAATAGGGAATAGGGAATAGGGCACAGGGAACAGGGAATAGGGCACAGAAATCAGATCGTAGCTACAAGTGCGACCGTCGCCTTGACAACCGTACAGAAATCCTGTACGGTTGTTTCTTGAGGGATTCGACATGGCTGTGGAGACGACCTATACCGCTTTGCGTGAGAAGCTGGCTGGGTTTCTGGACCAGGTAACGGACGACCGCGAGGTAGTTTTTGTTCGCCGGCGCGGAGCCCGGGATGTGGCGATCGTGGCCGCAGATGAGCTATCGAGCCTGATGGAGACGGCCTACCTGCTGCGTTCGCCGAAGAATGCGGAGCGGCTGATGGAATCGCTGGCGCAGTCTATCGCAATGGATAACGAGGCTATTCCGGCGCAGTCCGCGGCATCTGCACTTGAGGAATTGCGGCGCTCCGTGGGCTTGGAGCCTTCCTCTGAAAAACGAGGATAAGCGCGGATTATGAACGACCGAGTCGAGCGGGCTGCAATCTTCCTACCGAGATTCCGTGAAGACCTTGCCTACCTGATCAAGACCGATCGCAAATTGGCTTTGCGACTTCTCGAACTTGTGGAAGCAGTGCTTGCCGATCCCTTCAACGGAATCGGCAAGCCAGAGCCATTGAAATTCGATCTCGCTGGTTGCTGGAGCAGGCGGACCACACAAGAACATCGAATGGTCTACCGTGTCACTCCAGATCGAATCTACTTTCTCCAGGCACGGTTCCACTATCAGTAACGGATGAGGCCGAAGGCGAGTCTTTACATTCGGGCATCGTCCCTGCCACACTAGGGAGTGGACACCCAAACCATCGTTATCCTCGATTTTGGTTCGCAGTATACGCAGTTGATTGCCCGGCGTATCCGCGAACTGAATGTCTTCTCCGTGGTTCTTCCCTGCACCGCTCCCCTCTCGGAAATCAAGGCCTACAAGCCGCTTGGCGTGATTCTTTCGGGCGGGCCGTCGTCTGTGTATGACGCGGACGCGCCGGAAGCCGATGCAGCGGTGCTGGAGATGGATGTGCCGGTGCTTGGCATCTGCTACGGGCTGCACTTCATCGTGCACCATATGGGCGGCAAGGTGAAGGCGGCGCCGCTGCGCGAATACGGCCACGCCGAGGTGATGATCGAAGACGTCGCAACGCCGCTGTTTAACGGCCTTCCGGCCAACATCCAAGTCTGGATGAGCCACGGCGATGAGGCAGAGGCGCTGCCGCCAGGGTTCCATCGAACCGCGATCACTTCCAACGCGCTGGCCGGCATCGCCAACGACGAGCGGCGCATCTGGGCGGTGCAGTTTCATCCCGAGGTGCACCACACGCCGCTGGGGCCGCAGCTTATCAGGAACTTTGTGTTCGGGATTTGCAAGGCGGCGGGCGACTGGACGCCGGCGCACTTCATTGAAACTACCGTCGCGGGCATTCGCGAGAAGGTCGGCAAAGGTCATGTCATCTGTGGCCTTTCCGGCGGCGTGGACTCGTCGGTGGCCGCGGTGCTGGTACACAAGGCGATCGGCAGCCAGCTGACTTGCATCTTTGTGAACAACGGGGTGCTGCGGAAGAACGAGTTCCAGATCGTGCAGAAGAATCTGCGCGAAAAGCTGGGACTGAACATTGTGGCCGTGGATGCTAGCGAGCGGTTCCTGGCGCAATTGGCCGGCGTCACGGATCCTGAGACCAAGCGCAAGAGGATTGGCGCGGAGTTTATCGCGGTCTTTGACGATGAGGCGACGCGCATCGCGAAAGAATCCGGCGGTGTGGACTGGCTGGTGCAGGGGACGCTCTACCCCGATGTGATTGAATCGAGCAGCGTGAAGGGGCCAAGCCAGACCATCAAGAGCCACCACAACGTGGGCGGGTTGCCGGAGCACATGAAGCTGAAGTTGATTGAGCCGCTGCGCGATTTGTTCAAAGATGAAGTGCGGCGCATTGGGCGCGATCTGGGCATGCCGGACGACATTCTGGGCCGGCAGCCGTTTCCCGGGCCGGGGCTGGCTGTGCGCATTCTGGGCGAGGTAACGCCGGAGCGCGTGGCGCTGCTGCAGGAGGCCGACGAGATTGTGGTGGCGGAGATCAAGGCGGCTGGACTTTACAACAGAATCTGGCAGAGCTTTGCGGTGCTGCTTCCTGTGATGAGCGTGGGCGTCATGGGCGACCAGCGAACCTACGCGTACACGGTGGCGGTGCGGGCCGTGCACTCGGAAGACGGCATGACCGCGGATTGGGCGCCGCTGCCCTACGAGGTGCTGAAGCGCATCTCCAGCCGCATTGTGAACGAGGTGCGCGGCATCAACCGCGTGGTCTACGACATCACCTCGAAGCCGCCAGGGACGATCGAGTGGGAGTGAGTGCTCGCCGCACGGGCGGGAGCGCCTGTGGCGCCAATTCTGCGTCATGTCCGATGAGTCGAATTACCCGGCCTTTGCGATGGACGAAAGGCTCCGCGGCCGCGTGAACCATCCAAACGCGGCAGTCGCAACAACGATGAGCCCAAGCATTGCGAGCCAGGCCAGCATGGCCAGTTGGCCCACGAGGTGTTCGCGGGACTCCACTTCGCGCATATTGCGGCCAGCCAGCACAAATCCTCCCGGCGCGTTCCCAACTGGCGCAACTCTCTGTACAACCGCGGCGATACGAACACCTTGGCCACGCGGCGGCCTCCCGCCGTTCAAAGGGGATTTCTGATCTTTGTTGGATGTTGTGCCGAGAATGGGCTGCCAGCTTAGCCGGTCCTGGCCATGCTGCCGAACGTAATCGAAGACGCCGCTTGGCGGGGCGGGGATGGCTCCGTCGAGCCGCGCCTGGGAGACCAGCGGATGGCCCTGGTTGTCGTATGCGATCACAAACGGGGTAAGGCTGCGCGCAATATCAATGGAGGCTGGAGAAACCGCGTCGGCGGGAGTAATGCCCTGTTCCAGTTTGGCCACCAGGTCGTCGGCGAGTGCGATCTGCGGATCGTTGGCGCCCAGGCGCAGAACCTGCTGAGGAATGACGTTGAGGGCCATGGCCAGCACCGTGGCCAGACCGGCGAGGACAAGTGCATTAAAGATCAAGGCCGGACGGCCAAACGTGTCACGCAGCATGGTGAAATGCTCCTTTGTGAGAGATAGGGCGAGATCGCGAAGAACCAGCGGAATCAGATTGCGGCGGGAGAGTGTGGGATCGTCGAGAGCGTCGCGAAATGCCTGTCGCATGGAGGAACCATGTGTCTCGCGAAAGCGTGCCGGGTAAAGGCAGATAGACGCCGCATAAAAACGCTCAATGCGATCAGAGTTCGGTGAAGCGTTGGTCATGAACGGCCTCCATGCGGAATCAGGCCAAGCGAGCGGGCTGAGGACACAGCCGCTTCGAGCCGGCTGAGCTCGGTCGCCAGTGCCGTTTGGCCGAGGCCGGTGAGGCGGTAGTAGCGGCGGCGCTCATCGTCGGAGGCGCCGGATTCCTCGACAAGGCCGTCGCGCATCATTCGGTCAATCGAGCCGTAGAGGGTTCCGGGGCCCATTTGGATGCCGCCGCCCTGTGGGCTTCGCGCATCCTTCATGATCAGGTAGCCGTGCTTCTCCCGCTCAGCAAGGGAAAGCAGAATAGCGAAGACGGCTGGGGAAAGAGGTGTCGTGGGTATAGTTCCAGTTGCCATGGGAAGAATATATATCCACTACGGATATATCTGCAACAGAAATATACAGAATTTTCTTGCCGGCTATTTCGGCGCCGTGGCGTCGGCCAGTTGGTAATTCTTGTACAGGGTGGTAAACAGGGTGTGGCGTATCGAGAACTTGCTGGATGAGTCATCGCCAACCGGGACGACCTCAGTGTCGACGATGGTCCTGACAGGGAGGATCAGCGGGTTGCCGCCGACCGTCACCAGGCTATAGTCGATGCGTGTGTCTTCCTGGTGAACAACGTCGGATGGTTTGAAGTCGGCCTTGATGACAAGCCGGACGACGACGCCGGTATCTGGATCGACAAATAACTCGCCGTGGTAGGGCGCGGTAGCTTTCACATCCTTCCAATTGGAGTAGATTTGCGTCGTGTTTGCGATCACGCTATTCACTCCGCCCACTCGATCCGTGTCTGGGAAGCAGCAATAGTCCACAGCGTAGTGCGACTTTTTCTTGTCCACCGCGAAGGAGAAGACGGCTGTCCGCTGACCATTGACCGTCTCCCAGCGCAGCCAGGTGAGTTTACCGGCGGCTTGCGCCTCTTGCACAATAGCGCCCAGGACGGGGCCCGGTCCGTACAAGACGATCCGGCCGTTTGCGCCCCAGGGGGTCTTGTCCTTGACCCTGGAGGCAATCTCCGCGCCGTTCCGGCTCTCGACCGGGGTCTCGGTGAACGCGATGAAATGGATGAATTTGTTAACGGTCCCCTGGTTCGGATCCTCCCACGATGCACTGAGATCCTTGTTCGAGCCGGCCACGGGGGGCTGCGTGTCGTCTTGATAGCGGAGAGTCTCTTTGGTTGCGGTCAAATGGGGCAGTTGCGCGTAAGTCTTTTCCGCATAATCGACTGTTTTGTCGAGAAGAGCTTTCTGCGCGGCCGCATCGGGCGCAGGCGTCGTTGGCAGGTCGGAGGGCGGCGGAGCAAGCACGGCGCTGCGCGCTTCCAAAATGGAGATCTGTTCGGTTGTCAGGGGCCCTGGAAGATATTCCAACATAGTACCGATCATGCTTGAGGTCAGTTCTTCACTCAGTTCGACCTGCTTGAGTTCCACGGCCACCTCGGCGTCGGTTTTCCTGGCCTGTTGCTGTGAGACCAGTAGATCTTTCAGTTGTTGCACGGTGATTTTCTTAACGGCCCATGCGGGCGAAGCTGCAACGAGAAACACGAGAATCCATCCAAGGCGGTTCATCGGTTCAATCCTCCGAAGATTTTGGCGAGCCAATTGTAATGATGCAGGGTCACTCCTGGATGTGACGGACTGCGAATAGTTTCAATCCTCTGTTGGAAGACTCGATGCGCGTGCCCGTGAACTCGACGGTGGTCAAGGCGGTGAGGTTGCAGCCGCTGTGTGTGTGCTGCACCAGCCGCATGGCGTACGACATTACGTCGAAGCCGGGAGGGACGATTGATTGGGAGTTGCAAACCCTGACAAGTCACGTAGCCGGCCTTCTGCCATCATCGAGCCTCTATGCCATATTCTTGCAGTTATGGCATAATCTGACGATGGTGGCAGATCATGACTGAGACGGTAGTTTTAGGTGAAAGCGGCAGAATCGTCCTTCCTGCGGCGATTCGCAAGCGGCACGATCTCAAGCCTGGGGACAGGCTAACCGTGATTGACACCGAGCACGGGATCCGCCTGGTCAGCATGAGGATGGCTATCGAGGAGTTGCGCGCCGGGATCATTGCTCATCGCGGGAGCCTTGAAGGGCTCCTCGACGAGTTTCTGGAGGAGCGCCGCGCCGAAGCGAGACGGGAAGCCGAAGGTGAGTAATATCGTCCTCGACGCATCGGCCGCCCTCGCGATGCTGCTGAACGAACCCGGCGGCGACAGGGTCTTCATGGCGGTCGCGGCTGGAACGGATTCAGTCTCTGTCAGCGCGGTCAACTGGTGCGAGATTCTCACTCGTCTGCAGCGCGACAACCCGGCAACCACAGCGCAAGGACTGACCACGATGTTGCCCGGCGTTGAAGTTGTGCCGTTCGATCTGCCAATGGCTGCCCATGCAGCGGAGTACGCCAGATCGCTTCAGCAGATTTCTCTCGGCGACCGCGCCTGTCTGGCCTTAGCCAAGCGATTGGGCGCTCCCGCGTGGACTGCTGATCGAATTTGGGCAACTCTGCCACTCGACGTGCAGATTGAATTGATCCGCTGACTCCGCATGGAAGCAGAAACGCTCCGCATCCATTCTCTCGCCGGGCCGAGTCGCAGGTTTGCGCACACAGCGCCGCCACTTCGCGGGAAAGCGCATCAAGGCGGGCCAGTAG
>Ga0302278_10004047_pt1 | contig 15433 bp, 9 predicted proteins | sample III_Bog_N3_2_FD_194543 | JGI IMG/M metagenome (GOLD analysis project Ga0302278, IMG submission 194543) | Peat permafrost microbial communities from Stordalen Mire near Abisko, Sweden - III_Bog_N3_2 | ecosystem: Environmental > Terrestrial > Soil > Wetlands > Peat | place: Sweden: Abisko...
TGGTACACGCATCCGAACGACCAGATGCCGGCCTACGAGTGGAATTTCTCCGATGTGAATCCGCCCGTGCATGCATGGGCCGCCCTCCGACTCTATCGTGAGGAATCCCTGAAGGGGCGTGGAGACACCGCTTTTTTGGAAAAAGTCTTTCAAAAGCTGCTCATCAATTTCACCTGGTGGGTAAACCGGAAGGATTCCGATGGCAACAACCTCTTTGAGGGAGGATTTCTCGGGTTTGACAATATCTCCGTCTTTGACCGTTCCCGTCCACTTCCGACGGGTGGAAAGCTCAAGCAGGCAGACGGCACCTCCTGGATGGCTTTTTACTGCCTGAACATGCTTCAGATGGCACTCACGCTTTCCGAGAGTGATCCGGTCTATGAGGACATGGGGACGAAGTTCATCGCTCATTTCACCCGCATCGTTTCGGCCATGAATAATTTCTGCGGGGGCGGTCTCTGGGATGAAGAGGATGGGTTTTACTACGACATGCTTGAACTGGAAGACCGACATGTGCCCCTGAAGATCCGATCGATCGAAGGGTTCATCCCCCTGTTGGCCACCTGTTACACGACGGGAGAACAACGCCGCAAGAGCCCCGGATTCACCTCACGGCTCCTCTGGTATGTCAAAAACCGCCCCGAGGTTGCCTGTCATCTGCTGGAGACCAACGGGGATGTTTCTGATCCCAATATCGACCATCTCCTGACCGTCACACCGAGGAACAGGTTGGAGAGAATTCTGCGCTATCTTTTTGACGAGGAGGAATTCCTTTCACCCTACGGGATCCGTTCTGTTTCAAAGTACCATGATAAGCATCCGTACACCTACACGGTGAACGGGACGGTCTATGCCGTTGATTATGAGCCGGGGGAGGGGAGAAGCGCGATGTTTGGGGGAAACTCGAACTGGCGCGGTCCTGTCTGGATGCCGATCAATTACATGATCATTCAGGCATTGCGGACCTATGATCACTTCTACGGGGAGAGGCTGAAAGTGGAGTTTCCAACCCGTTCCGGCAACTTCGTCACCCTGGGAGAGGCGGCGCATCTGCTGGCTCGCCGTGTGAGTGGACTCTTCCTTCCAGACAAAAACGGTGAGCGCCCCTGTCATGGCGAAGAATCAGTCTATACGCAGGATTCGGAATGGAAGGATCTCGTGCTTTTTTACGAGTACTTTCACGGAGATTCCGGGAAGGGACTTGGAGCCTCCCATCAGACCGGATGGACGGCCTTGATCGCCGAACTACTGGCGAAGAAGGGGAAGTAGCGACGGGGAAGAGAAGTGGTAGATGCTACGGGTGCTTGCCTTCCAGGTATTCGATTGCCCCCTTGGCTGCCCTGGTTCCCGTAGCAAAGCATCCCTGCAAGAGATATCCCCCGGTAGGTGCCTCCCAGTCCATCATCTCTCCCGCGACAAACAGACCGGGGAGTCGTTTCATCATCAGGGAGTCATCCAATTCGGAGAAGGGAACCCCACCGGCTGAGGAGATGGCTTCTGAGAGCGGGCGCGGCTTGGTGAGGGGAATGGTGATCCTCTTGGCGGCCTTGGCCAGACCGAGTGGGGAATTTATTGAGTGGTGATCATTGAAGTGTCTCAACAGAGAGACTCCAGCAGGGGATAATTTCCAACTCTCGCGAGCGACATCGAGTAGATCGCCTGAAGTATGCTGAATTTTAAGAGCAAGTTCTTCTGCGGTAAATGATGGTTTTAAATCTAAAATTAGTGATGGCTTTTCAAGAGAGCGCAAGGTGGCGCCAAGCTGATAGAGTGCTCCCCCCTCCAAACCATAGCGGGTGATCAAAAGCTCCCCTGCAATGGTTTTTTCACCGGCAGTCACCTCGATATTTTTCAAAGGAAGTCCCTCTGTCTCTTGAATGATGTCCGGATTCCAAGTGACTTCCCATCCGCAGTTGGCCGAGGTCAACGGGGTGATGGCTATGCCCAGTCCTTGGAGTAGGGAAACCCATTCACCGGTGGATCCTGTTTCTGGCCAACTTCCACCTCCTAGTGCAAGGATCACGGCATCAGTTACGATGGTGGTTTTATCATGATGTTGCTGAAACTCTAGAGTAAAACGGTCATCATGTTTTATGATGCCAACGAGTTTGTGGTTTGTCAGGAAGTGTACTCCCTGTGCTCTCAGGCGTTCCACCCACCGTCTTAAAAGCGGCGCGGCTTTGAATTCCTTCGGAAAGACCCGACCGCTTGTTCCAATGAAAGTTTCGATGCCCAAGTTTTCCGCCCAAGAACGCAAGGCAGTATTATCAAATCCTGAGAGAAGAGATGTCCAATATGCTTCCTTTGTTCCCTGTGAAGAGTAGCGTTTTACAAAGCGTTCCAGAGTTTCTGAATGGGTGAGATTCAGGCCTCCTTTTCCGGCGATCAGAAACTTTCTCCCAACAGACGGTTTCGCATCAAAGAGGGTGACTTTCATCCCTGATTGTGTGGCAACCTCGGCAGCTCGCAACCCTGCAGGTCCTCCTCCAATAATACTGAGACCTGCAATCTGCTCCAAAATAGATCTAATTATAAATAGTAAAAAAGACTCTTAACCAGTTGTTCTTAAGCCGCTTGCAATAGCGTTAATAGAGAGAAGAACTCGAGGGAGGAGATATTGTGCCTTGGCGGGATCATCCTTCTGGGCTGTTCTCCAGCTTCTGATGGTGGTGATCTGCTGTTCGTGAAGGGAGGCTAGGGCTCGGGCGCGAAGTTGAAGGGTTTTACCCATCCGAGGACGACGTTCATCGAGGCTCCCCCCAAAGACCTTTCTAAGCTGTTCCTTGGTTCGTTCAAATTCCGCCGAGATGATGCCGAAGATATGCGCTCTCACTTCGGGATCGGTAACGAGTGAGGCATATTCCTTCATGATTGGAAGATCCGCACTGGAGATGTTAGTTTCCACATTGGAGAGGACATAATAAAGAAAGGAATAGTCTCTCAACTCAGTCTTGAGTTTTTCAAAGAGTTCGGGTTTTTCCTTCTCCAGTGACTCCAAGGCGCTTCCGACACCGAACCAACCTGGTAAGTAGTAGCGGCATTGGTTCCAACTGAATACCCAGGGAATCGCCCGCAGATCGCCAAGGCTACGCTGACCGGAGCGCCTCTTTGGCCGGGAGCCGATCCTGCTGGATTCCAGAGCATCAATCGGCGTGGCCTGATCATAAAAGGTGATGAATCCCGGGGCGTCGATCAATCCCCGGTAGGCTGTACGGCTTGTCTTTGCCAGAAAATCAGCGATGACTGATTGAGTTTCATTGAGTTGCTCGGGGCGACGGCCAGCTAGGGAAATGCCGGTGACTCCCGCCAAGAGTAGTTCCAGATGATAGGTTGCCGTAGGGATGTCAGCGTATTTCTGAGCGATGCTTTCCCCTTGTTCCGTCATCCGATGATCTCCCTGGAGAGCTCCGGGAGGCAAGGCATCGAGGAAAAGGTGTGTGGGACCGGCGCCGCGACTAATAGTCCCTCCACGTCCGTGGAAAAAGCGGAGAGTGACCCCTGCGTCTGCCGCTATCTGGGTCATGGAGCGTTGGGCCTCGTGAAGTCCCCACTGACTGGCAAGAATACCGCAATCCTTGTTGCTGTCGCTGTAGCCGATCATAATCTGCTGGATTGGCTGTTCGGAATTCTGTCTGGCTAGGGAAGCCTTGATGACCGGTTCGTTGAGGAATTCCTTGAGAAGTCCCGGGCTGCGCTCCAAATCATCGAGTGTTTCAAAAAGCGGCACAATGGGCATGGGGGAAGAAAGCTGACCATCTGTCCAATCCGTCAAGCCCGCTTCACGACCAAGAATCGGAATCACCAGCAAATCGGAGAGCTGCCGGGTCATGCTGACGATCAGGGCCCCGACGCCCTCGATCCCATAGTCGCGGATTTGTTCTCGAAGCGTGTCGAAACAACTCAGGACGGCATCAGCTTCCGTTCCAAGCCCGATGTGTTGTTCAGCCCCCAGGAAGGGGCGGGGTGATTTGAGTTCTTCCCGAAGGAAAGCGAGGCGTTTTTCTTCCGGCCATGTTGGGAAGTTTTCTCCATCGGGAATTCCCGCCGCTTTGAGCAATTGGCTCATCGCTTTGTCGTGGGTGCCGCTATTCTGACGGATGTCGAGTTCGGCAAGATGGAAACCAAAGACATCCAAGGAGCGAAGCACTGGCCAGAGGGTTTCACGGATGAGACGCCGTCCGCCCACTTCCTCGAGACTTGCTTCAAGGATGGCGAGATCAGCAGCAACTTCCTCGGGACGTTGATAGCGGCTGCCAGATTCCATGATTCTGGCGCGCTCTCCGGTGCCGAGATGAAGGGGAAGACGGCCCTGGACCAGGAGAACAAGCTGCCGCCATGGTTCGCTGGGAAAGCGGGCGATGATCTGTTCGCCAAGAGGTCCTAGTTCCAAACGCAGCTCATTCACCCGGTCAATGAGGGACTGGGATGCTTTTTGGAAATGACTGGAAAGAGGGAGGGCTTCGGCGAGGGTGTCAAGCTGGCGGTGAAGGACGATCAGAGCGTTGAGTCGGAGATCCTGAAGGGTTTCCTTGGTGACCTGGGCCGTGACAAAGGGATGGCCGTCGCGATCGCCACCAACCCAGGAGCCGAAACTCAGCTGGGGACGCGTTTCCGGTCCGCCCATGAGATCCTGGGGAAATCCAAGCTCGTTCCATGCCCAGCGAAGGCGGGAATCAAGCAAGGTGAGGGCTCCCGGCAGGATATCACGCAGGTAGAACATCACGGCCCGTCGTTCATCGGAGACATCGGGTTGATCAAGAAAGATCTCACCGCTGCGCCAGAGCCGCTCCAGACAGATTTTGATCTTGCGGCGGATTTCCAGGCGTTCGCTCGGAGTGAGGTCCTCCCGATCCGTTTCAGCGATCAATTGATGTATCAGGCGGTGCTGGTCGAGCACGGCTCCCCTTTTTGCCTCCGTCGGATGGGCGGTGAAAACCGGTTCAACGCGAACTTTTGAGAGATAGGCGGCAATCTCCTCGGGGGTCCAGCCCTTTGCTTTCAGGCGGGTCAGATGATCTCCCCAGAATCCGCGCAACGAGGGGAGACCCTCGTGGATTTCCTTGAGACGACGGGTACGGGCGGCTGCATTGGCCTCCACGATGTTGAGCAACTGGAAGGCTATGGAATACGCCTGCTCCAATCCGCGAACACCCCCGCTGCCGGTTTCCTCCCCATTGACCCATGGAAGACGGGTGATGGTCTCATGCTCGCCAAGTTCCTCAAGCACCTCCTTGAGACAGGTCATGAGTTCGCGTAGGTCCTGGTCTATTTTGGCAAAGCCGTCGATGAGGTATTTTTGTTCCATGAAAAATCGATTCGCATCATCGGCTCTACCGATGAAAAAGCAATCTTACCGAGCAAATTCTTTGCCAAGTTTTACCTCCGGTGGTTTTTCCGGAAATATTTCACTGAGGGAATCGCTGATTCAATCCCATTCCTAGCCCAACAGTCTCGTTGCGATTAAATCAGCGCTTCCTTAGGCGAGTAACGGGTGACGTTTGTGCCACTCCGTGGATTGTTCGTAGGCGTGAGCGATCCTCAACAAGCGGCTTTCTCCAAAGGGCCGTCCGAGCAGTTGAAGGCCCACCGGAAGTTCGACCCCATCACGGGTGGAGAATCCGCATGGGAGACTCAGTCCGCAGATTCCTGCAAGATTCGTGGCGATGGTGAAAATATCGGCGAGATACATCTTGAGAGGATCATCGGTTTTCTCACCCAGGCGGAAGGCAGTTTCGGGGGAAGTGGGGGAAATGATCGCGTCCACCTTAGAGAAGGCCTGCTCAAAGTCGCGACGGATCAGTGTTCTCACCTTTTGGGCTCGCAGATAATAGGCATCATAGTAACCGCTGCTTAGCACATAGGTTCCGAGGATAATACGGCGCTTCACCTCCCGTCCGAATCCCTCGGCACGGGTTTTCTGATAGAGGGAAAGCAGATCTTTTGCCTCCTTAGAGCGACGACCATAGCGCACGCCGTCAAAACGGGCCAGGTTTGCCGAGGCCTCGGCGGTGGCGATGATGTAGTAGACGGCGACGGCGTATTCGGTATGGGGCAGGGAGATTTCCACAGGCTCTGCACCGAGGGAAACGATCTGTTTAATGGCCGCATCGACGGCGCTACGGACTCCAGGTTCCATGCCATCTACGAAATATTCTTTCGGAATACCGATGCGCAGTCCCTTGAGATCACGACCAATTTCCGCCGTGAAATCCTCATCGGGAAGCTCGAGCGAGGTTGAATCACGGGGATCGTGTCCAGCCATGGCGTTCAGAATCAGTCCGCTATCCTCAACAGTCGAGGTGAGAGGGCCGATCTGATCGAGGGAGGAGGCGAAGGCGATCAGACCATATCGGGAGACGCGTCCATAGGTTGGCTTGAGACCCACGCAGCCGCAGAGGGCGGCAGGCTGGCGGATTGATCCACCTGTGTCAGAGCCAAGCGTAGCCAGGGCGGTGCCCGAGGAGACGGCCGCGGCCGATCCTCCACTCGATCCGCCGGGGATCCGGTTCAGGTCCCAAGGATTGTGCGTTGGATAAAAAGAGGAATTCTCCGTCGAGGAACCCATGGCGAATTCATCCATGTTCATTCGACCAAAGGGGATTGCCCCTGCTTCCCGGAGGCGCTCAACCACCGTGGCATCGTAGGGGGCTATGTAGCCTTCAAGAATACGGGAGGCAGACTGGGTTGGCTGGCCCTTCACATTGATGGCATCCTTGATGCCAATCGGAATGCCCCCCAGGGACTTGGAGAGATCAGCGGCAGCAGCCGCTATTTTTGCCGTTTCCAGATCGCGTCCCAGATAGGCTCCGATCTGCGGATCCAGAGAGGCAATGTGGGACTCCAGTCCCTCGATAAGTTCCACGGGTGTAATTTCCCCAGAGCGCAGCAGGCGTCTGGTTGCGGCGATACTTTGGAAGGGTGTGAAAGCACTCATGAAAATGATGACAGGCTCCTAATCGAGGACTTTGGGCACAACAAAGAGACCGTTGGCATTGTGAGGGGCATTGCCAAGCATGGTCGCTTTCGGAAGACTTTCCTCCACGACATCCTCTCGGATCACGTCAAAAACGGTTATCGCATGGGCCGTCGGTTCGATTCCGGAGATATCGAGTTTGTTCATCTGCTCGACATGATCGAGAATACGTCCGAGTTGGCCGCCAAAAATCTCGACCTCTTCCGGGGTGACTTCCAGACGCGCTAAACGCGCCAGATAGGGGACATCAATCGTGTGATGGGGTGTCTGCGAGGCAGGGGATGGTTCGGCCATGGAATCTGTGATTGGAAAATTGAGATATTTGTAAACTCAGCACTTCCCTAAGTTATTGTTTGTGCTTGGAAGCCGTGGGGGGATTGCTTGTGGCAGGTTCGAGGATCTTTTTTAACTGATCCGCATCAGCCGACGGGGCGGGAGCGTCGGTTTGGGTGGGATTTACTTGAATGGCTTGCTGAAATGCTGGATCAGCAGCCAACTGTTGGAACATGGCCTCCCTCGAAATCTGCTGGAGGGCGGCATTCCCCCCGAGCAGCACGGCCTGGTGCAGCGAGGCATAGGCGGCCTCGCGCTGACCGGTGATGAATTGGTATTTGCAGATGGTGTAAGGTACATCCCATTGGGTGGGTTGTGCTTTCTGTAGCACTAGGGCAACTTCCAGAGCCTTCGGAATTCTCTGTTGAGAAGCGTAGAAGTTGATCATATCGCGCAGGAAGCCGACATCACTGGGAGATGCGGCAATCGTGTTGGAGATGATAGCGTCCATTTCCGCCTGACGTGCCAGGATGAGCAGGCTCTGAATGACCGGCGAAAGAAGCTGACGGTTCCCGGGATCGGCCTGCAGTGCCGCGAGTTGGGAGGGGAGGTCCTGAAAGGCTTTCAAACGAGCCTCTGTGATCACCTGAAGGTGTTGAAGTTGTTTGCTGTTGGGATCGATCGGGAGGCTCTCGGCGATGAGATCACGGGCATCCTTGAAACGACCTTCCGCCGTCAAAAGATTGACAAGATTTCCAGTGGTTTCCGTGTTCGCGGGCCAGAGATAGAGTGCCTGTCGATAGGCCTTTTCTGCTTCCGCACCCATGTTGCGGAACATATAGATATTGCCCCCTGTGTTGCGGAGCTTGGCAAAAGAGTGGTGGGCCAATTCGTCATTCTCGAATCCCGGAGTTGCTTCCAGATGGTTCTTAATATAGTCATCCCACCAGGCGATGTCCTTTTCGGCGGTGCCGGGAGGAAGTGCCGGGAGTGGATCGTGCTGGATTTCGTAGCAGAGTCCATGGGGCACGGCGTAAGGGTAAGACCATGGCATCGGGAAGCTCTCCTCCACGAAGAAATGACGGGGGGTGCCATCGGCCTTATCGCGGTTATGGAGGAAGATCCATTCACCCACGGCGGAGTTCAGGGCCACGGGATCACTCTGAGGATTGGGAGTGGTAGCGGGATTTTCCTGATATTTCCGCATCAATCCCTCGAAGAGCTCCATGATCTCTTCACGGTGAGGCAGAACAAGATATTCCTTCGGATAGGTGTGGTCACGTCCCAGAAGCTTTTCAACCCAGTTAAATTCCGTTGGTCGCTCGGTCGTGTAGTGCGAGCGGATGTAGCGATTGTAAAAAGTGTCTGCCAGTGCATTCTGGGTCACGATGTAGAGATCACGACGGTCGAAGTTCGGATCCCTTTTGTACTTTTCAAAGCTTTCTCCAAAGACCATGTAGGTCGGTACGAATCGACCCGGATCGGTGCCGCCAAAAACGAAGCTGTCCTTGGGAAGATCGGCCAGCATGTCATGGCCGTACATCCATCCGAACCAATGGCCCCGCTGGGAACTCTGGGGAAGCGAGACAACGAATGTGTAGATGGAAGTCCCTGCCATCAGCGCCACCACCCCCCATCCTAGCCATTTCGCCCGGGGAAATGATGCCTCAAGCTTTGCATAGAGCACGGCTCCTCCGAAACAGGCCAGCATGATGAAGAAGGCATAGCCGAGACTCACATACTGGTACTGCATATCCCAACCGGCGTTGTCGTATCCGTTGGGGCTCATGATCGTTTCGAGGAAGGCAGAGAGACAGAAGGCGATGACGAGCAGGTAGAACCAGATGCGTTGTTCGCGGGGAAGTCGCCAGAAAAGCGCAAACGTCAGTAAGACTAGAACGATCGGGATCGGAGAGAAATTCTGCACCATCACCTTCCAATAGACCTTGCAGAATCCCATGAAGGATTGCATGGCGGTTTCCTCGTCGGGTGATTTTGGTCCCTTCGGCTTTTCAGCTGGCGGTACTCCCATCAGTTTTCCGATCGTTCCCTGCAACTGATCGGCGAGCGTTCCCCAGTACTGGGAGCGATTAATGGCGTAGAAGAAACCTTCCGAGGTGCTGGTATAACTCCAGTTCATGGGAGGATTCGTCGAGGAAGCCAGGGGCATGTAGGCGTAGGGAAGCAGTCCTACAACAACTGCCACCACAAGAAGCAGCCCCTGACGCCACTGTGTGAGTTTGCGCTGAAGCAGAATCAGAAAGATGAAGGCAATCCAGACGGTGTAACTCAGACGCACCGCAGCCTTCATCGATGCCGCATGGTATTGGTCCGTTGAAATGTAGGCGAAGCCAAGGTAGAGCGCGCTGGCAATGATGAGGCTGTAAACGGCATATTCCCAGAAAAGTTCGGCATGCAGGAGCAAAATGACCAGCAGAGGAAGGAGGGCGAGCGCCAGGGTGGTGTGGTGGTTGCTCATTCCGAGCGCGAAGAGGAAGACCACCCAGACAAAGGCATTTTTCCAATAAGGTCGCCTGATCCAGACATAACAGAGCATCAGCAATGTCATCATCAGGCAGACATGGAGGGCGTAGAGGCCCTTGCCGACGACCGCATGGGACCAGACTGGTGTTACCCAGGCGAAGGTCAGGGTGGAGGCGACCGAGAGAATGATGGCGGGGAGTTTCTTGACTCCAATCCAGCGGGTGGCGTTGAGGGCTATGAGGCTGAATATTCCGACGGCTGTTGCCGTGCAGAGACCCGAGAAGAGATTGATCTTCCATGAGCCATTACCAAAGGGGATCAGATGGCTGAAGAGACCAGCAAGAATCGTCCAAAGCGGATATCCAGAGGGGTGCATCACACCGAAATGCAGAGCGGCCGTGGCCATCTCTCCATCGTCATTCAGACCGATGTTTGGCATGGTCGTGCTCCAGTAAACGACCAGGGAAAGTAGGGCGCAAATCAGCGCTATCAGGCGCTCCTGCTTGTTAAATACCCGGAACGGATGAACGCGTTCCTCTTTTTCTAAGGAGGATTCTGGGACGCTGGAGGCAAGTTGAGAGGTGCTCATGAGAAAAGAATGAAAAGTGGGGAGGGAGTCGGGGAGGGTGAGCTAGGATTTTTTTGGAGTGCGGCTGAATCCGCTCTGGATCAGCAGGCGCCAGACCATGAAAAGAGCCTCGACCACGATTTTTTTGGACATCTTGGAAGTGCCTTCAACCCGATCCGAAAAAATGATGGGCACTTCAACCACACGGAATCCGTGGCGCCAGGTTCTGTGGGTCATTTCAACCTGAAATCCATAGCCGTTTGAGCGGATGGAGTTCAGACCGATGGCCTCAAGTGTGTTGCGCCGCCAGCATTTGAATCCTCCCGTCGGATCCCAGATTGGAAGACCTGTGATCCACTTCACGTAGAACGAGGCACCCACGCTGAGCACCAGGCGTTTCAGTGGCCAGTTGATGACGCGTATTCCCCCGGCATAGCGCGAGCCGATGGCAAGATCGGCATTGTTCTCACGGATACCAGCCAGCAGTTTGGGCACATCGTCGGGATTGTGGGAGAAGTCCGCATCCATCTGCACCACGAGGTCGTAGCCATGATCAATGGCCCATTGAAAACCCGCAAGATACGCGCGTCCGAGGCCGTTTTTAGCAGTGCGCGATAGGAGATGAAGGTGCGGTTCACGGGCCGCTGTTTCGCTGACCCATGCACCGGTGCCATCGGGTGAACTGTCGTCCACGACAAGAATCTCAAGACCTGCATTCTGGCTGAAAAGGCGCTCGACCAGCTTGGGAAGATTCTCCCGTTCATTATAAGTGGGGACTACGACAATCGCGCGTTCTGACATGGAAATGTATTGGTTTTGAAAAGGTTAAAAGCTAGCTGATGGGATTGCCGCGTCCAGCGTCAATTCTTACCTCAAGTCACCATCCACGCGTTTCAATCAGGGAGTATTCTGAATGCCATACTCTTCCCTGATGTTCTTTTCATCGGATTCACAGGTCGAGGCGTCCAGATAGATCGGGCCCACCGAGCCTTCGAGAATGATTTTATGAAAGCCGTTGATCGGGTGTTTTTCGGCCTCAGCGACATCGGAGAGGGCATGAATTTCCCGGTCGTTGATGCTTTCCACAGCCCGTTTTCCCAGATCCTGGAATCCTACCGTTTGGGCGGATGGAAACAGACTTGAGAGGATCACAATGTGGCCCTGTTTCCGGGGCAATTCATGCTGATAGGCATCAAGATAGACCAGATTTTGAGGTGCTTCACGCAGCCAGTCACCCCCCCATTCCCTGAGATAGGGGCGGGAAAGTTCCTCAAAGAGAAGAGGACCCAGAAAGGTGTAGGCGACACGATCCCCCTCAAGTCGCGATGGAATGATTTCCGAAGCGAGTTTGCCTCCTTCCAATGTAAGCGTTGTAGTGTTGGTGACGCCATGGGCTTCCCCGTTATTTCGGAAGTAGGTGATTTGCATCGGATCGCCAGGGGAACTTTCCAGACTGGCCAGATTGTTAAAGGTGATCTTGCCATACGTGGGATCAAGATAGTTTCCCTCGCCATCAATAACATAGCCGGCGGCCTTGATGATGAGATCTCCTTTGCGGATGCCAGCCTTTTCAGCGGGTCCATCCGGCTCGACCCAGGTAACATAGACACCATTGCGATCGTCTCCATTGCCGAGCCATTCATGTAGTGTTGACCCCCTGACTTCTTCCCAGCCTAAACCGGCGCGAGCGAGTCCGTGATAGTTCTGATGTGCTGATTCTTTCAGGAATCTGGCGATCAGGGGTGAGGGGATGATGTCTGCGGTCTGGATTTTTGGATCATAACGCATCACCAACCCTGCCAGTTTTCCGTTTAGAAGAGCGGGAATAACGAAGCTGTCTTCTCTCTGGGGGATGCTCGTTGAAGCCAGATAAGTGAGATAAGCCGCCCCATCAGAGGGGTAAGGCATGACCGCGATTGTGTTTACGGTCGCCGTGGAGAGGGCGGAAGCTCCGTTCTGTTCCAACTGAACGACCTCAAGCGGACTCCCTGTTTTCACCGTGGTGGCAAGTGCGAGGGGGATGGTCCCGTTGAGAATCCCGGGATCGACGGGCTTGATCACCGCGAGATTGCATTCCTCGTCAATGGCCTCAATCGTGGCTGTCGATTTCGGACCATCTTCAGGTTTCTCCAATTCAATGTAGGTGGCATGGGCTACCATGTCCGCGGTGACCAGCAACCTGCCTCCCTCGATCACCGTGGCAAGTCCGGAGCGTGTAAAGGGCTGTTTCTTCAGCCAGGGACGCAGGAGGTCGGGATATTGGATGGTCGAGATGACTCGCAGGACAGAAGAGGTCACCGGATGAGGCTGATCGCTTGCAACTTCCTTGTGACAGGAGGGGATCAGATTCAGCAAACCAGTCGCGACAATCGCGACAAGATGCAGAGGAATGGAGGAGGCGCTCATCGTCTGCGATTAGGGGTTCAGATTTTCCACGGCAGGGATGCGGTAGCTCTCCAGAATACGCGGAGTGGCGTTCATGACTTCCTGGCGCTTCAACACGATGGGCACCCCGTTTCCCAACAGGGTGATGACATCAAATTTTGACGGCGAACTAAAAGCGGTTTTAGCGTCCTGGAGGGAGCGGATTTTTATACCGTTGATGGCATCGACGATTCCAGGATGAAGTCCGTCACAGTCTTTATTGACCGGATCGGCCAGAATCCTGCTTAGCACAACGACCTCGGGCCTTTCCAGATAGAGATGGCGGTCAACAAAATCCTCGAAGGTTCTCCGGAGTCGCAGATCTCCGGAGCCGATGGCCTCCATGAAATTGCGGTCCATGGGCTGGAAGAGCAGACCTCCATAGAGCAGATAGCGCGGTTTTTCATCATAGGCACGGGCCTGCATGTGAAAGGGCCATGTGCCGAGTAGTGAAAATTCCACCTTTCGAAGGGTTCCATCCCGAAGGATATCAAAGGAGACTTTGTCACCGGCAAGTTTTCGTTCGACCACTTCGGGCATGTCCACGGAGGCACCCTCCAGATCGACACGACCGTCGCTACTGATCGGGTGTGAGTCGATGGCAACCAAGATGTCGCCCTGTTGCAGAAAACCTGCCGAGGAGCCTTTTTCCTGCACATCGGTGACGAGAATGCCGCCGGGGAGTTGATCCACCCCCAGCGCCTTACGGGATGCCGGGGAGATTAAGGGGCGGTAGGAGATGGAGAGATCGGTGTACCCAGTGTAGGAGCCCTTGGAGATATCGAGTAAAAAACGGCTGATCACCGGTGTCGGAATCATGAAGCCGACATTCTGCGCTACTTCACCGGAATATCCCTGAAAAGCGACGCCAACCACCTTGCCATCCTGAAGTACGGGACCGCCGCTGTTTCCGGGATTGATGGCGGCATCGATCTGGATTACCAGATGGGAATCCACGGCGGAATGGGAATAACTTTCAAAATCTATCCTGGAGACCACTCCACGCGTAACGCTGAGTCGCTCCCCTCCAAGCGGGTAGCCATAGACGCTGACTGCAGATTCGATCTTTGGTACCCCTCCGATCGAGAGCTCCTTGGTGCCGTTGAAGAAGGAATCGTCATCCACGCTTAGAATTGCGAGGTCACAGTCATGGGCGATGAATCGGACATGGGCGATGAAGGGATGACTGACTCCCTCGCGGGTGAGGGTGATGAAGCGGGCATTGCTGACGACATGGGCGTTGGTCAGAATACGTTTTCCACTGATGACGATGCCCGAGCCGACGCCCCCCTCGATGTGACCTGCATCCCACGGGGAGCGGTAATCAGGTTCCTGCATGGCGACCTCGATCCTGACAACGCTGGAGGAGAGATCAGCAGGGGGAGGGGCTCCTGCTTCAGCGGTTGGTGCTTTTCCGGGCAACTCCGTGACGCAGGGCAGCATCAGAAAACTCAGAATGGGGATCAGTCTCCGGTAATGCATCAAAGGCCTCTACCATTGTCCGAGATTTCGTGTTGTGCAACAACGAGGTGATCGAACCGCTGTGATTGTATGAAGGAATTCCATTGCCCCACTCCCCGCGCTTCCTCATAAATGGCGCCCATGATTCAACACGACCCTTGGGGTGTTCTCTTCGATTGGGATGGAGTGGTCATCGATTCTTCCTCTCAGCATGAACGTTCCTGGGAACTTCTCGCCGCCGAGCGGGATCTTTTCCTTCCCGAAGGGCATTTCAAGGCCGGTTTTGGGAAAAAGAACGAGATCATCATCCCGACTCTTGGCTGGGGGGATGACCCGGCGATCATCCGGGAACTGGCAGACCGTAAGGAGGCCCTCTACCGTGAGCTTGTCGCCGCGGAGGGAGTGACGATTTTACCCGGAGCACGCGAATTGCTTGAGGCCTTGAAGGGAGAGGGTATTCCACGTGCGGTCGGTTCCTCAACCCCCCGGGAAAACCTAGACGCTCTGTTTGCAACGACCGGCCTGGATGCGCTCTTTGACGCAGTGGTCTGTGGGAGTGATGTTTCGCATGGAAAACCTGACCCGGAGGTTTTCCTTTCCGGAGCTGCGAAACTGGGGCTTCTCCCCAGCCGCTGCATTGTCATCGAAGATGCTTTTGCAGGCATCGAGGCCGCCCGTCGTGGTGGTATGAAGGTGGTCGGCGTTGCCACGACAAATCCCGTTGAATCGCTGGATCAGTGTGATCTGGCGGTGGTTTCCCTGGAGGAAGTAACCCCTCGCAGGCTAGCTGCACTCTTTTCGGACAGCCTCTTATGACAAGCTTTTCCTTGGCGGCCCTAGACTCACCCGGAGACTATGCGTCGGTTCTTCTTGTTCCGCTCGGATTGATCCTGATCGGGGGTTTTTTTGTGATGGCAGATGTCGTACTCCTGAAACGTCGGGGGGATGCCGACAGTGTCACCTCTTTTTTGGGACTCGGGGCACGCCCTCGCCCCGGGTTACGCCTTACTTCGGTTTTCTTCTTCACCCTGGCTTCCGTCCTGGCCTCGCGAGACCTGATCGCCCTGCTCCAGAATCTCAATCCGATGCTGCTCGCTATCGCCATCGGACTGACATCGACATTGCTTGCCTTCTGCATTCTGTTGTTAGGAATCCTTCTTCCACGGGGTCTCGGGGAGTCGCTTCATGAGTCGCTTCCCATCAGGGCGCTCTCCCGACTGGCGCGCTGGCTGACGATTTGGATCGATCCA
>Ga0302278_10004050_pt1 | contig 15426 bp, 14 predicted proteins | sample III_Bog_N3_2_FD_194543 | JGI IMG/M metagenome (GOLD analysis project Ga0302278, IMG submission 194543) | Peat permafrost microbial communities from Stordalen Mire near Abisko, Sweden - III_Bog_N3_2 | ecosystem: Environmental > Terrestrial > Soil > Wetlands > Peat | place: Sweden: Abisko...
GTCCTCGCATCATTGCCGCTGCAGCAAGGTGTGCCCGGCGGCGACCTCATCCAGAACAGCACCTACGCCGTCGTCCTGTTCAGCGTCATCCTCACTTCCCTGGTTGTCTTTTTGCAGGACATCTCTTTCGTCGGGCGCTTTTATCGGTACATCTTCAAGAGCTTCGCGCCGGATGAGTCACTTGCGTCTTTGCCGCTGACCCCGGCGCTTGCAACGGCCGACTCCGGTGAACTGCGTTTCGACTCGGATCAAGAAGGCTTATAGCTCCGTTCCAAGCTCGGAGATCCATGCTCTGAGACCCATGCTCTGAGACCTCCATCACATCACCCCATCGCGTCCCCCGCGTATATTCGTCCGCAAGGCGACAAACGCTATGGACCTATCCAGCTTTTCAAATCCAAACCTGCTGCAAAATGCAGCCATTCTCACCATCGTTCTGGCCTTCATCGGCTACCTGGCTACGTTCCTCAGCGCCCGCATGCTTGCCCGCCGCAAAGACGAACTCGACCTCGTAAACAAGCGCCTCAACGAGTTCTACGGGCCGCTCTATGTCGCGTCGCAGGCAGGAAACATCGCTTACCGTTCCCTGCTCAGCAAACAAGGCAAGACGCAAAGTGACCCCATCACCGATGAGGAAATGAAGGACTGGGTCTTGTGGATGACGACCATCTTCATGCCGCTCAACGACACGCGCGAGAAGATCATCATCGAAAAGGCCTACCTGGTCGTCGAGGAGCAAATGCCGCGTTGCCTGCTCGACTTCGTTACCCATGTTGTGGGATACAAAGCAGTCCTCTCCAAGTGGGCTCAGGGCGATTACACCGAGCGGCGCTCCACCATCGGCTGGCCTCCCGAATTCGACAATTACATCGAGCGCTCGTACAAAGCGCTGAAAGCCGATCAGACGCGACTGATCCACAACCACCTGTGGAGCGTTAAGCGGGCTCTTCCATCCGGTCGGGGCGGTCCGAATGGACGGGAATTCCGCTGATAAGGGCTTGATATTCCGTCAGGCGTTTACCCAGGATAACCACGCCTTTGGAAGTGATTTCATATTCGCGAATATCCTTGGCATGATTTCCGCCACGCATCTTGATCACCACCATCACCTTGCGAAGCTGGCCGTCGATGGAAACGTACCGCATCCGGATAATGTCATCGCAAAGGAATGAAATGGAGTAGGTGCTGAACGGAAATTCCGTGAAAGACTCATCCACTTCAACGGTGCTTAGAATCGTTACCCCGATTCCTGTCAAAGCGAAGATCATGCGGTAGAGCGATTCGCGGAAGTCGGCACGGAACCCCGGTGACAGAGCCATCTCAAAGCCCGCCAGGGAATCGATCACCAGGCGCTTGGCGCCGATCTTTTGTACAGCGTCGAGGATCGACTGCATGGTTTCATCCACCGACAGATCAAGGGGACGAAGATAGAGAATGATGAGCTTCCCGTCTTTCTGTGGCGTTTCCAGATCCAAGCCTAGATTGGCCGCCCGCAACGCATACGCTTCCGGGCGTTCCTCAAAAACCGCGATGATTGCCGGTTCCCCCTTGCTTACCCCGTCTGCAATGAATTGGGTTGCCAGCACTGATTTCCCGGTTCCCGAAGACCCAGCCACGAGTATGCTATCGCCCTCGGGCACGCCCCCGTCCAGCATCTTGTCCAACTCCGGAATACCGAAGCAAAGGCGTCGCGCGCCGGGCGGATTCCTCTTGCGCGCGGTCAAACCAAACGTGCGCGAGAAGGCTTGCACACCGGCATCGGTTATGCGGAACGTGTGCAGCCCAGGCACGGAATCCTGACCGCGCAGCTTTACAATCTGCAGCTTTCGCACAATTGAGTTTCGCTCCGTGGTCTGGCGTAGCCAGAGCAGGCCATCGGCGACAGTAAAGATAGGATTGTCACGTAACTCCTCCTCTGCATATTCGCCGATCAGGAAAGTAGTAGCTTGCCAACTGGCTAGAAACAGGGCTAACCGCTGAATGAAAGACTGCAGGTCCATATCGCTTTTCGGCTTCCGAACCATGGTGCGGAAGGAGTCCACAACCACGACGGCGGGATTGGCCTTTTCAACCTCCTTGGTAATCTGATCCAGCACAGCACTAAGATCACCCTCCAAAACAACCTGGCTCAGGTTGATAAAGCGGATGGAGTCGGGCAGCTTGGACGGATCGAAGAATGTGTACTGTTGCTGGTATCGCAACATCTTGATGGCGGATTCGCCAAGGACAGTGAAATAGAGAGCAGGACGTTCTGAGCTCGCATTGGCAAATACGAACTGGTGAGCCAGCGTCGTCTTGCCGCTTCCAGGCGCTCCCGCGATGATGTTGAATGAGAATTCCGGGAGACCGCCGCCTACAATTTCATCGAGGCCGGGAACTCCGGTGGGTAGTTTTTTTATCTGTACTTTGTCTTGGGTACTCATGTTTTTCTCCCGTTCTCGGAATTGCAATCGTCGAGGGCTGCCCCTGGCCACGTAACCCGAAGCAGTCTCATCGTTAAAGCTTCGCCAAGAAAGATATGAACCAGGCCAAGCAACCGTGCGATGAGGATGATTCCTCCGTCGCCTGCCGGAAACTTGGCAGCCAGTCCCTGGTCAGTGTCACTTTGAGGTTCAACATCCCCCAGGTTCTGTAAAGATCCGCCCTCTGTGACCTGGACAGCCCAAAGACTGGGAGCTTCCGACTTGGCTTGCGTCAAAGCGCGGAAAGCGAGGGACTCAAAGGCCGCTTCTCCCGCAAATGCACTTAGACTCTGGCGCAGCTTTTCATAGACGCCGAGGGCTGCAGACTCCTTTGGCTCGGTCGACGTGGCCGACGCGGCTTCATAATTCAGAAGACATCGGGCCAGATCGCGCGTCTTTAGGGAAGCTGCCATTTTCTTGCCCTGCAATGCTCCAGGTTTCGGAATCCGATAATTGTTCCGCGCTTCGTGAGAGCGTCAGGACGACAATTTCTCGTTTTCACAGCGACCCTACAGTAGAGGCATCTGCACCCAGAATCGCTCTGGACCGAGCGCTGGCGAAACTCAATTCATGTAGCGATTCGTTTCCGGATCAGGTCCGTCTTCCTGCGAGCCGCCAGCCTTGCTTCGGATAAGAGTAAAGACGTCCAGAACCGTGGCAATACTGCGAATGTTGCCCGCGACACTCACCAGCCCATCCTGCATGCCGGGATGCATATCCGCCATGGCTTCAACATGGTCGCTCACACTCCGCAGCCGGCCAATCTCCACCAGCAGGTCCTCAAATGCAGCAGCCATTCCCGGTCCATCGGATTCCGACTTTTCAGGGCCCACTGGGGTCGTAACCGACGCAGTCCTGATTTCAGACTGAAGACGTAAATCTTCAATCAGTCGAAGCGTAGTTGCCTCACCTAGAAATGTCAGGAACAGCCCAAGCAGTTCAGCGATCAGAATGGTTCCGGCCTCGCCATCCTCGTCCGCTTCTGTCTGGAATTCGATTTCGCTGAGGCCGCGCAAGCCTCCATTCGCCATGACCTGCACCGCGCTGAGTCGAGGCGATTCCGACCTGGCAAGAGCCAAAGCACGGGAAGCGAGCGCTCGAAAAGCGTCAGTTCCCACCGGTGCTCCGAGTTGCCGGCGCAACCGCTCGTAAACGCGCACGGTTGCAGATTCAGCTTGCAGGGAGGTCGTGCTTGCATCTGCCTCGCTGGCAACGAGGCTGCGGGCCATTTGACGTGTCTTTTTTTGAGGGGGCATCGGCTCCGTTCTTTCCCTAAACTCCACGCCCGCGCTTTGAGCGTGCGGTATTCATCGCAACGAAACTATCATGACGATTGCTTATGCAGTGCGATTTCCAAGGCGACTCACAGACTCAATTCGCCGCTCTGCGATGCAAGCGTACTTGAAACACTTCCGGAAAGATGAGCAAACTTGGGCAGTTCGCGGGAAGAATCCTGCAGTGAAGTTGGATTAAATTGTGGAGTCGCGCGGGTGCGGCCGTTGCGTCAGAGGGACCACATGGCTGACCCGGGCGCACCAAAATAGCGCTGAGTGTGATTGCACTCAAAGGACCAGAACTCACATTCGTGCAGAACGAACAGCGGGCTTCAACACGGTGGATGCGGCATAAACACTGAGATCGTTCCGGACTGACTCGGTCATTCGCGGCCGATCCATCTCCCTTTTCAGGCACGCGACAATCTCTCTTGCAATCTCGATCCGGCTTTTCTTTTTCATGAAGCGACCCTTCTGTGAACGCTGCGCGGTGAACTTCCGTATCGAACTCGAAGCCAATCCCTCTTCAGGCGCCTGGCAAAAGAGATTGACCGGCACATGTACCGGTCAATGCCAGAGCCGCGCTTAACGACGCCACCGCGAATATCCCCAGCCTCCGCCTCCGAGCAGAAAAAGCACCAATAAAACGATCAGGATAGTTTCCATTTTGTAACCTCCGATGCAAGACGAAGCGGACTCGCCCTTGTAACGACGGTCCCACTTCTTCCCTGCACATGATCCTAAGAGTGGCCAGGACGCTTGTCTGGTCACATTGGAGCATGGTGGGCTGGGCGCCTAAGCCTCGGCTTGGAAATGTACGATAACTGCCTCCTGCGTGGGCCATCATCATGAGACAGGTGATTTTTGCTTTCGGAACAATTCGCTCTATACCCCTTCCACCATCGCCTGATGCAGGGATGCTACGTGTGCCACTGCCTTGGTGAGCCGCGCCTGGTACGGGCGGCTTTTCTTGCTTTGCACGGGTGTATAGATGTGTTCGATTCGCTCCACCAAATACGCGCCAGGAACAAACTCGCCGGCGTCGCTCACACCATGGCCGGGCAACAGCACCACGTCGCCTGGCTTGGGCAAGGTGTGCAGCGTCTCCAGCGGCACAAGGTTCACACAGCCGCCATCTGGCGAAACGAATTCAAGGCAGTCCATGCTGTGCAGCGTACCCTCGCGCACCTCCTTCGCTTCCTGACGCCCTTTCCACGCTTGATAAAAGGCGGCAACCATCGTCGGCAGCCCCAGCAGAAACCATGCCAGGGTGGCAAGAAAAGTCCCTAAGGGCGAGATATAAATCAAATAGTTCAACACGGTGTTCATCTCCTGCGCTTGAATTGACTCGAGCTGTCAGAATCCTTTCTGCATGCCCGTATCCCTGGGACCTGCAGGCCCCGCGAAACACCACCATACCAGCCCAACTGCGGTTTCCGCATCCCCAATACGGCACAAGCCCCGGCGAGTGCCGCGGCTTGTGGATTCCACTCATCTATATCGTGTTTCGGATTTATTTTGCGTTGCGAGCAGCTGTAACAATGGCATCAAGCTGATCGTTCTTCCCGGCTATTTCGTTCAGCCGCTTTTCATCGATGCCGCCCATGCGTCCGAGAATGATTCGAAACGAAACTGCATGCCCAATCTCGTGCCACTTCGCCATTTCGATGAGAGACTCCAACGCCTCAGTATGCAATGCGGACAAAACTTTCGGATCGCGACCGAGCGTCAGAGATTCCAAAACAAATCCTGCCTTATTGCGATCGGTCCATGATTCGGAACTGAGCATTTCGATGAACGGCTCGGCTGGGATTTGGGCCGCGGTTCTTGGGTTGGATTCCGCGAGAACTCCCAGAGCCCGCGTTGCGCCGTTCCGCACATAGCTGTCTGGATCGTGAGCAGCCGCCACGAGCCCTTCGATCTGTGCTGGAGACTGCTTCGCATAACCCAGTGCATCGGCGGCGGCGACGCGCTGGTTCGGATCAGATGCTGTCTTAAGAACGGTGAGAATCAAGTCCTCATTTTGCACTGCATAATCCCTGGTAGAGAGTTCTACAGTGCGAAGTTCCGGAAAGCTTGAAAGAGCATAGCCGTTCGAATCGTCATCGGTCGCCCCGGCGGCGACGGACTTGGACCAGAGATCCATTTTCTGATTGTAGACATCGAGCATTTTCTGAGGAAGACCGGCAGATCCGGTCGGCGCAGCATTCAGGGGAAACTTCTTCATGGTCGCCCCAGCCAGCCCGATGTAAATCAGATAAGCGTTTTCGACACGGACGTTTGATACACCGGTCGCCGGCTTTCCGGTCATCCGCAAAATAACTTCTCTGATTTTGGGAGACACGGCTCTTTCGGCTTCATACGAAGGAAACGAGTCGCCGATGTGAACCGGCAAGGCTGCGCGAATCTTGTCGATATCGATCCCACCGTAGCCATAAAAATCGATTGCGCCAATAGGAACAGGTTGCTCTTGCGCCACGGCCTGATGGACGGTGTGTGAAGATAAGGCGATCAGGCAGATCGCCGCTGCCAGGCGATAGTTCACGATGGAGCTCATTTCAGTCGGATGACACCGAGCCTGGCGCAGGTTAAGAGCTATCAGATACATTGGTTCCTCACGGTCTCCATCTCCTAAAGACGCATGAACGCAAAAAAGAGCGGCATCTCATCAATGAGATGCCGCCCCTCCGACCCGTGCTGCCACATGTGAACTAAGAACTGTGAACTAAAAACTGTTTTTAAGCCACCGCTTCAATCCCCGTACGCAGCCCCAAACTCTTCCACAGCCTTAGGGTGGGCGCGGCATGATTGATGGTATAGAAATGCAGTCCCGGCGCTCCATTGCGCAGCAGAGTCTCACAGAGCCGGGTCACCACATCGAGCCCGAAGTCGAGCAGTGCGTCCTTGTCGTACTGCAGATCTTCCAGTCGAAGGCGGAGCCACCGCGGCAGGTCCGCTCCGCAGCCGTTACAAAAACGCAGCGTGTTGGCGTAGCCCGTGATGGGCATGATCCCCGGTATGATCGGAATCTCAATGCCGGCCTTGCCGCACCGTTCCATAAAATCGAAATAGGACTCGGCGTTATAAAAGAGCTGAGTGATTGCCCCGTCCGCGCCTGCCTTCACCTTGCGACAAAAGTTGTCGAAGTCCGCACCGGGCCCCGAGGCCTGCGGATGCATCTCAGGATAGGCGGCCACCTCGATCTGGAAGTCATCCCCATGCGTCTCGCGGATAAAGCTCACCAGTTCGCTTGCGTAGTGAAACTCACCCGGCGCCGACGCACTCATGGCCGTAGCAGGTAAATCGCCACGCAAGGCCACGATCCGCTTCACGCCCGCTTCACGATAACGATGCAGATGCTCGGCGATGTTTGCGCGCGTGGAGCCAACACAGGTAAGATGCGGCACAGCCTCAATGCCGGAGTGCTCCACCACCGTCATCAGCGTTTCGTATGTGCCGTCCTGCGCAGACCCGCAAGCCCCGTGGGTAACGGAAAAATAGTCCGGCCCCGCAGCGGCAAGTTCGCTAACCACAGCAGGCAATTTAACCGCAGCCTCAGGCGTGCGCGGCGGAAACAATTCGAAGGAAAAGCTTGGCGTCGAGTTCATGTCCGTCCCTCCATAAATAGGTCTGAAAAAGCAAATTCCCAGGCTTCACCTTCGAAACCTGGGAATTCGTAATCGCTCAACTCCGCAGCGAACAATGAAGACTGATCATTGTCCACCGATCACTGATAACTGGTAACTGATAACTCATCACTGTCATCTGTAACCTGCCATCTGCTCGTTAGTACCGATAGTTATCCGCCTTGTAAGGGCCTTCCACCGGCACGCCCAGATACTCCGCCTGCTTCGGCGAAAGCGTGGTCAGCTTCACGCCGATCTTCGCAAGATGCAGCCGCGCCACTTCTTCGTCCAGGTGCTTCGGCAGCACGTACACGCCGATCTTGTAGCTATCCTTCTTCGCCCAGAGATCCAGCTGCGCCAATGTTTGGTTGGCAAAGCTGTTGCTCATCACAAAGCTCGGGTGGCCCGTCGCGCAACCCAGGTTCACCAGGCGCCCTTCGGCAAGCATGAAAATTTCATGCCCGTCGGGGAAGATGTACTTGTCTACCTGTGGCTTGATGTTCAGCTTGGTCACGCCCGGCTCAGCGTTCAGCGGATCCACCTGGATCTCGTTGTCGAAGTGCCCAATGTTGCAGACAATCGCCTGGTTCTTCATCTTCTTCATGTGGTCCAGCGTGATGATGTCCACGTTCCCAGTAGTGGTCACATAGATATCGCCACGGCCCAGTGTGTCTTCAACGGTGGTAACTTCGTAGCCTTCCATCGCCGCCTGCAGCGCGTTGATAGGATCGATCTCGGTGATGACGCAGCGGGCGCCCATACCGCGCAGAGATTGTGCGCAGCCCTTGCCCACATCGCCGTAACCGCAGATGACTGCAACCTTGCCCGCAACCATCACATCCGTCGCGCGCTTGATGCCGTCGGCCAGCGACTCGCGGCAGCCGTACAAATTGTCGAACTTGCTCTTGGTCACGGAGTCGTTGACGTTGATAGCCGGCACGAGCAATTTGCCTTGCTCCAGCATCTTGTACAAGCGATGCACGCCCGTGGTCGTCTCTTCCGAAACGCCGCGCCATTCCTTCGCAACCTTGTGCCAGTGCTGCGGATCCTCGGCATACACCTTCTTCAGCAGGTCCTTGATCACCGTTTCTTCGTGGCTACCCGAGGGCGAATCAACCCACTTGTCGCCATCTTCCAGCTCATAGCCTTTGTGGATCAGCAGCGTAACGTCGCCGCCATCGTCCACCACCAGCTCCGGCCCCTTGCCACCCTTGTGCGCCAGCGCCTGGTACGTGCACCACCAGTACTCTTCAAGGCTCTCGCCCTTCCACGCAAACACCGGCACGCCGGCAGCTGCGATGGCCGCCGCAGCATGATCCTGTGTCGAGAAGATATTGCAGCTCGCCCATCGCACTTCCGCGCCCAGGCTCACCAGCGTCTCAATCAGTACCGCCGTCTGAATCGTCATGTGCAGCGATCCCGTCACGCGCACACCGGCCAGCGGCTTGCCCGCCGCGTACTTGTCCCGGATCGACACCAGGCCCGGCATCTCGTGCTCGGCGATATTGATTTCCTTCCGGCCCCAGTCCGCCAGAGACATGTCCGCTACCTTGTAAGCCAATTCCGTAATTTCCAGTGTTGAAGCTGCCATATTCGATTCTCCTTTTTGAATTCTTTGTTCAATCTCGCTAATCTCCGGGCAGCGGAATCAAACTCCGCCACTCCGCTAATCCTTCTCACATCGTCGAATCGTGATATGTTGATATGTATCAGAACTCCAGCAGCCGCGTCAACCGGAAACTATGCCCTCGATTGTGAAAATCCTCAAAGTCGTCGCCGAGCCCAACCGGCTGCGCATCCTGTTACTTCTACGTGCTGAAGAGCTTTCCGTCGCCGAATTGCAGGAAATTCTAACCATGGGCCAGAGCACCATCTCCACACACCTGTCGCAGTTAAAGAACGCAGGCCTGGTGGAAGACCGCCGCACCGGCAAGAGCAGCCTCTATCGGCTCACTACCTCTGGCGGAGGGGCGGTTCTGGACCAGCTTCTCGATCGCGCCAAATCGGAGATCCCTGAAGCCGCCGCCGATCGGCTTGCCATGCGCGGCGTCCTCAAAAAGCGCCAGGACAAGATGCGCAGCTTCTTCGACTCCGTCGCCGGCCGCCTCGGCAAGGACTACGTTCCCGGCAAATCGTGGAAGAGCATCGCCGAGGCACTGCTGCGCCTCATGCCGCCCATGGTTATCGCCGACCTGGGTGCGGGAGAAGGCGCGTTCAGCCTGCTGCTGGCTCAGCGTGCGAAGAAAGTTATCGCTGTCGACACCTCCGCCAAGATGATTGAGGTAGCGCGCGAGCAGGCTTTGCGCAATGGGGTCAAGAACGTTGAGTTTCGCCTCGGCGACATGGAAGAGGTTCCCATCAAGGCGGCTACAGTCGACCTTGTCTGGATCTCGCAATCGCTGCACCACGCGCTGCATCCCGGCCGCGCTCTGGCTGAAGCCAACCGCATTCTGCGACCCGGCGGCCGCATCGTTATCCTCGACCTGGTGAAGCATCGCTTCGAAGAAGCCCGCGAGCTCTACGCCGACGAGTGGCTCGGCTTCAGCGAGACCGATCTGGAATCCATGCTGGAAGAGGCCGGCTTCCACGACGTGCAGACTTCAGTGGTCTACAAGGAGCCGGAGACGCCCAACTTCCAAACGCTGCTTGCGGTGGCGGATAAGGCGAGTTAGCGCTTCGGCCTCCTCGCCATAGAACTTTTTATGCGGGGTCTGTTTTTGCCCAATCGAAAGGCCGAAGCTCTTCCGGGTGACTTCGCACATAGTCCAGCACTCGATGGCGTTTCTGAGCACCGCGGCCTTGATGATCGACTACGTCGCGCACCAAATCAGGCATGGTTTCCTCGACGCGAGCGATGGTTGAGCGCCACCTTGCTTTTACCGCGGAGAGTGTGAAGCCGAGTCCTGAAGCTAACTCCTGATCGGTAGCTCCTCTCAGTGCGGCCAAAAGCAATTGCTGATCCGAATCGCGAAGGCGAATCACCGGCTCACGAACGCTGAAAAGAACGTTTCCGACAGACCCCGGCAGGCCTTGCACGGACTCACGTGTCATAAGAAAGAGCTCTCGTCCAGCTTCCGGAAAGTTCGCAACGAGCCGAAATTCCACGGAGCTCCGCACAAAGCTCTTTTCCGGTTCGGCGGCTGGCTCTTGCAAGATTCTTCGAATCCGATAGCCTGCGTGCAGCTCTACGAAGCCTGTGACGGAAATGGTCTGCGTATCTTGAAGGTCTTGTGGACTGAGTATCTGGTGACGCCAAGTCCCGCAGAGGATCAGCACGTTAACGCCATCTCCGGAGTTTGCTTGCGCAACTTCGTGAGGAGTCGCCAATACCGACTGGCCCGAATGAATACTTGTGATGACCCGGGAGTTGATATCAGGGCGGGGATTAGCTAACTCTGCATCCACGAATGAAGTTGAGACAAGCACCGAAGCGCCAAAGCCCACCATCCGTTGGCTTCGAGGAAGGGAACTCGACTCAAGCACACAAGAGTTAAAAAAACGATCCCGAGTCACGTGCTTCCACGCCTCAAGAGCGGCCGTGACTCCCACCAGGGCGTCCCCTCGATACTTGGGTTGAATCGACAGGCCGGGCTCGATATCGTTCCAGGTGGCGGGGCGCCACGTAATCGGCATTCGGCGAACCTCGCGGAATTCTAGCATGAAAATTCGTAGAGGTATCTTTTAGATCCTTGCAGCGAGCGCGATTCCTGTGTATGGTCCCGGAATACGACTCAATTGTTGCCGCATTCCCCAGGGCCGGACCGACTGAGTCGTACATCGCCTCGAACACTGAAGCCTCTCGCAGACGCGCACCTTCCCAGCTCCAGCGGAAATCTCAACAGTTGAGGAAATCGACATGACAATCTCTCCAGAAATTCTCCGGCCGTTCCATGTGGGTTCAAGGTCCGCAGCCGGAACGCGACGGACGAAAAAAGTGGTTGCCTTTGGCCTGGCTTCTCTGGTTTGTTGCGCGGCGGTTGGTTCAACCGGCTGCGCCAATGGTCCTGGGCAAAGCTCAAGCGGAAGCTTTGGTCCTAGCGGGGCCCAGGTCACAGCAGCCGCAATCGGAGTGGGCGCCGTGGTGGTCGGCACGGTCGTCCTGATTCATGTTCAACATAGTCATCACATCGTGAAAGGCTGTGTTAGCAGTGGCCCCGATGGCCTGCAGGTTCAAACTCAAGGCGATATGAAGACTTATGCGCTGGCGGGAGAAACCGCGAACATCAAGGTGGGTGACCTGGTCCAGTTCCATGGGTCGAAGGTAAAGAAAGTGAAAGGCAGCGCCGGCAATCAGACATTCACGGTTGAGAAGATCAGCAGGGACTACGGGCCGTGCAAGCTGAATTCCGGGCAGGCTGCCAACGCCAGGTAGACATTGTCGCTCGAACCCCATCAACTCCTGCCGCAGATGCCATAGCTTAAACTCAAACCAAATGCTCAACCGGGGCTATGCCTACACCACAATCATCGGCAGCAAACACCATGGACACACCCTGCTGTCGCACCTGGCAAGCCTTTATCCCCACTCAACCGCACAAGCGTGGCAACAAAATCTGAACAACGGCGAAGTCACCCTTAACGGCATGACCGCTACCGGAAGCGAATCGGTGATCGCAGGACAGGCACTGGTCTGGAACCGTCCGCCGTGGACCGAGCCAGACACCCCTCAGCACTTCGAAGTCCTGTTCGACGACCCTCATTTGTTGGCCATCAATAAACCCAGCGGGCTGCCCACCCTGCCCGGCGGCGGCTACATGGAAAACACCGTCCTGCGCCTGGTGCAAAAGCGATTCCCCAATGCAAACCCCGTCCACCGGCTGGGCCGGGCAACAAGCGGCATCGTCCTCATCGCCAAGACACCGCAGGCGGCCGGCAATCTAACTGCAAACTGGAACACACCCAAAATTCAAAAGATCTACCGGGCGCTGGCTCAAAACATTGCCGAGCACGATGCCTATGAGATCCTCACACCCATCGGCCTTGTACCGCACCCGCGCCTCGGCCAAGTGTGGGCCGCCAGGCCAGGCGGCAAACCGTCAAAGTCCGTGGCAAAGGTAATTGCACGCAGCGCAAGCATGACCGCAAACGCAGGCACCACGACATTTGAGGTAAGCCTGCATTCAGGGCGCCCTCATCAGATCAGAATCCATCTGGCATCTATCGGCTATCCGCTGGTAGGCGATCCACTGTACGGCGCAGGCGGCCAGCCTCTTGAAAATCTCCCCGGCCTCCCTGGTGATGGAGGCTATTTACTGCACGCTCAATTTCTGAAATTCCACCACCCCATCACCGGAGAACCAATCAATCTTGAGGCACCATTACCGGCTGGATTCTCTCCGGTCCCCTACTGCGAGTGACCTTCTCACAGCCTGCACGGGATGGTTATTGAATTCCGCGGTGCTACTGCACGTCGATCACGAACGACTTCTTGACCTCCGACTGATCCCATCCGGCGGCGACGATGGTGATGCTGTGATGCCCCACGTCCAAGCTTACGTTGCCATTGAAGTAGGCGTAGTTGGAGAACCCGTAGCGCTGTTCTGCGCGCTTAGAGCCGTCGACCCAGACCTCAATGTCGCGCATAGGCACGGTGCCGGTTGCACCGATCGCAAAGGCGACCGGAGTCGCAACGGGGTCGGTGAAGGGTGAGCAGACGTTGATGCCCGAAGCCGTGGGAGGATCGCACGGTGAAAAACTCCAGACGGTGGCGTTGTAGAGCGTCGTGTCCCAGTGGAGGCCGCAGCCAGATTCAATGCACTGCTGAACCAGAATGTCAGGCTTCGAATTCCCATCGGCATTCCAGATGATGGGCGGCTGATCGAGCGGCAGGTTGGTGCTGGCATCCATACCTACGATGGGCCAGTAGATCGTCTGATGAGGGTTGTACGAGGAATCCGCATTACGCGTCACGACATCGACATAGAGCGGACCCGTGTTCGGATTGGCACAACTAAAGTCTTCAAAGATCAGATCGTTCTGCCCATTGCCATCCAGATCCGCAGCCTGAACCGGAACATCGGCAAGGCAGCGGGCGCCGGCAATGCTGGTGCGGGTTGAGAATTTGCGGCTGGAGTCACCATAGAACACGAAGATGCGATTCGAGCTGACCGTGGAATCGACTGCCATCACGTCCGTCTTGCCGTCAGTGTTCGCGTCGCCAGCGCTGAAAGCCGCAAAGCCCTTGGGCAGGCTGAGCGTGATCGATTGAGGAAAGTGGCCGTTGCCGTCGCCGTAGTAAACGTAGGCGCTGCTGATGGCCACCGGATCGCGATAGATGAGCAGATCGGCGTGACCGTCACCGTCGAAATCGCCAATGGTCAGACTCTGGCCATTGACCGACTGGGTCAGGACGGGGGTGAAGCCGGCTTTGCCGTCACCCAACCAGATGTTGAGCTGACCGTCGACGATGAAGGCAAGATCGAAAAGCTGGTCGTGATTGAAGTCGGCGACGGCGGCGGAGAGGCTGCCAATCGTTCCCCCGGATGGCCCGTAAGAATACGTGCCGCCCAGGGAGAACGATCCCTTTCCGTCGTTGAGGTAGATGTAAACGTTTCCGCTCTCAATGGTGAATGCGGCAATGTCCATGCTTCCGTCGTGGTTGAAGTCGCCGAGGGCCAGTTGCGCAATTACATCGGTCGATCCGTTGTAGAGCGGAACCTGGTAGCTGACAGGCCCGGAGTTCAAACCCTCGTCGCCATTCTCGCTGCCATCCGTGAACTCCACGTCGAACGTGCCGTTCGACGTGCCTGACGGCTGGTAAATATAGGCGAGGTCTTCGCGACCGTCATTGTTGAAGTCGGCATGATAAAACGAGTTGTCGCCGCTGGTGGTCATGTTGTTGGAGTGGTTTTGAAACGAAACCTGGCCGGCGAACGACGAGAGAGGTAACGCCAGGGCCAGTGCGGTGCATACTTCCTTGAGAATCATGGAATTTGAACCTCCGATACAGTAGGTGGCAGCGCGTGCGTACCATCGTTACTCAGAGCGCCAAAGTTAAAAAATCGCCCTGAGTTATACCTGGAGGGGGACAAGGTCACCGAGAACCAGGGCGAACAGAAGCATACGAGTTGTGCCCATGGTGTTCTTCGCAACCTGAGTAGCCGTCAGATTCTATTTAGATCGAGAATGTGCATGCTTTCCGGATGTCGCGGGGCATACCCCAACCGAAACAGAGGGCAGAGAGTGGGATGTAGTTGCCATCACAAGAGTTGTACTCTCGCAACAGACCCGAGATTGACGCCAGCACCCGGAGCCGCGAATCTCAGATGGATTGACCAATGTCCAAAAACAGCGAGGAACCCTTCTGTGTGAATTTTCGCAAGCGGCGGCGGTCCAGGGAGATCTTCGGTCCATGTCGGGGCACCCTCGGAGTGGTTTGAAGGCGGAGCAGAGATCGGGACCACCCACCGATTCTTTGTACGGCTTAGGCGGCCAGCCTCTCGAAAATCTCCCCGGTCTCCCCGGCGATGGAGGATATTTCCTGCACGCCCAATTTCTGAGATTCCACCACCCCATCACCGGAGAACAAATCAATCTCGAGGCAGCTTTGCCGGCTGGATTCTCCCCGGTCCCCAACAGCGAGGGACCGGGGTAACCCAGAACTTGATCATGCGCGGTATTTCGCGCATGACGGTCGTCGAAACTTCGACTTCTTATTTCGCCTGCACCAGCTCCGCAACAACTGCGGCAATCTTATCGAGGATCTGGTTCCAGCCCTCGAGTTGACCGCTGTCCTTCGCGCTCTCCATGGGTTCGTTTCCAGTGAAGGTGAGCTTCGTCTGGCCGTTTCCGAGATCCTCAAAGATGGTCACGTCGTACGCGCCGTCGATAGCCTCATGTTCTATTCCTAATTCCGCAGGGTCAATCTTGTTTCCCTCCGGGTCAGCGAAGTACATCAGGGAAACAATCTTCTCGGGCGGAACAATCTCGTGGTACTCCACAGCATTCCAGAACTCCTGGCCATCCGGCGTTCGCATGCAGCAGAGAAGTTTTCCTCCGACGCGAACTTCACCCTTGCAAACAGGCGAAGTAAAGCCCTTCGGTCCCCACCACTGCATGATGTAC
>Ga0302278_10004053_pt1 | contig 15424 bp, 9 predicted proteins | sample III_Bog_N3_2_FD_194543 | JGI IMG/M metagenome (GOLD analysis project Ga0302278, IMG submission 194543) | Peat permafrost microbial communities from Stordalen Mire near Abisko, Sweden - III_Bog_N3_2 | ecosystem: Environmental > Terrestrial > Soil > Wetlands > Peat | place: Sweden: Abisko...
AAGAGAATGCGCTGCCCTGGCGCGGCAGACAGAGTGAGACCGCTGACCTGCAACTGGAGCGCCGAGGCGAGCAACTGGATGGGCGTCGTTGCCGGCGTGCTGACGGCGTTGACCAGGTTTCTCAGCTCTTGCCGCGGGAGCGTCGCGCCGCTGGCCTGAATGGCGCTCACCACACCAGCCGAGACGATATTCTGCGTGGCCGACTGGTCGAGATTGCGCAGGTAAAAGGCCTGCAACTGCTGGTCCAGATTGCCGGCTGCAATCACACCGGTCTCGGTGGGCACATCGTAGCGCAGGCTCATCTCGGAGATCAGGCCGGTGCGGGCGACCGAGTTGCCGAAGTAAAGATTATCGTGGTCCGGCGTGCCCAGGCCGCGCAGGCGGATGCGCACGTTGCGGCCGGTGGGGATGGGCAGCACAGTGGGCTGGGCCGCGGTGGGCAGCGTTGCCGCGTCGATCTGGTTCATCACCGTAGGTTGAAGTGTGAGCTGGATGGGCGTCGAAGCCCCCACCGCAACCGGCTTGGCGAGGTCCGGGAAGGGAATCTGGCAGGTGTATACCACGCGGTAAGCCCCATCGAGATCGCCTGGGACGGGCGGCGCGTCGCCGTCAGCGAAAGAGGCAGCATTGCCGGTATCGTGGGTGGGCGCCAGCACCTCGACGATCACCTCGAGCGTAGCCACATCGGGATCGAGCACGGCGGCCTGAAACGGAGCGGGAAAGACTGGCTTTGAACTTCCTGCCGGCGGCTGCGCAGGGGTAATCGCAGCAAGCGCATCGAGCGTTGACTGGTCGGCTGCGCCGGCGAAGACCATTTCGGGGTAATTGATCCCGGGCCGGTCGACGGTGAGGGACTGATTGCCGCTCGCGTCCACAGCGCCGAGCGTGAGCGGAACCTTCTTGGGCGGAACGTAGCGCTTGAAGGTGATGGTGGTGGTGCCGGCATCGCTGGGGCTCGCGTCAGTGGCCTGCCTCCGCCGGTCAAGTCGGCGAGCCGGGTGCGGAACTGGTAGCTCTGCCCGTAGAGCAAGGTGACGGCGGGAAGCGATTCGGTGGTGGTTCCGGTGAACTCCGAGTCCGACGGCGGCGTGGCCGCTGGACTCTGCCCGCCGCTGAACAGGTAGGCATACGGATCGTTGACGACCAGCGTGCGCCCGCGCCATTGAGCAAAGTACTGGGGCAGCCAGTAGTCGCCGCTGCCGTTCTGCACTGGGGTGGGCTCTACGCACAGGTCCTGCGCGGTGAAGGAGGTATTGAAGACGCTGGCCGCGCTGAGGGTCCCCGAGGCTGCGCAGAGCGAGGACCATGGGTCGCTTGCGGTTTCGCGCACATCCACGCGGTAGCCGAGCACGGTAAAGGGCAGCTCGGGGGTGATGGGCGGGACCGGAGGCGCAGTGCTAGCCAGCCCCTGCGCAATCTGCACCTGGCGGTTGATCCAGGTGGTCACCTGCTCGTCGTCCCAGCCGATCTGAATGCCCGCATCGGTTCCGGGAACAATGGTGGTTGGATCATTGGTCACCGCATCGGAGCTGGTGGGCTGGTTGGAGTGCAGCACCTTGGCAAAGCCGTCGAGATAGAGATCGGCCTCGTACTGGGCCGTGTCCAGCACCTGGGAGATGTAGTTGCCAGGAACGGTTGGAAACAGAACCGCGGCAAACACATCCTGTGCAGCGGCGGTGAGTGCGGGCAACCGCGCCGCATAGGCGGAAACAGCCGTCGGTGTTTCGGTGACCAGCTTGGCATACCAGTTGGCCGAGTTTGTGGAGTCGATCTCGATCCAGATCCAGCCGCCCGAGGCCACTTGCGCAGCCGTCAGCGGAATGGACACCTGGCTGTAGATCAGGCCCATGGCCTGGGCGATGAGCGGCTGCCGCAGCGCGTAGGAGATGATCTCGCCCCAGTTGATGGTGGTGGCGGTGACTGGCGTCGTGTTGGGCGCGGATGCGGTACTGCCCAGCGAGCAGAGAAAGCCGTCGCCGGTGGAGAACTTGTCCGAGTCCGGCGTCTGAAAGCCGGTCGCGTCCAGATACGTCTCGGGCAAGTCTTTGTAGATGGCTCCGCCGGGCTGCTTGAAAGTAGTCAGGTCTGTCGTAACGGGCGTGTACTGGATCGAGAGCGCGGAGAAGATCGCGCTCTGCGCTGTGCTGTAACTCAGCGTCAGCGGAATATACGTCAGCATCGACGGCGTAATGGAGGGGTCCCATGCCGGCGTGGCGATCCCCGGCAGCAGCGCCGCGCGCAGCACCGGCTGGGCAGTGGCGAAGGGCAGCTCGTGTCCGCTGATGAGCGGTACCGGCTGGGTGGGGTCGCCGGCCGGCAGCAGCAGCAGGTTGGCGATCAGGTGGTGGCCGTCCCAGCTTTGCGGAAGAAGCATGAGGCTCAGATTGCGCGTTGTTCCTGGCATGATGAACTCCGTGATTGCTTAGGGGGAATGCTTAAGGTTGAAGCGGATTGATGGGCAGCGCCGTCAGCGGATCGAAGGGCAGCTGCTTCTGGAATGTCCATGAGCCGGACCAGCTGATGTTGACTACCCAGCAGATGCTGATGTGAATACCCACCGAGGCGGTTCCAATCAGGTCAATGGCTTCGTTCGCCGTATCGATGCTGAAGCCCAGGCCGGCTGTCAGCGTGATGGCCGCACTGGCGAGGCCGCCCAGCACATCCACCGAGGCCTGGCCGGTGAGCAGCAGCATGATGGTGATCAAGGCGCCGCCGGTCACGCCGTTGATTTGCAGTTGCACGGCGATGATGATGGAGGCAGAACCCGATGCGATGCCCAGGTCGATCGAGAGGCCCAGGCCAATACCGGCCTGGATCAGGACCGTCATCTCGTTGTTTTGAACGCCAGCCTGCACGCAGATGGTGCCGGAAAGCGGATCGGCGATCCATTGGACGGGCGCGGTCGGCGAACCGATGCCCACCAGGAAGTCGATCTCCAGGCCAACAATGTCGAGCGTCGCGCCAATGTCCAGCGAGACATTATCGATGGTTCCCAGGCCGAGCGGAATGCTGGGCAGGATGAAGTTGTCCGTCACGGTCAGCTTGCCGGCGGAGAAGTTGACATTGAGCCCAGGCGGGCCGCTGGCTCCTTCGGCTCCGCCAGACGGTCCGCCGGGGCTGAGAACGCTGGCAATATCGTCCAGAACCGTGAAAAGCGTGGTCAGAACGCTGAGCGGGCCGGAGAAATCCACCTGCAGGTTGGGGAAGCCGGGAGCGGTGTCGGCATCGGCGTGGAAAGAACCCTCGAACCAGATGACCGGCGTGCTGCTCAGAGCTGGAATCAGCAGACCGATGGCCAGGTGGTTCACGTCCAGCGACCAGGACGGCGAAGTGGGCTGCCCCAGCGAGATGACCACGTTGGGCGGGTCGGCCTGCGAGCTCAGCTCCGATTGCCGCTGGTAGAAGTAGAGGCTCACATCCGCAATCGAAGTGGAGATCAGCGGGATCGGCGTCGAGCGGACAGTCGGATTCAGGTAGAGGTTCTGCGTGGTGGCTAGGCTGGGCGCAGTCAACTGGTTGACGATGGGCGCGGAGAGATCGCCCTCCACGAACTGCAGGCACTGGGCGATACCGGGGAAGTTGCCGATTGCGCCCAGCAGCGCTCCGGCGTGGGCCACGTTCAGCGCGTCGCCTAGCGTCAGGTTCTGCGAGCCCACGGTGAGAATGGGCCGCGACAGCAGGTTGCTCTGCGTGCCGGTGGATTGGAGGAATCCGTAGAGCGTCGCCGGTGGCGGGTTGAAGCCGGGCGCAAGCCGGAAGATATCTTCCGGGTCGGCATAGTGGATCAGGCTGCCGGGCGAGCTGCCGCCACTGGTATTGGGTTGCACCACCGGAGCGGCCGCGTTGGCTGCCAGAGCCACTGGCGCGGCCTGCGCCTGGGCGCGTTTCGCCACGCTCCAAGAACCGTCTGAAGAGAGCTTGGGAATTCCGCGCACCGCGCACGCCAGTCCCAGCGCTCCGCTTACGGCCGTATCCTGCACCGGCGTGGCGTCAAACTCGGTGGCGCGCAGCAGGCTGTTGGCTCCGCCCACGTTGATCGTTGCGCTGATCGGGCCGCCCGCACCGGCGGCCAGCGAGGGGAAGTTGACCATATCGGTCATGGAGAGGTGGTACTCGTACTGCAACCCGATGAATCCGGTGATCCCGGTGGAAGGAACGCAGGTATGTTTGTTGCCGTTCAGGCCGGCCAGAATCGTGCCGCCCTGCGTCACCTGGTGCTGCGGCTGAATGATCACATCCGCGTCGAAGGTCACCGGCTGCACCTGGATGCTCATCGGCTGCGGGGGCGCGCCGCCCGAGCCGGGCGTATCCGGCGAGCCCTGCGTGTGGATGGGCATGCCCAGTTCCTGGATATTCTTGACGTTGATCACGCCGCCGATCAGGCCGGCATGAACCTGGTCCAGGGTAATTCCCGTGGCCGCGGGGAACTGGAACAGGCCGTCGCTGGCCGCCTGCCATCCGCTGTCGTAGCGCTGCACCACGCCGGAGGCCTGCCGGTCGATGGTAATCGTCCGCACCACTTTGATGGCCCATGGATACACCACGCTCTGCACCTGGATGACCTCGTGGCTGGTGCGGCCCACCAGAACGTGGAAGAAGGCCTTGATCACGTCCGTGGAGGCGGGGGTGGTGTTGGTCCACTCGCTGAAAGTGCTGGCTCCATAGCCGGTCAGGTCGTAGCGGCGCAGCGGCACGCCGGTGCCGATGCCGGGTACGCTTGGATCGAAGCGGGAGCTGAAGATGCCGGATACGTCGGTGCCCAGCACCATCTCCCCATACGACAGTCCCGAGGACGGGTTGTCGTCCGGAGTGCGCAGATACGTGCGGCCGGCCAGCACCGGGTCGGGGTCGCTGGGGTCGGGCGCGGAGAAACTGAGCTGCCAGGCTCCCGTATAGGGCACGCCGGTGGGCGTAAGCGTGGCGGAAAAGCCGGGCCGCACCAGGCCAATGTCGGAGAGGATGGTTCCATTTTGCGGGTTGGTGTCGAGCGTGCCCACCATGCCGAACGGCAGCGTCAGCCGCGCCGTGAATCTGCCCGAGCCGGCATCGAGCACGGCTTGCAGCGACTGCAGCGGCGAGATGGGAATCAGCTTGACCGAAGTGGAGCGAACCTGCGCGAAAGGCCCGTCATTGGGCGGATGGCGCAGCACGTTGTTGTCGACGCCCACGTTGGATCGGACGTCCTGCGACATGTTGTACATCGGCTCCCAGGCAATGGCCGGCAGGGTAGTGAGCGGCAGCAGCCTGGCCGGGCCGCGCACGGAGATGCCGTCAATCGTGTACTCCAGGTTGTCGCGTTCTCCCGTGGTCACTTCAACGCCAAGTTGGCTGGCGCGCGTAGAAAGGTCGAGCATCATCACGCCGGGCTGCGGCTCGGGCAGCGGGGCGGGATTGGGATTGACATACGTCTCCGGCTGGGCCAGCGCAGCTGGTTCAATGGCCGCCGGTGTGACAGCCGGGCTGTCCAGCTGAAGAATGGGAAAGTGCGCGATGGGTGTGAATGGCCGGGGCACCACCGGGTCGGAGCCGGCCTCGCTGGTGGGCGGCGCTGCCGGGTGGGTGTGGGCCGCATCGGCAAGACGCAGCGTCACCTTGTCCGGCGCGGACCAGGTGGTGCTCGAAAGCAGGAAACCGGCTGCAACGCTCTGCCCTTGGCCCTCGGTCGCGAACGATGAGGGAGTGTCCTGGTTCACACCGGGAGCCAGCCCGCCGGTATAGGGATCGGGTAGATAAAGCTCGGCCAGCAAATAGGCGAAGAGCAGGTAGCAGAACCCGCTGGTCGAGTTGAACCCGGCATCGGTGCTGGCATAGAGATAGAACGCCAGCGGCTCGCTCACCTCCAGCAGAGCCTTGGGAAAGGCCCGCGGTACCTTCTCCGGAACGGGCGCGGCGGAGTACGCCATCAGCCGGTTGCCGCCGGCGCTGTGCCGGAGCAACACGACTCCTTCAACGAAGAGCGCCGGCACGCGCGCCCCGCTGGCCAGCAGCGGCCGGTCCACGAGCGCTTCGAGCACCGCGCCCAGCATCAGAAGCTCTTCCGAACCGGTCACCGCATAGGTCAGTACCTGTCCTGCCTGGCGCCCGGTCACCAGCTGGCAGCGCCGCCCGCTGGGCGAATCCTGATCGTTCCAGAGGGCAAACTCCTGCTCCACCAGCACACCCACGGGCGACCCGCTGATCAGTTCGAATGCCAACTCCGTGTTGTCGGCAATCAGAAATCCGCCTGCCTCGACCTCAGGGCTGGCAAGCCCAGTCCACTTGCAGGAGAGCCCGGCTCCAAAGGCCATGGCAAACTCGCCTGGCCCGTAGGCAGTTCCCAGGGTCAACGGCGTGGTGGAGTGGCTCACGTTCAACGCCCAGCCAGCGGTCAGGATCTTTGCCGATCCCGTCAATGAGACGAGCCTGTGAGCGAGTGGATGCGGCTTGAGGTCGGCCACAGACGAGTGGCCGGGAATGTAAAGCAGCCCGAGTGTCGAGTTCACAACAACGGGAAGACTCGCGGGCGAGCAGCCAATGTGCTCTCCGTACAGCGTTGCTGAGCATCCGCTGAAAGTGGCCGTCGGCGTGCCGCTGGCGGGGAAATGGACCGAGATCGAAGCCGGCGCCTTCACCCTGGCTGGAAAGCCAGTTGGACCGGCATTCAGCGCTGCTGGAACCAGCTTGATGCGGAGGCTGGCTCCAGTGGGCACCGTCACCACGTCCGAGGCCACGGAGAACGCCTGGTCGCAGGAGATCTGCCCCGATTGCACGGCGACTCCGGCAAAGCTGCCGGCGGCGGCTGAGGCGTCAAAGGGATTCACGGCGATCCACGCCGAGCCGACGGTGATGCTGGCCTCGGTGGGCGGGCCGAACGACAGGATGGAGACCGGGACCACGCACAGCACCGTGCCCCCGCGCACAAACTCGACCGTCCCCGAGAATGTGAAGATGACGATCCACTTGAGCGTGGTCACCTGCAGGCTGGGCGTGGAGACGGTGATGGGCCCGATGGTGGCCGAGGGCCTGAGCGCGCGCGCCCAGCCCGGCAGTTCGAGGCCGCCCAGCGCCGAGGGCTCATGGTCCAGCACCACCACGCGCGTGGTCACGTCCTTGGCCAGAGCCAGCGGAATGATCGCCGCTGCCCAATCCGGCGGAGTTACAGGAGATATCAGCGCAGGTCTGGCGGCCAATTCGCGCGTTGCTGTGGCAGCGGCGGGAGCATTCGCCGTCGCGGACGGATTGTCCAGCGTCACAGCCGGGGGATTGCTCAGGTCAATCCCCTGCCACACAGCCGGCACTCCCAGATCGGACGCGATCTGATCGGCGCTCTGCCCGGTGGCGATGGAGCGGGCCATCGCGATGCGCACGGCATCCAGTGTGGAACCAGCCGTTGTGGCAATTGAAGGAAGCTTTGCAAGCGCAGACGCAAGCGCGTCTGCGCTGAGACGCCGTGAGGGAGGCATGGGGGATAACTCCTCAACTTCGGTCAGGTTGTAGTCCGTTGCGCGGACGATTCGGATCGAACCCGAAAGCGGTTCCACAATTTCGGCGTCCCTGCGTAGCTCTGCGAAAGGCGGCTTTTTCTTGAAGAAGAAGCCAACTTAGTAGAGTGGTTTCGGGTGCGCCGTTTGTGACACCGCTGTAAGGTTCGGCAATGCTCCAGTGGCGAATGATCGCAGCCTGAAAATCGAATCAACTTGGCGACAGGGCAATGAGCGGGAGGGGGAGTTGCCCGGTCGCGAGCTGCTCATCAACAAACCCCTGCGCCGCTTGGCGTGTCTCAGGGGGAATCTCTGAATGAGCCGCCAGTCTGCACCTAGAAAACCGCGCTGTCAAATGAAATTTTGTATGTTGCCTTCTTAATAAATAGCCATACGTCAGCCATTTCTGGCTTGTTGTCGATCTCATTTCCGGTCGAAACTTCAGGTTTTGAAAGGGTATAAAATACCGGGCAGCAACCTCAGGTGCGGGAAGGATGCAAGTGCCGACCCAGGCGATCGAAACCGGCCAGCCGGAGAGAGACGAGCAGGAGCTGCGCCAGGCGCACTTCGCCATGCGCCTCTCGCTGCTCTTCGGCGTAGCCATGCTGGTGGGCAAGACCACGGCTTACTTCCTCACCCACTCGGCAGCCATCTTCTCTGACGCGGCCGAGTCGGTAATTCATGTCATCGCCGTCGGGTTTGCCAGCTTCAGCCTGCGGCTCAGCCTCAGGCCGGCATCGGGCCACTTTCTCTATGGCTTTGAGCGCATCTCCTTCTTCTCGGCGGGATTTGAAGGAGCGCTAATTGTGGTGGCCGCGATCGCCATTCTCGTTGAATCCGTCCGCGAGTGGATCCTCGGACTGCAGCTCGAGCATTTGGGCTCGGGGGTTGTACTCATCCTCCTGGCCGGTATTCTCAACGCGGGTCTGGGCTATTACCTCGTCCGCACCGGACGCCGCACCCATTCGCTCATCCTTGAAGCCAACGGCAAGCACGTGCTGACCGACAGTTGGACCAGCTTCGGCGTGGTGGCCGGATTGGTGTTGGTTCTGCTCACGAACTGGAAGCCCTTCGATCCGCTGGTGGCCATCGCCGTGGCCATCAACATTCTCTGGTCGGGCGGCCGCCTGGTGTGGCGCTCGGCCGTGGGACTGCTGGACTACTCCGACCCCGAGGCCGGCAAAAAAATCCGCGAGCGGCTGGATGCGATCTGCGCCGAGCTGAACATCCAGTACCACGGCGTCCGCTTCCGCACTACCGGCTACCGCCAAATCATTGAAGTGCACCTGCTCTTTCCGAACCTGACGTCGGTGAGCGAGGCGCATGGGCTGGCCACGATCCTCGAAGAGCGTCTGCCCGCGGAGCTGGGGATGCCGGCGGAAGTCATCACCCACCTCGAGGCGCTGGAAGACCACGCCGTGGTGCACCATCGTGAGCACTACACCGGAAAGCCAGGGTAGGATGCCGGACCGCGATGCACGCGCAGGGGTGGGACAGAGCCCCAGGCGGCGGAATTATCATCGCCCTGTGGAACCGCACGCCAAGCTGGGCGATATTCTGGCCAACGCCATCACCCACGGCGTCGGCGCCATTCTGGCCATCGTGGGCTCGGTCTTCCTCATTGCCGCAAGCATGCGCGGAACCGCCTGGGTGGTGGCGAGTTGCAGCGTCTTCTCGGCCACGCTGGTGCTGGTGTACCTCTGCTCCACGCTCTACCACTCGCTGGTGCGGACGCGCGCCCGTCACCTCTTCCAGGTGCTGGACCACTCCGCCATTTATCTTCTGATTGCCGGCACCTACACCCCGTTTACGCTGGTCTCGCTGCATGGAAGGCTGGGCTGGTGGGTCTTCGCCGTGGAGTGGGCGCTGGCCTTGGCGGGTGTGATCTTCAAGAGCTTCGCCGTGGGCCGGTTTGCCGTGGCATCGGCGCTCGTTTACCTGTTTCAGGGCTGGCTTGGCGTGTTTGCCGCGCGGATTCTGGCGCAATCCATTGGCTGGCACGGAGTGCTCTGGCTGGGCGCGGGCGGGTTGGCGTACACGCTGGGCATTGTCTTCTTCGCTCTTGACCGGCTGCGCTACTTTCACGCCGCATGGCATCTGTTTGTCCTCGCCGGAAGCGTGGCCCACTACTTCGCGATCCTGTTCTATGTTGTTCCCGCGCGGCCATGACCAGCCACGGATGCCCCTAGCCTTTGACACCAAACCACGCCAACCCTATGATTCGATCTCGTGAGGCATAGCAAGCAGATGGGTATAGGCCGCGATCAAGCGCTCCAGCGGTCGTGCGCATGAGCACAGCCGCACCCAGCGCCGGCGCATGCTTCGCCGTGGTCATCGTCAACTACAACGGCGGCGCGATGCTGGAGGATTGTGTCCGTTCCGCCCTGAGCGAGGCCGTGCCCGCAGCGCAACTCATCCTCGTGGACAACGGAAGCTCTGACGGCTCGATCGACCACCTGCAGCGCAGCGTCGGCGACATTCAGGTCATTCGCAACAGCTGCAACGCCGGCTTTGCGCGCGCGGTGAACCAGGGAATCGATCGAGCCATGCGTGCTGCAACGCCGCCCGAGTTGGTGCTGCTGCTCAACAACGATGCGCAACTCGAAGCTGGCGCCTTGCAAGCCTTTGCCGACGGCTTTGACAGTTTGCCCAGCCTGGCCATCGCCGGCGGGCAGCTCCACTATCCCGATGGCCGTCTGCAGAGCGCATTTGCCCCACTGCCCTCGCTGACCGAAGAAGTGCTGCCGCGTTCTCTACTCAAATTGATTGATCCCGCCCGCTTCCGAAGGAAGACCAGCGCTTCTGCTCCGATGCCAGTAGAGTGCGTGCTCGGCGCCTGCCTTGCCGTTCGCGCCGCTGTTCTTCCGCGGCTTGGCCTTCTCGATGAGGATTTCTTCTTCTACTTCGAAGAGATCGAGTGGTGCCAGCGGACGCATCGCATGGGCGCGGAGGTCTACCATCTCCCCGGCGCGCGCGCCATCCACACCCAAGGGCAGACGGCCGATCGCTTTCGCGGCCCGGCGCGCGTGGAGTATCAGCGCTCCAAGCTGACCTTCTTCCGCAAGACACGCGGGCCGGCGGCGTACCTTGCTGCGTCTGCCATTCTGGTGGCCAGGACACTGGTCAACGCTCTCTGCGGCGCCGTTGCGGTCGCAGCAACGCTCGGCTTGAATGCGCATCTGCGCATGAAGGCGCGCACCTACTTGTACCTGCTCTGCTGGCACGCTTTGTTGCGGCCGGTGAATTGGGGATTGCCGGGAAAGTGCTCCGGCAAAGAGAACGCCCAGGGGGGGGCGAACCATGGTCGAGCATGAGAGACACGAGATTCTGGCGATGTTGGAGCAGGGACGGACGGCAGTGCAGTGTGCCGTGTCTGGCGTGAGCGAGGAAGCGGCGCGTCTCACTCCCGGCCCCGGCCGCTGGTCGATCCTGGGATGCGCGGAGCACATCGCCATCTCAGAGGATTACATGTTCGCGCAGATCGGCAAAGCCTCGGTGCCCGAAGCGCCGGTCATCAACCTGGAGCGGGAGGCCAAGATGCTGGCCCGCGGAACCGATCGCAGCCGTCGCATCGAGTCGCCGCCTGAGGGCCACCCCGCGGAAAGGTTCCCCACCCTCGCCGCGGCTCTTGCGCACTTCCTTCGCAGCCGCGACCGCACCATCGCCTTCGTCCGCAACTGCCGGGAAGATCTGCGCGCCAAGGTCACCTGGCATCCTGTCTTGAAAGTTGCCAATTGTCACGAGATGCTGCTCAGCATCGGACTCCACGCCCTGCGCCACACTAAGCAAATTGAGGAGATCAAGGTTGGACTGGGATGATTGTGGATGTGGCCGCCACCCTCCGGGATCCCGCCGTCGCATGTACGCTCCTCCGTTTCCGTTGCCCAGAGATTGACGTTTTGCCCGCAAAACCGGTACACTACTCTAGTTTGGCGAGTCCTGCCTGTCGCCGTGGAGATGAGACGTTCGCTCGAAATTTCAGGGCTTGAGCGGATCAGAATCCCGGACCAGTAGTTTCCGCCCGAGCTATTTTTGGTGAAGCATGTGCGCAACCGCCGTGGCGGGAGCTGCGCTGGAGGGTTTATGTACGCAGTGATTCGTACCGGTGGCAAGCAGTACCGGGTTGCTCCCGGCGACGTGGTGAAGATCGAGAGCGTGGTCTCGGAAGACAAGACGGTCGAGTTCAGCGACGTTCTGGCTGTCTCCGCGGAGGCTGGGACGGTAGCCAAGCCGGCTGCCGCCAAGGTGACCGCCGAAGTGCTGGGCGAGGGCCGCGGCAACAAGATCCTGGTCTTCCACCTGAAGCGCAAGAAACAATACAAGAAGCTGCAGGGACACCGGCAGAACTTTACCGAGGTGCGCATCAAGGCCATTGAGGCCGACGGCGTAACCTACACCGCCGCAAGCTAAGGCATTTTTTGAGGCGCCCACCTGGGTGCCCCATCCATCGCGCTCTTGGCGAAGGGTGGGAATCGCAAAGGAATTCAGAGGGAGATTAGGCAATGGCACATAAGAAGGGTGGAGGCAGCTCCACAAACGGACGCGACTCCAATGCACAGCGGCTGGGCGTCAAGGCCTTCGCCGGTCAGCTCATTACCGGCGGAACGATCATCATCCGCCAGCGCGGCACACGCATCAAGCCGGGCGTCAACGTAGGCATCGGGTCAGACGACACATTGTTTGCCAAGGTTACCGGCCGGGTCAAGTTCCAGGATCGCGGCAACCGCGGCCGGTTTGCTTCCGTCGAGCCCGTACCCGCCGAATAGTTCGGCCCTTCAGCAAGCACGAAGGCCATCCGCGGTTGCGGATGGCCTTTTGTCTGTTCCCTAATCCCCGATCCCCGCTTCTACAGCTCCGCTTCCCGCTTCTTCAGGTTGCGGTTGAGCACCTTATCCACCACGTTCTCCACGTCAGTGAGGAAGAAGCTGTTGGCCGGTTGCTGCACGGCCACCTGGGTTCCGGTGTGGCCCAGCGCCGAGGCAATCTCGTTCCAGCGATAGATGGTTGAGTTCACCGCTACAACCACCGGCTTGCGCACCGGCTCCGGCATGGCGCAGTAGGCTACCCAGGTGCCGAGTGAAACCAGGATGATTCCCTCATACGCAAACTGCAGCGGCGCGGTCAGCGACGCGAACCGCGAACTGAGCGAGACCAGCAGGAAGTCGTCCGAGGCCATTACGCCAAAGCCAAGCGAGAGACCGAACGCCATATCGCGCACTGAAAGACGCAGGGCGTTCATGCTGAGGCAGAGAAACGCCAGCAGGCAGATCTCCAGCAGGCTCACCGAGCGCATCAGCGCCATGGCGACGTCGGTGATAGCCACCAGGCCCGAGCGCGAGAAAGTGACTGTCGAGAATGTCACGATGATGGAAACCAGCACGGCCCAGCGAAAGATTACGATGCCGAACTTCAGCAGCCCGGGCACGGCAGAAAGCGCCGAGCGGAAGACTTCAAGGCAGATGAAGTAGAGGATAACGGCGCTTGCGATGTACACAGCCCAGTAGCTGAAGAAATACACCTGCGCGCAGGTCCTCTCGAACTCGGCAGTCGCGGCGATGCGGCCCGACTGGCCCAGAAGCAACAGCGAGAAAACAGGCGCCGACACAAGCTTAAGTGCCAGATACGTGCCCATCGCCGGATAGCGGCGATGCAGACCACGTCTCCAGAACATAAACGCGATCACAGCGATGAGCAACATCTCAACGCCCGTCATTGCTGTCATCGCGAGTTGAGAGGACATAATCGGCGACCTTCCGCGTTTCTGAGAACATTCTCAGCATATCGCCGAAACAACGCCCACTCAATGAAAAACGCCTGAATCACGATGCCACTTTTGGGCTATCACAGGCCCCGTATGGGTCAACGCGGTGAAGACTTAATTCGTGGGGCAGGTCGGCAAGCCAGGAGCGCAAAACGGAACCGGCTCGGTCGCGGTGGCAGACTGGTGGCTCGAAAACGGCTTAGGCGTTGAGGAGGAAACAGATGCGGCGGCAACACCAGCGAATGCGATCGAAATGGCGAAGATGCGGATGGCAACTTTCATGGTTGGTAACCTCTCCTGGTAATCTCTTTTGGCTCGGGATTCTCTCTCCGAGATTGTTTGCAGAATACATGACAATCGAAGATAAGTCCAATATTTTCATGAAGTTGTACATTTAGTAACCGAAGTGGTTACTGTAGTAATATGCAACTTCAGTAACCTGTTTATCCGGACGTTTGCCCCCTCTTTTCAACCCCTCTCCCAGTCCCACTTGCCGTGGTAAAATAAACCCAGGCAGTTTCTGCTAAAGCCCACGTCTTTCAAGCCTTTAGTCCCGATCGGTAGTGCTGCGCCCGCTTTGCGGAAACCCCCTCGGTACAGGCCTGACGGCGAGTTCCATCGCGATTGGAAACCTATGGCGACTGAAGTACCCCTCCCTGTTGGCGAGAACGGCAACAACGGCAGCTACACCGGCGAAAACATCAAGATCCTTGAAGGTCTTGAGGCGGTCCGACTGCGTCCGGCCATGTACATTGGCTCGACCGGCGACATGGGCCTGCATCATCTTGTCTACGAGGTTGTCGACAATTCAGTGGACGAAGCGCTGGCCGGATATGCGAAAAAAGTCGAAGTCACCATCCACGTCGACAACTCCATCACGGTGGTCGACGACGGCCGCGGCATTCCCGTGGACATGATGGACACGCCCGACGGCAAGCGCATGCCCGCGGTGCAGGTGGTGCTGACGAAGCTCCACGCCGGCGGCAAGTTCGACGCGTCCAATTACAAAGTCTCTGGCGGACTTCACGGCGTCGGTGTCAGTTGCGTCAACGCCCTCAGCGAAGAGTTTGAGGTGGAGATCTGGCGTCCGGAAAAAACCGGCGACCCCAGCCTCACCTACGAGCAGAGCTACTCAAAAGGCATCCCCACTTCCACGCTGGTGCAGACCGGAACCTCGAAGCGCCGCGGGACCAAAATTCACTTCCTGCCCGACAAGAGCATCTTCACCGTCACCGAGTTCAACTACGACACGCTGGCCCAGCGGCTGCGCGAGCTCGCCTTCCTCAACAAGGGCCTTGAGATCACACTTACTGACGAGCGCACCGCCGACACCAAGACAGGCGAGGCCAAGCGCACCGAGTTCAAGTACGCCGGCGGCATTGCCGAGTTCGTGAAGCACCTCAACCGCGGCAAGCAGGTGCTGCATGAGAAGCCGATCGTGATGGAGGCGTTGCGCGACGGCGTCGAGATGGACATCGCCCTCCAGTACAACGACAGCTACTCTGAATCCGTCTTCAGCTTTGCCAACAACATCAACACCGTTGATGGCGGATCGCACCTCTCCGGCTTTCGCACCTCGCTTACGCGCACCATCAACGCCGTTGGCCAGTCGCTGGGCCTTTTCAAAGACATGAAAGAGAACCTGAGCGGCGATGACGTGCGCGAAGGCCTGGTGGCCGTGGTCAGCGTGAAGCTGCCGCAGCCCCAGTTTGAAGGCCAGACCAAGGGCAAGCTCAACTCTGACATTGCCGGCATTGTTCAGGCATTCGTCAACGAGCGTCTCGGCATGTTCCTCGAGCAGAATCCTCCTGTCGCTAGAAAGATCATCAACAAGGCTATTGAGGCTGCACGCGCCCGCGAAGCTGCGCGCAAGGCCCGCGACCTCACTCGCCGCAAAGGGGCCCTCGATGGCGGCGGCCTGCCCGGCAAGCTTGCCGATTGCAGCGAACGCAACCCCGACCGCTGCGAGCTCTACCTGGTCGAGGGCGAAAGCGCAGGCGGCACCGCAAAGCAGGGCCGCGATCGCCGCTTCCAGGCCATCCTGCCCCTCAAGGGCAAGATCCTCAACGTGGAGAAGGCCCGCTACGACAAGATGCTGGGCCACGAAGAAATTCGCGCCATGATTACCGCGCTCGGCTGCGGCATCGGCAAAGACGACTTCGACGCCTCCAAGATTCGTTACGGCAAGATCATCCTCATGACC
>Ga0302278_10004054_pt1 | contig 15420 bp, 14 predicted proteins | sample III_Bog_N3_2_FD_194543 | JGI IMG/M metagenome (GOLD analysis project Ga0302278, IMG submission 194543) | Peat permafrost microbial communities from Stordalen Mire near Abisko, Sweden - III_Bog_N3_2 | ecosystem: Environmental > Terrestrial > Soil > Wetlands > Peat | place: Sweden: Abisko...
CATGATCGGGACTGGGTGTATGTGCCGGCGGGCAGCAATCGCTTCAGGCGCACTGAAGTTCACGCCGGTGCCATGTTGCCCGGCCATAGGCAGCAAATTGTCTTTCTTGCACCCATTCAGCCTGGCCAGCAGGTTGTGACTAACGCACTTTTGATTGACGCCCAGGGGAACCAATAAATGATTCGCGCTCTCGTCGACTTCGCGCTCAAGAATCGTTGGATGGTGCTGGGCGGAGTCATTGTGCTCACTGCCTGGGGCGTACTTGCATTCCGCAGCTTGCCGGTCGAAGCGTATCCCGACGTCGCCAACAATTACGTTCAGATCATCACACAATGGCCGGGACGCAGTGCTGAAGAGATTGAGCGCCAGGTTACTGTGCCCGTTGAGATCCAGATGGCCGGCATTCCCCACCTTACCCATCTGCGATCCACCACGCTTGCCGGCCTGTCCAGTCTCATGCTCGTTTTCGATGACGACTCAACAAGCGATGTCAATCGCGAGCATGTTCTCGAACGCCTAAGCATGGTCAATCTACCCGCCAATCTAGTGCCACAGATGGGCAGCGACTGGAGTCCAGTCGGGCAAATCTTCTGGTACACCCTCGAAAGCACCAATCCCGAATACGATGTAATGGAGAAAAAGTCTCTTGAGGATTGGACACTCGAGAAGGATTTCAAGAGTGTCCCGGGCGTTGTAGATGTCTCAAGTTTCGGCGGCCCTACGAAGGAATATCAGATCCGGCTCGATCCGGAAAAGGTCGTCGCATACGGACTCTCCATTTCTCAGGTCGAGCAGCAAATAGCCAACAATAACTCCAACGGCGGCGGAAGTTTTATCGAACAAGGCGAGCAGCAGATCAATGTTCAGTCGCTCGGTCTTTACAAGACAGTTCAGGACATCGAGAACACTGTGATCAAGACCTCGACCGGCGCTTCTATTCGCGTGAAGGACATTGCCACCGTCGTCCAGGCGCCCAGAATTCGCCTGGGCCAGATTGGCCGCTCGACGCATCTGTCTAACGGCGAAATCATCGACAATCCCGATACGGTGGAAGGAATCGTATTGCTTCAGAAGGGGGATGACTCCGATCCCGTTCTGCAGGGCATTCACGAGGAAGTCCACAAGCTCAATAATGGGATTCTGCCGCCCGGCGTCAAGGTAGTTCCCTTCCTCGATCGTTCCGATCTCGTCCGCTTCACCGTGAACACGGTTGAATACAACCTGACTGCGGGCATGATTCTTGTTTCAATCGTCTTGTTCTTCTTTCTTGGCAATGTGCGCGGCGCCGTGATCGTCGCCCTGACTATTCCGTTCTCGTTATTATTCGCCGCGATCTGCCTCAACATGATTCATGTGCCGGCAAACCTGCTTTCGCTCGGAGCGCTCGACTTCGGCATGCTGGTGGATGGCTCAGTGGTGATGATCGAGAACATTGTCCGCCATTTAATGCGTGCGCGCACCGGCCTTACTCCGGCCCAGCGCATTCAAGAAGCTGCGCACGAAGTTCAACGCCCGGTCTTCTTCGCTCGCGGCATCATCATTACGTCGTATCTGCCTATTTTCACTTTGCAAGCGGTTGAGGGCAGGCTCTTCAAGCCTATGGCCTGGACGGTTTGTTTCGCACTCTTCGGAGCGCTGATCTTCGCCATCCTTGTGGCGCCGGTCATGGGACTTGTGATGTTTCGAAATGGCGCCACAGAGTGGCGCAACCCCTTCATGGAGTGGCTCACGGTCCGCTACCGCGAGGCTGTTCGTGTTGCCATCATGCATCGCAACTGGACGCTCGGCATCTCTACTGCTCTGTTTGCCTTCGCGATCTATCTAACTGTCGGCGGCCCCATCGGCTCGGAGTTTCTGCCACACCTCGATGAAGGCTCAATCTGGGTGCGCGGAACTCTGCCGCCCAGCACTGGTCCCACAACCAGCATCGACTTTACCAACAAGGCCCGTGTGGTGATGGCGTCGTTCCCTGAGGTGACGAAGGTTGTCAGCCAGACAGGCCGTCCTGATGATGGAACAGACACTACCGGCTTCTTCGACACCGAGTACTTCGTCGAGCTTAAGCCGATGAAAGAGTGGCGCCCCATTTTTCATCAAGACAAGGAACTTCTCATCGGGGCAATGGATAAGCAGCTTGAGAAGTTTCCCGGCGTCATCTGGAACTACTCGCAGCCCATTTCAGACAACATGGAGGAAGCCGTCTCTGGCGTGAAGGGCGAGCTCGCGGTAAAGCTCTACGGAGACGATCTTCGCGAACTCGAACACACTGCCGAGCTTATCCAGTCGCAGATGCAATCGGTGCGCGGTATTGAAGATCTGGGCATCTTTCGCATTATCGGCCAACCCAACCTGAATTACACCGTGGACCGCGATGCCGCGGCTCGCTGGGGCATCAACGTCTCAGACATTCAGGATGCAATTCAAACCGCTGTCGGTTCATCCGCGCTAACCCAGTTGCAGGAGGGTGAGGCTCGCTACGATGTGACCCTCCGTTACCAGCAGCAATACAGGGATACGCGCGAAGCAATCGAGAATGTTCGCCTGCTTGCGCCCTCAGGCGAGCGCGTTTCCCTCGCTCAACTAACAAAAGCCTCCGCGGACGACGGGGCCGAAGAGATTTACCGCGAAGGCGGTCAGCGCTACATCGCCATCAAGTACTCGGTCCGTGGCCGCGACCTCGGCTCCACCGTCGAAGAGGCCATTGGCAAGGTGACCCGGAACGTCAAGCTGCCCTCCGGTTATCACCTGGAGTGGGCCGGGGAATTTGCCAGCCAGCAACGCGCCAACCGACGCATGGCAGTAGTGGTGCCTATCACCATGCTGGCCATCTTCCTCATCCTCTATACCATGTTCCGCTCGTCAAAGTGGGCGCTGCTCATCCTGGTGAGCGTCATCATGGCTTCAGTTGGCGGCCCGCTCGCTCTTTTCATTACTCACACCAACTTTTCGGTCTCATCGGCGGTCGGTTTCCTCGCGCTATTCGGGGTCTCAGTTGAAATCGGCGTCATCATGCTTGAATACATTAACCAATTGCGCGCCCGCGGCAATACCATCATCGACGCCGCCGTCGATGGAGCTGTTCTACGCCTGCGCGCCATCATGATGACCATGCTTGTGGCCACGCTGGGACTTTTGCCGGCCGCGCTTTCGCACGCCATCGGCTCCGACTCTCAGCGCCCATTCGCGATTGTCATCGTGGGCGGCCTCATTACCAACCTCGCCATTAGCCTCTTCCTGCTGCCCACGCTCTACGTTTGGATGGCGCGCAAGGATGACGTGCTGCCGCCAGCGGAGCTTTCAGAAGAAGTCTAGCGCTTCAGCAGGCCAAGCCCAACGCCAGCATGATCTGATCTGCTGCCTCAATCGGCGTGCACGTACTCGTGTCAATCCTGACAGCGGCCTCGGGCATTTTCGGCGATTCGAAGGCTCCGTCTGAAAGAAGATGCTCGAACAATTGCACGGAGGTCAGTTTGCCGAACTCACTTCTGGTTGCATCGCCCAACCGCCGTTTCAGTTCTTCCAGTGGGCAAACCAGTTCCACAAAATCCACCCGCTCTTTGGATTCAGAAACAATCTTCTCAACTTCTTTCACAAAAAACTGACGTACGGTTTTCTCCGACGCAAACGTAAAAATCAAACCGGCGATTCCGGATTCGCACGCCTCTTTCATCACCGACAGCCAGATCTCTTCGCGCAGCCGGACAAATTCGGGACTGCCAAACTCAAAAACAGAGAGCAGAAGATCGACCACGAGATGGTTGTGGAAGAGTTTGTAGCCGGTTTTCGACGAAAGCTCTCGCGCCACGGTCAACTTCCCCGTCGCCGGCATTCCGTAGATGAAGATCAGTCTCAACCTGCGCGCCCAAGCTCCCTAATCTGGAGTTGTTGCATTCTCGCTCCCTTGCTCCCTCGTTCCCTTGTTCCCTGCCCTTGTTATTCTTCGCGCAGTACTTCTAGCGGCCGCAAGCCCAGAATTCTGTAACTCGCGATCCAGCCCGTTGCCGTGGCCAGCACCGCTGTGCCGAAAAGAGCGATGAACGTCGCTGCCCACTCCACGTGGAAACCGATTTCGAGCCGGTGAAGAAGAATGCGAGTGAGTAGATTTGCGAATACCACACCCACCGCTCCTGCCAGCAGTCCCAGCACGCTGAACTCCACGCTGAAGGTGCGGATGATACGCATGCGGGTGGCCCCAAGCGTTTTTAGTACGACTGCCTCACGCATGCGCTTGAAGCGCGTGCTGGCGATGCTCGATGCCAGAATCATGAGCCCGGCCAGAATCGAGAATCCCGCCAGCAGCCTCACAACAAACGTGATCTGATTGACCACGCTTTCAATCCGCTCCATCACATCGGCAATATTGATTACGGTAACCGTGGGATACGCCGTAAAGAAAGCCCGCTCCATGGCGCCCACCTTGCTTGGCTCGATATGTACTCCGCCGTACCAGGTCGCCGGCTGGCTCTTGATCAAGCCTGAAGGGACGAAAAACTCAACCCGCGAGCTCAAGTGTTGCCCGTCAGCCTTATAAATAGCGCCCACTTTCAGCGTGCGATCGGTGCCTCCGGTTTCCAGTTCCATCTGCGTTCCAACATGCAGGTGCAGCCGGCTTGCCAGACCTTCGCCGATTGCGATGTCGGCATCGTTCGCGCTCTTCCACCACGCGCCTTGCGAAACCTTAATTCCCTCGGGAGCGGCATCGGCCCAGCTCAGCTCGGCGGATTCAAGCATCCGAATCGGAAAATGCTGACCCTTGAACTGATCGAGCGGCTTACCGTCGATTGATCTAAAGCGACCCATCACAACCGGAATCAGATCGAGCTGCTGGTTCACGCCGGCCTGGTGCGCGAAAAAGTTCTTAATGCCATCCACTTCTTCGCCGCGAATGTCGATGAGGAAAATATTCGGCAGCTTGGGCGACGCAGTCAAACGCAGATCGCGCAGAATCTCAGCCTGAATGAGATACACGGCCAGAATCAGCATGACGCCGGTGCCCAACGCGGCCAGCACCGGAGCCGATTGATTGCCGGGGCGATAGAGATTTGCCAGCCCATGACGGAGCGATCCCGGAAGCCGCAACCGCGTTAGCGTAAGGAACAAACGCAATCCAAGCAGCGTGAGGGCAGCCAGCGCCAGTAGCACCACCAGCGCAACAGCAAAGGCAACGCCAAAGCTTACGCCCACCACTGCTGAATCGGACAGGGCCCACGCAATACCCACCAGCGGCAACACCAACGCGGCGGAAAGAAGCAATTGCGGCCAGCGCTTGAGCCAGCGTTCAACCCAGCCCTTGAAGCCTCCTGCGCCTTGCTCCACCATCCTGCGCAACACCAGCACCGGCCGCACACTGCGTACATCAAGCAACGGCGGTAAGCAGAACAGAAGGGTGGTAAGGATGCCCGTCCCCATCCCCGCCAGACCCGACTTCCACGGAATCTTCAGCACCGTGTGCACCGGCAGCAGGTTGCCGAATGCAGAAGGCAGCGCCACCATCACCAGCACTCCCGCCACCACTCCCAGCAGCGCGCCTGCCACGCCAAGCCCGAGCGTTTGCAAAACAAAAATACGTAACAGGTCAGTCGAATCAGCGCCCATCGCTTTCAAAATCGCCAGCGTGTCCATGCGCTGCTCAAGGTGCGCGTGCATGGCCATGGCCACACCAATCGCGCCCAGCACCATGGCCACCAGGCAAATCAAGCTCAGAATCGCCGTGGCATTATCGAGGCCGCGGGCCAGGGCGGGATTGCCCTCTCTGAAATCCATGACTTGCGCGTCAGGCAGCGCAGCCTCAAGCTGGCTGCGCACTTGCGCAGTCTCTTTAGTTGCGGTCACGCCCTTCGGCAATACATCAGGCAGCTTGACCAAAAGACGTTCGCTGGCGCGGCTGCCTGGCGCAATCAGGCCCGACTCTTTCAGCGCTGCTTCTGAAATCATCACGCGCGGCCCCAGACCAGCTCCGGAAGTGATCCGATCCGGCTCCTGCATCAGCACCGCGGTAATCTTGAATGTCTTTTGCCCCAGCCGCAATGAATCTCCCACATGCGCATTCATTCGGATCAAGAACTCGTCTGCGACCACTGCGGATTCTCCGGCCAGCGCCCGGCTCAACGGCATCTCCGGCTCAAGCTCAGCCGCGCCGTAGTAGGGATACTCAGCGGGATCGACGGCTTTGAGCGAAACCAGCAGCGGGGCCGGCGCTTGCTGCATCCACGCCATTGAGATGGTTTCAGTCATCCAAGTTGTGCGGATCGAGTTTCCACTGTCTTTCTCAACCGCCGCAATTTTTCCGAGTTCCTCCGGAGTTGGTTCGTGAAAAATGCGCGCGCTCAGGTCCCCGGCCATCAGCGATCGCGCCTGCCCCATGAGCGTTGAACGGAAGCTGTCGCTCAGTCCACGCACACCCACCAGCGCCGCCACGCCCACGGCAACGCTCACCACCACGAAGGCGAACTTGCCCGGAGCCGACTTCAGGTCGCGCCAGCCGATTGACGCCGCGCGGCTCCAGCTCAGCATCCGGCTAGCCATTCTTCGCCTCGCTTTGGACGAGGACCGTTGGGGAACCTGGAAGCGTATCCTCCACCACCAGGCCGTCCTTCAACACGATTTTGCGATCGGCCTCATGCGCCACATCGGCATCGTGGGTCACCAGCACAAGCGTGGTGCCTGCGCGCTTGTTGCGATCGAGAAGCAGATCAAGCACCAGCCGCCCATTCGTTGAATCGAGATTCCCCGTCGGCTCATCGGCCATCACAATCGGCGGATCGGTAACAAAAGCCCGCGCCAGCGCCACTCTTTGCTGCTCGCCGCCCGAAAGCTGAATAGGATAATGGTCCACTCGCTCCTGCAGGCCAACTTCGGCCAGCAATTGGCGAGCCTTGCCGAGGCCGTTGCCCTCCACATTCAACTCGTATGGAAGTAGCACATTCTCGAGAGCCGTCAACGTGGGAATGAGCTGGTACGACTGAAAGACAAAGCCGATCTTGCGCCCGCGAACGGCCGCCAACTCCGACTCCACCAGGTTGTGAATGGGAATTGCATCGAGCCGGATTTCGCCCGAACTGGGAGTATCGAGCCCGGCCATCAGCCCCAGCAGCGTGCTTTTGCCGCTGCCGCTCGCGCCCACCACGGCCACAAACTGCCCGGCTGGAATTGTTAGGCTGATCCCCTTCAAAATGTCGACGCGCCGTGCGCCATTCTGAATCCACTTCCTTACATCGCGCAGCTCAATCACCCGGTTTCTCCCTGTCGTGGTTCGCCATCTTCTACACTTGCTTTGTGGACGTTCGCCGCTCTCTTCTGGTTTCGCTTGCTTTTATCTTGCTCGCCGCTTCATCAGCCCGCGGCGCCGATCGCATTCTTGTTTGCTACGGCGACAGCATTACCGCCGGTCACGGCCTTGAAGACGGTCAATCTTACCCCGATGCTTTGCGACCGTTGCTGCTTGCCCAGGGCTACCATTACTCCGTGGTCAACCGGGGCACCAGCGGCGCCACAACCAAAGACGCCGTCGACGACCTTCCTTCAATTCTCGCGCTACACCCCAGCGTGGTCATCGTGGAATTTGGCGGCAACGACGGGTTGCGCGGCCTGCCACTCGATCAAACCAGCCACAACCTCGATCAAGTTCTCTCCACTCTCAAGGCTGCGCATGTCCGCGTGCTTCTCGCCGGTATCACGCTGCCGCCCAACTACGGCCCCGACTACATCAAGTCGTTCCAGCAGGTTTTCAGCACCATGGCCACTCGGCATCACGTGGCCTTCGTCCCCATGATCTACAAAGACCTCATCAATATTCCCGGCACCATTCAGGCCGATGGCATTCACCCCACTGCCAAAGGCTCGCAAATCCTCGCCAAGACGCTGCTGCCGGCGCTGAAGCCGCTGCTGGTGAAGTGATCAGTTGCCAGTTACTAACTACTGGCAACTGATCACTGGCCACTGAACACCACCACCGGCTGAAACAGCGTCCCTGCCACGCGTTTTGCAACCCCCACCAGTTCGGTCTGGCTGGCAAACACCTTTACCAGCGACGCTTGCGAAAAGTCCGCCAGGTTTGCCTGCGCTCCGTTGCGCAGCTTGCCCAGCGCTTGCGCATCGGCAGTCACTGCCGGCATCTCAGTCAACAGGCTGCGCGGATGCACGCACAGACTTTCAAGCTCTCCAACCTGCCCCGCCAGCGCCTGCAACTCCTCAAGCGTATGCGCCTGCTCAATTATGAAAACGCCGGCCTGAACACGCCGCAAAACCGCCAGGTGCGCGCCGCAGCCCAGCGCGTGGCCCAGTTCGTGTGCAACCGAGCGCACATACCCGCCTGCGCTGATGGTCATTTTGAAGCTCGCCTCGGCGCCTTCCATCACCGTTACTTCAAAACAATCGATACGAACCTTGGCCGCTTTGAGTTCCGGCACCTTGCCCTCACGCGCCAGCTTGTAGGCTGGCTTTCCGTCAATCTTTTTGGCTGAAAATGCCGGCGGCATCTGCATGCTTTCGCCAAGAAACCGCGTTGCCTCGACGCGCACAGCATCCACAGTCACGCTATCGCTGAACTCCGGCCACACGTCCAGCCCAGCCGACTCGCCTTCCGCATCGTAGCTATCCGTGGCGAACCCAAAGCGAATCGTGCCTGTGTAGCTTTTTTCCGCGGCCGAAAAATACTGCGCCAGCCGGGTATATTTGCCCATCAGCAGCGGCAAAACACCGGTCGCCATGGGGTCGAGGGTGCCAAGATGACCGATCGAACGTTCGCCGGTGATCTTTCTCAGACGGTTTACCACGTCGTGGCTCGTCATGCCACCCGGCTTATCCACTACTAACAATCCGTTCACAACATCAACTCTAAGGCATTGCCGTACTGTTACGTTTCGACCCACTCGTGCACGAAAGTTCAAGTACGCACTTGCAATCGGAGGGTAAAAGCCTCAAAACTAAGAGGGTACGATGCCTGATTCCCCTGAACATCTGCGTGAGCCATTCCGCAAGCTGCGCGAATCGCTCAAGCACCTCGAGAAAAACCCTCCGCCCGAGGAGGTGCACAAGCTGCGCATTCAGGCGCGACGGATCGAATCCATTGCCTCAGCCCTTACGCCCGACGGTGGAAACAAGGCTCGCCGCCTCATAAAGCCAGTCAAGCATCTGCGCAGGGCCGCCGGTGGTGTGCGCGATATGGACGTGCTGACCGGCAATGCCCTTAGCCTTCGGAATCGCTCCAACGGATCGTCGATCGATCGGCTTCTCAAATACCTCAAGAGCGCCCGCGCCAAAAATGCGCTCAAACTTCTTAAGACCGTGGATCGCGAAAGCAAACTGTTTCGCAAGAGCCTTAAGAAATATTCGCGTCTGGTCAAGTCCATCCCTGCGCCCTCGAATGGCGGACCCCGCTCTTCGCCTCACCCACCGCCCGATCCCCTGTACGCAGCGGTCGGGGAGCTAATCGCGGAGCTCACGGCATGGCCCGCCATCTCGGTGCGCAACATCCATCAACTTCGACTCAAGGTGAAAGAACTGCGCTACGTGCTTCAGGCGCTACCTGAATCGGACAAGGCGTTCGTCGATGCACTCAGTGTGGTGAAAGATCAGATCGGCGAATGGCACGACTGGCAGCAACTGGCTGAAGTTGCCGCCCTGGCCATCCCTGAGCCCGAAGACAAGGCTCTACTCGACGAGATCAGGAAAACGGCAAGCAAGAAGTTGCGCCAGGCCAAGGCAGTTTCGAACGCGATGCGCGAGGGCTGGCTAACGCCGTCAAAAATGCCGACAGACACAACCCGCAGAAAATAGCCCCACGCAAATCAGCCCTCGAACTCGATCAGAGCCTGTTGGTCGGCTGCCTCACCAGAGACAGGAACTCCGAGCGCGTCTCCTTCTGCCTGAAGCAGCCCACCATGGCGCTCGTCACCGTTGAAGAATGCTGCTTTTCGACGCCGCGCATCATCATGCACAGGTGGCGCGCCTCAATCACCACGCCCACTCCCTGCGGCTTGATGGCATCCTGAATCGCGTCGGCAACCTGGCGTGTGAGCCGCTCCTGCACCTGCAACCGCCGCGCAAAAATCTCTACCAAGCGCGGAATCTTGCTCAGCCCGATCACTTTGCCCTTGGGAATGTAAGCAACGTGAACCTTGCCGAAGAAGGGCAGCATGTGATGCTCGCACAACGAGAACATCTCAACATCTTTCACAATCACCATCTCGTCGTAGTCCACGTCAAACAGCGCGCCGTGCAATACCTTCGCGGGGTCCTCGTCGTATCCCTTGGTCAGGAATGTCATCGACTTCTCGACGCGCTCAGGCGTAGTCTGCAGCCCGTCGCGATTAGGATCTTCGCCCAGCCGGCTCAGAATCTCCCGGTACATCTCCTGCGTGCTGAACCCGCTAAGGCCGTCGTCGTTCTGCACGATCCGTCTCACTGCTTTGCTCACTGCTATTGGCTGCGCCATTTTTTGTTTGACCTCTCCGGTACCCGCGTTCTTATACTCGCTCTTCTAAGCGCCGTAGCATTCAAAAAAATTGTTCTCGGTCTCTTCAACCCGCACATGCTCGAGGCTGTCGGCTGGCAGCGTTTCTTTCAGCAAATCGAATACCGTCCTACAGAGATTCTCCGTGGTAGGCACGCGGTCCTCAAATAGCGAATCGAGATTCAGGTTCGTGTGATCGAACCGCTCAAGCACTTTTGTTTGTACCGCTAAATCCAGATCCACCAAGTTCATCACCATCCCGGTTTCGGAGTTCACGGGGCCGCCTACCACCACTTCAACCACATAGTTGTGGCCGTGCCCATGGGGATTGTTGCATTTGCCGTACGCCGCCCGGTTCTCCTCCGCGGTTAGCGCATCCGCATGCAGCCGATGGCTCGCGCTTAGCATGTAGCGGCGCCCGAAATAAGCCTTTGCTGCCGGGCCGCTCATTCCCCACCCCGATACTCGGCAAATATCTCCGGAGTTTCGTACACCCGCACCTTGCTCAACTGCGCACCTGCGGCCTTCTTTATCGCCGGCGCCAGCCGCTTCCACGCTGTAATGGCAATATTCTCGGTGGTTGGAATCAGCTTGCCTTTCCCGAACTCTTCAACCTCAAGATTCAGATGTCGGTGATCGAACGCGGCGAGTACTTCCCGCTCCATCACATCCTTGAGCCATTTCAAATCCACCACAAAGCCGGTCACCGGGTCAGGCTCGCCGGCAACCGTGACCTCAAGGGTGTAGTTATGCCCGTGCCCGTTGCGATTTGCGCACCGGCCAAATACAGCTTCGTTCTTCTCGGCGGTCCAAGCTTCGTTCCAGTAGTAATGCGAAGCTGAAAACGTCGCCCGACGGGTTAGTAAAATCATGCAGGCTCCCTATGGTTGATGCTCCAGACTGCAGCCACGCTTCGCCCGGCCAATTTATATTTCCATTTAATCGAAAAAACTCGGACTGGCACACAACCTGCTGAAAATCAAAATCGCATCCCGGCTCACTGCCCCTTGTACTCCCTGCCCTTCCAGTTCACGCGTTTCAAGATACGGTGCTGAAACCAGCTCCTATATAGCAGCACAACAAAGAGCGGCAGCCCCAATGGTGTTATGGCGCAATCTGTAAAGGGAAAAGTCGACTTGGCCACCCGTGCATAAAACCGCACCACAGTACGCACCCACAGGAGCGCCAGAATCCATCCTGCGGTAAGCCAGCCCAGCGACTTGAACGCCAGTCGCGAATTCCAAAGTTCGTACGCCAAAATCGGCAATCCGAAAAGAAGAAAAAAGTCGAGCGCCCGCCAAAACGCAAGTATCAATGCGTTGTCAAAAAGCAGCACCAGGTTCTTCGTCCAACCCTCAATCATCGCGCCCGTTGAGCGATACATGCGGGCGGCCAAAGCGTCTTCGGCATAACGGAATCGCAGCCCGATCTTGCGCCGCTTGGCCAGAAACGCGAGCTGCACATCCTCCAGCACCTTGTCGGCTACGCTCGCATGGCCGCCCAGTTTGCGATATGCCTCCCGCTCAATGAGCAGAAACTGGCCGTTAGCCGCCGCGATACGCTCCGCCGGGTCGGACACTTTGGCCGTCGGATACGCGAGTGCAAGTTCGCAAAAAACCAGCGGCATCAGAGATCGCTGCGCAAACCCCGATACAATCTGCCGGGGCGAGTAGCTCAAGACTCCAACCTTATTCCGCTCCGCCTCGTGAATCGCGCGCCGCAAGTCGCCGGGTTCATGCACCGTATCAGCGTCGGTAAACAGCAGCCGCCGGCCCCGCGACCCTTTTGCGGCTGCCCACACTGCGTTAGCCTTCCCGGTCCAACCCGGCTCCAGTTTGCCAGCCTGCATCACGGTAACGCCTGCAAATCCATGCGCAATCTCGGCCGTGCGGTCGGTGGAATTGTCGTCCACCACCACCAATTCCCAATCCTTGCCGAGCGTAAATATCTCTTCAGACTGGTTGACAAGGGACCTCAGGCAATCCCCAAGGCAGTCCTGCTCATTCCTCGCTGGAACAATTACCGTCAGTTCGATCAGATCCTCGGGTTCCGGCTGTTCAAAAACCGTTCCCGCGACGACCATCGCCACCCGCTCGCGCCAGTCCAGCCGTGATTCCGGCGATTCGCCATCTTCGCTCAGGCCCAGCACCGGCTTGTACTCACTCTTGCCTTCGCCGTCGCCGGCCCCGCGTCTTGCCATCATTCGCCAATTCCCAGTCTTACACCAATTCGAGATGTATCGCTTCCGATTCTTCCCGCACGCTCGTATTATAAAAAGGTGCGGTACGTTCGACTCACAAGTCCTCTGCTTCTGCTGTCCCTTGCACTGCTGCCGGGCTGCAACCGCGGCGCTCATCCCAAAATGCTCAATATTCCCGCACCCGACTTCACCGTCGCCGACGGCTCAAACAGCATCCATCTATCAAATTACCGCGGAAAAGTGGTGCTGCTGAACCTTTGGGCCACCTGGTGCGCGCCGTGCGTGCATGAGATGCCGGCGCTGGTTCAGTTCCACCACGATTACCCCAATGTTGCGGTTCTCGCCGTCAGCGTCGACGAAGACCCCGACGCCTACAAGCAATTCATTACCGAACGCCATATCGACCTCACTACGGTTCGCGATCCAGACGAGAAGGTGGCCAAGCTGTACGGTTCCGACGGCTGGCCTGAGACCTACATCATTGATCGTAATGGTGTCATTCGCCGCAAGGTTGTCGGCGATCCGGACTGGTCGAATCCTGAAATTCGTTCCTTTATTCAGGGCCTCTAAAGCGTTCGCCTTTGTTCCGAAGTTCTTTCAACACGCATCAGGCCGTGCCGTTTCAAACCTACGCCAAATCAGGTCTTCATCTGCCGACTCGCTTGCGCCAACTGAACTGCTATCCTTTTTTTATGACCACGGTTGAGATTCTCTTTCGATACGGAGCGCCTCCCACCGAGCAGGTTGCCCTGGCGCTGGCTCATGCGCGCGACGTTTACGGAATCCGCAGCCTCGCGCTCGACCGCGACGCGCACACCGTGAGAGTGGAGTTCGACGCGACGCGGCTGACGCCTGCAATAGTGGCTAATCTGCTTGCTTCGTCGGGACTCCAGCTTGCAGAGGAACTTCCGTTGATTCCGCCGCCTGCGCCTGAGCCTGAGACTGCTCCGGCTTCGTAGAGCTGCCTAACTCGCTTCGCGCGGAGCGATTTGGCGCATTGCTTAGTGCAGGACGTGCGACAATTCACATCGATACTCGTTTGTCATAATGGCCAGCGCCCGCAAACCCGTGATTGTCCGCAAGTTCAGCCGCGACTGGTGTGCCGGCTATGCAGGCCCTGAGCTGGGCCGCGACGGCGCGGAACTGGAGATTCTCGATGTTGCGGGAAAGGTTATCAGGATGGCTTGGGAACAGGTGAAGTGGGTTTGTTACGTCCGCGACTTTCCGACGGCCTCGACCGATTCCGCAAATCCAGAGCGACTGCTGCGCAAGCGGTTTGCCATCCGTCCGCGCACTCCAGGCCTGTGGATGCGGCTTACCCTGACGGACGGCGACGAGATCGAGGGCTTGGCGGCGAACGATCTTTCGCTGGTGGACAGCGCCGGATTGATGCTTACGCCGCCTGACACTCGGTCCAATACGCAGCGAATCTTTGTCCCGCACAAGGCCATTCAATCTCTTGAGGTGCTGAGCCTCATTGGCGCGCCCGGTCGACGGCAGCCCGCCGCACCTCGCGAAGTTGAGCCTGAGCTGTTTCCTTCAGAAGGCGATTGAGTGGGCTGGGCTGTGAAGTTGTGAAGGGAGTACCGGTAAAGCGTTGAAACGAAACAACCGGCTTTCACAGTTTCACGGTTTTTAAAACATTTATCTTAGTTTTGAGTGGATTGGGCGGCCTTTATGGCGGCCTGAAAAGCTGCCATACGGGCGGCGCGGCGGGCTTGTAGCTGATCGTGGGCGGTGGCTTTTGCGGCCTGTCGGTTGCGCGCCATTACGACTACGGATTCGGCGCCGAAGCGCAGGTTGGACAGATTCTGCATGCAGAATTGGACGATTGCCGAAACCGAGGTGTTGTGGCGGGCGGCAAAGACGCGAGCATCGCTATAGACGGATTGGTCGACGGTTTCGGCAATGTTGGGCATAAAGGTCTCTGATTTAGATTGTGCGCCTGAAGGTGGAAATTACACGCAATGCAGCGGAGCTAGCGGAGTCAGCGGGGTTAGCGGAGTTAAGTGCAGGTGGGGCAGCGGATTAGCTTCCATCCCCGTTGCCCAAAAGCGAAGGATCGAGGGAACCCTAAACTTGACTAATTGCGGTCTGAGACTGGAGCCACCCGGCAAATGCAGCGGAGTTAGCGGGGTTAGCGGAGTTAAATGCTGGCGAGTCAGCAATTTAGCTTTCATGCTCGCACCGGGGTGCCTGAACTTGACTGTTTGCGCTATGAGACCAGGGCCATCCGCCGGCAGGCTTGGACCATCACCCAAACTGCTCTGTTAGCTTGGCCTCACCGACGTTGCCAATCTACCCGCATCGTCGGTAGTCTTCCGAAATGCGACCTCTTCGGTATTCAATCAACGTGACATTGGACGGGTGCTGCGATCATCGTGAAATGATCCCGGACGATGACTTGCATCGCAATGCGACGGAGAACATCGCCCAGGCCGATGCACTCATTTTTGGCCGGGTGACTTACGAAATGATGGAGGCGGGGTGGCGCGGGCCGGCGCCGACTGGGGCCAGGCCTGAGTGGATGGAACCCTTCGCCCGGATGATCGACGCGGCAAAGAAGTACGTGGTGTCGAGCACGCTGGACCGGGTGGATTGGAATGCGGAGCTGGTGCGCGGCGATCTGGAGACGGCCGTTCAACGGCTCAAGCAGGAGCCGGGTAAGGGATTGTTCGTGGGAGGAGTGAAGCTTCCGATGGCGTTGGCGGAGATGGGATTGATTGATGAGTACGAGTTGGTTGTGCACCCAAGAGTAGCGGGCCAC
>Ga0302278_10004055_pt1 | contig 15420 bp, 8 predicted proteins | sample III_Bog_N3_2_FD_194543 | JGI IMG/M metagenome (GOLD analysis project Ga0302278, IMG submission 194543) | Peat permafrost microbial communities from Stordalen Mire near Abisko, Sweden - III_Bog_N3_2 | ecosystem: Environmental > Terrestrial > Soil > Wetlands > Peat | place: Sweden: Abisko...
CCGACACAGTCACCTTGCAGACCGACACGGTCGCTTTGCAGACCGACACGGTCGCTTTGCAGACCGACACAGTCACCTTGCAGACCGACACGGTCACCTTGCAGACCGACACGGTCACCTTGCAGCGCTGCAAAGCCGCTTGGCAGGCCGACACGGTCATTGAGCAGCAGCACACAGTGGTCAATTGCGCCAGCTTTGGGACAGTCGCGGATGAAAACGGGACGCTATTTGAAGGACGGAAGGGCAATTGCGGAGCGCGGATTCAAGCAATGGCCACAGATTAACATCGAAGTCGGCGAATAAAATGCCCGCCGCGACCCGATGCTGCCGGTCCCGCCACGCCCTTGACGCGAATTGAATTTAACCGCGAACTACGCGAACCACGCGAAATCAATTCAAATACGCTGAAGGCGTAAAGGAAATTAGCCCAGGGTTGGAGCGAAGCGACTACCCTGGGTAACCGTCAAAAATTATTTCCACCCTGAAGGGGTGGCGGAGGCTTTTCTTTGCCGCACAGATTGCTACCCTTTCCGCATGGCCACGGCTCGCCATCCGAAAGCGACCTGCTTCGTCCAGCGACATTTGTTCTCTGGCCTGACCAGCTTTGCCGAATTGGAATCGAAGATCGCCGCGCTGCCCGACGAACAAGCTCGCGGTGCGGCATTTGAAGTTTTTGCGGAAGCCTATCTTGCCACGCAGCGGAAATACGACGCCGCACAAGTCTGGCCGCACGGTTCTGTCCCGCTTGATACCCTCAAAAATCTCGGCCTCACGCAACAAGACCTAGGCGTGGACGGCGTGCTGCAAACTTTGCTCGGCCAGTTCAACGCCTATCAGGTCAAGTTCCGCACCGGACGCCCGGCGCTGACGTGGCGCGAACTCTCCACTTTCATCGGTTTGGCCGACAGTCCGCGCATTCACAGCCGTGTGCTGCTCACCAACTGCGACGAACTGCCCGCCGTCCTCAACGAACGCCAGGGTTTCTTCTGCATCCGTGGCGCGGACTTGGATCGTTTGGAAGCCGGTGACTTCAACGCGATGGAAGCCTGGCTGGCCGACGCCGCCTTTATCGCGCCGAAAAAATCGCCGCAACCGCACCAGACCGAAGCACTGGACGCCTTGCTTCCAGCGTTGCAAACGCACGACCGCGTTTCCGCCATCATGGCCTGCGGCACCGGCAAAACGCTCGTGGCACTTTGGGTCGCGGAGAATGTTGCCTTTTCCCGGAGCGCGGATTGTCCCCAATCCGCAGCGCGTGACCAGACAGCGACGCTTGATAATTTTTACGCGGTCGGCGATGGCGAAGTGCTGCGAGTTGGGACAACTCGCGCTCCGGCCAAAATTCTCATCCTGCTCCCCTCGCTCGCGCTGCTGCGCCAGACCCTGCACGAATGGCTGCGCGAAACCCGTCTGCCATCGCTCGCCTATCTCTGCGTCTGCTCCGACCCGACCGTGAAGGAAGGCCTTGACGCGCTCGCCACGCAACAATCCGACCTCGACTTTGAAGTCTCCACCGACGCCGCGAGCGTGCGGCGTTTTCTGGACTTGCCCTTTGCCGGCGTGAAAATGATTTTCTCCACCTACCAATCCGCGTCCATCGTAGGCGACGCATTGCAAGCCGATGCTCCCAATTGCCCGCCACGGGAGTGGTTTGATTTGGCCGTGTTCGATGAAGCGCACAAAACCGCCGGACGCGAGGGCCGGAACTTCGCCTTTGCCCTCGACGACAAGAATCTTCCCATCCGCAAACGCCTGTTCCTCACCGCCACGCCACGACATTACAACCCGCACGACCGCGACCGCGAAGGCGAGGCCCGGCTGCTGTTTTCCATGGACAATCCCGCCGTCTATGGCCCGCAAGCCTACCGCCTGACCTTTGCCGAAGCCGCCCGCCGGGGCATCATCTGCAATTACAAAGTCATCATCTCCGTCATCACTTCCGAAATGGTGACGAACGAGCTGTTGAGCCACGGCGAAGTGCTGGTGAACGGCGACGCCGTGCGCGCCCGGCAGGTGGCCAACCAGATTGCCCTGCGCGACGCCATTGAAAAATACGGCGTGAAAAAGGTGTTCACGTTTCATCGCGACGTGAAATCCGCGCAATCCTTCGTCAGCGCCGGCCCGGAGGGAGTCGGCACGCATCTTTTGAATGTAGGAGACGACGTGAGGAGGCTCCATTCAAATTCCCCGCCGGAAACCCAAACACAGTGGCGCAGAAGAATTATCCAGTGCTCGGAATTGCCTTCTAAAGACTCACGATGCGCTTCCCGAACACTTGAGTCATCGTTGCCATTCGCGGAAGTTCGCCTTTTAGGCTACCGTTCAAATTCATCCGCTCAAAATCATAGCAATAGTATTCCTGACAAAACCGTTCGGTCTTAATCTCTAGGCCGAATTCCTCCAGTTGGCGTTCTGAATATCGTTGGGAACGAATGCACCATAGCAAAACTTGATTTGTGCCGTGAACAAAGTTGAAGACTGCTTCGCGCCTGACAAATATCGTGTCACTTTTTTGGATTTCGCGATCTCGAACCTCCCGCTTGGCGATGAGATTGCCGTGCTGAAAGTAACCATTCGTTCCAAACTCAAGTTCCAGAAACCGTCTGAATCGAAGTCCCAAATAATGTGTATGATTCAACCGCACCTTTGCAATTTGACCACCGGAATAATGAAAGTCGCGATCCCAACTTAAGTCTTTCAAGGTTTTAGCTGCTCTTTGGGAACTCACTGGAAGGAGAAATCCGAGGAAGTGCTCGACATACGAATCGCGTCTTTCATAAACCGAAATCCATTCGTCTTCCAGATCGGTGACGCCTTTGATGCGGGCTTGCACTTCTTTTTGTTCCATCCATGAGTCGGTAATGATTTGCGATGCACTCATAATGCACGCTCTAATTCTTGAATTCGCTGCCGGGCAAATGCGATCTCTTTGGCGGCTTGTGGTGGTGCCAGTTCAAGATATTTTCGATAATGATTCACGGCTTCGCGTCGCCGTCCGAGAATATCCTCTGACAAAGCTTTGTTGTGCCAATAATCCGCGTTGCGCGGATTGATTGCCAGCACCTCGTCGTAAAGCCTAATTGCGTCCTCATGCCGATTAGAGCGAGCGAACCGACTACCTTTCCAAAACAAAGCTTGTTCGTTTCGTGGGTCAATTGACAGAGCTTTGTCACAGCATCGAATCGCCTCCTCGACACGGCCTAGACCATCGAGCCAGCTACCTTTGCAAAACCAAGTATGCGGGTCTCGCGGGTCAATTGCGAGTGCCTTGTCACAGCATCCAACCGCCTCTTCTTCACGGCCACGTTCACTGAACACCGCACCCTTTAGAATCCAAGCGTTCTTATTTCTCGGATCAATCGCCAACTCCTTTTCAAGTGCGCTCAAACCCTCTTCATAACGGCCAAGTGCAATAAGTGCTTTTGCTTTGTTAAACCAAACATTTGCAGGTTGCGGTTTGCTAAACATGTTAAACATATAAGAGTTATTGGTTAATTGTTAGTGCCTTGTCATAACATTCAATTGATTCCTCGGCTCGGCCTAGCTTAGAGAGTGCGTTGCCTTTGTTGTTCCAAACGATTGCGTCTAGCGGGTCAATCGCCAGCGCCTGATTGTAGTATTTGAGTGCTTCTTCACAATGACCAAGCTCATCAAGTGATCCCCCCTTGAGTTTCCAACCGTCAGCAGATTGCGGGTCAATCTCTATCGCTTTGCTGTGGCAGTCTATCCCTTCTTTTTGCTGTCCCAAGGCAAACAATGCAATTCCCTTGAAGTTCCAAATTTTTGCGTCTCGCGGGTTAATTGCCAGTGCCTTGTCGTAGTAGCTAACAGCTTCCTTATGTCGGCCAAGTTGGCAGAGCGCGTTGGCTTTGCCAGTTAAAGCATTCACAAATCGTGGGTCAATCATCAAGGCCTTATCGAAACAGATAATCGCTTCTTGAGTTTGACCAATGTTGCGGAGCACACCGGCCTTGTTTGACCAAGCGTTCATATTTTGCGGATCAATCGCCAGTGCTCTATCGTAGCAGTTAATCGCTTCTTGGAGTTGGCCAACATCTATCAACGCAGCCCCCTTATTGCTCCAAGTTGTAGCATCTCGCGGATTAATCGTTAGAGCCTTATCATAGCACTCAATCGCCTCCTCATTTTGGCCAAGCTCATCAAGCGCGACGCCTTTGCCGATCCAAGAGTCAACCTCTCGTGGGTCAATCGCGAGTGCCTTGTCATAACAGGATATTGACTCCTTGTATTGTTTAAGGGCGGCAAACGAAACGCCTTTGTTGTGCCAGAAACCTGCCGTTTGCTTTCCAAGTTGAGGCTTCTCAAACTTTCGGCCTGTTGTTTCTTCAAAAATCGGCTCTAAAACTTTCCGCAATTCACAAAAGCTGCTGAATCGTTCTGAAGGATTAGGGCGAAGACAGCGATCAATTACCAATACCAGCGGCCCTTTCATGCGGGGTGCATGGCCGGTCATCTGCTGTTTGTAGATTTCTTGTAAAAAGATTTCCATGTCGCCACGCCACGGCATCATAAATGGTGGCACTTGGCTTCCGGTAATCATCTGCCACAAGACCAGCCCGAAGCTGTAAATATCACTTCGTATATCCGCTCCTTCAAAGCGATACACTTCGGGCGCGATATAGCCGGGCGTCCCGCTTCTGAATTTCCCATCGGATTGCATCAAGCTAAAACTATTTGCACCGTTTCCCTTTATCAACGAGCCGTTTTGACTGTGAGATTGACGCCATGCTGTCTCTGCCGCTCGCGACAAACCAAAATCTCCGATTTGAAGCGTTCCATCTTGAGTAATCAAAATGTTGGCTGGCTTAATGTCACGGTGACATTGGATGCCGTGCGCTACGGCGTGTTCCATGCCCAAGCAGAATTGAATTGCCCACTTTACTGTTTGTTTCGTATCGAGCGGGGCAACTGTTTGAACGAGATGGTCAGCCAAGTTGACGCGCCCCTGTGCATCGGGGGCGATATTTTTCATAAAGACAAACAATCTGCCAGAAATCTCAAGCACAACCTTTGCAGAGAGAATGAAGGGATGATCTTCCAGATTGACCCACAAAAGAGCTTCCTTTTTGAATGCCTCGCGAGCATTTGGATCGTCCAGAAATTCATCACGGAAGGTTTTTAGAGCATATACCACCTCAAATTTACAATGACGCACGAGATAAACATGACCGAATCCACCTTTGCCTAATGTTCCGCGCACTTCATATTCGCCGCCAATTAAATCACCTTTCTTGTAAAGATCATCGGTTTCACTCGGCGGTTCATTTTGCTGCGCCGGCTCGTTCCGCTTTTGAATTTTAGGCGGCACTTGTTTCTTGCCAAAGAGATTGTCGAAGAAACTTTTCATTGCGTTGTCAACGTGGGACAAGAAAATGAAAATCGGGGTCTGATTTTAATATCTGATGTTCAAAATTTTGTTTTATCAAAGCATCTTCAATTATCTTGTCGAGAGTTGGCAACCCTGCACTGGTATATTTAATTGGCTTTCTTTGTTCAATGAGGGATAAAACTCGATCAATGAATAATGAATACCGTTCTTTGTAATCGTCTGTTTTATTGGCGAATTGTTGATCAATGTTGATTTCTTCAAATTCGCCCTTTGGAACAGAATCAATGAGTTTGCAATTCATGTCCGCATTAAAGCAGTGCTTTTGCCCAAAGTCAAAACTGCGAATCAGAAAGGTGACAGTCCTGAATCGTTGCGCCATTCCAATCGGGCTGCGCCCGCCCCAATTCCGGCAGGGCTGGCCAATCCGGCCCCGGCCCGGCCATGCGTTGGCCGTTGGCCTTTTGCCCCGGTCCTTGCGGCCAGCCAGACTTTGCAGTCGGCCACGATGTCGCGGTAGGGCGCGTCACTCCGTGCGCGCCGTCGTGGTGAACCAGAACGCGTTCGTTGGCAAGCAGCGGCGGTCAGAGGACTGACCGCCCTACCATAGCGCCGTCAGGCGCGGCATATTTGTAGAATCCCAAACCAAAACGATTTCCAGCCCCGTCGGGGCGGCATAATTCGTCCACATTCCCGACGATGTCGCTCCTACCGGAGCTTTGTCCATTTTTGATTGGCGATGCTATAAAGATTCTAGTCCTACGGACTTGCTGTCCGTATCCACGCCCGCCGCAGTCCCGTCCGGACTGGCCAATCCGGCCCCGGCCCGGCCAGGCGTTGGCCGTTGGCCTTTTGCCCCGGTCCTTGCGTCCGGCCAGACCTTGCGGTCAGCCACCATGCCGCCGGCCGCCATTTTGGATTGGAATCTGCGTCCGAACCTTGCGGCGGCGAGCTAAAATTTCCACCACCCCTTCAGGGTGGATAATTTTTTTGCGAGTTACCTAGGGTAGTTCGTTCCTCACAACCCTAGGCTAATTGGACTCACTCGCGCCCGCTTCGTTCGGCCCGCTGTGGGCCTTCGCCGCTGGCGAATTCCTTTCGCCGTTTCCCAAACGGCTCAAGTCCGTTACGCCTTCAGCGTATTTGAATTTGCGTTCGCGTATTTTGCGTATTTCGCGGTTTACCTCAGCCGGCCTTGGCTCCCGGCGGTTTCAGGAATTCAATGAACTTTTTCATGGGCGGGGTCAGCCGATGGTCTTTGCGGTAGATGAGGCCCAGCGGTTCGGTGTGGCGGCCATCCGCGAACGACACCGCCGCCAGCCGGCGGTCAGCCACCTCCGTCTGAACCGTGGCCGCTGGCAGCACCGCCACGCCCACCTCACGTTCCACCGCCTGCTTGACCATTTCCAACTCATGGAACACATGGCGCGGTTCAAACAGGTGGCGCTGGCTGTCGGGCACCTGCCGCAAAAAGGCGGCCCAGGGGATTTCCCGCCAGGCGATGATGGGCAGGTTCCGGAGCGCCGCCACCGGCACCGCCGGGCTGGTGGCCAAACGATGCCGCGGATGGCACACCAGCACCAGCGGTTCGCCGCCCAGCGGCTCAACGGCCAGCCCCGGACGCCGCCGGGGATAGGCGACCAGACCAACATCCACCGCCAGGTCCAGCACCAGTTCGTGCACCGTATCAATGTGTTCGTAGCGGACGTGGATATCGAGCTGCGGATGTGCGGCTTGAAACTGCCGGAGCCGGGGCTGGAAGTGGTGCAGGCCGTAGCTGAAACAGGCGGCCAGCGTGATGGTGCGGGCAGAGATGGCGCGCGCCCGGTCCATGTCCCGGAGCAGGGCCTGCTCCTGCGCGAGCAGCTCCCGACAGCCTTCATGGACGATGTCCCCGGCGGTCGTCAGTTGGAACAGCACGGAGTCGCGGAGGGCGAGCTGGACGGCGAATTCATTCTCCAAGTCCGAGACCGACTGGCTGGCATGGGCCGTGGTGCAACCGTGCTGGTGCGCCGCCCGGGTGTAGCTTCGGTTTTCCGCCACCGCGCAAAACATCCGCAAGGTTCCCGTGTGCATGGGGCAATGGGTTAAGCCAAAATGCGGGGTTCGTCAATTTGATTTCAGGGGCTGACGGTGTTGTTTAATCTTAAGATCGCCATCGTTGTTATTGATGAATCGGCGTAACTCCACGAAATCTGCGGACACACTGATCAAAGATATCAGCCCGAAAAAAAGCGGTTGGCGTCTTCACCTGGCATGATGGATATTGCCTTGTTCCATGATGACAGCCATTGCCGGCCAAGACCGGCCCATGTCCCATGTCATCTTCAGCATCGTTATTTTTGATGACATGACGCGTGGGACGGGTTATGCGATATTCACGCCATGCAACCACCCCGCCATTGTGGCAGAGCCATCTGTTTTAGACAGGTGGGTTGCAATGTGCATGTTAGTTCAACCTATAAACCACCAACCGAGCCCCGACCGATCAATTGTTAACCTGAAACCTGAAAAACTAGAAATCATGAAAACCAGAAAACTACTCGCAATCGCAATGTTGGCCGCTGGCTTCGGCGCAGCCGTCCACGCCCAGACGCCGCTTTACCAATGGTCTTTCAATGGTGTCAGCGGCACCGGCGTTCCGTCCATCACGGCCGGTGGTGGCACCTTGTCCACCTTGGGTTCGGGAAGTTTTACGGGCGCCGGCCCCAGCGGGGCGGCGACTGATTTTGCCTACAATGGCACCGGGACGAGTGATGGTGCCACCAGCGCCGCCGACATTTCCGGATTAGGCACGCTGAATCAGATGACGGTGACCTTTTGGATTAGATCGTCAGTTGCCTACACCAGCCAGGGGAACAGTTCCGCCCGTCTGCTCATGCTGGGAAATTCCACGAGCTACGACGAAAGCAATCCCGGCTCCGCGCCCGGTTTCAGTCTCGCCCTCGCTGGGAGCACAGGCTTGCAATACAATATCAATAAGGGAGTCCAACCATCCCAAGGCAGTGTGTTCACTCCTTACGCGGCAAACCAGTGGGTGTTTGTAGTCGTGGAGTATGATGGAACCGCCGGCGGCGCTTATTATAGCGGCGCCATGGGCACTGCCCTCGGCAACAGTTCGAGGAACATGGCCATAATGACGGGAACGGATGCGGCCAGCATTGGAGCGCCAACCATGGTGCCCATGACGATATCAGACTATTCAACCTCGCCTGGTCCGATTACCAACACCGCCACAATGTGTTTGTTGGTCGGAAACAGAAACAACGGCAGCGTTAATCGTGGCTTTATGGGTAGGATTGACGACATCAGAATCTATAACTCTTTGCTTACCTCCAACCAATTGGAGACGGTTCGCACTTCCGACTTGCCCACCGTCCTGACGGTGGGAACCCCGACGGCGTCCGTGGCGAATCCGGTGCGGCAGGGAACCACGGATACGCTGTCCGCCACGGTTATTGGCGGCACCGCCCCCTACACCTATCAGTGGCTGACCGACGGCGGCAGCGGCGGCAGCCTGACCAACATTCCTGGCGCCACCAACGCCACGTATAACGCGAACACGACGGGAGTGACCTTTGGGGCTAACTACAGTTATTCATTAATGGTGACGGACAGCGTTCTCGCCACGGCCACCAGTTCGGTGCCGGCGGTGGTGAACGTTTACCAGCTGGTGTGGCAAACGGCCACCAATTCAACCACCACCAACACCCTCGGCTTCAGCTTTGTTAATAACTCCGGCTCTGGACTGACCAGCACCACGAACACAGCCTTCCTGTTTTCAACCAACAGTGCCGGTGCGCCGGGATACGCGCAAACGAACTGGAACAATTGCGCACAAACCGGCGACAATTATAGTGGTGGTTTTGCGGTCTCCAACAGCTTGGGTAGCGCAACACCTTTGATTGTCAGTTGGGCTGGTAATGGGGTGGCTTCAACGGGGACAGCCACGAATCTGAACACCTCGGATGGAAAGCTGATGGATGGATATCTTGCCATGGGCTACGCCAATCAAACCACAGGCACCGTGGGCACGAACGTTGCCAACTCGCCGGCAACAACAAAACCGCTGGTTTATGTGGGCGGCTTGAAGGCGTGGTATCTGGCGCAGGGCGCGGAGGGTTTCGGCGTGGTGGTTTACCAGACTGCTGGCTCCAGTTACGACACAACATTTGACTGGGTGCAAAGCGTGACCGGAAGCCCGACCAATGGTAGCATGTCGGCAGGCGCTGATTTGACGCCGCGCTTGTATAATACTCATAGCTCACAGTTTAGTGGCACTTACACTCGAGTTTCCAATACCGCCACTAATCCCTATCAATCCTACGGTGCTAATTATTGCGTCTTCCAAGGCCTGACGAACGACGCAGTGCTGGTTCGTTCCGGCGATACCAATGAACCTTGGGGCAGTGCTTGCATGAATGGCTTCCAGATTGTGCCGGTCTATGCGACCGCGCCGACCGCCACGGCGCCGACCTTCTCGCCGGCCTCGCCCGTCTATTCCGGCGTGCCGGTGACGGTGGCCGAAGCCGCCACCGGCGACGCGATTAATACCGCGCTCTATTACCAGTGGCTGACCGACGGCGGCAGCGGCGGCTCGTTGACCAACATGCCCAATGCCACCAACTCGACCGTGACCATTACGCCGCCCGGTTCCGGCTCGAGCTACACCATTCAATTTGAAGTCATTGTCACCAACTTCGTGGGTTCGGTGACCAGTTCCGTGTCCGTCCTCACGGTGAATCCCGGGGCGCCGGTGGTGAACAATAACACCAGTCCCTCAAACAGTGTCTATGCCTTTGCCAATGGGAGTGTCACCTTTACCGCCAATTTCAACGGCAGCCTGCCGATGACAAACCAGTGGGCAACCAGCAGCTCCTATCCTCTTACCGGTGCCACCAACAACACGCTGGTATTGACCAATTTGCAGACAACGGCCGACGGCACTTATCAGCTGTTGGTGACGAATGCGCAGGGAAACAACACGAGCAGCGCCGCCACCCTGACCGTCCTGACCGATCCGGCGGCGCCGGATGTGAGCACGCCATATCCCTATGATGTGTTCACCAACGGCCCGGTCGCCTACTGGCGCTTTAATGAAACCACCCTTGATGTGAGCGCCAACTCCGTGCAGGCCTATGATTACAGCGGCCACAACCTGAATGCCACCTATGGTTCGGGGACGTATCCTGTAGATGATGGGCTGGATTCACCATCATTCCCGGGTTTTGAATCGGTCAACCAATCTGTCGAGTTGGAGAACGGATTGACTGGTTCGTATCTGACGGTTCCGCCGCTGAACTTGAACACCAACACGGTGACCATTTCGATGTGGATCAATCCCAATACCGTGGTTGGCACCTATTGGGGGCTGCTGATGTGGGCCAATACGACGAACGGCGACAAGGCGGGCTTTGGTTTCGGCAGCACGCAGAGCAATTCCGTGGCGGAACTGGGCTACACTTGGAATACCAACAGCCCGTCCACCTACGGCTTCCACTCCGGTCTGTATCCGCCGACCGGTCAATGGTCGTTTGTCTCGCTGGTCATCACCCCGACCAACAGCACGATCTACCTCTATTACAAGGTTGGTTCAGTCACGCACCTGTCCAAAGCGGTGCAGACGATTGCCAATTCGCCTGAGGCGTTCGGTGGCAGTGGCGGCACCGTTTGGATTGGCATGGATGCTTATACTGGCCGCACTTTCGACGGCTTTATTGACGAAGTGTCCGTCTTCAACAAATCCTTGAGCGAGGCGCAGATTCAGGGCCTTTACAGCGCCGGCTCCGGCGTCGTTGGTGTGGCTCCCTACATCACTTCCGACACCAGCGCCACTCCGGCTAACTTCAGCAGCTATTTCCCGGGACAAGTTCCCGCCGTGACGTTGACCGCCAACGGCGACGGCATGCCGGTGCCGGCTTATATGTGGCAGGCGGGAGCCGGTGGGGTGTTCACCAACCTGGTGGACGGCGGTTCATTTGCAGGGTCAGGCTCCGGCACTTTAACCATCAACCCGGTCACGCCGGCAACCTATCTGGACTATCGCCTGCTGCTGACCAACGTCAGTGGTTCCGCGACCAGCTCGGTCTATACGGTCAGCCAGCCAATCGTGCCGAATGGTCTCTGGACGGCGCGTTTTCAAATCACGCCTACCGAATGGGGGCAAACGGGTAACTCAGGCAGTTTCACGGGGCTTGGCGTCCTTGGTTCCGGCACCTATTGGAATTCGGTGCCGGCCTACGGCTGGGGACAGTCTGCAGCCTGGTCGAGCGCGACTAGTTATCAGGACAATGGTTCCACCAATTCGGGGATAACCTGCACCTTGACGGGCGGTAGCAACGTCAGTTCCGGTCCCTATGCCACGAATGATGTTCGGGGATTGCTCTCCCAAGTTGTCGGTGTCTTTGGGACTGGTTACACCACCAATTCCATTGCCCTTGCTAATATGCCTAATGGTTATTACAACCTGGCGATTCACGGCGCGTGCGCCGGGTGGAATGATCGCGGTGCCACCTTCCGTGTCCACGGCATGAACGGGGACCAAATCGCCGGCACCACCAATACGCCGCAGGTTGCGCTCTATCAAGATTATGTCACCACCGTTCTTTTCACCAATGTGGAGGTTACGAACGGCATATTGAATGTGGATGTGGAGCCTACTCCGATTGTGCCCAGCCACAATCCCAATACCGAAGGGTATTATAATGCCGTCGAAGTTCAACTCGTCAGCTATGGCCTGCCAACCGTCGCCTTCAGCGGCACGCCGGTCACCGGCGCGGCTCCGTTAGCCGTGGTGTTCACCAACACCACCATCGGCAGCGTCACCAACTCGGCCTGGAACTTTGGGGATGGCAATACGGTCGCGGTTCCTTCCACCGCCAACGTGACGAACACCTATGCGACGGCAGGCACCTACACGGTCAGCCTGGTGGTCGCCGGTCTCGGCGGGGTTGGCACATTGACCAACACGGCCTATATCGTGGTGACGAATGCGGTGGTGATCAGTTCCGACGCGAGCCTGAGCTATCTGGCCTTGAACCCGCTCGGAGCGCTGACGCCGAACTTTAATACCACCCTGACGAACTACATGGCGACGAACGCCATTGGCACGACCTCGGTGACGGTGACGGTGACGAACACGTCGGCCTTGGCGACGAACGCATTGTTCCTGAACGGCGTCCTGCAAGGCTCGCCTGCCGCCGGCTCGCTGGCCGGGACGGTGGCGGTGGCGGTGGGCTCGGGCAACGTGATCCAAGTGGTGGTGACGGCGCAGGACGGAGTGACCACGAGCACCAACACCGTGACGGTGACGGTGCTGCCGAGCACGAACGCGTATCTGACCTCGTTGGTGTTGAACCCGGCGGGGCAGGCCGGGCTGACCACGAGCTTTGTGTCCACTACCGAAAGCTACTTGGCCACGAATGCCTACGGCTATACGCCCACATTTACGGTGGTGAATGCCGACCTGACGGCGACCAACTCGCTGATCTATAACAACATCACGAATGGGCTGGCCTCGGGGGTGGCGAGCACGACGCCGACTCTTAACCTGACCTTGGGAGTAACGAATGTGGCGCAGGTGCAGGTGACGGCGCAGGATGGCGTGACGGTGCAAACCTATGTGGTGAACATTGTTGAACAGCCGAGCCAGACGGTGCCGCATTTGACGAACAGCGTGAGCGGGAACAACCTGGTGCTGAGCTGGCCGGGAGATCACCTGGGTTATCGGTTGCTGGTGCAGACGAACAACCTGAACAAGGGCGTGAGCGGCAACATCGGTGACTGGGGGACAGTGCCCGGCTCGACGAACCTGACGGGGACAAGCATCACGATCCTCAAGACCGGGGTGACGAACATGTATTACAAGCTGGTCTATCCGTGAGGTGCCTGTGATTTCCGCCAGCCGCTGGCTGGCGGAAAAAAAGACAATGGTTTAAATTAGGTTTGATCCGGCTCGCAGCATTGATGTTTGCTGCGGGCCGGAATCAATTAAGAAACTAAGAAAAAGTCAGATGAATATGAAAATGAACAGAACGGGCAGCCAGGCCGTCCGCCGGACGGGTTTTACGCTGATTGAACTGCTGGTGGTCATCGCCATCATCGCCATTCTGGCCGCTCTGCTGCTGCCGGCTCTGGCGGCGGCCAAGGAGAAAGCCCAGCGCACATCCTGCCTTAACAACATGAAGCAGATGGGGCTGGCGTTGAACATGTATGTGAACGACAACAATGATTTCATGCCTTGGCCAAATTGGGGTAATGATGGCTCACCTTGCCCGGCTGGCTGGCTTTATTCAGGAAATCCAAATTCTGTCGTGGATCTGTCCAGTGCAAGCGTTACGGTTTCGATGTGGTCAACGGGCCGGGTTGCCAACTTGAAGACAAGCGTTTTTTGGCAATTTATGCCGACCCCTGACATTTTCATGTGTCCGGTGGATGCGCAGAAATATGTTGGTTCTAGTCAATACTGGAATGGCCCTACTATTGGCGTTAATGCCCGTTATCAAAAATTATCGTCTTACGTGATGAACGGTGCTTCCTGCTTTTATCCGAATGACGGTTCAGGCAATCCGAGCCCTGCTCAATATAGCTATCGCACCTGTAAAATGTCCCAAATATGGAGTCCTCTGTGCTATATCCAATGGGAGCAGGATCCAACCGAGTCCATGAATTATAATGACGGTGCGGATTATCCCGATCCCACCGGCGAAGGTGTAAGCAAGATGCACAAGGGCGGAGCCAACATATTGGCTGTTTCTGGCAGCGCAAGCTTTATGCAGGCGGCAGCTGTCATCGCAGAGGAAAACAATCCGGCAAAAGGGCTTCCGCGTGCTACACACAAAGGTTTGTTTTGGTGGAATCCGATGACAACAGACGGGCACGGCCAAATTGGGCCGTGATGGAAAAAAGCCGTAACCACGTTTATGAGCTCGCGCCATACTGGAAACATCCCAGTGTGGCGTAGGTTTTCTGAAGCAAAACAACCTCCCTGTGTTGCAGCGTAATGCTCATTTCCATTCAGCAAAGAACTAATTTAGAATAATTATAATCAGCCAGTCGGCGGCACAAATGTTCACTGCGCCGCCGTATTTTTAGTCAATTTGAAAATGAAAATTATTACCACTGTTCGCACTCTTATCGCCGCCGCGTTCGCCACGTTGTTGGTCTCGCAACTTTTCGCCGCCGAGTCGCCGCGCGAACACCTTTCGCTCGACGTGGGCTGGAAGTTCCACCTCGGCGACGACTGGCCGGACGCGCTGGTGCTCATGAACTCCGGCACCGGCGGCGGGCCGGCGTCGGAAAAGTTTTCTGATTCCTTTTGGCGCACCGTCAATGTGCCGCATGATTGGGCGGTGGAATTGCCGTTCGACTGGGCCGCCGACGGCAGCCACGGTTTCCACACGCTGGGCGCAAAGTATCCGACAAACAGCATCGCCTGGTATCGCCGCACGTTTGACTTGGCGAAGGATGACGAAGGTAAACGCATCTGGCTCACGTTCGACGGCGTGTTCCGCGACGCGACGGTGTGGGTCAACGGCTGGTGCGTGCGGCATCACGAGGGCGGCTACTATCCATTCCGTGAGGACATCACCGACGTGGTGCATTACGGCGGCCAGAACAGCATCGCCGTGCTGGTGGACGCGACGAAAGTCGAGGGCTGGTTCTACGAAGGCGCGGGTATTTACCGCCATGTGTGGCTGGACAAGACCGCGCCGGTGGCCATCGCTCCGGACGGGATTTTCGTGCAGAGTGAATTTGAAAATAACATTCCGCAGGGCAGCCCTGAAATCAAAGTCGAAGTCAGCCTGCTCAATTCGCAGAAGGATGCCGCAAACGCGACCGTGGACTGCGAAATCATTTCGCCCGACGGCAAATCGCTGAAAAATTTTTCCGAATCGGAAAAGTTGAAACGCGATTCAGAGCGCGCCGTGAAATTGGAAACAAAAATTTCCGCGCCGGTTCTCTGGTCGCCGGAGTCGCCGAAACTTTACAAACTTATCACCACGGTTTCATCTGATGGCAAAGTCGTTGACCAAAAAGAAACTGCCTTCGGCATCCGCACTGTGGGCTTTGAC
>Ga0302278_10004059_pt1 | contig 15412 bp, 12 predicted proteins | sample III_Bog_N3_2_FD_194543 | JGI IMG/M metagenome (GOLD analysis project Ga0302278, IMG submission 194543) | Peat permafrost microbial communities from Stordalen Mire near Abisko, Sweden - III_Bog_N3_2 | ecosystem: Environmental > Terrestrial > Soil > Wetlands > Peat | place: Sweden: Abisko...
GACTCTGAAAATACCGGCATTCAGGAAATAATGACAGGACATGAAGAGACTGCCTGTTATCGCAATCTTTGCTTTGGTGTGTTCGGCGGGTCAGCCGGAGCAACCGGAATGCACGAAGGAGATCCAGGGACACTTCTGGCCGGATGCCGCCAACTCGGACCACGAAGTGGCTCGCAGGCTCTACCAGAGCGGCGAACTTCAGATGTGCTCGCTCACGCCTTCGAAGTACTACACAACCTGGAAGTACAAGTGGCTGTTTGTCAGCGTGAATGTGCGCGATTTCGGCAAAGACAAGCATCCCGAGGCCGCGAAACCGGCTCCGGAATCTCACTAACCGCCATCTGACAGCCCTGCGGCTGAAAGCCCGGCATGGTCAGGGCTTCGGCCCCGCGGACAGGCTTCCGCCTGGCCCGGAGCCGCACAAACTGTCAATCTCACCTTGCCCTTTCCCCAGACCGCAACATGACTATCTGGCTGCGGAACTGTGATCGAAAGCGCTAAAGTTCCACGTATCTTCTGCCGATGAATGGACTGTGAAGCGTGCGCTCTATCCTCCGCTGTCGTTAGTGTTGTTCTGCTGCGTCGGAGTTATCGCGCAGGAGGTACCCGAAGGCGCCGGTAAACCACAGCTATCGCCCAGCGCGGAGTAGGCGCTTGTAGAAGATCTCCCGGTGGTCCAGGCTGCGGCCCTTCACAAGCAGACGCTGCAGGAGGCGCCCGCCAACGTAACGGTAATTTCCCGGGCTGAGATCGGGAAATACGGATACCGGACATTGGGCGAAGCGTTGAACTCGGCACGTGGCATGTATTTCACGAACGACCGGATTTATCAATATCTGGGAGTCAGCGGAATTGGATTGCCGGGAGATTTCAATACCCGGGTTCTGGTCATGATTAACGGCCATTCCATGACCGAGCACGTCTACGATTCCAATAATTTCTTTGGCCAGGACTTCGATCTGGATATGGATCTGGTAGAGCGCATCGAGATCATTCGCGGTTCTGCCTCCGCGCTCTACGGAAGCAATGCCATGCTGGCAACCATCAACGTGATTACGCGGTCGCCGGTTGACATGCCGGGACTTCGCGCCAGCACGGAAACCGATTCGTTCGGTCAGAAGAAATTGTTCCTTTCGGACTCGGTGTATCTCGGCAAAGGGGCCAATCTCCTGATCGGGGGCTCTCTTTTCGACGATGCGGGACAGACGCTTTATGTGCCTCAATTCGATTCGCCCGCGACGAACAACGGAATTGCCACGCATTCCGACGGTGAAACAGGCTACCACGCATTCGCCAATCTCGTTTGGGGCGACTGGACGTTCACGGCATACTTCGGCACGCGCCGCAAGCAGGTTCCGGTTAACTGGGCGGCCGATACCCTCTTCAACGATCACGGCCTGCATGCCCGCGACGGACGCAACTTCGTGGAAGCCGCCCGATCGCGCGATATCGGGACTGCGGGCAAGCTCCGATACCGGTTCTATTGGGACGATTACCGGTACGACGACCGTTTCGACTACAATTTCGGGTACAACGAGACCGAGACGAACCACGCCCGGAACGACTACGTGGGCTCGGAAATAACATGGGCCCATCCTTTCACCAGCCGCGGCGATCTGACGTTTGGTTTGCAGGGCGAGTGGGAACTTCGCAACCTCCAGTTCCTTGATGAAGTGACGCCGGTAAGCAGCCAGCTGTTTCGCGTCTCGGTACCCGACCGGACGATAGCGTTGTTTACACAACAGGAGTGGAGGCTCACGCGGAAGTGGAAGACGGACCTGGGGTTGCGCTTCGATCATTCCCGGAACTACGGCGATGCTTTGTCGCCAAGGATTGCATTCGTCTATCAGCAATCCCCCACTAATGTCTTCAAGGCTGTCTATGGAAGGCCGTTTCGCAATCCCAGCGCATACGAGAAGTACTTCAACGACGGCGAAGATCTGATTGCCAACCCGGCGCTCCACGCGGAACGCGCGAACACCTTCGAGCTTTCCGCTGAGCACAAGTTCGGCTCGACTTTAACCGGAATTGTGGATGCCTTTCAGTACCGGATGCAGGATCTGCTGGAAGAAGTGTTTCCCGCGGACGGGTCTGCGCCCCAGTTTCAGAATGTCGCACGGGTGCGTTCCACCGGCATTGAGTTTGAGCTTTCGGCAAAATTGCCGCGCGAATTGGAATTGTCGGGTTCCGTGGCAATTCAGAGGGCTATCGATCCGATCACCAGCCTCGTACAACCGAATTCCCCGCATACGCTCGCGAAACTGCGGGTCGGAATCCCGGTTCTGACGCACCGGGCGTTCCTTTCCTCCGCGCTGGAATACATGAGCGTCCGGGATACCGATGCCGGCGCCATGGTTAGCCCCGTGTTTCTGCAGGATCTCACTCTTACGGGCAAACGCCCGCTCGCCGCCGCTGTCGACGTGCAGGGCGGCGTCCGCAATCTCTGGAACCGAAGCTACTACGACCCCGCGGGACTCGCCGTCGACGCAATGCTTCAGAACGGACGCTCCTTTTTCCTCAAACTTACCTGGCATGCGGCAAACGACACCCAGTGACGCGCCGGTTTCCCGGCGAACCGTTTGCGCGGCGTTGGCCGCCGTTTCCACTGGTATCTGCAGCGGCTTGAAAGCGGCAGTCGGCCGCTTTACCATTGTTACGGCATCGCGTGAAGCCGCGCATCTGGCGGCTCTTGACGGTTTGCAGCAGGCGCTTGCCGCCCGTTTTGCCGCGGCCTCAACCGTGCATCTTCCCGCCGATGACGGCGCTTTGCGTCAGGAACTGGAAAGCGGAGAAAATCAACTGGCGATTGCCATCGGCATCGACGCGGTGCGCGCGGTCCTCTCTCAAAAGAGCCGCATACCGATAGTCGCAACTATGGTTTTCCGGACGGATGTCGGAAATCTGCGTGCCGCGGAGGGCTCCGATTCCCCGCTCGCAGGCGTTGTGTGGCTTGACATGCCGGTGACGCAGGTCGTGGCGGGTCTTCGGGTGATCTTTCCGGCGGCAGCCCGGCTGGGAATCGTAAACCCGTCCCGCCGGGATGCCAGTGAAATCGCCGGACAGTCCCATCCCCTTCCTCCGGGTGTCAGCGTGAAAGCGGTCGCCTGCGCCAATGCGTCGGAACTCCTCGCTTCGATGCGAACGCTCCGTAACGAGGTGGATTTCCTCATCTGCCTGCCCGACACCAACATCTTCAACAAGACGACGGTCGAGCCACTGATACTTGCGTCGCTCGAACACAAGCTTCCCCTGGTAGGTTTTTCCGCAAGTTTCGCGCGCGCGGGGGCGGCTGTCGGCGTGTATCCCGATTTTACGGATCTGGGACATCAAACAGCGGCTTTGGCCGAGCGTTGTGTCGGCGCCCCGGCCCAGCGCGAGGAGCATCCCCGCCGCTCGGCCATCGCGGTGAACGAAAGGGTTCTTCATCTGCTCGGGCGGGATTATCGGCCCAAACCGGACGATGAAGTGCTGGTAATCAGATGAAACGTTCGGCAGGCAGCCGAAGGAGTTTGCTTCGGCGTATACTCTACGCCAACCTACTGGTCGCGGCGGTCGCCGTCGTATCCCTGACGGCGGTCTTCCTGGCGGGATATCGCGCGGAATTCGAAAGGCAACACTCTTTGCGCGCCCGTATGCTGGCGCAGTTCGTGGCTCGGCAGGCGGAAGTTCCCGCCCTGGTTGGCGATCGCGATGCCATTGAGAAGATTGCCGCCCGGGAGGCAAGGGGAGAGGAAGTTCTTTTCATCCGAATTCGTTATCGCGGAGGGCACAAGGAAATACTCGCCCGCGGGACGGGAGCCAAAACCGAAGGCGGCGTCGGCGCCAGCGCTCAGGGCGAGGCATCCTGGGTCGAGGCGATTGAAGATATCCGACCATTGCGCAGCGGATTGCTCGACTGGGACGACTCTGCAACTCCTGAGCCTGAGAGTCTCGGCCGCGTCGAACTGCGCATATCGCTCGGCCGCGAGGAAGCTCTGTTTCGCAGGACGGTCGCTCAGTCGATAGCCACCGCTATCGGGCTGCTTGCCCTCATCGTCGCGATCCAGTTTATCCGCATGCGAAAACTGTTCCGGCCTATGCAGGAACTGGTTGCATTCACGCGCCGGGTGGGCGCGGGCGGACTCCTCGAACGTACCCGCGTGGATCAGGTGGATGAGATCGCCGATGTTGCCGTGGCCTTCAACCAGATGCTCGACCGGCTGAGCGGCACGACCGTCTCGCGGGACTATGTCGACAACATCATCCGCAGCATGGCGGAGTGCCTGATCGTTGTCGGACCCGACGGCATGATCAAGACGGTAAACGAAGCGACCCTGCACCTTCTGGGCTACTCCGAGGCCGAGCTTACCGGCCTGCATTGCTCGGTCGTGGTGGGTGCGGATCTTCCGATTTCGTTGCGCACCATCTCCACCACCGAACGCACATGGCGGACGCGCGACGGCCGGTCGATCCCCGTTCTGTTCTCCTCGGCCGCGCTTCGCCGAAGCGAATCCGGCGAAGAAGGAATGGTCTGGCTCGCCCAGAACATGACGGAGCAGAAGCGCGTTCGCGAGGAACTGCTTGCGGCGAGGGAACGCTACGCGCTTGCGGTGGCCGGCGCAAACGACGGTATCTGGGACTGGAACGTTCTCTCCGGCGAAGTTTACTACTCGCCTCGGTGGAAGCGCATGCTGGGGTATGAAGACGACGACCTGTCCGGGCGCCTCGCAACATGGATTGGTCTCGTGCATCCCGACGACCAGCCGCGCGTCGAGCAGGAGATGGAAGCCCATCGCATCGGCGCATCCGCCATGTTCGAGAGTGAGCACCGTATGCGTCACCGCGACGGAACCTATCGCTGGATGCTGAACCGTGGTCTGGCGGTTCGCAACGCCGACGGCGCAGCCACCCGCATCGCCGGATCTCAGACGGATATCACGCAGAACAAGGTCTCCGATCCTCTGACCGGCCTTCCCAACCGCATCCTCTTCACCGAAAAACTCACCGGCGCGTTTCAGCGGCGTCGCCTGGATCCCGCTTATCGTTTCGCGGTTCTGTTTCTCGATCTTGACCGATTCAAAATGATCAACGACAGCCTCGGACACCTGGCCGGAGATCAGTTGCTGATCGGCATAGCGCAGAGGCTTCGGGATGGTGCCCGGGATGACGGAGAGCTTTCGGAATATACCGTCGCGCGGTTGAGCGGCGACGAATTCGCCATTCTTATCGAAGGCCTGGACACGTCCGAACCAGCCGACGCGGCGGCCGCTCTCGGAAACCGTTTGATCCGCGATCTCTCCGCCCCGTTCAGACTCGGCACACGGGAAGTATTCACGTCGGTCAGTGTCGGTGTTGCGCCCGATACCGGCGATTACTCCAATCCGGCGGAGATTCTCCGCGATGCCGATACCGCGATGTATCGTGCCAAGGCCGCCGGCAAATCGCGCTGCGAAGTCTTCGATACGGAGATGCGCGCGCAGGCCGTTTTCCGGCTCGAACTCGATACCGACCTGCGTAAGGCCGTGGAGCGTAATGAATTCGTGGTGTATTATCAGCCCAAGTTTTCAATTCCCGGCGAGGGCCTGCGCGGTTTCGAAGCGCTCGTGCGCTGGCGGCATCCGAAGCGCGGCCTCATTCCCCCCGGCGAGTTCATTCCGATCGCCGAAGAAACCGGCCTGATCCTCCATGTTGGCGCATATGTGCTGCGCGAAGCGTGCCGCCAGATGCGCGAGTGGCAGATGCGTTATCCTCACTTCGCCCATTCGGTTGTCAGCGTGAACATCTCTCCGCGCCAGTTTATGGTGCCGAACCTTTCTCACATCGTGGGCGAAATTCTGAAGGAGACGGAACTCGATCCGCGTAATCTCGCACTTGAGGTTACCGAAACCGTATTGATGGGAGATACCGAAAAAGCCATCGACACCCTGAATCAACTTAAGAGCCTGGGGGTGCGCCTCAAGATCGACGATTTCGGCACCGGATATTCCTCACTGAATTATCTGCACCGATTCCCGTTCGATACTGTAAAGATCGATCGCTCGTTCGTGGCGAATGTGGATAACGACGAAGGCGCCGCCATCATCCGCGCCATCATCAGTCTGGCGGAAAACCTCGGTATGGATGTCATCGCCGAAGGCGTCGAAACATCGGGTCAGATGAAAATCCTGACGCAGCTCGGTTGTCAGGACGGGCAAGGCTATTATTTCTCGCGCCCGGTTCCGGCCAATGTGGCGGAAGTGATTCTCGCATCCTCGGTTGAGTCGTCGATGCGCGATCTGGCCGCTCTCGCGGAGAGCTTCATCGAACCTCAGATACCTGCGCACCGATCCGGCGACCCCCATTGCGTCCAGCCCCCGACAGGAGTATGTTAGGGGCACTCAAAAGGAGGATCTCCATGCGATTCCGTGGAATTCCTTTCATCTTCATTTTCGGTCTGGTCGCCGCTATGTCGTCCGGCCAACAGAGCAAACCAAATTTCTCCGGAAAATGGCAAATAAGCGCTGAGAAAAGCGAACTGCATTCCGGCAAAGCCTCAACGGTCAACCTGACCATCGATCAGAAGGGGCCTTCAATCCACTTCCTCAAGACTATGAAGGCGGCGAACGGCAAAGAATCCGTTATCGACGTCACATGCACCACCGACGGTAAGGATTGCGACGCCAGGGGAGTCAAAATCTCTCTCTGGTATGACGGCGCATCGCTCGTCGAAATGGATGTAAGCGACGATCTGGTGACGAAATCCAGCATGACCCTGGGAGAGGACGGCAAAACCATCAAAGTAGGCGTAACTTATATCTCGCCTCAGGCGGAAGCCGACAAACTCCTGCTCGAAAAAATGTGACGCATTTGAGGAATTCCGCGCGGACGCGGATCCGTGCGCGTTAGGCGGCGGCGTCCGGATTCAGCACTTCGATGCCTTTGGTTCCGCCCACAATCGCCTGGGAAGCGATGCCAATAAACAATCCGTGCTCGACGACTCCTACCACGCGGTCCAGTTCGTTCTGCAGCGCGCGCGCATCGGGGATCGGGCCATAAGCGCAGTCCAGAATATAGTTCGAGTTATCCGTTACATAGGGCTTGCCGTCCGGGTTGAGACGCAGTTTCGGGTTCGCGTGCAGATCCTTCAGGCGTTTCGCTGTCGTTTCCCAACCGAAACATACCACTTCGACCGGTATCGCGAACCGGATCCCCAGCTTACGAACGACCTTGGTTTCATCCACGACAACCAGCATTCGCTTGCTCGCGATGGCCACCAGCTTCTCGCGGAAGAGGTTGCCCCCTCCGCCTTTGATCAGGCTGAGGGTACCCGTCTCGACCTCATCCGCACCGTCAATCGTTATATCGATCGCGGTATCTCCCCCCAGATCGATCAGCGGGATATTCAGCTGGCGCGCCTGTTCCGCAGTCTTCTCCGAAGTAGGCACCCCCGTGATGCGCAGCCCCTCACGAACACGCTTCCCCATCGCGGCAACGGCCATCGTTGACGTTGTCCCCGATCCGAGCCCCACAAGCATGCCGTTTTCCAGTTGCTGAACCGCCGCCTCGGCGGCGGCCTCTTTCCCCTGGTTAATTGTCGAAACGTCCATCGGTACTTACCCCACCTCAGAGTTGCACAATGATATGCCGCAGCAAGTCTATCAACGTGCCCTTCATTCGCTCGCCCACCTCCAACACTTCCTTGTGGTCCAGCTTTTGATCGATCACTCCGGCCGCGTGATTGGTCACACACGAAATTCCCAACACGCCGATCTTCATGTGATTCGCCGCAATCGTCTCGGGCACCGTCGACATTCCCACCAGATCGGCGCCGATCGTCCGCAGGTACCGAATCTCGGCCGGAGTCTCATAGCTCGGCCCCGGCACGGCGGCATACACCCCCTCGGGCAGTTCCAAGCCGATCGCGTGCGCGGCCGCTTTCGCCACATCGCGAAACTTCTTCGAATAGGCTTCGCTCATATCGGGAAAGCGCGGCCCCATCGATTCGTCGTTCGGCCCCGTGAGCGGATTCTGCCCCAGCAGATTAATGTGATCGGATATCGCAACCAGTTGCCCTGGCTTATATTCGCGGTTGATTCCGCCTGCGGCGTTCGTCAGCACCAGTGCCCTGACACCCAGAAGTCCCAGCGCGCGAATCCCGTACACAACTTCCTTCGCCGTGTAGCCTTCGTACAGATGGACGCGCCCCGCCAGTGCGGCAACCGGCACGCCGTCCACCAGACCCATTACGAGCTTTCCCGCGTGCCCCACCGCTGTGGACTGAGGCCAGCCCGGTATTTCGCTGTAGGGAATTACGCCGGGGCTCTCAATGCTGTCGGCAAAAGCCCCCAGGCCGCTGCCGAGAACCACTGCGACGCGAGGCTTAACCGTGATGCGGGATTCGATGAACTGCGATGCCGTCATTCATAACAGCATACCGGCAATGCATGCCGACATGAAATTCGCCATTGTGCCGGCCGCCACAGCGCGCAAACCCAGCCGCGCCAGATCGGACTTTCGGCTCGGAGCCAGCGCCCCGATTCCGCCAACCTGTATCGCAATCGAACTGAAGTTAGCGAAACCACAAAGCGCATAGGTCGCAATCGTAAACGACTTCGGCGTCAGATGTTCTTTGATCCCGCCGAGGTCGATAAATGCGATGAATTCGTTGGTAACAAGGCGTTCGCCGAGTAATTGACCGATCGACGCGCAGTCGTTCCAGGAAACACCCAGCAGCCACGCCACCGGCGCGAACACAATCCCGAACAACTGTTCCATCGACGCCGGAATCCAGCCTACATGGCCGTGCGCCCAGCTGAAGATGCCGTTAGCCAGTGCGATCAGGGAGAGAAACGCAATCAGCATGGCCGCGATGTTCAGGCATAGCTGCAGACCGTCGCCCGCTCCCTGCGCCGCCGCATCGATCAGGTTCACCGCGGTCTTTTCGAGTTTCACGTCGACGCGTCCCGCCGTGGCGGGCGTGCCGATTTCGGGCTGAAAGATCTTGGCCAGCATGATGGTTGCAGGCGCGGTCATGATTACCGCCGTGAGCAAATGCTGAATCTCGACGTGCGCGAAAAACACATAGGCCGCCATCACGGCGCCCGAGACGTGCGCCATGCCGCTGACCATGATCGTGAACAACTCGGATTCCGTGAGCCCCGCCAGAAACGGCCGGATGGTCAGCGGCGCTTCCGTCTGACCCATAAAAATGCTGGCGGCCACATTCAGAGATTCCGCCCCGCTTGCCCCCATGATCTTCTGCATGCCGATCGCAAATGCCTTCACGATCCACTGCATGATTCCGAGATAGTAGAGAATCGCGAAGAACGACGCGATAAAGATGATGATGGGCAGAACCTGAAACGCGAAAATCGTCGGTCCCATGTGATGCGTGGGATCGACTACATCGCGCAGTTTTCCGGAATTATCCGCGGAACCGAGAATATCGCCGAAGACGAATTTGCTGCCGGCCTGGGAATATCCGAGCATCGCCGCGACGGCCACACTCGCAGCCTGAAACACTTTGCCAAAGCTGGTCTTTAAGACCAAAACAGCAAAGCCGAACTGCAACCCCAGGCCCCAGAGAAGAATGCGCAGTTTGATCGCGCGCTTATGCTTGGACAGCAGCCACGCGACTGCAAGTATCGCAGCGATCCCCAGCAGCCCCGTGAACCGCTGCATGGAACTTAACCGACAACCTCGAGGATCAGTTCGCGCTCTTCCGGCCGCGTGCCTGAAATCCGGAACGCGTCTTCCACCGTATCGGCCGCTTCGTCGAGATTCTCTTCGCCCGTGTAATACAGCCGGCAAAGCACCGAACCCGCATCGACCTTCTCGCCGATCTTAACTTCGAGAATGACACCCACCGCCGGATCGATGGAATCTTCCTTCGTTCCGCGGCCCGCGCCAATCATCTGCGAAGCGCGCCCGATATCCTCCGCCATGATCGCGCTCACAAATCCCGCGCGCGGCGAAAGGATCTCGCGCATGCCCGTGGCGTTCGGCAGCAGTTCGAAGCTGTCGAGCGCCTTCGGATTGCCACCCTGCGCCGCTACCACCTGCTTGAACTTCTTGTACGCCGAGCCGTCCATCAGCTTGTCCTCGGCGAGCTTGCGCGCTTCGTCAAGCGTAGGTGTAATCTTGCCGAGGAAGATCATGCGTGCAGCCAGTTCCAGGCTCAGGCGGGTAAGATCGGCCGGGCCGGCCTTCTGCAGAGTCTGCGACACTTCCATTACTTCGAGCGCATTGCCGATCGCATAACCGAGGGGCTGATTCATATCGGTGATGAGCGCCTGCACCTTCTTATCCAGACGCCGTCCGATTCCGACCATCGCCTGCGCCAGCCTGCGCGCATCCACCTGCTTCTTCATGAACGCGCCGTTGCCGACTTTGACGTCGAGGACGAGCGCATCGATACCTTCCGCCATCTTCTTCGACATGATCGAAGAAGCAATCAGCGGAATCGACTCCACCGTGCCCGTTACATCGCGCAGCGCATAGAGCCGCTTATCGGCCGGTGCGATTTCATCGCTCTGTCCGATGAAGCACAGCCCGTGTTCCTTCAGTTGGGCCCGGAATTCTTCCACACTCAGATCGGTGCGAAAGCCGGGAATGGATTCGAGTTTATCGAGCGTTCCGCCGGTGTGCCCCAGTCCCCGGCCGGAAATCATCGGAACCACTACGCCGGCGGCAGCCGCGATCGGAGCGCAGATCAGGCTGGTTTTGTCGCCCACACCGCCGGTCGAATGTTTGTCGACTTTCACGCCGGGGATGTCGGACAGATCCACGGTTTCACCGGACCGGATCATGCATTCTGTCAGCGCGCTCAGTTCGCGATCCGTCATTCCACTGAAAAAGGTGGCCATCAGGAAAGCGGACATCTGATAATCCGGAATCTCACCCGAGGTGTACCCGTTCACAAGGTACTGTATTTCTTCCACACTAAGCTCGTCACCCCCCCGTTTGCGGAGGACCAGGTCAACTGTGCGCATGATAAGGACTCAGTTTATCATGCAACCCACTGAGATGAAAGAGTTTGCGTTAATAACCCGAATTCCCGGAGCGCAAATCCGTCACCTTTGGGTCATTCAATATATGTCGTTGCGCTGATTTGGCGGCCTCTCAAATCCCCGACCGAACCCGCTGCCGAGCCGACTCTGTAGAATGATCCGCATATGAATCATCGCCGCCAGTTCCTCCGTCAGGCAGGGATCGCCGCTCTTACCGGGCCGTTCTTCGTTCGCGAAATGATCTCGAAACCACCGTCGGGAATGCTGCGCCTGGCGGCGTTTGGCGCGTCCGGGATGGGCTATTCCACGCTCGACGGCATTGCGTCGCATCCTAAGGTGAAGCTGGCCTGCGTGGCGGAGGTCGATGCCAACCGCCTCGCGCAGGTGAAGAAGAAGTATCCCGAAGCGCGCATTTACGAGGACTGGCGTGAGATGCTGCGCAAAGAACGAGGCCAGATCGATGCCGCGTGCATCGGGACGCCCGACCACATGCACGCGCCGATTGCGATCAGTTCCATGCGCCAGGGGCTTCCGGTCTACGTTCAGAAACCTCTGGCCCACGATATCCACGAAGTCCGCGCATTGATGAGGCTGGCGCGTGAGAAGAATCTGCCTACGCAGATGGGAATTCAGATTCACTCGTGGCGCGAATACAAAGTCGCCGTGAAGCTGATACAAAGCGGCGCGATCGGTAAGGTCAAAGAGGTCCACACGTGGAGTGAAAAGAAGTGGGGCGATACCGAAAAGCTGCCCACTGCCGCAGATCCGGTTCCTGCCGGCTTCAACTGGGATGCGTGGCTGGGCGTTGCGGCCGCGCGACCGTTCCTCAAAGACGTCTACCACCCCTCTAACTGGCGCAAGCGTCTCGATTTCGGGACGGCCACTTTCGGCGACATGGGCTGCCACATTCTCGACCCGGTCTTCAGTTCGCTCGCGCTCGGCTCGCCCGTTTCGGTCCGCAGCGAAGGCGCCGCGCCGAACGGCGAAAGCTGGGCGCTCAACACTCTCATCCGCTATGTCTTCCCCGGAAACCAGTACACCTCCGAAAAGACCCTGTCTCTCACCTGGTACGACGGCGACCGCATCCCGCCGGATGAAATCCGCGCGTTCACCGGAGCCGTGAAATTCCCAGGTCAGGGTTCGATCTTCATCGGCACGAAAGGCCAGATGCTGTTGCCGCACATCGCCATGCCGGTGCTGCTGCCCGCGCCCGATTTCGCAGGCTTCACCATGCCCGAAGCCGAACGCACCGACCATTACTTCGAATTCGCCGACGCGGTGCTGGGAATCGGAAAGACATCGACCCCGCTGGACTATTCCGGCCCTCTGACCGAAGCGGTCTTGCTGGGCCCATTGGCCACCCGCTTCCCGAACACAACGCTGCAATGGCACGGTGAAAAAGCGAAGTTCACGAATTCGAAAGCAGCCAACGCGTTCCTGCACCGTAGGTACCGGGCAGGATGGTCGGTTGCGGGCCTCGGCTAATTACCGGAAGGTCGCTCTGCCGCGTCGATAACCAATACTCCGATCTCAACTTTGCGCGAATCCAACCGCAGCCCCAGTTCGTGAAGAGCGGCGAATATCGATCCCGCCGTTGGGTCCGACGGACGATCCTTATCCGCGAGTTCCGCGTTCCCCTCTTCAAACCGCAGCCTGATGTCGTAATTACCCGCGATCTTAGTCTCGTCTATTACCGGACGCTCCAGTTCGAGGCGAAGCCCCCGCGCCAGATTCTTCATCGAAGTGGCGCGCCCCCAGATCTCGCCGCCGCCCAACTGAATGACGCCCATGCTATCTGCGGGAACTCCTGTTTTGGGCGGCGGCAGTTTCGCACCGCCTTTATCCACGCTGAGTACGTATCCCGCCATCGTCTTCGTTTCGCGATGCATCTTCAGCCGGAACCGTTCGGCGAGCAATGCCTGCAGCATGAGTCTGATTTCGTGCGGACTCGACGCCTTCGCAGCTTTCGCTCGGATGGCGTATCGTTCCGACTGCACCCAGGCCGGAATTCCAGCCACTTGGTAATCTTCGATCTCATACGCCTGCATAATGAGATCCTTCAGGCGGCTTTCGATCTGAAGGCTATCCGGGCCGATCCGGAATGGCAGACTGAAGCCGCTTGTCGGGCCGGGTTTGACCGACGCCACTTCGAATACCTGACCACGGACTGACATGATTCCCGCCAGTCCGCACACCGCGACAGCCAGTTTCATGAATTCATTATGACCTCAGAAATCTGCCAGAATAGACGCATGCGCGTGCGACTGATCGTGCTCTGTTCGATTGCGTGGGTCTGCGCCGCCCAGACCGCCACCATCTCCGGAATCGTCACGGACGCCCTCACCCATCTTCCGCTCCAGGGCGCGGCCATCACAGCCAACGGCGCAATTATGAGGACGGATATCGAAGGCCGTTACTCGTTAAATGTCGCACCCTCGGCCGCCGTTCCTATCGCCGCGAGCCGCACGGGATATTTCGCGCCCGCGCCCGCAGCCCCGGCCAGTATCGCAGCCGGGGAGAACCTCCAGCGGAATTTCGAATTACGTCCGCTGCTCAAGATCACGGGAGTCGTTGAAGATTATGACACCGGCGAGCGCATCAAAGGCGTGCATGTTTTCGCCCTGCAGCGCATCTATGCGCTGGGCCGCGCGTGGCATATTCCGGCGGGGCTGATCACCGCCGACACACGCAACGGTACGTTCGAAATCCGCAATCTGGAGCCCGGCAACTATGTTCTCGAATTCGTTCCCGAGGACGAAACCACGGTCTCGACGGGTCACATGCAGACCGCACCTTCCACGAAATTCCACGGCCGGGGCTACTATCCGAACGTCGAGCGCCTCGAAATGGCCGCGCCGATTTCTGTTACCGTGGGCGACGTGCCGGTTACGGTTCGTCTGCGCAAACCGGAAACGCACAGCATCTCAGGCAGCGTTACGCGCGCCGCGTTCCTGCAACTGGTCCGCTATGACGCGACGGGACCTCGCGCCGTCTGCACGTTCACGTTTCCCTACGCCGACAGTTTTCACATCGACGATCTGCCCGGAGGCGAATACCGGCTCGTCGCGCTCACCACGGATGGTATGGGTGCGGATATTCCCCTGAGCCTGGGCAATCGCGACATCGCGGACATTCGGGTCAAGCCGGGCCCGGGCGGGATCGTCGCCGGCACCGTGCGCATGGAAGATTCGTCTCTGCCGCTGCCATCCGGTCTGGGTTTCGGTATCGCGCTTTTTCATGCGGGGATATTGAGGCTTCGGGACGACAGGCAGGCGCCTGTGACCAACGGCCGCTTCCAGATCCCTGTCGAAATCGATGAGTTCGAGGCGCGTCTGACCGGCGTACCGCAGGGGTACGCGGCAGTTTCAGACGCGGCTGCTCCGTGGGACTACACAATCAGGAAAGTCGGACAACTCAGCGGCACCATGCAAGGCGATGCCGACTACGTCCTGCTGCCCGGCGGGACCACCCTGGCCGGGACGTTTGCCATCGATCTTGCGCCGGGAAAGTATCAGATCGCCCGGCTCGAGGGCGATGAAAGGAAGCTGGCGCGCGACCCGGAATTCCTGAAAGCCAAATCGGCCGAGGCTCTGAAGACCGTTGAGATCCGGGCGGGCGAAACTACGACCCTTGCGCCCTGACGACGTTCCGGTGCAACGCGGGATCGATGGCAGCCGCCATCTTCTCCACATCCAGCCCGCCACCCAAAAACGCGTTCACCCTCGCCGCCACGGCCGCCGGATTCAGAATCGCCGCGCGATGCTCCACCACCAGCAACTCCGTCTGCGGACGCCGCCCCAGCGCAGCCTTCACACGCGCCAGCGTGCGCCCGTACTCGTCGCGCAGCAACTTCCGGCGTTCCGGCGTCGCGGGCAGCGGCTGCTTCCGCCGTTCCAGCATGCGCTCCTGCGAGTCCAGCACTTCACCCAGATCCCGCTCGCTCAGGATGATCCGGCACGGCAATCCCGCCGGCAGCGCTGCCAGCAAAGGCGCGACAATCTTGACCACCTTTCCGCGCCCGCCCAGCAGCCACGCCGAATCCTTCAGCAGATTCTTCACGGGCTCGAATTCGAGATAGCCGCGCGGGTTGTCTTCGTCCGGCTCCCGCAACCCGTCCGTCAGTATGCTCATGCCGCCCGCCGCCAGCATCTGCATGAACATCGACGTGCCCGACCGTGGTAACCCCGTCACCACCACCAGACATTCCCCAACCGCAGGCATCTCCGCCCTGCCTGCAGCCGCCTCGCCCGCCAGCGGTGCGGCCGCCTTCTCCACACGTTCCGCCGCCGTCAACCGGTCGCGCCGAACGGGCTTCCGGCTTCGCATCTGCCGTGCCAGCCGCCGATGCTCGCGCGCCGACTCCGGATCTCCCAGATGCTTTTCCAGCAAGACCGCCAGCCGCGCATGCGCTTCCGGGAAATTCGGATTGAACGAAATGGCGGCGC
>Ga0302278_10004073_pt1 | contig 15381 bp, 15 predicted proteins | sample III_Bog_N3_2_FD_194543 | JGI IMG/M metagenome (GOLD analysis project Ga0302278, IMG submission 194543) | Peat permafrost microbial communities from Stordalen Mire near Abisko, Sweden - III_Bog_N3_2 | ecosystem: Environmental > Terrestrial > Soil > Wetlands > Peat | place: Sweden: Abisko...
AGGCGATACCGGCCCGGCATCGCAGCTGACCCAACCCATTGCTTTGCGTCCATACTTGCAAAAGCGAAAGCGGCTATTTCATCTGATATATCAATGCCCTCAGGCGCGGTTCAAATTTCATTCGAGGAGGCCAGGTAAACCGCAATGGTAAATATAAATGTCAAGACAAAAGGCTGGTTTGCGTTTTTCAGTTTGATTCCATTCATGTTGGCGGCGGCTTCGATACAGGCACAAACAGATGTGGCGTTGAGTCTTTACGGCGCATTCAACGGATCAACCAACGGCAACGGCACCCAGCAAAGCCCGGCGAACTCAGCGGGCGGGTTGATTGAACTGCGGCACATCAGCCACCCATGGATGGGCTACAACGTAACTTACTCGTACAACCGCGACAACCAGGTGTACAACGCATCAAGCATCGTCTGCCCCGCGTTTTCTTGTAACGCGCCCACTCCCGCATCCGTTTCAGCCAACGCACATGAGCTGACGGGAGATTATGTGGTGTCAGTGAAGGTGGCTAAACTGCGGCCGTTTGCGCTCGGTGGTTTGGGGCTACTGTTGAATCAGCCGGTGAGCGGACAGAGCAACACTCAGTCGTCGACCAAGCCGGTGTTTGTTTATGGCGCGGGGCTCGACTGGGGCGTGGTGCCTCATATCGGGTTGCGGCTGCAGTATCGCGGCACTCTATACAAGGCGCCCGATCTCACCAAGCTTTATACATCGACCGGTGCCTTTACGCACTCCTCTGAGCCGATGATTGGAGCGTATTTCAGGTTTTAGAAAGACAGGGAGCAAGGGAGCTTCAGCGCGCGGTGATCAGCATCATGGGATCGGGAGTAACGCGGCAGGTATGTCCGTCTTGTGCGCTCCAGCTTGAACCATCGTCGTACTTCAGCGAGACCAGGTCGATCGATGTGACGGCGGTAAGTTCCGGCGCCCAAACGCTGCCGCCAGCCTGATCTTGCGCCGGCGCCAGGTACACGGTTACGTTTCGCACCGCGTCGGGAGAACTGCCCAGGCTGGCCTCTGTCATGCGACCCTTATTTGAAAAGCCGTGAACTGCCAGCGTTGCGATCGCGCCCTGGTGAGTGTTTAGAGCGATGTGCAGCCACTGTCCAATGCCTTTAGGGTGCGAACGGCTGGTAAGAATAACGGACCCGTCGGAAAGGTGCCGGGCCGAGAGCATCGCCGGGCAGTTGGTCGGCATCTGCTGGGCGTAAATCGTAATCGTGGACGGAGCTGTGAAATTCTTGGGCGTATTGCCAACAGTGCCCAAGCTCATTGTGTTACGACCACCGGCACCCTGCTGCGCGGCAAGAGGAATTGGTCCGGAAAGCAATGCGATGGCGAGCACGACTGAAGGTTTCATCGAGTTCCTCCTCGGCGCACGTAAGCAGTGCTAGCCGTAGTTTTGGCCCACGACCAAAATACTCCCGTTCGGCGTTGGAGACAATCCGGTGAGTGCGGGCAACTTGCAGGTTAGACTGCCGGTTCACCCGGTCGTTTCGCCTCAGCGCATGTGTTACCGTTTGAATACGGCGCTCCGTTGCCGGTGCGCGACCCTTCCCCTCGTTTTCAGGAGCGGGGCCGGCATGACGGTTACATCCGCCTAAAAGCAAAGGAATGTCGCAGCTGCCGGAATCGCCAGTGTCATCTATCGCCCTTGGACCGGCCTCGCTGCCTGGGCCGGGCGATGAATTAGTGCCGACTTCGGCTACCAGCGATCAGGCTCCGGTCAAAAGCGATCTGACCACCGCTGAGCCCTCCCCGACAACCGGCAGGCCTGAACCTCCTCCCCCAGAACGAATTCCCCGCTGGCTGGTGCGCATGGAACTGTTTCTGCGGGTGATGCTGCAGATGTATATCGGCCTCTTCGTTTGTTATATGCCATGGTGGCATGGGTTCTGGGATCAGAATCCGATCTTCCTGCAGTATCCGGCTGTGGGCGCAATTGCGTTGAACGGCGCGGTGCGCGGGCTGGTTTCAGGCCTGGGACTCTTGAATCTTTGGATTGCTTTTCAAGATGCGCTGAGGCGAGGCCGGGACTGACGGTCCCCCAATCGCAATATAGGCTTGCAATATTCCGCATCAGACCGAAAGAGTTGGACGGTTTTTTATGAGCGACGGCGAACAAGCAACGGGCAACAATCGGCAGGAAATAGAAACCACGAAGGCGGATTCACCCGAAACCCAACCGCCCCCAATACTGGGCGAAGGCCCGTTGATGCCGCCCCCAGGCGCGACCCCTCCCCCGCTGGCCACTGCTCCTCTGGCGTATGAGAATCACGCATTCCTGAATAGCGCCGACGGACGCCTGATCCGCATTGTTTCGGAGTATCTTGAGCCGCTGGCTCGTTTCAGGCGAGAGCAGATTCAAGACACGGTCGTCTTTTTTGGCTCGGCACGTTTTCGCGGCCGCGACGAGGCCGATCGCGCGCTCGAACTACTTGCCAACACCGGCTCCACCAAGGCGGCTCCGAGCGAAGAACAGCCGGCCAAAGCAGGCGAGATTGCTTCAGGACAGGCCAGCGATTTGCAGCGCAAGCGCGCGGTGGCTGCGGTGGAAATGGCTCGCTACTACGAAGACGCGCGGAGGCTGGCGCAATTGTTCACCCGCTGGGCCATGAATATTCCTTCGCGGAAGAGCCGTTTTGTGGTCACCTCGGGTGGTGGGCCCGGCATTATGGAGGCCGCCAACCGCGGAGCGCACGAGGCGGGGGGCAAAACCATCGGCCTCAACATCGCGCTGCCGTTTGAGCAGTCGCCCAACCCCTACATAACGCCCAATCTCAACTTTGAGTTCCATTACTTCTTCATGCGCAAGCTGTGGTTTGCGTATCTCTCAAAGGCGCTGGTCGTCTTTCCTGGCGGGTTCGGTACGCTCGACGAAATGTTCGAGATTCTGACGCTGGCGCAGACCCAGAAGCTGGCCAAGAAGATTACGGTGGTCGTCTACGGCACGGAGTATTGGAAGAAGATTCTGGATCTCGACGCCCTGGTTGACTCTGGAGCCATATCGCCGAATGACCTTGGGCTGTTTCAGTTTGCCGATACGCCGGAGCAGGCGTTTGAAATGCTGCGCCGAGGACTGACAGAGAACTACCTGGCCGGCGAGCTTGCCGCGTCGCACGCGCAACCGCATGGCAACAGCCACGACGAAGACCTGATGGCCGGCTGGACCGTTGAGGATTTCCTGAGCCCTGAACTGGCCAAGACGCGTCCCGCAGGGACGGATCGAAAATAGTCCAGGGTGAAGTCTCTGCGGCGACGGAACCCTGGGAAAAGCACGAAGAAAGTATGAAACCGGCACGTCGGGCCGGTGCGAACCCACCTTTAAAATCTGGAACCGCACCAGCTCATGAGGCGTAAACTTATAGCAAGAGCCCGGACACCACATCGAGCGTTGATCCGGTAAAAATGCTGGGTTACAACCGCTTCAAAATCGACCGTAAAGATGCTCAGATTCTGAGCCATAAATGTTTCAAATTCGGTGCAAATGAACGTAGGCTTAATTTATTTTCGGGTTTCGCCGGCATTTGTAGGCGTTTTGCCGTAACTCTATTGATTCTCTTCTTAATTCTCCGCCCTTTTGCGCTCTCTTAATCGCGCATTTATACGAATCCGTGGATACTGTAGCTGAAAGTCGGGAAAGATCCTTGATTGGAACGACGGAAGGAGCTGGATAGGGACATGCCAACATCATCCATCTCGTACCTGTGGCGCGATAAGGAGGCCCCCAAAGGCTTCCGGAGCGGAGTTTCGCTGCATAGCCACACGAACCAGTCCCAGGAGACCCTGGATTTCCTGGCTAACTTCGGCAACCAGTTTCCCATCATGCGGCCATTGCTGGCGCGGCTTGAGCGACGCTCAGAACAGATGCACGGAGCGCGCATCAACTACGCCGCCAGCTACTGGACGCCGCCCATGACACCCAAGCTGGCCTTCGATCTGGAATCGAAGCAGATTGAGAAGCTTGATCTGGCGCCGATGGTGTCGCTTACCGACCACGACAACATCAACGCTCCCATGCTGCTGAGGACTGTTCCCAGCGCGCGTCGCATTCCGGTTTCAGTGGAGTGGAGCGCGCCTTACGGCAGCATGCAGTCGTTTCACCTGGGCATTCACAACCTTCCCAGCGACCGGGCAACGGAGTGGATGGAAACCTTCACCGACCTCACGGCCCACCCCAACGACGCCCGGCTGAGCGAGGTTCTTGCCGCTCTGCACAAGGAACCGAATGTGCTAGTGGTGTTCAATCACCCCATGTGGGATCTTTACCTGATCGGCAAAGAGAAGCACGAGTTCCTCGTGAACGAGTTTCTGCAGAAGAACGGGGCTTTCATTCACGCGCTTGAACTGAACGGACTGCGCAACTGGGATGAAAACCGCCAAGTGCGGCGGCTGGCTGCGCAGTGGAACATGGTGCTGATCTCGGGCGGAGACCGTCACGGGGTTGAGCCTAACGCCAACGTGAACCTTACAAATGCGTCGAGCTTTACCGAGTTCGTGCACGAAATTCGCCGGCAGAAGTTGAGCAACGTGCTGTTTATGCCCCAGTATGCCGAACCGTGGAAGCACCGCATATTGCAGTCGACAGTCGACGCCATACGCGACTATCCCGAGTTTCCGCAGGGCTCGCGCACGTGGGACGAGCGCGTCTACCATCCTGACCGCAACGGTGTGGTGAGGCCGATCAGTGAATTGTGGCCCAACGGTGCGCCGCCGCGGGCGATGAGCGCGGTAATAGGCATGGTGCAGTTGATGGGCCGCGGCCTGGTTTCAGGCGGCCTGCGCTATGCCTGGAGCGAATCGAACGAACTGCGCCTGGCCCTCGGCGAGCAGGATAGCTAAAGGCTCTTCACGCCATTCCATCGGTAAAGTGTCATCCTGAGCGCAGCGAAGGATCTGCGGTTGTTCTTGCGGTTGCTTTTCCGTGATTTAATTGCCGTTCGGAGTACCCATTGTCGACGGAACTGATCGAGCCGGTACGCGACTCTCCCGAACGTCGCCAATCAGATTCGGTCGTCACCATTGCCGCAGCCTCTTCTGTCCCGCCACGCGTCGCTTATTTCCCCGACTCATTTCACGAAGTAAACGGAGTGGCGCACACCAGCCGCCACTTTGAGGCCTTCGCCCGACGCCGCAACCTGCCGTTCTTGTGCGTGCGTGCCGGCGATCGAACCGAATCGCTAGTCGAAGACTCGAACGTATGGACCCTTGAGCTGCCGCGGGGCATTCTCTCAGTAGCGCTTGAAAAGGATTTGTATTTCGATCCCGTCTATCTGCGCCATATTCCGCTCATGAATGAGGTGCTCAACCGCTTCAAGCCCGACCTGATTCACATCACTGGCCCCAGCGAAATCGGCTTGCTGGGCGCGGGCCTGGCGCATCACTTGAAACTTCCGCTCGCGGCAAGCTGGCACACCAACGTGCACGAATACCTGGTGCGCAGGTCAGAGTGGCTTTTGAGCCTGCTGCCGGAACGCCAATCGGCCGCAACGGCAAAAAAGATTCAAGACCTTGCGCTGGCCACCGCCGGAATCCTCTACTCGAAGGCGGGCGTGACCTACGCGCCCAATCCCGAGCTGTGCGCGCAGCTTGGGGAAGTGACTCATCGCCCCTGCCACCTGATGCCGCGCGGTGTCGACGCTGATTTGTTTCATCCGGCGAAGCGCAATCGGGCCGAGGGTGATCATGAAATCGTACTGGGCTTCGTTGGCCGGCTGTCGGTTGAGAAGAACATCGCGCTGCTGGTTGAGATTCAGCGGGAGCTGGATCGCATGGGCGTAACCAGCTACCGCTTCATGATTGTTGGCCACGGCGGCGACGAGGCCTGGCTGCGCGAGCGACTGCGCCCCGCGGAGTTTACCGGCGTGCTGCGAGGCGACGCGCTGTCGACGGCTTACGCGAATATGGACATCTTCGTCTTCCCGTCGCACACTGATACCTTCGGCAACGTCGTGCTTGAGGCGCTGGCCTCGGGCGTGCCGGCAATTGTGACTCCCGACGGCGGACCCAAGACGATTGTGCGCGACGGCGTGACGGGACGGATTCTGATGGATGAAGAATTTGCCGCGGCAATCGCGGAGATTCTGGCCGAACCGGCAAAACACGCAGCGATGCGGGTTGCGGCGCGGGCTTACGCGCTGACAGCGAGTTGGGACTCAGTCTTTGAAGGCGTGTACGCGGGCTATGCGGGGATTATCCCGCAGGCAAAAGCCGCCCGCCAATAGTACGATGGACTCGCCATGCGAGCACTCTGGCAAAGATCAATTGCGCTGCTTCGCAACCACCCGGTCCTTTGGATGCCCTATCTGTGCGCGTCCGTTCTTGCAGCAGGCCTTGCCACGTTGAGGCGCGTTGCAGACAAAGGAATTTTGCATTGGCGTTTCATCGGCAGCACCACCTCGCACTCCATTTTGAGCCCTGATCTGGTCGAGACTCACTTCGACGAAGCCGCCTTTTTGAGAACGGCCGAGAGGATTCACTTCGTTGTGCGATGGGGTATTCGATACATAGATGACTGCCTCTACACGATCGCGATCATTCTTACGGCGCTGCTGCTTAACAGGCTGCGGATTGAACACGGGCAGAGGTTGAGAGAGGTTTTCGCCGGCCTGCGCAGCTATCCCGCGCGGATTCTTGCCTACGCGGCCAAATCGTGGCTGCTGTCGCTTTGCTTGTTTGTTTTCATCTCGATGCCGGTCACGAAATTCGCCGACAAGTTTGCGCTCTCAAACCGATCAGCCTTCTACGCGATGTACTATTGCGTCGATCTTCTATGGGCTCTTTGCTTGGCGTGGGTCATGGCTCCGCTTACGATTAAGCTTCTGCGCCCGGTTGGCGCTGCGGCAGTCACAGCCGATGAGAAGCGGCTGGGAAGGTACGCATACTTCTTCATTCAGGCAGCAGCCTTTGCGTTCAGTCACCTTGTTGATTCATGGCTTGCCAGGCTGCCTCTGCATTCATCCGCTGAGCAGGTCGCATTCGAGGTCTCGGCCATAGTCACCAATCTTCCGTTTGTGCTGCTGTACGTCGCCTTCGCGATGATAGCGCTGCCAGATCTGCTTCAGAGCGGAGCTGATAAACCCTCCACCTCTCTCGCATTTCTGAGGGCTCTCATGCCGCTCCATTTCCCGCCGGCTGGCGAGCGAAAGGAAAACTCCCAGCGGGGTGCTCCATCCTAAATGCGCCTTGTTGCTCTCGTGCAGCGTAAACAGTGCGCCAATCACAGTTTCCGCGCGCCTGATCGAAGATCGAGCGCAAACGGCGTTTCCTTATCGGTGACGATGTGCCAGCCTGTTCCGCGCAGAACCAATCCTTCAATTGCGGTAATCGTGACGCCTTCGTCAGACAGCTTCTCAGACTCCCACGCCTGACCGTCACGGCCCCAGGCAAGAATCGACCGGTGGCCCACGAACATCAGCAAACCCGCATCGGCCGCGGGCAGCACCTGCAGCACTGGCCGATAGGGAATCATGGTGAAGCGCTCCGGTGCGGTGGTGTCGATGATGTAAGCGTAGCCGCCGGCCACGGCGCAGATCTGCTCAGGATCGGGTGTGGACCAGAGGCCGGTAGGGACGGAAGCATCGCGAAAGCCGAGGGCGCAAGTGGCCAGAAACTGCTGGGCTGCAGAAGAGGCGTATCCCTCAGGGGCTAAAGCCCCGTCTTTCATTTCGGCATTTTGCGGCACGACTGAAGTCGTGCCCTGATACAAAACACTTCGCTCGATCGGTATTTCAGGGAATCCCGAATTGATGCCCTGATGCAAAGCGGGCCTGACGAGCACTTCCAACGCGCCGCGTTCCACTTCTTCGGCCCGGCGCGGATACACATAATGCCGCGCCGGTAGAATGGCCGGCCGCGCCGGCAAGATATCGGCCTGCCATTGGTGAGTGAAGCTCTCGTCGAAAGTGGGAGTGCTCACGGCTCGGCCTCGTACTTCATAATCCACCTGCGCTGTTCCTCGGTGTCGGGCACATCGAGTCCGCGCGCGTGACGGATCGCTTCGATTGCCGCGCCCGGCTCCCATCCCAGGTGAATCAGGGTGCAGGCTGCCGTCACGGTCGAGCGGCCGATGCTGCCGCGGCAGTGCACGCCAATGCTGCGACCGGCGCGGAGCCGCTCAGCCAGCTCGGAAACAAACGCGCGAAAGCCAACTATGTCATTCGGCACATGCCCGTCGGGAATAGGGTAATTGAGGAACTCCATGCCCACCTGGTACGCCAGCGTTTCCTCGTCGCCCACGCCGAGCCATGCAGCTTCGCGCGGCTCAAGCAGCGAGACGACGAGACCGATGCCGATCTGTGCATAGCTCCTCAGATCCTCCTCGAGCCAGTCTTCGGGGCGCGGCATGATCACAACCGCAAGGTTGACGCGAGGTTCGCCCTGAATCCAGAAGACGTCTTGTCCGAACATTTCCAACTCCCGAAAGACAATCAATTATCGTCGCGTGAGCCTTGGGCTGGCCCGCATCGAATAGCGGGCGCTACGCGAAGTGCTGCCAGCCTTGCGCTTCGAGCGGCTCGCGTCCCCCGGGCGTGACCAACGTGACGATCGGCAGCTTTGATGAGCGTTTAACCATTTGCCCGATCCGCGTGATTGCAACGCCGGCGATTTTTCGGGGCACCTTGGCGTCCAGCCGCGCAGTAAACAGCAGCTCGTAATCTTCACCGCCGTGAAGCGCCTGCTCGATCGTTGCTCCGGCCGAGATGGGCAGCGCGCCGGCTTCCACTTCCGCCGCCACGCCCGACTCGTCGCATAAATGGCGCAGGTCAGTCGATAGCCCGTCGCTCACGTCGATGGCCGCGCTTGCCAGGCCGCGCTTTCGCAGCCACAATCCTTGCCTTACCCGCGGCTCAGGATACAAATGCTTCGCTAGCGCTGCCTCAAACTTGCGTTGAATTCTCAACCCGTGACGGGCGCTCGGCTTTTGGGTTGCTGCAAGCTCCTCGAGCAATACCAGTCCAGCAGCCGCGCCACCCAGACTGCCTGATACATAGATTGCATCGCCGGGCCTCGCGCCCGATCGCAGCAGCGCCTTGCCGCTGGGCACTGCGCCCAGCAAAACAATGTCAGCAGCGGCAATGGGAGACTCGGCCAGGTCGCCCCCGGCAAGTGGTGTGCGAAATTCGCGGGCGAGCGCCAGCAGGCCGTCGTAGAAGCGGTCGATCCAAGATGCCTGCCGCGCCGATCCAGACTTGGCGCCCCGGGGGTTCAGCACTCCGGCCAGCTCTTTTGGAAGCCCCAGTGACAGGAACGCCGCCACTGGTCGCGCACCCATGGCGGCCAGGTCGCTCAAGCCGCGCGCCAACACCCGGTGGCCAATGGCGTCAGCGGGGTGCCAAGCCAGTTCAAAGTGCCTTCCGGCTATTGAAAAATCGGTAGTTACGGCAATCTCTTCGCCGGGATTGACGCGTAGCAGAGCGCAATCGTCGCCGATACCCAGGCGCACATTTGGGCCAGTGCCTGCGGCCCTCGCCCGAGCTCGTATCCTGGTGAGAATGGCCAACTCGCCGACTGGCCCGGTTCGCCGGCGTTGCGACGATCCAGAGTCTGCCGATCGTTTCTGTGCCATCACGCCCCGCATCGCCGCCGATTGTGCTCCATGGGTTGAGGATACAACTCGTACAGTGCGGACGCGCGGGTGTGGGGCACTGCCCTCAAGTATTGGCTGGAATGTGCCGATTCAGATCATTAGGAGGCGATGGGCCATTGCAGGCTATTGATTCCGTTGATGCTGAACGGGCCCACCCGGAGACAGTAAACATCGCGAGCGCCTGGAGCGTCTTATCTACAAGCCAGCCGTGCCGGACGACGGCGCATCCCGCTTGAGAGTGAGGTCGAAGGCGAGGCAAAATGCTACAGTACTGCGACAAATTGAAGATTCGGCAGCATTTCTCCTATTGAAATAAATTGACCCGGGCATCGCCACTTTGTTAGGCTTTATCGCAGTTCTCACGATTGCGCATTTGTGCGCACTGGATGTTTTGGTTGGGCCTTTAAGGCCTGCGTATCTGCGCCATTCTTAAGTTATGGGCGAATTGCGAACCCGCTGTGGCGGAGTAAAGGGCAGAATCATGCTGCGCAAGCGCTACTACATTTTGTTTGTAGCCCGGGACGAAGACGGAAGAATCCGCAAGATTCCGCTGCCGCTTCACTATGCTTACGGCTTTGTACTGGCGGCGGTGGTTGGGGCCTTCACTATCGTGGGCCTGGCGGGTTCGTACACCCGCATGGCGATGAAGACCGAGAGCTACAACCAGATGCGGCAAGAGCGCGAGACGCTGCGCAAGGACTACAGCCAGATGGCGCAGATTGCGCACGACCGCAGCGTGCAGGTTGCATCGCTGGGCGCGCTGGCCAACGAAGTTACCGCGCTTTATGGACTAAGGCCGAATCGCACCAGCGCAACTCCACGCAATATTGCGCCGGTGGTAAATGTCGCGGCTCGCACGCAGGCCGGCCAACCGCAAAGCGATGAAGTTACCCAGCAGCAATTCGCAAAGACAATCGACCAGTTCTATGCGCTTCGCAGCGATGCGCTCTCAGGCCGCGTAACCCGCGCGCTCGAGGGCGGCCTGAGCCCAAGCTTCACGGGCGGCGACTGGACCGTGTTTGCCGACGCGCCTTCGATTTGGCCGATTCAAGGTCCCATCGCATCAAGTTTCGGCGAGCGCGAAGATCCGATTAACGGTGAAGGCAAGTTCCACACCGGCATCGATATTGATGCGCCCTACGGCACCCCGGTTCATGCAGCGGGCGACGGAGACGTCTCCGATGCTTCAATGGGCGCCGGCTACGGCAAGGAAGTGGTGCTGAATCACGGCCACGATCTGCTTACGGTTTACGGGCATCTCTCTGCGATTGCGGTTATGCCCGGCCAGCACGTAAGCCGCGGAGAGGTGATTGGCTATGTTGGCCAATCAGGCCGCGCTACCGGCCCGCATCTCCACTACGAGGTGCGCGTACACAATGTGCCGGTCAATCCGCACAAGTACATGCGCATGACGTTCTCGCAACTTGCCGATTCCGACAACGGAAAGTCCGGCTCAGGCGAATAAATCCAATACCAGATCGATCAAATACGGCTCCCTTTTCGGGAGCCGTTGCTGTTTTAAGGCCTGTCTCCCGATGCAAGACCGCTTCTTCTTGCAATCGGCGCCTGCATTCTTCCCACGTAGTATCGTTGACTGGTCAGAAATCGGGGAGGAATTACCGTGCGTTTCCGTACTTTGCCGTTTGCTCTGTATCTTGCCTTCAGTCTTTCAGCCTTTGCACAAGACCACGCAGCCGATGTTCAAACAGCCTTTTCGCGCGCACAGCATTTGAAGCATGGCATCAATGCTTCAATCTGGTTTGCGCAACATCCTGAAGACTACTCGGCCAACTACACCGATCACGAAACCACACCGGAAGACTTTGCCATCATGGCGAGACTGGGATTCGACCACGTGCGCTTGAGCATCGACGCCGTACCTCTTGCGCAGGCCTTCAATTCGAGGAGCGGCGAGGGCGACTTCCTGGTCAGGCTCGATAAGGCTGTTGACGAAATTACTGGCACGGGGATGGCGGTGATTGTCGACGTACACCCCGAAGACAGCTACAAGCAGGCTATGCGCACCGATGGCGTTGCGGTGGAGCGCTTTGTGATGCTGTGGCAGAAGCTGGCGGCGCATTACGCCGGCCGCGATCCCAACCTGGTATTCTTCGAGATTCTCAACGAACCGGAGGTCAGCGATCCCTATCGCTGGGCCGGAATCCAGGCCCGCGCGGCGGCAGCCATTCGCGCTGTGGCTCCGCACCAGACCATCATTGCCACCGGGCACAACTACTCAGGCCTCGGAGATTTTTTATCGTTGCATCCACTGCCCGACGGCAATGTAATCTACAACTTTCACTTTTACGATCCCATCCAGTTCACGCACCAGGGCGCGAATTGGAGCTCATCGTATCTGGTGTACACGCATAACATTCCTTATCCTGCGACTGAGGATACGTTGGCGGATCGGCTCAAGCTGGTGCCCGAATTGGCCGATCGATTCCAGCTTGAGAATTATTGGCTTGACCACTGGGATGCCCACCACATCCGGCTGCTGATCGATGAGGCGGCGGCGTGGGGCAAGGCCAACAATGTGCCGCTCACCTGCAACGAGTTCGGCGCATTCCGCGAACACTCTGACCCGGTGTCACGCACCAATTGGATTCGCGATGTGCGCACGGCGCTCGAAGCTGACGGCATTGGCTGGGCCATGTGGGACTATCACAACGGCTTTGGCGTTGCCGTGAAGGACGCGAACGGCAAGTCGGTAGTTGATTCGCAAACGGTGGAGGCGCTGGGGCTGAAGGGAAAATAGCGGAGTTAGCGTCGTCAGCGGTGTTAGCGGAGTTAGTGACCGCATCGGCGATACGTGTGTGTGCTTCTCCATTGGAACGTTGCTGCTGTTGGGCAGGCGCCTGCACGCACGCAGCGCCTAGCTCCGCTAACCCCGCTGACACGCTCTCACTGCGCGATGCTGGCCAGCAAGCCTCCCGGCAGCGAAGCCGTTACCACCACACGCTCGTGATGCTGGGTAACGCTGGCATCCTTGAGCAATGCCTTGAGCGCGTTGTTGGCGTTGTTGTCGCTTAGGGGCGCTGTGAATCCGCGCGCCAGCGCCACCAGCGCATTCAGGCTTGCGGCCTGGTTTGCGGCCTCGGTTTCGTTGGGCGCAAACTCCTCCACCTTCAGGCGCAGCACGTCCAGCTTGCCCGGTACGGGCAGTGCCGGCGAGAGGCTGGCCACGATGGTGGCGTCAGATGGCAATGGAAGCTCGAAACCGAAGATGCTGATGGCGCCGCTCTCGTTAAAGGGCAGGCCGATTTGCCCCACTCCCCACGCAACGCTCAACAGCGGCACGTCGTGAAAGTGCCGCTCAAGCAGCGACGACCCGGAAAAGGGCAGAGCCGCCGAGCGATGCCGCTCTATGATGGAGTGAATTTGCTCAGGCGTGGGCGTGTTGCTGATGGCCAGCATGTCGTAGCCGATCTGCGCCACGCGTACGGTGCGCCCTTCGGATGGAATGTTGTAGATGGTTTTGCCGGCGTAGTCTTCGCGTGAGGTGGCGTGGCTGTCGAGCCATGTGTTGAGCTTTTGGCCGGTGAGCCGGCCTACCAGCACCATGGAGTAGGCCACCGGGCCGTTGGGTCCGTTGGGATTGTCCATGCGGTGCAAGGCGATGGCGGCCTGGTCGAGATCCTGCTCCCAGTCGATGCCGGTCGCATCAATGAATTGCTGGTACTCGGGCACGGGTCTGGGCGGTTTCAGATCCTTGTGCAGAAAGATGCGAACTGGCTTGATGTCGATGTAAATGATGCCATCGGACTCGGGCAGCAGGCGCGCGGCCTCAGGCGGAGCCTTGGAGCGTAGAAAGACCGCCACGGCCAGTGAAGCCAGGACCGCGGCGACAATCAAAAGCGTTCTGCGCGTGCGCCGATGCATTAGTGACGGCATGAGCCGTCAAGAAATACCGTATCACCTGCGGCAGGGGCGGGATGCCATCAGCTGCGCGCCGTGGGCGCAGGGGAAGTTAGCCCAGCGCTTCAGCGCTGGGAGAATGAGGCAAGCATCCGCCCCCGTCGTAGGCGCAATGGAAGTTAGCCCAGCACTTCAGCGCTGGGAGAATGAAGTGATCATCGGTCACGCGCCGTAGGCGCAACGAATGTTAGCCCAGCGCTTCAGCGCTGGGAAACCTGCAATCAGGGAGAGAGTCCCGTAGGGACGATGCCTGCGTTGTTAGCCAAACACATATCGCGAGTCGTAGGCAATGCCGCAGCTTCGAAGCAAGGTCGTAAATTCGTCTTCGAAATTCTGTTTGCGGTGGTGCTGCTCCTGGTTCTGGATGTACTTCTTCACGGTTGGGACTTGCGATGGACTGACACTGAAAGCGCCGTATCCTTGTTGCCATGAGAAACGCCCTCCCAAAAATCGCGAGGAACTGCCTTTCAGTTTTTGGACTGCGTATGCGAGAGACTGCGTTGCCGGCAGAACGAAGAGCAGGTGGACATGATTCGCGGCGCCGCCGGCGATGATCAGCTCAAAGCCTTCGCCTTTGGCGATGCCGCCGAAAAACGCGAGGAGCTCGGCCATCTTTTCGTCGCGGATTGTGGGGCGACGGTCCTTGGTGCTGAAGATGCAGTGGACGAAATTGCTTGCGTATGTGTGGGGCATGACAGCATCGTCCCTACGGGACTGCCTTTCAAATGACGCCTACCCCAGCGCTGAAGCGCTGGGCTAACATCCGCTGCGCCTACGGCGCGGAGGGTAGTGGTGAATTTGCGACGTGCGAGTTGGCGGCTCTTATTGCCGGGCCCAGGCCGGCGCAGGCACAGAAATACGTCCAAGGCACTACTCGACAAGGCTGACGGTGTAGATTTTTCCGCTGCTGCCCATATTCGAACTGCCAACGGCTCCAGGAGGCAGCAAGCCGTATTCGCCTCTGCCCAGATTGGCATCGAGAGTGATCTGGTAGAGCCGCGTCGCGAGCTTCTGAGGTTGATACTCAAGGGAATCGCGCGTTGCCCCGCCGGAGACGTGCATAACGCCGCCGGTCACAGAACGGAACTCGCGTGAGTCGGTGTTGGAATGGAGCCGCAGGAGTTGATATTCAGTGATGTCGGTTCCTTCGGGTGCATAAACGGCCAGCACGATCGGAGAACTGAGCGACATTTTCGCCTGCTTGCCGGAGATATGACCGTTGATATCGCCCTTGACCATGCCTGCCGAGGCAATATTCTTGAGTACGCCTCCAGTCTTGAAGTTCACGATCTCAGGCAACAGCGCCACCCACGCGCCGTTCTTGTCCTTGTAATACACGCCCACATCATCGATTCCCGGCGGCAGGCTCGATGCGGCAGCCGCCGCCGGCGCGGCCGCTGGCGCTGCCGGACCTGTTCCCCGGGTGATCATTGCCGATACGACTTTGTCACTGACTCCCGACTGCTTGAGCGCGATCAATCCGTTGGTCGTGGTATCGTAGGCTCCCATCGAGGCATTGATGGTGGTAACAATCACATCGTCAGACAGTCCGGCTTTCACCATCTTGACGATGGCATCATTGTTGAGCGCCTGTTGGGCGGTGAGCAGTGAGCAAAATGCCATGAATACCAAAGCGAGAAAACTCTTGCGCATAAATTCCTCTTCCACCGTTAGGTAACGGCAAGATCGATTGTCGGGGGAACACCAGAATCATCCTCCAGGCGTCCGGTTTCCGCAAGCAGTTTCTTCGCGCCGGACAGAATTCGATTCGTGCGATAATCGGGCTGAACAGGCTGCGGAAAAACAACCGTTTTTCCGACCTGTCCTCGTCATGAGGAAGTTATTCGCGCCCGGAGTCCTTTTAT
>Ga0302278_10004075_pt1 | contig 15374 bp, 15 predicted proteins | sample III_Bog_N3_2_FD_194543 | JGI IMG/M metagenome (GOLD analysis project Ga0302278, IMG submission 194543) | Peat permafrost microbial communities from Stordalen Mire near Abisko, Sweden - III_Bog_N3_2 | ecosystem: Environmental > Terrestrial > Soil > Wetlands > Peat | place: Sweden: Abisko...
GTTTCAATTGCCGCTCTTGTTCTTGTTCATCGCTGCCGTGAACCAGTCCACCGGCTGCGTTTTTGCCGGTGGCATTGGCCGATTCATTCCGCCGCCCGCCGGACGCGGCGCGCCCGGCGATGTGCGCGTGCCGCTCGTGCTGGCACCGATCACCGGCGCGGCCTTCATCGAAAGCGCAATGCGTTTGCGCGGCAGATCCACTTCGGTGACGGTGACGGTGACTTTCTGCGCGACCTTCACGATCTCCGCCGGCTCTTTGATGAAACGGTCGGACAACTGGCTGACGTGGACGAGACCGTCCTGATGCACGCCGATGTCCACGAACGCGCCGAATGCCGTGACGTTCGTGACGATGCCGGGCAGTTTCATGCCCGGTTTCAAGTCCTCCATTTTTTCGACGCCGGCCTGAAATGAAAACACCTCAAACTTCTGGCGCGGATCGCGGCCGGGCTTGGCTAGTTCACCAAGGATGTCCGTCAGCGTCGGCAGGCCGACCGTTTCGCTTACGTATTTCGGCAACTGGATTTTCTGCCGCAAGCCGGCGTCGCGCATCAGGTCGCTGACCGTGCAATTCAAATCCTTCGCCATGCGGTCCACGATTTCGTAGCTCTCCGGATGCACCGCGCTGGCGTCGAGCGGATGTTTGCCGTCGCGAAGGCGCAGGAAGCCGGCGGCCTGCTCAAACGCCTTCTCGCCGAGACGTGGAACTTTTTTTAATTCCGCGCGCGACTTGAATGGCCCGTTTTCATTGCGGTAATTCACAATATTTGCCGCCAGCGCCGGGCCCAGGCCGGAAACATACGCCATCAACTGCTTGCTGGCCGTGTTCAGTTCCACGCCCACGCCGTTCACGCAACTGATCACCACGTCGTCGAGGCTGCGCTTGAGCGCGGACTGCTCGACGTCATGTTGATACTGGCCGACGCCGATGGATTTCGGGTCGAGCTTCACCAGTTCCGCGAGCGGATCCATGAGCCTGCGACCGATCGAAACCGCGCCGCGCACCGTCAGATCCTGCGTCGGGAATTCCTCGCGCGCGACTTCGGACGCGGAGTAAATCGAAGCGCCGCTCTCGTTCACCATCACGACGGCAATCGTGGACGGCAGCTTGAGCGCTTTGACAAACGTTTCCGTCTCGCGGCTGGCCGTGCCGTTGCCAATGGCGATGGCTTCGATCTGATATTTCTTAATCATGCTCAACAGCGCGGCGGCAGCTTCGCGGATTTCGCCGGCGCTCGCGGCGGTCGGGTAAATCACGTCATTGTGCAGCAGTTTCCCCTGACGATCCAGGCAGACGATTTTGCAGCCGGTGCGAAAACCGGGATCTATCGCCAAAACATTTTTGCTGCCGAGCGGCGAGGCGAGCAGGAGTTCCCGCAGATTGTCAGCGAACACGCGAATGGCTTCCGTGTCCGCGCGCTTCTTGGTTTCCATGCGCAGCTCGACTTCGATCGCCGAACCGAGCAGCCGCTTGTAGCTGTCCTGCACGGCGAGGCGCACCTGTTCCGCCGCCGGGCCTTTGCCGGTGACAAACAGCGGTTCGAGCATCGGCAGCACGGATTCCTCCGGCGGCGTGATGCGCATCATCAAAAAACCTTCCGTCTCGCCCCGCCGGATTGCCAGCAGCCGGTGGCTGGGAATTTTGCCGACCGGTTCGCTCCAATCGAAATAATCTTTGAACTTCGCGCCGGCCTCCACTTTGTCCGACATGACTTTCGATTTCACCACGCCTTCGCTCCAGTAAAGATCGCGCAGTTTCGCGCGGGCATTGGCGTCGTCGCTCACGCGTTCGGCAATGATGTCGCGCGCCCCGGCCAGCGCGGCGGCAATGTCAGCCACGCCTTTTTCGGCACTGACATATTTCGCGGCCTCGGCCTGCGGATCGGCGGTGGCCTGCTGGTGGAACAAAATGTCCGCCAGCGGTTCCAACCCCTGTTCCTTGGCAATCGTCGCCCGCGTGCGCCGTTTCGGGCGATACGGCAGATAAATGTCTTCGAGCTGCGTGACGGAATCCGCCAGGCTCACCGCCGCCTTAAGTTCATCGGAAAGCAGATTGCGTTCGGCCAGCGATTTGAGGATAGCGTCGCGGCGATTGTCCAAATCCGCCAGGCCGATCAGCCGCTCGCGGATGTTCAGCACCGCGACTTCGTCGAGTGAGCCGGTGGCTTCCTTTCGGTAACGCGCGATGAAGGGCACGGTCGCGCCTTCGGCAAAAAGCTTGGCGGTGGCGAGCACCTGGCGCGGCTGAACTTTGAGTTCGCCGGCGATTTTTTGGATGTGAACTTCGTTCATTCGTAAAAAGGTCGGATGGTTTAGCGCAGCGGAACCGCAGTGTAAATGGGAATCGGAAAATTAGTGCCACACAAAATTCAGTGGCGGCAGCGAGCATCCTAGTTCGACACAAAAATGTTGATTCAGTCGGGCTTGGACGAAATGCGAACTGACCTTGGCAGGTCGCTCAATCAACGGTTCGAGTTTAGGACATAGGCATGGACGGTTCAGGCTCCCCGCGCACTTGGTCAAAAACCGATGCCAGAAGGTGACGAACTCGTCCGCACCACTATCCTGCCGCCTGCAGGCGGCAGGACAGTCCCATCTTCCCAAGCCATTATTCACAGACAAGGTTAGACGGAAATTCAGATACAAGCGGGTTGGGGTGAGGGACATTGAATTTGAATCTGTCTTGGCCTCCTCACCTCGACCCTCCTTCATTCAAGGCAGGAGCACCGGCGAGAGCGCGGTGCCGAGGCTGCTGAAACTGGTTTGCAAATGCTTGATGGCATCGCGCAGCGGCACGGCATCCACCTTGGTCTTGGCAACCACGTCCTTGATGGTGGCCAGCCCGCCCGCCGTCAGGTCGGTGCCGAGATAGGTCTGGATGTCCGTCAAATCGGCCGTGAACGGCTTGAGAGAGTTCTTCAGGGCGACATAACTGGCGGTGACTTCATCGAGCCGGCCGGAAACTTCCGCCTTGCGGTCGGCGCTGCGCTGGCGCAAGGCTTCGTTTTGAATGGTGGCGGTCTGGTTGGTCCAGTCATCGAAGTAGGTATCCGCCTTCAAGTGCAGCACCTTCACGCTATCGTCCAGGCCGGCCAGGGATTGGTTCAGCGATTTAGTGGCGGCGACAAAGGCGTCATACTGGTTGCGCAGGTCGCCCTGCGACTTGAAGGTGAGGTTGTTCATCGCGCCCAGCACGCCGTAAAGGCTTTTTGAAGTCTGGGCCACCGCGTCGGCGGAGGACTGCAAGGCGGCGGATGTGGCCGCGCCCTTGTCATAGCTTTTGGAGACGCAGCCGGCCAGCAGCGCCAGAACGGCGATCAACGCGAGGTTGCTGGCGATGAGTTTGTTGGTGGAAGTTTTCATGGTGCGTTATTAGTTTATTCTGTCCGTGTCAGTTCAAACAAGTTGGGCGCTGCCAATGGACAGAATGTTAGTGTCCGGAGTTTTTAACCGCAAGCCTTTCAGGCACGGGCCAAAATGCCTCGGCCACGGTCAGTTTTCTTCCTCGCGCTTCTCGTTGGAATAGAGCGCGACCAATCGCGAAATCAGCACCGCCATGTAGATGTAGAGCGTGCCGGTCATCGCCAGCGTCCGCGCGCCGGGCTATGAGCCTGCCAGACTGCTCAATCCGGCGCGCAGGAAGCCGAGCGTATAGGCCATGCCGGCGTGCCAGGGCGCGGCGCAGTTCATCTGCGGCGCATGGTCGGGGATGATGACGCCGGTGAAATTGTTTTTCTTCAAAATCCGCAGCACGCGCAGCACGTCCACTTCGCCGTCGTCAATAAATGTTTCTTTGTAAACCGGCACCTTCTCGCGGACGTTGCGGAGGTGGACGTAGCCGAGCTTCTGCTGGCGACTGTAGGTTTCCACGGCGTCATAAATGTTGCCATCCTTCATCTCGGCAATTGTGCCGACGCAAAATTCCAGCGCGTTGCGCGGGCTGGGCTTCAGGTCAAGCAGTTTTTGGTAAAGCTGCGGCTGCCAGACCAGGCGCGGCTGCGCGCGGACAAAGGGCAGGGGCGGATCATCCGGATGTGCGGCCAGCGTGACGCCGGCCTGCTCGGCGACGGGCACCAACTCATCAAGAAAGAATTTGAGGCGCGCCCAGAGCTGTTCGTGCGTGGCGGAGGGCAGGTTGCCCGGCGCGGCGTGTTTGTCATAGACCATGTTCCAGACCATGCCGTTGGGCAGCGGCTTGTCCAACGGCCCGGCCATGCCGACGGCTTCGGCGTCGCCGCGCGCAAACCTGCCCTTCACGCGGCCCGCGACGCCGGCGATGGAAAAGTTGTAGCCGAAAACGGGAATGCCCGCAGGTTAATAGTTTACTCCTGTCGCTGGTCGGTAGCAAGGACGAATCGCCATCACTCTGTCCTGAACCCAGGAGCGCCTAATTTTTGGTAGTGAATTGCGGGCGATGGCATAAACTGCGGCCATGTTGAACCCACGCTGGCGTCCAGTCCTCCAAGCGGTCTTCGCGCTGCTGGTGATCTGGATGGTGGCGCTGGCCGGCTGGGAGATTGCCCGGCACGCCCGGGTCACTCCCGAAAAAGTTCGCGCTTACCTAACCTCCGTGGATTTCGGCACCTTGTCCGCCGCCGACCGCGCGGCGGCCAGCCAGAAACTGGCGGCCATGCTGAATGCGCTTTCGCTTGAGGAACGCCAGCGGCTGCGGCTGGACCGCACCGGCTGGTTCAAACAAATGACTGAGGACGAAAAGGAAAAATTCATCGCGGCGACGCTGCCGACCGGCGTCAAACAGATGCTGAACGCCTTTGAACAGCTGCCGACCGACAAGCAGCAGCGCGCGGTGGATGACGCCGTCAAACAGATGAAGGCGGCGCAGGAAAAACCGGCTACCGGCGGGGCGCCGCCGGGTGCCGATGGCCCGCCGATAAGCCCGGAGCTTCAGGAAAAAGTGATGAAGCTGGGGCTGCAAAGTTTTTACAGCCAGAGCTCTGCGCAGACCAAGGCGGAGCTGGCGCCGCTGCTGGAGCAGATGCAGCAGATGATGGAGAGCGGAAGGCTTATTCGCGGATCCCGGCAACAATGAATGTTTCTTCGCAAACTGAAACCGGCCAGGCGTTCACGCTGGTCGAGCTGCTGGTGGTGCTGGCCATCATCGCGCTGCTCGCCGCCCTGCTGCTACCCGTTTTGGGCCGCGCCAAGGAATCCGCCCGCGCCACGGCCTGCTTGAGCAATCTTCATCAGGTCGGCATCGCGCTGCAGATTTACGTTTCGGAGAACAACAACAAACTGCCGGTCATGCGCGATGTCGTGCCCGACCCGGCGGTGGTCGCCACGAATGTTTTTCCCACCATTGACAAGGTGCTCTCGCCGCAGCTTGGCAACCGGAACGTGCTGCGCTGTCCGTCGGACCTGGCGCACATTTTTGAGATCACCGGTTCAAGCTACTCTTGGAACAGCCTGTTGAACGGCCAGGATGCGGATCATCTGGAAATGTTCACCAACCAGCTCAGTTCGTTTCAGGTCAATGTGGTGTTCGACAAGGAGGCTTTTCACAAAGCGCGTGGCATGGACAGGTCTGTGAACTATCTCTATGCCGACGGCCACATCAAAAATATGTTTGAACTTGGAGGATCCCAATGATCGAACTCCGCCATGTCGTCAAAAAATTCGCCGGCCGCATCGCGGTGGACGACCTGTCGTTCACGGTGCCGCGCGGGGAAATCTTCGGCCTGCTCGGCCACAACGGCGCGGGCAAAAGCACCGCCATCGGCATGATGCTCGGCCAGGTCTGGCCGACGGGCGGCGAGGTGAAAATCTGTGGGCACGATGTCCAGTCCAACCGTCACGCCGCGCTGCGGCAGGTCGGCGCGATTTTTGAGGCGCCGGCGTTTTACGATTACTTGAGCGGCCGGCGCAACCTGGAAATTTTAAGCGCCTATACAGCGCCAACTTCGGCCACGCGGATCCGCGAGGTGATTGACTGGGTCGGCCTGACCGGCCGCGAACAGTCCAAGGTGCGGACGTATTCGCACGGGATGCGCGCGCGGCTCGCGCTGGCGCAGGCGCTGCTGCCCCGGCCGGAACTCCTGATTCTCGATGAGCCGAGTGACGGCCTCGACCCCGAAGGCATCCACGAAATGCGCCAGACGATTCTCCGTCTGCAGCGCGAACTTGGCCTGACGATTTTGCTCTCGTCGCATCTGCTGAACGAGGTCGAGCAGCTCTGCACGCGCATCGCCGTGTTGCAAAACGGGAAAAAAGTTTTTGAGGGCAACGTCGCGGACGTGAGGGCCGCGCGCGGAAAAGTCGCCTTGAAAACCAACGATTTTGTCGCCGCGACCCGATTGCTGCGCGGGCAAAATCTCATCACCGCCACGGCGGAGGAGAAATTCATCACGCTCGCCGAAGGCCGTTCGGTGGCGGAGGTCACGCAGGCGCTGGTCGCCGCCGGCCTCGCCGTCGAGGGCATTTGGCAGCACGAGCAGACGGTGGAAGATTTTTATCTCAACCTGATCCGGCCGGGCACCGCCAAAAATTAAACCATGTTCCTCGCCCAACTGAAAAACGAGCTCTGGAAGCTGTTCGGCAAAAAGCGCACCTACATCGGCTTCGGCGCGTTTCTGCTGGCGCAGACACTGATGCTGCTCACGTTCAAATATACGCGCTGGCAGGCCGATTTTGAAAAACTGCTCAACGGCAACGGCTATCTCGCGGCGGAATTCATTTCGGCGCTGACGGTTTCCGTCGTGATGCTGATCCCGCAGATCATGCTGCTCATGCCGCTTTACGCGACGCTGGTCGGCGGCGACCTGGTGGCGAAGGAGGCCGAGGACGGCACGTTGCGGATGATCTTGTCCCGGCCCATCTCGCGCGTCCGGCTGCTGTTCGTGAAGTGGGGCGCGGGCGTCATTTTTGCCGTGGCGCTCGTGCTGGCGCTCGGCCTGACCGCGCTGGGCTTTGCGAGCCTGCTCTTTCCGTGGAAGGGGATGTTTGTGTTTTCGCCCGGTCAGGCGTTCTGCGTCCTGACGGCGCACGAAGGGCTGGTGCGCTTCATTTGTTCCCTGCTGTTCATGGCCGTGAATGCGAGCGTGATGATGTCGGTCGCGTTCATGTTCTCCTGCTTCAACATGAAGCCGGCGTCGGCAACGATTCTGGCGCTGTCGTTTCTGTTCGTCAGCATGGTCATGGAAAACATCCCGTTCTTTGGCCGCTACGAGGACTGGTTCATCACGCACCATTTCAAATGCTGGCTGCTGATCTTTCGCGATCCCGCGCCGTGGGTGCAAATCTGCCAGTCGGAAATCATCCTGTTCGCCGTAAGCGCGACCGCGTTTGTCGTCGGTGCCCTCGCGTTTCAGGTGCGCGACATCAAGTCGTGAATGGCCGCCGGGCTTTGAAGGCTGGCAGTTTCAATACCTCAATGCACGTTGGTGGCGGCTGGGGTTGTTTCCGCCGGGTCGCACTTCACCGGAGCAACGCCGAATGCTGCTTTAGCCACCGTTCGGCTGTTGCGTAATCTGGGCACCAGCGTTCCACCTGCTGCCAATACCGTTCCGAGTGGTTCATTTCCAGACGGTGAGTCAGCTCATGAACCACGATGTAATCCCGGACGAAGGGTGGTGTTTGAATGAGCCGCCAATTCAGCGAGATGGTTCCGCGTCGCGAACACGAACCCCACCGTGACCGCTGGTTCCGCACCGTGATCCGGTTGATCTGGACTTGAAACCGGGCGGCAAATTCAACCACCACGGGCGGCAGCTCCCGCGCCGCCAGCCGCCACAGGTGACGTTCAATCACCGGGCGCAGATCCGCACCAACAGCGGCTTTGACCACCTCGTTGCCAAACTGGATCAGGCCATTCTGGCCGGCCTCAATCTTGACCGTCTCGCCGCGAAAGCGGAACTCTGTGCCGAGGTGCCAGTGGGCTGGAGGTTGCGGCCGGGTCGCCAGCCGCTGGAGCTGCTGTTCCAGCCAAGGGATGTTTCGTTCAGCAAAACGCTGCGCCTCGGTGACCGAGCCGCCACGGGGGATAGTGACCCTGACCGTGCCATTAGGCCGCAGCCGGAGCAGATAGCGCCGTGCCCGAGGATGACGAACCATGACGAGCGGCACCGACCGGGAACCAACAGCCAATGCTAGGACTGGCGGGGCGGGTTCGTTTCGTCTGAAAATAAAATCCAGCACCCGCACAGTTAAATCGTATCCGCCGGGTTTGGCAAATAATCAAGAGGGCACCCCTCGTGCAACCGAGATGCCAAAACGGCTCCAAATGGAGCCAGTTTTGGTTACTCGATAGCCCCGGGCGAACAGGCGCAAACCGCGTTGGCCAGTCGATCAGCTTCGCCTCCAGAGAAGGAACTGGAAATGCGTGTTCTTTTCCGCCCACCCAGTCCAGCCGCTGCCTTTCCAAAGTCGCAAGCACGTTTCTTCCGCTACCGGAGGGAGCTGCGGCTCCGGATGCGTGCGGCCACCAAAACATTTTCAATTTGCCGCGCACCCGTTGCTCCCCCAAAATGTTCATGCGGGAAGGTCTCGACGGGCGCATGAGAAAGGCACTGACATAAACCATGAACACAATTGCCATCCAATTTGGTGAAGTCACGTTGCTGGCACCGCCGCCGGGACTGGTGCAGGCCATCCGCGACTTCCTACCGTTCGGCTTGATCCACAACGTCCCTCCGGGAGCAGGGCGCGGACTATGGGCTGGTCATGCAGTGCGGTAAACTGGAGTTGCTGGGCGTCCGGCAACAGCCCGAAGACGCTTCCTACGAGCAGTGTCTTCGCGCGCAGGAGGACAACAACATCCTGATTGCCCACAGCCTAGCCGGCTATCTGAAGGCTGGCTTCGCCGGCCTGTTTCTGCCCTGCACCTATCTGGTCGCCAAGAAACCCCCGCTGTTTCAATCGGGCATCGCCTATTTTGGGTATCCCTCGCCGCACGCACCGTCGGACCCTTTCGCCTGCGTTTTGCTTTTTGCGGCAGCACCTTTTTCAAAAGTTCGTCACGAGAAACCGGGTATTTATCCGATGGTTTGAAAAACATATTGAGATCAGCTTGAGCAGCCTGGTGTTTCTTTTCCTGCAACTGGACATTGCCGTCAATGCTAGCCAAATAAATTTGTTCTTTTGACCACTCCCAAAGTTCCATCGCGTGCTTTGTCAGCACCGACGGCATGAAGTCGCGCGGATTTGAAGTCCTCCCCAATGCCGCAGCAATCATCGCGAGATGTTCAGTCGTCGGCAATCCGGTTGTATCGGGGCGACTGGCGTTAATTTCGCCGTTTGAGCGTTCGGCTTGGGGGACGCTTTCCCAATCGGTTTGGTCATGGTCTTAACCTAGTCAAATAATTTCGAATGGCAGCAAAATTATGCACGCCCTCGACCGCCGTGCTGGATCCCAGGCTTCATGTAAATCAGTTCGTTGCCTTTGGCTGCGGCACGATTGAAAACCATTTCTTTGCATCGTCCGCCGTCACCAGTTCGCGGTAATGGCCGAAAATCATGGCCGGTGAATTGCCGGCCTCTAGCGCAACCTGCGCGACATTTTGAACATCGGCGCAACGGTAGGAAATAAACGAGTGCCGCAAGGCGTTATGTTTCCACGGCACGGCGGGCAGGGCAGGGGTTTCCGTCCGCTTGGAAAGCTCCCTTTGCAGTTCGTGAAAATAGGCGCGTGTCGGCGCGAAGATTTTGCCGGATTTTTTCGCGGCAGCTTTCAACCATGCGGCAAGGTTCGGCAAAATCGGCACAATACGCCGGCTGGCGGTCTTGGCGTTCGCGGCGGTGATCTCAATGTGTCCGCGTTCAAGTTTCACGTTCTGCCAGTCGAGCCGCATAACCTCGGCGGAGCGCAAACCGGCAAAAGCCTGAATTGCCAAAACGGGTTTGAAGCTGTCCGGCGCGGCGGCAAGCAAGCGGGCGAGTTCGCCCGGCGAATAAATTTCAATCGCCTCGGCGTTTTTTGTCTTGATGCGTTCGGTTGCCGTCACCGGATTTTCACCTTTGGCGATGTAACCGCGCGCCTCGGCAAACTTGAAAAGTCCGCTGGCGGATTGCCGGAAGTTGCGGACGGTTCGCGGCGCGGCGTCCATGCCGTCGAGCCATGCCTGAATGTCGGCAGTCGTCACCGTGTCCACGTTCACGGAAAATCTTTCCGCCAGTTTCGCCAGCCGCAATTTCAAATCCTCGACGTAACGCGCGCTGGCCTTGCGGTTGGTTTTTAGTTCAATCAATTCGTCGGCGACTTGGCGGACGGTTCGCGGCGGGCGTTCGGTAGGATTGCGCCGGATGAAGTCTTGCGCGGCGGCGACGATTTTATCCGTACCAAGAATCTTCACGGCCTCGACGTAGTGCGCGGCGACAAGTTCAAGCGGCGTGTCCAGTCCGGCGTCGCGCAGAATCTCGACGGCGCGGCCATAGCTGGCGGCGTCCGTGCTGCGAAAACCGGCGGCGGTGGTTTCGCCGCTGGAAATTAACCGGCCAATGCGTTGCGCCTCGTCTCTGGCGGCGGCGAAGTCGCTGAAGCTCTGAAGGCGGCGGCGTCCGCCGACATGGTTTGCCACTTCCCAGATCGTCCGCGTGCCGCCGGTGACGGTTGCGCGTGTCCGCTTGTAAATCTTGATGGCAACGGAGCCGACTTTCACCGTGTCCGGCTTCCGCTTCCGCTTGCTCAATGTTTTGGTCATGCGGACAATGTAGGCATAGCGTCGGCAAGTGTAAATACACGGCTTTCCTACAAAAACAAAAACTCACTTTCAGCCTTTGTTGTCAATGTGATTGTGATGTTTTAGAATGGCGACCCTACCGGGAATCGAACCCGGGCTACCATAACGCCTAAAACGCCAATAACGCAGAACTGATTTACAACGAGTTACAACACTGGCGTCAAAGAAAATGCTTGACGTTATTCCGAATTTCATTCTGAATGGTTTTTAGGTAGTTAAAACCATTTGAACTATGTCAAGCATCTGGAAAGACCCGCGCAGCCCAAATTGGAGCGCCTGTTACACGGCCTACGTTGGCGTGCGAGCCAAGCAGCTCAAACGCACGACCGCGACGGCAGACAAGAAGTTGGCCAGTCGCATCGCTGATGAGTTGGAAGAAGCCGGAAGCGGCAGGCGTTCGTCAGATCAAATCAAAGCCTACCTTGAGAGCATCCAAGACTTGAAAGCGAAACGGGCGGCTCGTCAGGCGTTTGACTTCACATTGCGTGAGACGACTGGCCGGAGCCTTGAAAGCAAAACGGTGCGCGGATTTGTCGAGTCGTGGCTGGAACGCACCAAGAGCGAAGTTGCTCCGGGAACTTGGGTGAAGTATGACCAGACCGGCAAGATGCTGCTCGCCTCACTTGGGGGCAAAGCCGACCAAGACATTGCCGAAGTGCGGCGGGATGACATTGCCCGGTTCCGGGACGAGCAGGGGATGCGCGTGGCGCGCAGCACGGCGAATGTCTATCTCAAGATCGCGCGCATCATCCTCGGTGCTGCCGAGGCGGACGGGTTGCTGATTCGCAACGAGGCCAAGCACGTCAAGAAGCTCAAGGTTGCCAACGAGGGTAACGCACGGCGCGCTTTCACCTTGCCGGAGTTGACAAAGATTCTCGCGCGGTGCGATGACGAATGGCGTTCGCTGGTGCTTTTCGGATTCTACACGGGCGCGCGGTTGGGCGACGTGGCGCGGTTGACATGGCAAAATCTTGACTTGGTGACGGAGGAAATGAGCTACAAGAGCGGCAAGACCGGGCGGCAGGTGGTAACGCCGCTGTCTGGCGCGCTGCTCCGGCATATCCAGACGCTTCCGGCTGGTGATGACCCAAAGCAGCCGCTTCACCCGCGTTCATTCGAGATTGTTAAGAAGGACGGCAAGGCGCAACGGCTCTCAAACCAGTTCGCGGACATTCTGGCCGACGCGGGCTTGATTGCGGCGCGTTCGCATAACGTCGAGGATGGGCAGAAGCGCAATGGCAGGGACACCCGGCGCAACGTGAGCGAAATCAGCTATCACTCCTTGAGGCATACGGCAGTGAGCCTGCTCAAGACGGCGGGTGTGTCGGATGCTGTGGCGCAAGACTTGGTTGGACACGAAAGCGCGGAGATCAGCCGGCACTACACGCACATTGAAGCTCCGGCGAAGCGCGCGGCGGTGGACAAGCTGCCGGAGATTGGCGCGGAGGCCAAGTAATGACCGGCGATGAGCTTTTGACCGAAGCACAGGCGGCGGAGTTTCTACACCAGAAACCGCGCACGCTCCGGGATTGGCGGCGGCGGCGCGGACTGCCGCACTTCAAACCGACGCAAAAAACAGTCCTTTACCGTAAGGCGGATTTGCTGGCATGGCTGGAAAGATACCGCGTGGCGATGATTTGCTTGCCGGGTGAACGGGTGCGGCGGAAGAAGTGAGAAAGATTCTCTCCCCCTGTCTGTCTGTCTGTGCGCGTTTCCCGTAGTGATTTTCCCGGACGGACGCACCCGTTTCCGTCCATCCGTCCGTCCACTCCTATGACAAGACACCGGACGGACGACGGCACAGGCCGGAAGGGGCGGGGGGGGGTGCGATGCGGTAGCGTGCTGTTTACCTCGACCGGTTCGGTCGCGCGCAAAATTTTCACAAAAGGGCCGTTTGAATGGTTGTCCGTTGTTTTGGCCGTTTCCAACGGTAAAATCGACTCTCCGATTAACGGCGAGCGTTGGCACGCGGCGTGTGAGGTGTCGGCTTCTTTCTTTTTGGCAACTGGCTGCTTTGCGCTCTGCGCTTTCCATCCGGCTTCCACGCGGACGCGGACTTGCTTGCTCTTCAATGCCATTCGCTGTAAAACCTTGCGGGCACCAATATGGCTGATCTTGCAAATATCGAACGGCTCGAAACTGACCTCTGGGACGCGGCGGATAATCTGCGCGCAAATTCCAAACTGACCGCTGGCGAATACTGTATGCCGGTGCTCGGCGTCATCTTTCTGCGTCACGCCACGAACCGCTACAACGACGCCTTGCGCGAGATTCAGGAAGATCAGGCGATGGGCAAGATGCCCAAACGCTCGCTCACCGCCGCCGATTTCAAAAAACGCCGCGCGCTGATGCTGCCGAAGGAGGCACGCTACGACGAACTGCTCAAGCTGCCCAAAGGTGCGAACCTGGGCGAAGCGCTGGTCAAGGCGATGGATGCCATCGAGCGCGACTTCCAGCCGTTACAAGGCCAGCTTCCCAAGGATTACACCAAGTTCGACAATTCGCTGCTGGAAGATTTGCTCCGGGTTTTCGACAGCGAAATGATCCGCAACGCCAAGGGTGACGTGTTCGGGCGCATCAACGAATACTTCCTGATGAAGTTCGCCATGCAGGGCGCGCAGGACAACGGCGAATTTTTCACGCCGCCCTCGCTCGTGCAAACCATCGTCAACGTCATCGAGCCGGACCACGGCACGGTGTTTGACCCCGCGTGCGGTTCGGGCGGCATGTTCATTCAATCCGGTCACTTCATCGAGCAGCACGGCCAGAGCGCGGCGCACCGGGCAACCTTCTTTGGGCAGGAATACAAGACCAGCAATCTGCGCCTGGCGAAAATGAATCTCGCGGTTCACGCGCTGGAGGGGGACATCGTGGAGGCCAACACCTTTTACGAAGACCAGCACGAGCTTTTCGGTAAGTGCGATTTCGTGATGGCCAATCCGCCATTCAACGTGGACAAGGTGGACGCCGAGAAAGTGAAGGACGACCGCCGCCTGCCGTTCGGTTTGCCGGGCGTGAACAAGGACAAGAAAGTTTCCAACGGCAATTATCTTTGGATTTCCTACTTCTGGAGCTACCTGAATAGAAATGGCCGCGCCGGCTTTGTCATGTCGTCGCAGGCCAGCAGCGCCGGGCACGGCGAGGCCGAAGTCCGCCGCAAGCTCGTCGAAACGGGCGACGTGGACGTGATGATTTCCATTCGCTCCAATTTCTTTTACACCCGCACCGTGCCGTGCGAGTTGTGGCACTTTGACCGCAGCAAGCCCACCGACCGCCGCGATCAAGTGCTGATGATTGACGCGCGGAACATCTACCGCAAAGTGACGCGGAAAATTTACGACTTCACGCCGGAGCAACAGCAGAACCTCGCCGCGATTGTGTGGCTGTATCGCGGGCAAAGCGACCGCTTCATTGCGCTCGTTCAGGAATACCTCGAATACACGCTGGCCGAAGCCGCCGCCATCGCCGCGAAAACGGATGCGTTCCGCGCAGCGTGCGCAGCGTTGACGGATGCCGCTGCGCCGTTCTTGAAAACGCTGCCGAAAGATTCGCCGTTGCGTGAACTTATGAAGGAACGTGACGACGCGGCGAAGGCGTGCTTTGGCGCGCTGGACGCATTGGCCGCGCGGATTGCGAAGGAATGGAAAAAGCCGTGCGAACCGAAGCTGGCCGCGCAAAAGAAACTGCTGGCCGGATTGGACGAACTCGCCACGGCCTGCCGCGATCTGGTGAAGGACGTTGACTTGGTGTTCAAGCTGGCGGCGCGCGTGGTGGACGCGGCGGAGAAAGACGCCAGCGCCAAGAACAGCGAAGCATGGGATGGCCGCGCCATTGGCAAGCTGGAGAAGGAACTGGACGCGCGGCGCAAGGAGGCGGTGGAACAACTCAAAGCCGCCGCGTATTTCGAGCGGCAGGCGCACTGGCTGCTGTCGCGTTTTCCCGATGCGAAACTCGTGGCCGTTCCCGGACTGGTGAAGCTGGTGAACCGGAAGGACATTGAAGCCGCCGATTGGAGTCTCACGCCGGGCCGCTATGTGGGCGTTGCGTCGGCGGAAGTGGATGAGGATTTTGATTTCGAGCAAACGCTGGGCGACATCCATGTTGAACTGGCCGATTTGAATCAGGAAGCCGTCACGCTGGCGAAGAAGATTCAGAAAAATTTTGAGGGGTTGGGCGTATGAAATGGGAAACGCGACGCTTGGGGGATGTGGCTGACCTCAACCTTGGCAAGATGCTGGATGAAAAAAAGAATCGCGGTGAGCCGCTTCCATATCTTGCAAACATCAACGTGCGCTGGGGTGAATTTAATTTGAATGACCTTCGCGAAATGCGTTTTGAGGACAGCGAGAAAGAACGCTTCGGACTAAAATATGGCGACATCGTTATGTGCGAAGGCGGCGAACCGGGACGCTGTGCAATCTGGAAAGAGCCGGTTCATGGAATGATGTATCAAAAAGCTCTGCATCGCATCCGGCCTCACGAATTTCTCGACAGCAGATTTCTTTTTTACACTTTCTTGCACAAGGGGCGAATGGATGGATTTGCCGGTTTGTTCACGGGATCAACGATCAAACATTTGCCCGCTGAAAAACTTGCGAAGGTGGAAATTCAATTTCCAAAACTTCCGATTCAACTGCGAATTGCCGACGTGCTTTCCAACTACGACGAGTTGATGGAGAACAA
>Ga0302278_10004077_pt1 | contig 15368 bp, 9 predicted proteins | sample III_Bog_N3_2_FD_194543 | JGI IMG/M metagenome (GOLD analysis project Ga0302278, IMG submission 194543) | Peat permafrost microbial communities from Stordalen Mire near Abisko, Sweden - III_Bog_N3_2 | ecosystem: Environmental > Terrestrial > Soil > Wetlands > Peat | place: Sweden: Abisko...
ATCCGCATCAGGCGCGGAGAGATGGCCGAGTGGCTGAAGGCGGCGGTTTGCTAAACCGTTGTACGGTCAAAAGCTGTACCGGGGGTTCGAATCCCCCTCTCTCCGCCAGACCTTCCTGTATCTTCCTCATTCCATTCGCAAATCATAGAAAACAGATAGCTTGGACGATTTCCGCTTCGTCCGCGTTGTCCGCATTTTCCGTCAAATTAGGCCTCTGGGACACTTTCTGCATGACAACGGCCGGGATGCATGACAACGGCGGACCGCTCAGCAAGACTCTTTCGGCCCCCGCCGATTCCGGCGCGATGATCTGTACCCCCCTCTCACCCGCCTGATGGCCGAAGCTCCTGCGGTTAGCCGCAGGCGAATCGAAGTGCTAGATTGGTGGTCAGCAAACGATTAGATGGATGGAGCAGTGATGGACCTTCTCGAGAATGCCGTCCAAGCGATTCAGGTCGGAGTTGAGGATTATGGCGTCGCCAGCAGCCCGCGATTGCTCTCGGCGGCAAGAAATATTCATGCGGGCATCCTTCTGCTCTTCAAGGAGGCACTTCACCGCCTGTCGCCAGCGGACAGCAACGATGCTCTGATAATGAGCAACATCGTCCCGACGAAGGACGCAAACGGAAACATTGTGTTCGTTGGCCGCGGCAAGAGCACGGTGAAAACGGCAGAAATACAAGAACGCTTCAAGTCGCTTTCAATTACAACTGACTGGAAACGGTTCGAGAAGATCAATCGGGTCAGGAATGAAGTTGAGCACTTTTACACGAATGTGACCCAAGCTGCACTTCAGGGATTGATTGCTGATTCATTCCTCTTGATCCGGAACTTCATTAAGTCGGAAATGGGAGCCGAGCCGCATGATCTTCTTGGGGAAGAGACCTGGCAGACGATGCTCCAGGTGTCTGAAGTCTATGAAGAGGAAAAGAGGCAATGCGCAGAATTGCTCAATGAAATCGACTGGGAATCTAACACGCTCTCCGAGGGGATCGTCGATCTCTCCTGCAAACTCTGTGGTTCGGAATTGTTGAAGCCGAAGGAAAAGAATAGCTCGTTTCAGGACGCTGTGCTCGTATGCAGTTCCTGCGGTACTGCCGAAGGGTTTGATTCCTTCATTCCAAGAGCGATTGAAGCAGCCCTTGAAGCAGACGCCTACATTTCAATGAAAGACGGTGGCGAAAGCCCGTATGTAAGCTGCCCAGAGTGTGGCCTGGACACATACGTGGTTCAAGAAAATCGCTGTGCTTCATGCGGTGAAAGCGCGGAGACCACATGCATAAGATGCGGTTCAGGAATCCCCCCGGAAGAGCTTATGTCCTCCCCCATGTGCGGCTGGTGCGCGCATATGTCCTCAAAAGATGACTAGCGAAAGGTTCAGCATCGTGGCTTCGGAGCTTGTGACACTTCAACTTCGCAGTGCCGCCGAAAACTCACATTCAAGCCATCTCAAGGTGTTTCTCGAGCGCTTCTTGGACGCCAGTTGTGTCGAGATTTGCCGAAGCAAAGCTGGCGTTCAGCAAGTCCTCCGGCAGCAGGTAGTCCCACTTCTCGCGAACCTTGTTCAACACGGTAGACGCGAGAGCAAGGGGATCGACGGCGCCCTCCGTGCGGAATGCTTCCAATACTTCGCGCACCTTGTCCACCGAGGCATCTTTGACGCAAACTGCCACGCCATCATTCATACTCCGTAGGCCTCTTGCGAGAAGCATCAGAAGCAAGGTGTCGTTGACTGCATCGCCGCGCCATAAAACAATCTCGACATCGGCACCCATCTGCAGTAGCCAGGTGTGGTTGAGTCCGAGCCTGGCGTAGTTTGCGCGCGCTTCATTCAGCAGCTTCTGCGCCGTGGGGTCAAGAAAAGGGATCGCATCCGTAGAACCGAGAATGAGGCGCATTTCTTCCCGCACCCTGTCATGGATCATTGCGCCCATGCTTCCGTCGAATGGTGGTACGGTGCCACCAGAGGCAGGCTTGACCTCGACGGTTTTATCATCCTGGTCGACCGTCATAACCTCCCAGCGGCGGCCGGCGAAGATGAGGAAGCTTCCCGGTGTCAGTGGCCTGTTGAGCGGCATTGAGCCAAGGGACCGGCCGGCAGTGACAATTCTGAATTCATCGCTCGAACTGAAAGCCGCGTAGAAGGAGAAGTGCGACGTTATCTGCTCGCCTTTTGGCGCCAGCATAATCAAGCCTGAAGGATCTTGAAATATGATCCTTTGCTCGTGCAGTTTCCTCAACAGGGAGGTGATTTGCTGCGGCGTCCCTGCCTTAAACGGGCCCGACGACCCGCAAAGTGTATCCCAGAGACTTTGTGCATACGCACCCCCATTCTGCACGAGGAAGGCAAGCACCTGCTGCACTAGGGTGGCCCCGTGGATCTTCGAGGTGGAGACTGGCTCGTACCACCTTAGAATGAGTAGCCGGACCATGGCAGCAACCGTAACCAGCCCCTCTCGAAGCATCTCGGAAAGGCCGGATTTGGCGGTCGGCTCATTCTCAATGCAGTAGGAACTCAGAATCATCGGTTCTCCTGGGCGACGCCCGGAGCGCCCCAGACGCTTTGCTTTTGCCTCTGCTTCTGCAGTGGCGATGAACTTTTCAACAATCCCGGAGAGCGCGCCTCCATCGGGCTTCGCCCGAGTGGCAATGTTCCTCGTCAACTCCGCATAGAGTGACCTTGCTGTCCCTGTCCCATGCAGACGCCGATCAGGATTGAGGTCAGCGGTTGCAGTGACCAGCTTCTCTTGCATCGCAATTGAGCGTATAAGATTGAGGAAGAAAGACTTACCACTTCCGAATTCGCCAACGATCAGACGGAAACACGCTCCGCCGTCGGCAATCCGGGCAATATCTTTGGCGCACAAGAGTCATGGGGCCTCCTTGATGAGCAGATCTGTGCGGTAGTCTAGATGGTGATGCCACAAGAACGGCCTATGGCCGAGGCACAGGCAATTGCAGTTTGAAACTCTGCGGGGTTATGTGGGGTCGGATGGTCCATCACAAACATGTGAGCTGTTGACATTAATGATGGACGGGGTAGGAATCGAACCTACAACCTGTCGGTTAAGAGCCACCGAATTCGCCAGCCCTCCTGCAGTTATCAGTTGCTACAAGCCACTATACAGGAAACATTTACTCGCTTACTAAGATATAGTGGACTGCAATCTGCACATCCTGCATTGTTCCCGGTTTTGAAGGAGCGTGGGCACAACAATGGGCACACAGTTATTTGGTAATGAAATGGAGCTACGCATGGAGTGATGCGCGGTGCCATGGCCATTCGCCGAAAGAGCAGAACCCCTTGCGGATTGTCTTGGCGCGAATCACAGCAGATCTTGTCGGCGTATTGGCAACGGGCGACCGATATGGAAGATCAGACATCCCGCCACAACGATGATTAACAACAAAACCCATACCTGAATCTGCCTGTGTGTCCAGGAGCCTATGAATGTGCAAATAGCTATGGGAATGCAGAACAGAAGCGGAGCCAACACCCCATCGATAACGAACTCTTTGCGAGATAAAGGAACTGCCTGGGCGCGCGGCATTGTGCGCATCAGGATCCACAGGAGGCCGCACGTTGTGCCCGCGAGCGTACCGGCGGCAACGCCCACCGGGCCAAAAAAGACAGCGCCCACAAGACTCGCGCACAGGCTCACAATGCCTTCAACCACGGCTCCTTCAATGCCATGGTGCTGCTGCCCGGTGGCAATCAGCATCACGCAAAAGACGGCGCCAATGCAGCGGATCGCCTGTGCCACAACCAGTATCCTGAGAATGTAAAACGCTGGTTGTGCATAGGCGCTGCCCACCCAGAGCGTCAGCGCCTGCTGCCCAAAGACGAATATAAGAACGACGAGGGCGGCGTTCGCCACCACAGTCCAGCGGGTAGCCAGCAAAACGAGGGCGCGAATGCGGCCAAGCTCGCCTCGCGCGTGAAGTGCGGCAATCGGAGTCATGAACGCATTGACAATCGCATAGCTGAAACCCACGAAGCATGCGATCAATGCAGTTGCAACCGAGTAGTAGCCCACCGCCGGGAATTGGAAGTGGCCAACCACGACCAGGTCCATCCCACTAACAAGGAAGACGCCAAACGACCAAACCGTCAGGCCGATGCAGTACCGGGCAAGCTCATTTGCCATCTTCCAATCGATTGCGAATCGGTCCAGGCGCAGCGTACGCAATAACCGGCTGACGACCGCCATCTGCAGCAGGCCCCCGAGCAGATTCGCCGCGGCAACGCAGGCCGCAATCGCGATAAGCGAATGGCTCAAGCAGCCGGCTGCAATCGCCGCTGCGCCGCCCAACAGGCGGCTTCCTCCAATAGCCAGCGCCGGATACTCATTGCGATGCATTCCAATCAGGACGCCCGAGTAAGCTGAAAGCGGCAACTGCGCGCAGGCGCTCACCGCCAGCAGCAAAGCTGCTACGCGAAACTCGTGGGAAAGTGCGGCCGGAATACCATGAAAGAAAGCCGGCATCTGCCACAGCAACATGCCGATCACCGTGAGACCCAGAACCCCAGCCGCAGTGAGCATAGCTAGCGCGGTGTTCACCAACTGGTTCATGCGAATGCCTGCGCCGCCTTCCATCGACTGCGCAACGTGGCGAGCAACGGCTGTTTGCAAACCAAAGTCCAGGTAACTTGCGCAGGCCGCAATCTGTAACATCAAAGACCATGCGCCAAACCGGTCTGGGCTAAGAGCGCGTGTAAGGAAGTGAGGCAGAGCGAGGGCCACGGCTGCCGTGACAGCTCCGCGCATCACATTCGCGGCGGCGTTCTTAAAGACAGTGAACCAAAATCTCTTCATCGCGACTCAATGCCTCCACGAATAAAAACAGCAGTGCTCACTCGCCACTCAGTCCGCATAAGACGCAGAGTACAGTTCGTAGAACAATCTTCAGGTCGAAGATCAATCCCCAGTTTTGCAGATAATAGAGGTCGTACATCAGTCGCGTGCGAATGCAGGTGTCGCCGCGCAGTCCGTTTACCTGCGCCCATCCCGTGATGCCGACCTTAATATGGTGCCTGCGGTGATACTCCTCGATCACGCCCCGAAAGCTGTTGACGAAAAAGGGGCGCTCGGGCCGTGGCCCTACCACGCTCATGTCGCCTTTCAGCACATTGAAGAATTGGGGCAACTCGTCCAGGGAATACTTACGCAGGATTCTTCCCAGAGCGGTTCGGCGGGCATCGTTAGGCTGGGACCAGCGTGTATCGCTTTCGCTCGGCGGAACTTTGTACATGGTGCGAAATTTATACATTCGGAAAATTTGTCCGTTCCATCCGACGCGATCCTGAGCGAAGAAGATGCCGCCCTTTGAACTTATCTTTACCGCAAGGGCGATCGGCAACATCAGGGGCAATCCACATAGGATCGCCACGAGAGAAAACGCAAGGTCGAACCCCCTCTTGAAAAGCAAATAGTGCATTGTTTTCGAGGGCACTGCGCCGATATTCAGCAGATACAGGCAATTGGCATTTGCAACTTTCCAGCGCAGCGATGCGCCGTCATTGGAGTCGACAACGAAGCGCACCGGGGCGTCCACGCTGTTGCAGGCTCCTATGCGATCGGAGAGAACTGCAATCTCCGCCGCGGATGCGGAGATAAGAACTCCTTCAACCGGTTCCTGCTGTATTTCCCGCACCAACTCTTCCATGCTGTGCGCAGTGCTCGACAGGTGCGCGTGTTGCGGATCTTCCAATCGAATTGCACCGGATATCTCATGGCGGGAGACTACTTTGCGAGTAAGTATCCAAGATATTCCGCCGGAATGTGCATGGGCATCGACAACCACAATGCGCGTGGGAGCGCTTTGGGATTCAATGATTCCGCGGTACGATAGATTGATCATTACAGATGCAACGAATAGGAAGGCGGCATTGGCCGCGCACTGCGGAATGCTTGGCAGAGGGATAGCCAAAAGCGCTAGCAGGGCCGCGGATGCGCCTGATGCAACGCAGACAGACGCGAGAACTGCCATAGAACCTGTGTGTTCACGATTGGTTCTTTTGCGCCTGATCACGTGAAAGCATTCGAGGGCCGCGATCCATGCGAATGAGAGAGCCACAACAAACTGCAGATTCGCTGGAGCACCGGAGTGATGCGAACCACTTGCGCGCAATACCGCATTCAGCAACAAAACCCAAATCGCGGGCAGCGGGTAGAGACCCAGCCGCAGTAAGGCGCGCTGCCAATGTGCGGATTTGGAGGCGGGCGGCGCATCGAGACGACGCACCAAAGCGATGCCCGGCGGGGAGGATACTGTTGCGGGAACGGGTACAGAACGTTGGGTTGACATGGAGCACCTTGTACTCGGCTTCCGGGCTATGGGATGAATGTCCCGACTGCGAGCGCGCTTATCGCGAGCGAAGTCAGTATCTGGGGCCAGTCGTGGAGCGCGCGCCCCACGCCACTGTCGACTTTTTCAGGAACAACGATCTGATCGCCGGGGTTCACCGTCAACTGCTCGAAGCTGTCGTGGAATAGACCGCCAACCTCTTGGCGGCTGATCACCGTGCCGTCCGCTCGGAGCACGAATGAATGACTGCGATTTGAGTTAATCCTGCCTCTGCCGGCCAACTCCAGATAGTCGCCGACACTGCGTCGGGCGTCATAGACAAAGGATGCCGGGTTATAGACCGCGCCGGAGACTGTAACTGTATTGGGACGCGCCGGAATCACAATCCGGTCGGAGTCCTCCAGGACAATTGGCGGAAACTCCGCGACACTGCTCGCATCTGGATGCATGGCGAGTACGACCCGGCCCGAGGCTTGCACTGACCGAAGACTGGAAAGCAACGCCTGCTGGGCTGCTTGACTGGCAGCAACTCCGCCTGCTTCCTGTGCGCTGGCTGCGGCGACTGACACCGTGGACGCGCGCATCTCCGCTTCCGCAGTGCGCACCATCTCATCCAGGCCCTTCTGCTGTTCAAGGCGAGCGGATTCCCGTGTCAAGCGCGCGCCATACGGGTACGCTCTTGAGGTCAATCCACCGGCGGACTCCAGAACATCCTTGAGCGTCTTACCCTCTTCCAACTGATAGATGCCTGGATGCTCCACCTCGCCCTCAACCTTGACATATCGAGTTTGCGCCTGCTCTGGAGCGACGATCTGCTGCTGTGAAAAGACGGTTACGATATCGCCAGGTTTGAGCGGAAGGTTGCTGACCGGATCGTTCTCCTCGATTGCCTTGCCAAGATCGAAAGAAATCAATTGCGCTTTTAACGAGGTTGCATCCACCCGCTGGATCAGTGCATAACGCCAGTTGACCGACGGCACCAGCTTTTGGAGATCGCGCGTTAGTGTGTCTTGTCCGCTCGTCATTCCATTGCCTGGCGCGCTTCCGAAAGGGCTGGCCGTGTCCGGGCCTGGATCGCGAACGGTTTCTGAGCGAGCGATATCCTTGTAATATTCTGGAATTGTTTGTTGACGCGTTGGCGAGTTATCTCGCGGCTGGTTTTGCTGCTCCATGAGAATGGCGCTGCTTCCAGCGTCCCGGAGTTGATCCTCTGTGACTGTCTTGCGCGAAGTGTCCGGAACCTCCTTGCGCACCGGATATTCTGTCTGGCGGCCATCGGTAATGTTGGCGCGATTGAGCCAATACTCTCGCGGCAACAGCGCTTCAGGGTTGGGGATAAGGTCGCGAATGTGCATTCCCGGCCGGAATGGATAGCGGCCCGGATTTGTGACATAGCCGCGCAGAGTCACTGTATCGTCGAAACGCGGAACGATGCTGGAGATATGGACGATGTCGCCGCCTCTCAACACAAATCCCAGGCCATTGGCGTCGAGCGGGAACTGAAGCACATTCCGGGATCGATTTTCGCTGATGCGCTCGACCACTGCGGTGCTTCCGTCGGCGACGGTATTCAGCCCCCCCGCAAGTTCGATCAGAGATCCAATTGTGGTTTCGCCTTTCAGTTCATAAATGGCTGGAGTGTTGACCGATCCAGCAATGGCGGCCAGGGGGCCCACTGGCGGAATGAATACCACGTCGCCGGATTGAAGCGAATGGTCGTGCGACTTATCTCCCTTCAGCAGTAAGTCGTACAGATCGAACTCCTGCACCGTGGAATCGCCGCGCCGCAACTGGATATGCCGCAACGACCCTTGAGACGAAGGCCCACCAGAGGCAAACACGGCGTTGACCAGTGTGCTCAGGGAGCTGATTGTGTAAACTCCGGGAGTCTTTACCTGTCCGACAACAAAGACTTGAATTGAATGAAGGCGCTCGATAGCCGCCTCAAGGTTGAAGTTCTTGTACACGCGCTCGACAGCCTGTTTGAGATAGCCGTCCAGATTACGATATTGGATGCCCGCAACCGGCACTTCACCAACATGTGGAATATAGATCTGCCCTGAGCGGTCAACCTCGATGCGCAGATCGGCGTCGATCTGGCCCCATATTCGAATGTGCAATTCATCGCCGGGCCCCAGAACGTAATCGCTCGGAACCTGGGCATCGCCGGCCGGTGCAAAGGTGGCCGGAGGCTCTGCAAACAAAGAGTGGCCGAAGACGGCCAGCGGCCGGCCTGCCGAATCCGCAGCCATTTGCTCAAACTCCGTGTGAGGCTCAGGCGTTTGCGCAGGCTCTGTGCGCCGGTGCTGGCCTTGCGCAGATTCGGCGCTTGCGCCTTCCGCATTGCGGTGAGCATCCCTTACGGATTGCTCCACATTCGTCCAAATCTTAGAACCATCTTCCTGATTCTGCGGGATCGATGGAACTGCGGAAGCGCTCTGCTGAGGGTCGAAGCAAGGAGTTCCCTGAGAGCCCTCTGCACTGGTCGAACAAGAAGCGGACTGCCCCGGATTCTCTGGCGTCTGCGCGGCCATGAATTGGGTCATGGCAAGCAGCGCGAGAAGCAGCGCGGTGACATTGCTTGCGGCTCGCGTTATGGGAAGATTTGTATCTCTCGATGCATAAAGGACCCAGAAGCTCGCTGAACAAAATGCGAGAAAGATAGACGCAAACAGAATCGCCAATCGCTTGGGGGATGACCTCTTGTCCGGCGTGATGGCCAAGTCGACAACCTGAATCACAGCGCCTTGTCTGGCCTCGTCTAGGCGCGCGATTTCCAACTGCCGGGCCAACAATGCAACGACCGACTCGTTGTACTTGACGTCGCGCAAACGGCGCAGATATTCGGCTCCGGCCTCGGGCATATCGCCCTTGGGCACAAGCGGATCGTCTACCGACTCCGGGCTTGTTCCAGTAAGTTCCGCAAGCTGCGACTCAAGCGCGGCGGTCTCCTGTTTTACCTGAATCAGACGGGGGTTTTCTTCCGTCGCATAGGTACGCATGGAACGAAGCTGAACCTGCTTGGCGGCAACCTGCGCCCGAATGGCGACTGCGCTTTCGAGCAATGCCTTCGAGGCGCCGGCCGGCTCCAACATTCTCGTGGTCTGCTGCGTATTCTTCAGCGCTTCTTCAGCCTGCGTCAAAGTGCCTCTGGCTTCGAGAAGCTGCTGCTCAAAGAAGAGTCGGCGTTGGCTCGCCTCGGTGATGGCGAGCGACGCTGAGAACTTCTTGAACTCGTCCACATAGCCGTTGGCAAGCTCCGCCGCGCGCGCCGCATTGCCGTCTGTAGCGGAGATGGCGATCATGCCGCTCTTCATATTGAGAGTCACCGAGGTTCTGCGCTCCAATGCGGTACGCGCGTCTGAAACCCTCTTCTTGCCATACTCCCGCATCAATTCAAAACGCTGAATTGTGGCGTCTTCGACGGTGCGGCTCCTCAACATAATGAGGCAAATCTCGGCTGGACTCCTGAATCCAAAATTGCCTCCGGTAAATCCGGCAACGGCTCCCAGCTCGCCCGACTGCGCGGCGAACAGAGACGCCAGAGAGGATGAAGACGACGGAGGCAGAATCGTGGTGACAGCCGTGTACCGCGTGGGTAGCAGAAACGCGAGAGCCAGGCCGGCAACTGCGCCAACCAACGCAGCCTTGGCGAGAAGACGCCATCGACCGGCCAGCAGCGTTAACAAGTCCAGAACCGTAAGCGCAGGACGCGCGCCTACGGTGGGCTTGGCCAGGTCCTGGCTAGCTGGGCTTTCAAGGATTGAGCCGATGGCGGTGCTCATTGTTGTGCCTCTCCTAGCGGGCGGTCCGTCGGAATCGCAAATTGCGGCGAATTGTCAGGGTTGGCGGAAACGATGTCGAGAGGTCTGATAGCTACGGTGCCCAGACCCATGCCTCGCCCGCAATCGCTGATGTAAAGCAGAGCCGAAGCGCCGCTCCAGGCGGGGTCGTATGCGTTGCAATCGCCGAATGTTAGTTGCATGGCCCCATTGCGCGAATGGCTGTAAGCAAATATGCGCGAGTAGCCGCCGCGTAGTTGTCGATAGATGAGCAGACCGTTTTCAATGTTCACAGTGGGTGAATCCATTGCATCACTCGCGGCATGGATTCTTCGGGGCGTCTCCCCGGAATGAACAGCAAAGAGGTGTGAGACACCGTTCTCCACGGCAGAGAATAGAATCGCGTCCGGCCCGGCATACGAAGCGTTCGAGACATTCAATCCCACGGGAGTGACGGGGAATGGCGCTTCCAGCACTCGACCGCCTTCGTCGAGATGAACCATCCACGCACTGCCGACGCCATTGGCCTCGCGCAGGAAGACCAGGCTGCGTCCATCCGGCGAGAGAGCCGGCGATTCCGCATTGGGGATGGTCGCAATAACAACAATTGCCGCGGCGCCGGATATCACCGGTAACTCCACCAGGCGGGAGTTCCCTTCGCTCACGGCTTCAATCCACACTCGGCTTGCACTGGGACTTGATGCGATGGCGAGTTGCTCTTCTTCTCTCCCGTCTATGCCCGTCCGATACAGCCGGCCGCCTTCGTCTTCCACGCGATAACCTGCGGGAACCATTGCTACAGTGAGCAGATGATCGCCCGCCAGATGCGGAGCAAATCGCGCATAGGCGCCGCCTGTACGGTCCACCAGATACTCGGAGCCATTGAGCGACCGTGCATGAACAAAGGTGGTTGCCGATGCCGCACACCAAACAATCGTGAAGCCGGCAAGAGACCAGGCGATGCGCATGCGCGGCCATGCGGGCCATAAGGCTAATGGGCCAAATGGGCGAGCGCGCAACGCGGCGAGCAAGCATGCCAGCATGGCCAGGAGTCCCCAATAGGGGAGAAAGTCGAGCAATATGGCCATGACCGGATGCAGCGGTGAGATGGAAGGGTGAATATTGCAGGCCGCGAAGTAGCATCCCAGCAGAAGCGCTCTGCGCCAGACATTGGTCATTGCATAAGTCGCCAGGACGGCAACAAAGATGAGTACTACGCGGTGATAAGAAGCCGGCTCGGTAGACAGAGTGAGCAGGAGGCAGGTAAAGGCCGCCCACTCCAGGCCTCTGCGTCGTGCATCGCCCTCCTCGGAGGAGATCGTCAGCAATGTGGCGCTGAGCAAACTGAGCTGCCAGAGCGGATAGAGCAGCGCATAAAGCAACGGCGAAGGAATGGGCGGGCGGGGATTGAGTTGCGGCTGCGTCAGGAAAACGCGATGGAAGAAACTGGATGCAGAGGGAGATGTGAGACTGAACGGGTCAATGGCTTCGCCGCGCGCCATGCGAGGAAACTGCTCGAACAGAAACATGCGCATGACGGGCGCGCCGAAGATCAGAAAACATGCCGCGAGGATGGCCAGCGTCGAGCAGACCAATATAGTCGCAGGCTTCCACTGGCGCTTGCGAAGGAAGTACAAGACAAAGAGCATTGGATAGACCTTGAGAGAAGCCGCGACCCCCAGCGCAAGTCCACACCCGAACCACATCTTGCGCGTATCGAACCAATAGGCAAGCACGAGCAGACCGAGCACGACCAAGTGCATCTGTCCCAACACAAAGTTATTCCGCAAAGGAATGATGGCAAGCAATGCGATGAGCACGACATGCCGGGTTCCCAGAGATGTGAGCCGTTGCAACTCGAAGAGAGATGTTGCAAGGACGGCGAGATTGACCACAAGCCAAATCCTCTTCGCCTCCAGAACATCGAGCCATGCCAGAGGGATGATCGGCAATGCGGAGAAAGGCGTGAGGCCGACAAAGCCAACCAGCGGCTGCTGGATGGACCAGTGATCTTTCACGCGCTGAAGCCAAATCCAGTCGTAGATTTTGTCCATCGCATAATGTTCGTGCAGTAGGCGAGCCACAATGTAGTAGTTCGGAAAGTCGCTGTGCAGAGTCTTCCATGCGGGAATGAATGCTTTGACGACGAAGAGAGCAAGCAACAGGACCAACACGGGCCATTCGGCCGATGGAAGCAGTCGTCGCATTGGGGCAGTCATGTCAGCATTGGCTCTCATGATTCACCCCGGCGCAGATTGTCCGCAGAGACAGGATTCCGGTTCGCGCGCATGTTCAGCTTCCACGCAATGCTGGCGACCGCAAATCCCGCGCCAGTCTTGAGATGATGCCAGATGCGAGAAGCCTGAAAGCGAAGATTGGCAGCCCGGTAGGCGAAGGATCTCGCGACATTCCTTTCAATGCCCTCACAGAGCATCGGACTCTTTCCGCGCGGCGCCAGGCGGCTGGCCAGATAACGCCGCCAAGCGTGGCTATCGGAAAAGAAATGCCGCTGCAACAGGAGGTTGAGCTTGTTGCCCGGCATGTCTGTTAACAGCCACCGTTGCGCGTATTGACTTATCCAGAGGCGCACGGGCGAACCGGCAGGCAGAGTGCAGACGTTCTTGAGCGCCCGTGGAATTGGGCAGCCAAACAGATCCTGCGCGCTCAGCAACACGAGCGCGGCAGCCTCTGCCATGCGCTCATCCGCGCAGAGCAGCGCATGCACCTTCCGCCAATGCGCATCGTCGTCCCGATGCCGGTGCATGTAAGCGGCAATCTCATAGAGCCACAGCAGGCGCGCCCACGATCCTAAGAAATGCCGAAAGACGTGAAGGACCTGATAGAGAAATGCATGGTGCCGCGCCAGGCGCGAAAACGAGACGGAGCCGACGGTATGCATCTCCGCCTGCTCCAAGGCGTCGCCGGGACAGTGCAAGGGGAGAGCCTCGGCTCCTGCCTCCCAAAAACCGGAATGTAATTCGATTGCTCCGCCCTCTTGCGGGTTGTAAAGATAGGCGTCAAGCGCGAGAGGACGAGACACAGGAATGCGCAACCTGCGCTCAGCCCCGTCAATAGCGGTCAATCTGTAACCAAGCGTTTCAAGAGCCTGCTGCGCGCGCAGTGCATCATCGGGCGCAACGAGGAGATCGAAGTCGATCTGATGACGCTGCCATAACTCTGTCAGATACTCCGGAATGAGGCTGAACCCCTTGACGCAAACAAAGCGAACGCCAGCCTGCCGCAACGCCTCGACCGCTTGTCCGAAGGTCAACAGCATGCTGCTCATTCTCTGCTTGTTGTCGCACCGGCGTTGTTCGAGCGCCGCAAGAGCCTGCAACGGCAGACCCGAGCAGTTCCCGTTTTCCAGCAGCCGGGCATAGAGAGGCAGGGCGAGCCCGACTCGATCGAGCACGCCGATATGCCGCGACCATTCACTTGCCGAGAAGCCGGATAGATCGCGCCTTTCGCGCCTTGCAGCCGCACCGTCTCCGCTCTCAAAGGCAGAGAAGCGAAGAGCATGTACAACGCTCGATAGGAATTCTCTGCTCATGCGGAAGCCTCGAGCGTCAGAGCTGCAATTGATCGCGCGCCCGCATCGTGAAGAAACTGCGCAATCGCGCGAAGATAGACGGAAAGTTGATGAATGCGATCGCGCTCAGTTCCATTCACCATTGCAAACCCTGCCCCGCTCAGCGATGGTGGAGTGTGCGCGAACCAGGAACCGCTGCCCAAGCGAAGGGCGAAACTGGGCCCGAAGCGATGAACTTCGCAGGAGCTTATCTCGGGCTCGGCGAGGACTGCCGCTTCAATTTCTCCCTGAGTTTCAACCGCAATCTCCCATTCGACATTCGCCACTCCGCCGGCAAGGGCGGGTGGCGCTTCCAGGCTTTGACAGGCCTTACTCATGAGCGGTGAATCTGTTCTGATGCGCACCAGGGATTCTTTCAAAGAAAACTGAGACGAGTAGGGCAACACGACGCGCCTGTGCAGCAGATCGGTGGCGGCGGTCGCCGGCTTCTTCGCGATATTGGAATCCCTTTCAGGCACAGATAAGCTCCGTAAAGATCTCATCCAAATCGGCGGCAATGACCGCCGGCTCTCCACTGAAGCGCACCTCGAAGGAGGGAAGACGGCAAAGCCGTTGCATCATCGAGGCTCGATCGCAAGCCTCTTCGTTGATAGCTTCCGGTTGTTCCTCGATCTCTTCAAGGAGGGCTTTCATAGTCTCCTCTTCGCAGGAATGAGACAGATAGCAGCCGTGTGCAACGGATTCCGCAGAGCCTCGTTTCAGAAAAACGATTGATGTTGGCGCCGCGTCTATCGAGCGCCCCACTCCAAAGAAACTCCAGGGGTCAATTTCAAAGGACAGCTCACCGTTCAAAGAGAGGCCGGGTGACAGTGCGGACAGCTCAGGAAAGTAAACTCTTGCATCGGGTAAGAGCTTGATCGAGGTTTGCATACCCCAAACGCTCAATCCATTTGCCGCATCGGCGACAAAGGTCCAGTCGTCTGAAAGCAGGCTCCAGCCACGCAATGCAAGAGCGAGAGAGATCGTCGATTTTCCTGCGCCGGAGGGCGCCGCAAGCAGAATGGCCCTTCCATCGCGCACAACACATCCGGCGTGAAGTGCAATCACTCCTAGCGACGGCGCAAGAACGCCTGCAATGACCGCCAACACGGCTCGGCGAAAGAACCCTTCATCGGCGATTATCTCGTCCGACAACACACCCACGACTTCGCGCGCTTTCAAATCGAACCAGACGGAGCCGTCGCGTCCGTAATCCGCGTGAACGAATTCGCTTCTGCCGCGAAAGATGGGATAGTTGGAAGTGATTGACGAAGCGCTTCTGCGGCCGCGGACAAGCAGCATTATTGCCGCGCGCGGCCTCAGCGCTTTCTCAGCTAGGCATGGCGAAAAGAACACGCTTGCGAGTTCCATAAGGCGCGATGAGTCCGTGCAAAACGAACACGCGCGGCCAGCCAGGCCGAGCGTCTGTGAGTACCGCGCCGCATTGTGACCGCCTTCAACCATGTCTGTTTCCATCGCCTTCCTGGGTTCAGAATACTTTGGAAAAGCTTTCGAAAAGAGCATCGAAAGCAGAAATGACAAAGCGATGACAAGGCCGTGACAAGCATGTGTGAAAGCAAAAGGATAATCAAGGCGGGATGAAGAAGTTGAGCGTGCATTGGGCATTTAGAACCCGTCATCGTCGGCCGCGACGACCGGTCCGCTTTGCTTACTTTCTTGCTATCGAGCGGCCTGCGTTCACAAGTGAG
>Ga0302278_10004088_pt1 | contig 15326 bp, 12 predicted proteins | sample III_Bog_N3_2_FD_194543 | JGI IMG/M metagenome (GOLD analysis project Ga0302278, IMG submission 194543) | Peat permafrost microbial communities from Stordalen Mire near Abisko, Sweden - III_Bog_N3_2 | ecosystem: Environmental > Terrestrial > Soil > Wetlands > Peat | place: Sweden: Abisko...
CCGCGCCGCCCTAAAGCTGCATGGGGCCGAGAGCCTGGACCAGGACCGGCTGTGGGCCGCCGGGCTGATTTCGGGCTGGCATTCGGCCCGCATTCCCGATCTGCTGGCCCAGGCCGAACGGGCCGCCAAAACCTTCCGCGCCCTGCCTCGTTTCTGGCGCAGCGAGACCAAACCCAGCCGCAAGGACCAAGAGACACCGTGAACGCCCTGAGCTTCATCCTTTCCCCCAGAGTGGCGCCGATCCTGCTGCTCTGCCTGTCCAACCTATTCATGACCACCGCCTGGTATGGCCATCTGAAATTCACCGACCGGCCCTTGTGGCTGGTGGTGCTGGCCAGTTGGGGCATTGCCCTGGTGGAATATTGCTTTGCCGTCCCAGCCAACCGCTACGGCCATCAGGTTTATTCAGCGGCAGAGCTGAAGACCATGCAGGAGATCATCACCCTGGTGGTCTTCGCCGTCTTCTCGGTGGGCTATCTGGGCGAAAGCCTGACCTGGAACCATGCCATCGGCTTCGCCCTGATCGCGGCGGGGGCGTTTTTTATCTTTAAGGGACCGTTCTAAGGGGTTGAAATATATACGGGCTCTGCCCTGCACCTCATTCGATTAATGATGATTGGCGGGTGTGGGAGGCCCGGCCTCCCGCGCGGGGTTGGGGGCAAGGCCCCCGGGCGTCACTCCACCCGATCGGCCAGCACGGCTCCGCGAGAAGCCATGAAGTAGAGGCCCATATGGTGGGTCAGTTCGCGGGGATGGGTGGCGGTCGGCGGCAGGCCGATCTGATCGACGACCGCGCGGGGAAGGTCATAGGTGGCACAGCCGGGCTCATAGACAACGATGTCACGCAAGGTGGGCATCAGGCCATGATTGCGGGCCGACAGCAGGGTCAGGACGAAGTCCATGACGCAGATATCGGTGCAGATGCCCACCACCAGCACCACCGCCAGATCATGGCTCTTGACCCAATCGACCACGGCATTACGACCAGTGGCGGGATCGATGGCGCCGACGAAGCCGTTGATGCAATCCTTGCGGATTTCAGTGACTTGCGGGGTGGCGCTCAACCATTCAAGCGCTGGGACAAGGGCCTCTTGGCCGGTGCCGATCTCGCAGTGAGGGGGATAGGGCGGTTCGGGCTTGCCGGGGATGTGGCTGTCGAGGAAAGCCAGGATCGGCTGGCTTCGCTCGACGAAGGCGCGGGCCAGGCGGTCGGTCTCGGAGATCATCTGATCGATGCGCCCATCCTGGACCGGCGGAGCCAGGGGGCCGCAGCCGGGCGTGGCAAAGCCATTGACCTCGTCCACCACCACCAGCCCGGCAGCCGCGCCGGACACCGGGTAGGAAACGAACGCCAAAGGCAGGTCCGACAAGGAGAAACTGCTCATGGTTCAAAACCCTCGGATCGATTGGCGCCCCCGCCAGAGGCCGAGTGTGCGGCAATCCCACCTTCATTTCTAGCCCAGATCAAGAATAGCCTCGACCACCGCCTGGGGGACCTCCCGCGACAGGAAGTGACCGGCCTTCTCGAACAGGCGGCGCTCATAGCGGGCGGTGAAATGCTGATGGGCTTGGTCCGATTGGGAGGCCGGCGTCACCCCGTCGCACAGGCCATGCAGGATAATGCTGGGCACGGTAATGGCAGGCTGGGCCGCCAGTTGCCGTTCGATTTCGTCATAATCCGGATCTCCCACCGCCTGACCATAGCGATGGCGGTAGGACTGGATGGTGACATCGACGAAATCGGGATTGGCGAAGCTCTTCGCCGTGGCCGCAAAAGTCTCCTCGGCAAAGTCCCAGTTGGGCGACCATAATTGCCACAGCAGACGGCAAAGCTCGTTGCGCTTGGCCTCCAAGCCACGGCAGCCCCGATCAGTATGGAAATACCACTGATACCAATAGCGATGTTCCTGGGCTGGATCGTCGGGCAGGTCGGCCAGGGGGATATTCTGGATGTTGTACCCGGTGATGGAGACCAGCCCCCTTACCCGCTCGGGCCATAAAGCCGCCACGATACAGGCCGCCCGCCCGCCCCAGTCGTAGCCGGCCAGCACGGCCTGAGGAATACCCAAGGCATCCATGAAATCCCTCAAGTCCGCGCCCAAGGCCCCCTGCTGGCCAGACCGCGGCGTCGCTCCATCAAGGAAGCGGGTCGGGCCGAAGCCGCGCAACCAGGGCACCAACACCCGCCAGCCCTTGGCGGCCAGGGCCTCGGCTACCTCGTCCCAATCGCCGACATCGGACGGCCAGCCATGGCAAAGAATCACCACAGGCCCAAGATCGGGGCCAAACTGACGATAAGCGATCTCCAGCTTGCCGGTCTTCACTCTGTGGATCATGGTCCTGTCGCCCCTAAACGTTGGCTCATGGCCTGGATTTTGTTCTGTTTAAAATTATTGCCAGCCCCCGCCCAGACAATAGGTCATTCGCCTTATCGAATAGGATCAGCCTTCTGGAAGGAAGGGCTAGCAGAGCCATGACCGGCTTGCCTTTTAAATAATAAGGTTATTTCCATATCAATGGTTTGATGCCGACACTATCCATCGTGATAGTTCCCTTTGGCATAGACATCAGGATAATGTGACCACCTGATGAAGCGCCTACTCTCTGACCTATCAACCGCCCTGCCTCCCCTGCCCGCCTTGGGCCAAGGGGTGCTGCTGGTCGATTACGCCCCCGCCTGCGCCAACCTTATCGGCCGCATGCTGATGTCCGAACCGGGATTATTGGTGCAACGGGTGGCTTCACCCCTTCATCCCCGCGACCTGCCGGTGGACGAACGCTTTGGCGGTATCGTCATCGCCGCCGAAGAATTGGGGCCCTTGCTGCTGTCCCTGGTGGACGGTGTTTCCCTGGGTCATCCCGAAATGCCGGTGGTGGTAGTGCTGTCGCGCCTGGATGAACAGTCCGAATCCGAACTGATCCTGGCCGGAGCCGCCGAATGCCTGGGCTTGGGCGGCTTGGACGGCTGGGGCCTGGTGCGCTGCCTGCGCCGGGCCAACCTGCGCCGCCGCCGCGCCCTGGAAACCCGCCGCCAGTCCGACGCCACCCTGGAAGCCGTGCGGGTCAATCTGGATCAGGCTCAGCGAGTCGGCCATGTGGGCATCTGGGAATGGGATATCGTCAGCGGCGAGCTATGGTTCTCGGACGAGGCCCATCGAATTCTCGGCCTGCCCGGCAGCAGCGGTCCCATCAGCTATCAGCAACTTCTCGACGCCGTTCATGACGAAGACCGCGCCAGCGTCGAGGCGGCTCTGGATTGCAGCCTGACCAGCCTGACCCGTTATCAGGTGGAACATCGCCTCTGTTGGCCCGACGCCTCGGTGCGCTTTGTCCGCCAGGAGGGCGAAGTGGCGGTAGACGAGGCCGGACGCCCCACCCGCATGGTCGGCACCATGCTCGACATCACCCGACGCCGTCAGGTAGAAGAGGCGCTGAACGCCGCCCAGGATCATCTGGAGCGCCGGGTCCGCGAACGTACCCGCGCCCTGTTGCAGGAAATCGCCCAGCGGCAAAGAGCCCAGACGGTCTTGCGGGAAAGCGAACAGCGCATCCGCACCATCACCGACGCCCTGCCCGGTCTGATCGCCTATATCGACATCGACCGCCATTTCCAGTTCGCCAACCGCCGCTATGAGGAATGGCTGGGCATCCCCCAGGAACTCTTGATCGGCAGGCCGGTGGCCGAAGTCATGGGGGCTGACCTTTATGTCACCATGGCACCCTTCATCGATGTGGTGATGAGCGGCTCGGAAGTCTCCCACGAAGGCTGGATGACCACCTTAACCGGCGGCATGCGGGCCTATCAGGCCACCTATTTGCCTGACAAGGGCGCAGACGGCGCGGTCAACGGCTATTTCAGCCTGATCCTCGACGTCACCACCAGCCGCATGGCCGAGCAACAATTGCGCTCCGCCAAGGAAGCCGCCGAGCTGGCCGACCGCGCCAAGACCGAGTTCCTGGCCAATATGAGCCACGAGCTGCGCACGCCCCTGAACGCCATCATCGGCTTTTCGGACATCATGCATAGCGAGATCATGGGGCCGGTGGGCAATGACGCCTATCGCGGCTATGTGAGCGATATTCTCGATTCCGGGCGGCACCTGCTAGAGGTGATCAACGAAATCCTCGATATGTCCAAGGTGGAAGCCGGCCATGTCGAGCTGCATGCCCAGGAAGTCAGCCTGTCCGAACTGGCCCGCGTCACCCTGCGCCTGATGCGAGAAAGGGCCGAACAAGGCAAGATCGCCATCGACAATGCCGTCAGAGACGATCTGCCCCCGGTCATGGTGGACGAGCGGCGCTTCAAGCAGATCTTACTGAACCTTTTGTCCAATGCCGTAAAATTCACCCCACCCGGCGGCACCGTCCATCTTTGGACCGAGCCGGGCGAGGATGGCGGCTTGGTGGTGGCGGTCTCGGATGACGGCATCGGCATGGATGCCCAAGGCATCGACAAGGCCCTGTCGCCCTTTGGCCAAGTGGAAAGCAGCCTGTCGCGCCGCTATGACGGCACCGGCCTGGGCCTGCCCCTGACCAAGGCCTTCACCGAGCTGCATGGCGGCACCCTGGACATCATCAGCGCCCCGGGCAAGGGAACCACGGTGCGGGTTTGCCTGCCCAGAAATCGCGTGATGCGTTGAGAAAGCCCCCTCTCCCGCAAGCGGGAGAGGGCTAGCTTACAACCTTAGGTGATCACCGTCGGCTTGTCCCGACCGGTACGGGTCTGTATCTCGGCCAATTGACCGGCCAGGGTGATCAGATCGGCCAAGGCCTCTTGGGTATCCTGGCCATGTTTGGCGGGATCAGGCTCGTAGCGTTCGATATAGACCCGCAAGGTAGCACCCTCGGTGCCGGTGCCCGACAAGCGATAGACGATGCGCGAGCCGTCGGCGAAGATCACCCGGATACCCTGCTTCTTGCTGACCGAGCCGTCCACCGGGTCGGTGTAGGAGAAATCATCGGCCTCGGCCACGGTGAAGCCGCCCAGCTTGGCGCCCTTCCAGCCGGCCAGATGAGCCCGCAAATTCTCCATCAGTCCTTCGGCGGCCTCGGTGTCCAGCCCCTCGTAATCGTGGCGGGAATAGAAGTTGCGGCCGTATTTGGCCCAATGGTCGCGGACGATGTCGGCCACCGGACGCTTCAGGACCGCCAGCAGGTTCAGCCACATCAGCACGGCCCACAGGCCGTCTTTCTCGCGCACATGGTCCGAGCCGGTGCCGAAGCTTTCTTCGCCGCACAGGGTCGCCATGCCGGCATCCAACAGATTGCCGAAGAACTTCCAGCCGGTAGGCGTCTCGAAACTGGGAATGCCCAAAGCCTTGGCCACCCGATCGGGAGCCTGACTGGTGGGCATGGAGCGGGCGATACCCTTCAGGCCCTTGGCATAGCCGGGGGTCAGAGTGGCATTGGCCGCCAGAACCGCCAGACTGTCGGACGGAGTGACATAGAAATTGCCGCCCAAAATCATATTGCGATCGCCATCGCCGTCCGAGGCCGCGCCGAAGTCGGGAGCATTGGGGCCGAACATTTCTTCGACCAGATCATGGGCATGAACCAGATTGGGATCGGGATGACCACCGCCGAAATCCGGCAGTGGCGTGCCGTGGATCACCGTCCCGGCGGGAGCCCCCAGGATGCCTTCCAAAATGATCTTGGCATAGGGCCCGGTGACGGCGCTCATGGCGTCGAAACGCATGCGGAAACCACCGGCGAACAAAGCCTTGATCTTGGAGAAGTCGAACAGCTGGGCCATCAGCTCGGCATAATCGGCCACCGGGTCGATGACCTCGACCGCCATGCCGTCCAGGCAGGTCGCGCCCACATGATCAATGTCCAGATCGGCGGCGTCGGAGATGCGGTATTCGGCGATCTCCTGGCTATGGGCGAAGATGGCTTCCGTCACCTTCTCAGGGGCCGGGCCGCCGGCCGAGATATTGTACTTGATGCCGAAATCCTCGGTCGGACCGCCGGGATTATGGCTGGCCGAGAGCACGATGCCGCCAAAGGCCTTGTGCTTGCGGATGACGCAGGACACCGCCGGAGTGGACAAAATGCCCGCCTGCCCCACCAGCACCCGCCCAAAGCCATTGGCCGCCGCCATCTTCAGGATCACCTGAATGGCCTCGCGGTTATAAAACCGCCCATCGCCGCCCACCACCAGGGTCTGGCCCTGAAAGCCCTCAAGGCTGTCGAAGATGGACTGGACGAAGTTCTCGAGATAGTTCGGCTGCTGGAAAACCGTCACCTTCTTACGAAGGCCGGAGGTGCCGGGTTTTTGGCCGGCATAAGGCGTGGTGGCGCGCACCAGAATGGACATTCTTGCCCCCTAATTTCATTTTATAAGAATGGTTTACTCCTTTTCACCACGGCTGGAAAGAGAGGCTGGAGAGAACGTCACAGATCAGACATGAAAGCCACCTTGCGGCGCTTGTCTGAGGACATGGCTCGCGACATAGTGGCGCATTCTTTTGTGCGAGTTCCCCGCCATGCTCCGCCTTGCCGTTCTGTTGGTTATGTTGCTGATGCCTTTGACGGCTTGGGCAGGTGAGGATTTACGGCCTGTTCTATTCGATCCCGCCAAACCCCATGCCCAGGCCTATGCCCCGGCAGAAGAGCCGGAGTGGATGCCGAAGCTTTTGACTAAGCTGCATCACTGGATCGGCCCATCTTACAAATTAAAGCAGCATGTGCTGTTCCGCTGGAAAGGCGAGCCGGCGTGGCTGGCGATGGTGACGCGGAGTGATGATTACGGGGACAAGCTGACCCTGTTTCGCATCACAGCCCCCGGCGAGGCGAAAGCGGTCATGACCATTAAAGAGGATACCGTCAAAATCATCGAACCCAGCGGCATCGACGGCTTTGCTGATGGCACGCCGCAACTGGCGGTCTATTACGGCTGCGGCGGTTCAGCAAGTGTCTGCTACGGCGTTCTGTCCCTGCATCTGGACGACAAAATCCGCAATGCCACGCCGCCGGGATACTTTCTGCGCAGCTTCACCAGGGATGGGCGCTATCTGATCGCCTGGGAGTATGTCGCAGGCCCTCTATGGTTCGAATGCACGAATTGCGCGACGACCATCCTTCTAGCCTTGCGCTGGAACGGGCAGAGCTATGAAGAGGTCTGCGACCAGACGCCCTGGCTCTATCAGGAGGAAGATCGCCCCGACCACGGAGAGGGGCTGACCGAGGTCCGAGACTATCTTCATAACCGCCTGTCCCTAGCCAGCGATCTATTGCAAAGCCATCACTCCGACGAAGCCACCGCGATCTATCGCGACATGCTGAAACATCTGAGTCAAAAGCAAGATGCCGACGCGGATAAAATCCGGGCAGTACGGCAGGCCTATGACCGCACCTTTCAGTGGCCAAGAATCCGCAGCGCCTGCCCCTTGCCGATCGGCAGCGAGGCTCCGCCCGGCCTCCGCTTGGCAAAGGACTCCCGGAATTACCTCGACATGATGAGCCCCATCCCATCCCCCTACCATCCCTAGGCTTATTTCGAATAACTCTAGCTCTCAATTGCGATCTGCGCTAAGACCCACCTTCTTTCCGCCGATAAGATCGAGAGCCCTGATGGACTTCGTCACCACCGCCGCCACCATGTGCCGTTCCCTGGCCGCTGCCGCCACTTTGGAGCAGCCGTTCCGCCATTGGGAACCGCGCGGCATGTTGGATGGCGATGTGGCCCTGGCCCTGGCCTCCATGCCCATGAAGGTGCCCTCGGTTGATTTTTCCTCAGGGACTCGGGCGGCCAATAATGACTGCCGGGTGTTTTTCAACGCCGAGGGTCAGGCCAGCAATCCGGCCATGAAGGCCCTGGCCGAAGCCTTTCAGTCCAAGGAAGTGGTCACGGCCTGGGAGAGGCTTACCGGCGAGAGCTATGCCGGCTGCCATGCCCGCATCGAATTCTGCCGCGACGGCGACGGCTTCTGGCTCGAGCCCCATACGGACATCGGCGCCAAGCGCGTCACCATCCTGATCTATCTCTCCACCGGCCCGGAAGCCTCGACCTGGGGCACCGACATCTATGCCGGAGCCGACCAGCCCCGCATCCCTGTGCCCGGCGACTTCAATTGCGGCATGGCCTTCGTGCCCGGCGACAATACCTGGCACGGCTTCGACAAGCGCCCCATCAGCGGCCTGCGCCGCAGCCTGATGCTGAATTACGTCGGCCCCGAATGGCGGGCTCGGCACGAGCTGTGTTTTCCCGACAGCCCGGTTTAAGACTCCGGGCTGCCGCCCTGACCTGCTTGGGGCCTTTGGCCCCAAACCCCATAAGCTAAACGAGGTTTGGAGGCCGAGCCTCCAAGCGGGCCCGGGCGGCAAGCCCGGAAACTTCCTCGAGAAAAAAGGCGGAACCCTCTGGGCTCCGCCTTCTTCGTTTCCAGCCAAACGGCCTTTCGGACTTACTTGCTGCCCGGACGGCCAATGCTGCTGTAGTGGAAACCGGCGTCGATCATTTCGCGCGGCTCGTAGATGTTGCGCAGATCCACCAGGATCGGCGACTTCAGCAGCGACTTGACGCGGTCCAGGTTGATTGCGCGGAACTCGTTCCATTCGGTCAGGACGGCCATGCAGTCGGCACCCTTCAGGGCGTCATAGGCGTCTTCGCAATAGATGATGCCGGTCAGCATCTTCTGAGCTTCTTCCATGCCCTCGGGGTCGAAGGCGCGGATGATCGCACCGGCTTCCTGCAGAGCGGGGATGATTTCCAGGCTGGGGCTGTCGCGCATGTCATCGGTGTTGGGCTTGAAGGTCAGGCCCAGCACGCCGATGGTCTTGCCCTTCACCGAACCACCACAGGCGGCGATGATCTTATCGGCCATCTTGCGCTTACGCTGATCGTTGATATCGACCACCGTCTCGATGATACGCAGGGGCGAGCCCTTGGCGCGGGCGGTGCGGACCAAGGCCAGAGTATCCTTGGGAAAGCAGGAGCCGCCGTAGCCGGGACCGGGATGCAGGAACTTCTTGCCGATACGACCGTCCAGACCAATGCCGCGCGAGACGTCGTGGACATCTGCGCCAACGGCCTCGCACAGATCGGCGATTTCGTTAATGAAGGTGATCTTGGCGGCCAGGAAGGTGTTGGCGGCGTATTTGATCAGCTCCGAGGTCTCCAGCGAGGTGAAGACGATCGGGGTCTCGATCAGATAGAGCACGCGGTAAAGCTGCTTCATCACGGCGCGGGCACGCTCGGACTCGGTGCCGATGACCACGCGGTCGGGCCGCATGAAGTCGTTGATGGCCGAGCCTTCCCGCAGGAATTCCGGGTTCGAGACCACATCGAATTCAGCGTCGGGGCGGGTTTCGCGGATGATCGTCTCGACCTCGCGGCCAGTGCCCACCGGCACGGTCGACTTGGTCACCACCACGGTGTAACCCTCGATGGACTCGGCGATTTCCTTGGCGGCAGCATAGACATAGGACAGGTCGGCATGACCGTCGCCACGGCGCGACGGCGTGCCGACGGCGATGAAGACGGCGTCCGCCTGCTTCACCGCCGACTTCAGGTCGGTGGTGAAGGACAGGCGGCCGGCCTTGACGTTGTCGGCCACCAGCGCATCAAGCCCAGGCTCATAGATGGGCATCTTGTTCTGCTTCAGGCCTTCGATCTTGGCCTCGTCCTTGTCGACACAGATGACATCGATGCCGAATTCCGAGAAGCATGCGCCGGAAACCAGACCAACATAGCCGGTTCCGATCATGGCAATACGCATGGTGTCCGTCCTTACTGTGAACTATGAAAGATAATGGTCGATACTTACTTGAATTCCTTCAGGAACTCCAACACCGGCTCACGCATTTCCGGGCGGCTGAGGGCAAAGGCGATATTGGCCTGGAGCCAACCCACCTTGTCGCCGCAATCAAAGCGGCGGCCTTCGAAGCGCAGGCCATGGAAAGGCACGTCGCCTATGGTCTTGGAAATGGAATCGGTCAGCTGAATCTCGTTGCCCGCACCTCGCATCTGCATATCCAGATAGGTGAAGACGCTGGGGTCCAGGATATAGCGGCCGATGATCGACAGGGTCGAAGGAGCCTTGTCCGGATCGGGCTTTTCCACCAGACCCTTGGCGCGGGCCAGACGGCCGTCGTCGCTGACAACGTCCAAGATGCCATAGCGCTTGGTATGTTCGCGGGGCACATCGGCCACGGCCACCACATGACCGCCCACTTGGGCATGGGCATCAACCAGCTGCTTCAGGCAAGAGGTCTGAGACATAATCAGATCGTCAGCCAGCATGACAGCGAAGGGCTCGTTGGCGACCAGATCGCGGGCACACCAGACGGCATGGCCCAAACCCAACGGCTCGTGCTGGCGGGTATAGGATAGCTGACCCGACTTCGGCATGCCGTCCTTGATGGCGGCCAGCTCGTAGGTCTTGCCGCGATCCTTCAAGGTGCGCTCCAGCTCGGGCGCATAGTCGAAATGGTCTTCCAGGGCGGTCTTGCCCCGGCTGGTCACAAAGATGAAGTGGTCGATACCGGCGGCGATCGCTTCCTCGACTGCATACTGGATCAACGGCTTGTCGACGACAGGCAGCATTTCCTTGGGCATAGCCTTGGTGGCAGGAAGAAAGCGGGTGCCCAGGCCACCGACCGGGAAGACGCACTTACGCACGCTAGCAGACATCTTAGTGACATCCTTATTCTGAAGTTTCCTTGGGCGCCCTGGTCTTTCAACCGGATTTCTGGACGCCTGTTCCGTTTGTGCCACGCCTTTTCCCTTTAAGCAACGGGGGCTTGGCGGAAGTCCGTGTTATCCACAGTTCTTGTTCGATTTCGGCCAAAATTATGACGGATTGGAGGCAAGCAAAGCCTCGAGCCCCAGTGCCTCCACCAGCCGGCGCAGCTCTTGCCGGGCGGCCACCTGGGACATGCTCATCTCGACTCCCGAGCCTTGCCCCATGTCCAGAAGGGTCAGGCCTTCCAAGAACAGTTCGCGGTAGATGACGCGCTCGCACAAGCCGCCGACCGAGCGAAAACCGATGCGCTTGGAGAGATCGGCCAGCAGCCGCTCCATCTCGCGCTTGTTGCGGGCATCCAGGGTGGACAGGCGGTTGCGCAGGACGAACCATTCGGCCCCATCCTTTTGCCCGCGCATGGCCCTGATCTTGCGGGCATCCCAGACCATCTCGGAATAATGGCTGGGCCGGGTGATCTTCATGCTGTCGGGATCGACCTTGGCCAGCACGTCCAGATCGATGAAGCTGTCGTTCAGCGGCGTCACCAACAGATCGGCATAGGAATGACCCAGCCGCGACAGGGGATGGTCGCTGCCGGGAGTGTCGATCACCACCACGTCATGGGTGGTGGCGAGGCGGCCCAGTACCTCAAGGAAGCGGGCCTGATCGGCGGCGGGATCGCTGGTGGGGGGGATCGGCTCGTGCTCGGGCATGGCCAGAGTGGCGCGGCGGCGGCGGTTTTCCACATAGCGGGTCAAGGTCGCCTGGCGGGCGTCGAGATCGATGGAGCCGACCGACGCCCCCATCTGCAACAGCGACACCACCAGATGCATGGCCACCGTGGATTTGCCGGTGCCGCCCTTTTCGTTGCCGACGACGATAATTTTGGCGGTCATTCCCCTGCCCCTTCTTTCTTCAACCATACTGCCGTGTCATGGAACACGGCCCCACCCGCCGGCCAAGCCGGCTGGGCGCTGATCAAGGCATTGATGCCCACGCCGCCGGGAAAATCCTCGGACGGCCATAACCCTTCGACCACCACCACGCCGGTTTTAACGCCAGGCGACGGCTTGACCCAGACCTTTGTTTCCGCCTGACGGTTGCCGATGCGGATCAGATCGCCCTCTTCCAACCCCAGCGCCGCGCAATGGTCAGGATGCAGCAGCGCCGTGGGCCGCACGGCTTCCTTACGCGAGCTCGGCGTATGGTTAAAGCCGGAATTGAGGAAATGCCGCGAGGGAGCCGCCACCAGCCGGAAGGGATGATCCTCATCCGCCTCGTCGGTGATGGCCAGATGATCGGGAAAGCGGGGCATGCCCTGCTTGTTCTCTCCGGCCCAGTGGGGCACGAAATGGAAGCGCTTGTCGGCATGGGCGAAGCCTTTGAGAAAATGCATCTCCTCAAAGGGTCTTGCGCAATCGACCCAGCGCTGGGCATGAACCTCGTCGGCTCCGGGCAGGCCCGAGGCCTTCAGCAGGCCGTCGATAATCTGCCATTCCTTCTGCTCGAACAGGGGATGCACCGCCCCCAGCCTTTTCGCCAGCTCAGCGGTCAGCCAATGATTGGAGCGAGCCTCGCCCAAGGGCTTCATCACCGCCTTGCCCACCTGCAGGAAGGTATGGCCATAGGAAACATAAAGGTCGTCATGCTCCAGCATGGTGGTGGCCGGAAAGATGATATCGGCATAGCGGGCAGTCTCGGTCATACGCTGTTCATGCACCGCCAGGAACAGATCGTCGCGGGACAAGCCCTGGCGCACCGCCAGACTGTCGGGAGCCACCACCGCCGGATTGGTGTTCTGGATCAGCATGGCCTTGATGGCCGGGCCATCGCCTAAGTCGGTCTTGCTGCCGCAAAGGATCGGGCCGATGCGCGACATATCCAGCACGCGGGCCGTAGCCCCCTGCACTTCCAGCATGCCTTCCCTCAGGAAGCTGAAGTTCCTCCAGGCGCTGAAGGCGGCCCCGCCGCCAAGATGCCGCCAAGCCCCCGACACCGCCGGCAGGCAGGTCACGGCATGCATGGCGGCCGAACCGTTGCGCTGGCGGGTGAAGCCATAGCCAAGACGCAAAAAGGCCCGCTTGGTCGAGCCATAGAGGCGGGCGAAGGAGATAATCTCTTCTTCCGTCAGGCCGGTGATCTTGGCGGCCCAAGCCGGGGTGCGGGTCACCAGATGGGCCTCGACCTCAGGCGTGAAGTCGGTCAGCTCGGCCAGGAAGGCACGGTCGGACAAGCCCTCGGCCAGCATGACGTTCATCACCGCGCAGGCCAAAGCGCCATCGGTGCCGGGCAAAGGCTTCAGATGCAGGTCGGCCTTTTCCGCCGTGGCGTTGCGATAGGGATCGATGACCACCAGCTTGGCCCCGCGCTCCTTACGGGCCTTGGTCACCCAATGCATGGCTCCCACCTGGGTCTGAACTATGTTGCAGCCCCAGGCGACGATCAGATCGGCCTCGGCCATCTCACGCGGGTCGAGGCCGCTCATACCGCCGACGCCGGCCTTCCAGCCGGTACCGCCGATATGGCTGCAGATGGTGTCGAGCTGTCGGCTATAGCCCATGGCGTCGCGCAGGCGCACCGTCGCGGTCTGCTGCACCCGGCCCAAGGTGCCGCCGTAGTAATAGGCCCAGACGGATTCGGGGCCATGGTCGGCAGCGGCTTTGCGGAAGGCCTCGGAGGTGATGTCCAGCGCCTCGTCCCAGGAAATCGCCTCGAATTGGCCGCTGCCTTTTGGACCGCTGCGGCGCAGGGGCGTCAGGATGCGTTGTGGGGAATGCACCAGCTCGGCATAGCGAGCGACCCTGGCGCAAATGATCCCGGCGGTGTAGGGCATGTCGGCCCCTCTGATCCGCCCAATGCGGTCAGGGGCCGTCATCTCGACGTCGAGCGCACAGGCACTGGGGCAATCGTGCGGACAGACGGAGGCAAGAACGGTGTTGCTCATGACCGGCACTTTACCCGTCCCTCGGGGCGTGGCGCAACTGTGGTGCCGATGCTATGCTACGGCCATAGCTCACCAATAAGGACCCACTCCCTCCATGACCGAAACTGTCGAATGCGCCGTGATCGGCGCCGGTGTGGTCGGATTGGCGATTGCCAGCACCCTGGCCCGTTCGGGGCACGAGGTGGTGATCCTGGAGGCGGCCTCCGCCATCGGCACAGGCGTCAGTTCCCGCAACAGCGAAGTTATCCACGCCGGTATGTATTATGCCGCTGGCAGCCTGAAGGCCAAGCTTTGCGTCAAGGGCAACCAATTGCTGCGGGACTATCTGCCCGCTCATGGTGTGCCCCATAATTTCACCGGCAAGCTGATCGTCGCCACTACGGAAGAAGAAGAGGCCCAGCTTCAGGTGATCCTGGAGAAAGGCCGCATCAACGGTGTCGACGGCCTGACCCTGATCAGCGGCGCCGAGGCCATGGCGCTGGAGCCCGAGCTATCCTGCCGCGCCGCCCTGCTCTCGCCCCATACCGGCATTCTCGATACCCACGGCTATATGCTATCGCTGCTGGGCGAGGCCGAGGATCATGGGGCCATGCTGGCCCTGAACAGCCCGGTCCAGTCGGGCGAGACCGGCCCCGAGGGCGTCACCCTGACCACTGGCGGGCTTGAGCCCATGACGCTGAAGGCCAAGCGGGTGGTCATCGCCTCGGGCCTGGGGGCGCAGACACTGGGCCATGCCATTGCCGGCCTAAAAGCCGTGCCGCCCTTCCATCTGTGCAAGGGCAATTACTTCCTGCTGTCGGGCCGCCAGCCCTTCAAGCGGCTGGTCTATCCCACCCCGGTGCAGGCTGGCCTCGGGGTTCATTACACCCTCGACCTGGGCGGCCAGGGCCGCTTTGGCCCCGATGTGGAATGGATCACCGCCGAGGATTACGAGGTTAACCTGAAGCGCGGCGAGGTCTTCTATGACGCCATCCGCCGCTATTGGCCGGGCTTGGCCGAGGGGGCTTTGCGCCCCGGCTATGCCGGCATCCGCCCAAAGATCCAAGGCCCCAATGAGGCCGCTGTCGATTTCGTCATCCAAGGCGAGGCAGAACACGGCCAGCCGGGATTGGTCGCCCTTTACGGCATCGAATCCCCCGGCCTGACCTCCAGCCTAGCCATTGCCGAACATGTCGCGGAGATGCTGTCATGATGAACCGTCGCCGCTTTCTTGCCGCCGCCGGATTGTTGCCATTTGCTCCAGCCCTGAGCTTTGCCGCCGACGTCAAAGCCGGGGGCCGCATCATTTCCGGCGACCGCAGCAAGGTTCTGAGCACCGCCGCCGATACCCCCATCGAGCAGATCCCCAATTTCCGCCGCTATATGCGCGAGATGATCACCGAGTTGGGCCGCACCGCCCATAAGCGCAACCTCCAGGTCCTGGTGCGCAACGCTCCCGAGCTGCTCATCAAGGAAATGATGGAGGGCTATTGGGAAGAACAGCACGAGGCCGGCCAGCCGCATCTGGCCTCGGGCGAGATCTTCACCGATTATCTCGATGCCATCGACGGCATGGTCATCGACGGGCTTTATTGGGGCAATGACCGCTATGGCGTCGCCACCGAACATGGTGCCGCCACACCCTATCATCAGGCCGCCGATACTCTGCAGAAGGCCGGACGGACGGTCTTTTCCATCGAATATGCCAAGGACCCCAA
>Ga0302278_10004093_pt1 | contig 15320 bp, 10 predicted proteins | sample III_Bog_N3_2_FD_194543 | JGI IMG/M metagenome (GOLD analysis project Ga0302278, IMG submission 194543) | Peat permafrost microbial communities from Stordalen Mire near Abisko, Sweden - III_Bog_N3_2 | ecosystem: Environmental > Terrestrial > Soil > Wetlands > Peat | place: Sweden: Abisko...
TACCGAGGCTGCCCAGTTGAGCAGATTCAGCGTCAGCAGTAACATGCCCACCACAAACGCGCCCCGGCGGTCGCCGCGGCCCAGTTTCCAGTTCCGCCGCGCGAACAGGATGGAGAAGATCAGCAGCATCGCCTCGGCGAATGGAGTCAGCATTCCCTGCGCGTCCGAGATCCACGCGTTCTGGCGCGAGGGGCCTGCGTCCTTTGTCCAGGGCCAGCGGAATGTTACGTAAGTGATACGGCCCTGCCAGGAACCGGTCTCGATATGAAGCTTCAGGCCCGGGATCGCCGGATGCGGCCCTTCCCACGCCTGCACGCGTTCAGTGGGCACGGGTGGAATGGTCACGGGCGCAACTTCCGTGAACGTACTCTGATCCAGTTGCGCGGCGCGGAAGACTGCGTCTACCGAAACGGGGCGCGCGGGGGCCTGACGCGTTGGCACTCCCAGGAATCCGCGTAGCCGGCCCTGCGCATCTACTTCCATCTCTGTCATGCCCGGCTGCGTGACCGGAGGATTCGCCGCAGCGATCCCGCCGTCGGGAGTCGCAACCATCGGCTCCGGACTTTCGCGGTAAATCGCCCGCACCGGAGCTTCCGAATTCAGCCAGACATTCCATTGACGCGGCTGCGGGAGAAGGTCGAGATACGTCAGCAGTTCCAGGCGCTGATCGAGCCAGAGCGCCGTGTCGGCGGGACGCTGCGTATATCCCAAAGTTGCCGCAATTTCGCGACCTTTCTGCGCCAGCACATCCGGCGGATAGTCGAGCGTTGTCTGATAAAACGCCTGCTTGTACTGCTTCATTACCGGCGTCGCGAAAATGCAGAGGAAGATCGCCGCAAGACACGCCAGCGCGTACTTCACGGGCATGCCTTCGGTCTTGCCCGCAGACGCTACAAGCTCCGGCGAAGGCGTTTCCCCGGCCGCCAGGGCGGCGGCGAGCGGGTCGCCGCCGGGAAGTGCCGCCGACACCAGCAGTGCGTTTTCAGGCCGTTTCTGCGGGTCCGGTTCCAGGCAGCGCCGGATTACGTTTTCGACGGCGGGATCGATATCGGCCGCAATCGACGTCATGCTCGTGAGTTGCGCGGCCTCCTGTAGTTCGATCAGGCCCGCGACGTTTTTGGCTTCATACGGCCGCTTGCCCGTGAAGAGTTCGTAGAGCACCAGGCCCAGGGCGTAGATATCGCTGCGGGGCGTAACTTCGGTGCCCTTGAGTTGCTCGGGCGCCATGTAAGCCGGCGTGCCATTGCGCGCCTCCGCGCCGGAAAGCTGATCGGCAATCGCAGCCAGACCGAAATCCATGATGACGATCTCGCCGCGTTTGTTCATCATGATGTTGTGCGGTTTGAGATCGCGATGGATCACGCCCTTGGCGTGCGCGGCCGCGAGCCCGGCGCATATTTTGCGTGCCGTCTCGACCGCCTTATCGGCGGGGAGCCGGCCAATGCGCGGCAGGAGCGATGCAAGATCCTCGCCGTCGATGTACTCCATCGAAATGAACGGCATTCCGTCCACTTCGCCAATATCGTAAACACGGCAAACGTTGGGGTGCGAAATCTGACGCGCGATGCGTACTTCGCCATGGAAGCGTTCCAGCAGGAAGCGGTTATCGGTGGCCGCGGCGGGCAGGAATTTCAGAGCTACGGACTGGCCCAGAGTAAGGTCGGTAGCGCGATAGACTTCGCCCATTCCCCCCTTGCCCAGCAACCCGACGATGCGGTACCTTCCCGCCAGGAGGGTTCCGGCAATAAAGCGGCCTTCGTCGACGAACGAGCTATGGGAAGCGTGCGAGACCGATGAGAACGCGGGTGCGGCGGCGGGGACCGGAACGGAGATCGTTTGCGCCGAAGTCAGCTCCGTAACGGGTTTCATAACATTCGATTCTACCTTTGTGGCGTAGAGATCGTTTAGGGACGGAATGCTACCAGCGAAAGAGTTCCCACGGGCCGGAAGTGTTTCACATTTGCCGTGCAGAGTTGGTCGGCTGCTTCGATGACGGTAGCGGCAATCAATGCGTCCGCCAGTTGGATTCCGTGGGAGAGGGCGTGTTGTTCGACGATCGCTGCCGCAGCGTCGCCGATTGTGCCGGAAAGGGGCAGGACATGAAACCGGAGTTCCCGGAGGAATTGCCGGATTTGGCGGGCTTCAAGCTTTGAGCGAGCGCCTTGAAGCAGCTCCATAAAGGAGACAATCGACAAGACCCGATCGGCGGTGCGGTTAATAACGTTCGCCGCGGCAGGGTTGCCTCGGGACGCCCAAACAAGAACATCCGTGTCGAAGATCATCCTGGATTTCTGACGGGGCGTTGCGTCTTGACTTTGGTTTCCATAGGAAACACGCGAGGCTGACGCAGGTTGCGTACGAAGGCGGCAGGGTCGGAAAGGTCATCGCGGCCACTCCACAGACCAAAAAACGGCTGGTCTTCGGCTTTGGGCGCACCCTTGCCTGAGGAGCCCGATTGCTGAGAGATCGGCATCAGGGTGGCTTTGGCTTTCCCGCGATAGAGGACCGTAACCTGCTCGCCGCGATCAATGGCGCGAAGGACGTCCTTCATGCGGTAACGGAGATCGACGATTGTCGCGTTCATGGAATGTCTATCTGCAAGTATACACTTGGCGGCATCGTTGATGCCCTCAAACGCCGAACGGCCAGACCTGTTGCACGGTTTTGTAATAAATCCATTCGCGGTCTTCCGGCGTGAACATATCCATATGATCCCGGAATAATTCCACCGTTTTATCGTAGGGGATTTTGCTCAGTGAAATCGGCCAGTCGGTGCCCCACATCAGCCGCTTCGCTCCGAACTTATCGTAGAGGCGCTTTACCTGAACCTGCGCGTCCGGATACGGATACGGCTGTTTCGACAGCGTCCACATGTGCGAAATCTTCACGAACACGCGCGGGTAACGCTGCAGCGCCAGCAACAGATCGAGCTTCTCCGGCTGGCTCAGCGGCGAATCCGCCTGATGATCGATCACGATCGAGAGATCGGGATTGCTTTCAATCAGCGGCACGACATCCGGAATCCGGCCCACCGGGACGAGCAGCGTCATCGGCACTTTTAACTGTGCGCAGCGCTTCCATAGCGGAGGCATCAGCGGGCCTTTGATCCAGTCGCCATCGGCGTTAGCGGAGGGACTCAGGCGGACGCCGTGAAAACTCTGCTCCTGTGTGAGCCGGCTCAGTTGATCGGGCGCGGCGGGATCCTCGGGATTCACGCGGCACACACCTTTGAATGTCGTCGGATAGCGCTTCAGCACGTCCGCGAGGTAACTGTTGTCCCATTTGTAATGAATCACCTGGATAATCACCGTTTTCGAAACGCCATTGGCCTTCATGAGGTCCAGCAGCATTTCGGCCGACGCATCTTCGGCCGGCGGGTGCGCGCCCTCTGCAAACGGAAACTTCGGATCGTGCTTCCACACGTGCACGTGCGAGTCGATCATAAGCGGCTTCGTCTCGGCGGCCCGCAGACCGTTAACGGCGGCTGCCGTGAGAGTGGTTCCCAGAAATGTTCGGCGATTCATCGACCGTCAATTTATCACGTGCAAATTATCAAGCGACTCCGCCGCGCGCGGTGGCATCATAACAACTGATGAGCCAGATTCACGCGCTTGCCGCAACTGAAGTGAAAGGCAGGCTGAAACCTTTCTCTTACGATCCGGGTCCGCTGGGCGACGAGCAGGTGGAACTCGAAGTCCTTTATTGCGGCATCTGTCACTCCGACGTGGCCATGCTTAATAACGAATGGGGTTTTTCCCGCTTTCCCTTTGTGCCGGGCCATGAGGTGATTGGCCGTGTCGTCGAAGTGGGCAGCGACGCGAAAATGGTCACGAAGGGGCAGATTGTGGGACTGGGCTGGAATTCCGGCAGTTGTCTGCATTGCGCGCCCTGTCTGAGCGGCGATCACAATATGTGCACTACGCTGGAGCAGACCATCATCGGCCGCTACGGTGGCTTCGCGACTCGCGTGCGCTGCCACTGGATCTGGGCCACGCCGCTGCCTGACGGCGTTGACGTGACTAAAGCCGGCCCACTGTTCTGCGGGGGCATTACGGTGTTCAATCCGCTGGTGCAGGAAGGCGTGTTACCGCTGCACAGGGTCGCGGTAGTGGGGATTGGCGGCCTCGGCCATATGGCGCTGCAGTTCATGAGTAAGTGGGGCTGCGATGTTACGGCGTTCACCTCGTCCGCAGGCAAGGGCGAGGAGGCGAAGAAACTGGGTGCGCATCACGTGATCGATACGCATTCGGCGAAGGCGCTGAAGGATGCGCGGGGATCGTTCGATTTCGTGCTTTCGACGGTGACGGCATCGCTCGACTGGAATGCGTATCTGGGAACGCTGGCACCCAAGGGACGGCTTCACATTGTGGGCGTTCCGCCGGAGCCGATGTCGATTCAGGCTTTTCCGTTAATCGGAGGGCAGCGGTCGGTGGGTGGAAGTCCGTCGGGCGCTCCGGGGACCGTGGCGAAGATGCTGGATTTCTGCGCTCGGCACCGTATTGAGGCGATAACCGAGGAGTTTCCGATGAGCCAGGCAAATGAGGCTATCGAGCGTCTGGAAGCGGGTAAAGCGCGCTACCGGATCGTTTTGAAGAACGATTTGGCGTAACGAGGCTATCGTCCGAGGCCCAAAGCCCGCGCCGGATTCGTCGCCGACATCAATTCGATATCCGCCTGCGAAATCCCCTCTTTCCGCAGTCCGGCGAACATCGCCGCCAGCGCATCCGGATGCAGCGGATTCCCCACCTGTCCCATATCGCTCGCCAGGATACAGGATTTTGCGCCAATTTCCCGAATTACTCTGGCATAATCGCGAATTTCGTATTCTTTGCCCGGACCGAAGACGCCGTTGTAGACGAACTCGATATATGCGCCGAGATCCCCAGCTTCGCGCATCTGCGCCACGGTCATGTGCACCGGGGCGAGCATTGCGTGGGTCACCACAATATGTTCCACGCCTTGGCGCTCCGCCTCGCGCACGATCATAAGGCCTTCCTGCGGCGACGAATGCCCGGTCTCCAGCATCAACTGATTCTTCGCGGCCAAGGCGATCACCTGCTTCGTTTCCGGCAGCAATTCACCATTGCGCGCCACGGAAACAAAAGGCCGCTGTTCCTTCGAATACTTCACCTGATTCTCCGCGTCGAAGGTCGGCATCCACACTACTCGACCCCAGCCGCCCTTGACCATGACCATGCGCTCAACGGCCGCCGGATTGACTCCGCCCACCGAGCGGTTCAGGTCGATCCCGCCGAACACTTCAAGCCCCGGCACTTCCTTACGCACGATATACGCGAGCGATGCGGTCGATTCGTAATGGTTCTTGAGCACCAGCCCTCGCATCCCGCGCGCTTTCGCAAGCTTCGCCAGATCGAGCGCATCAATGGAACGCGGCACGCTGTCGGGATCGCTATGGACGTGGATATCGATCACGCCGTTCAACTGACCCGACGCACTCAGAGCCGCACATACCACAAGCAGCAGGACGCGCTTCATGCGCGCATCCGGTCCATCACAGACCACACGGCTTCCACTTCGTTGCCTCGGCACGCATAGATGCGGTCGTAGAGGTTGACCGTCGGATCGCAGTGCGGCGGCACAAACTCAATGCGCTGGCCTAGCCTAACCCTCGGATTCGCAAAACCCGCATCCACAAACCCGAATTCATCGCCGCCCCAGCGATACGTTGCGCCATCGCCCAGTCCGATTGCTTCCGGTCCGAAAGGGCGGTCCGTCGAGAACGCTTTGAAGCCGCCATCAACCGTCACGAATTCCGCGTGGTTCGCACTGATGACGGTGGTAAGCACGGTCATGGCGCGGTCGAAGCCGACACCCAGCCGGCGATAGGCCATGTCCATCAGCGCATAGGAACCGGCCTGCAGTTCCGTCACGCCCGCGATGCCGAGATCGACGCTCCACGTCCCCGTGCTGCCCCCCGAACTGATATCGGTATGCAAGCCATGCCGGGCCATCTCCGCGCGCACCTCATCGGCAATGCGGAAGGTGTTCGCCGAAATCTCCAGGCGCGATTTCTCATCCGCGCCATGCGACCCGCTCACCGTATATGCCTGCACGCCACGCAGCCACAGGTGGCTCGCGCGGTCGATCGCTATGGCAATCTCAAGCGCCTGCCCGACCGACGCAGCACCGGTCCTGCGATCGCCGCTGTCGAGATCCACCAGTACCGCCACCTGCACGTTTGCGGCGCACGCGGCCTCCTGATACCACTCGACCTGCCGGACGTGATCCACCGCCACCATCGCCCCCGTATCGACAATGCGCGCGATCTTAATCGGGTCCGCCACAGGGGATGTGAGCAGAATTTCGGCGATGTCCGCGCGCGCCATCATTTCGGCCTCGCTCACGGTTGCCACGCAGACGCCGCATGCGCCCGCAGCCAGTTGCCGCCGCGCGATTTCGACGCACTTATGTGCCTTGGCATGCGGCCGGAAACGCTTGCCTGCGGCCTTCGCTTCAGTTGCGGCGCGCGCGATGTTGGCCTCGAAGGCGTCCAGATCGACGAGCAGCGCCGGTGTGGGGATTTGCTGTTTGGTCAAATCAAATCTTCCCACGGAATGCATTGATGCCGATTGCTACGGCGTCTTCTTAGCTGTTATGTCCTTGGCGGGCGACATGCCTACGTCGGCCATCCAGTCCTGCAGCCGCAGCACCCACGTCGAGTAGATCACGTTATGTCGCGGGTCGGGATTGCGCAATCCAAAGCCGTGGCCGCCGCTCGCGTAGATGTGCAGTTCCGCAGGCACGCCCGCCGCTTTGAGCTTCAGATAGAGGGCCGGGATCGCCGTGGACGGACCCTTATCGTTGTCCGCGCAGAGCATGAACGTCGGAGGCGTATCCTTCGTGACACTGACGCTGTCGGCGCGAATTCCGGGATAAATCAGGATCTGATAATCCGGCTTCGAACTCTGGCGTTCGATGGGATCGGTGGCATTCGGGTCGCCCGTATCGTACTTCGTCGACGCCAGCACCGCGACCTCGCCGCCCGCCGAGAAGCCCATGAAACCAATCTTCGACTTATTCACGCCCCACTCATCGGCGCGGGCGCGAATCATGCGAATGGAACGCTGAGCATCGGCATAAGGATGGACCTCGACCTTATACGTCGAGCCTTCTTCATGTGCCAGCCGGTACTTCAGCACGAATGCGGCAATGCCCTGGCTCGCCAGCCACTCCGCGACATTGGTGCCTTCGGTATCGATCGAAAGGAAACGATGACCGCCGCCGGGCGCCACAATCATCGCCGCGCCTGTGGCCTTATCCTTCGCGGGCAGATAAACCAGCAGCGACGGATTATGAATGTTCGACAGATGCGTGGAATCGCCCGGCTTCGCGGGTACGATCAATTCCTGCTTGCCCGCCATACCTTCGGAGCCCGGCGCGCCGTTCGCCCAGAGCGGTATCGAGTCTCCGTTCTTCAGTCCAAAGGCACACGTCGAAAACAGAAACAAAGCCGTCGCGGATTTACGTAGCATGTGTCTCCTCCTTTATAGCTCGGCCTAGATATCTGTCAGATGCTCAAGCCGCCCGGTGCTGTCGCCCACGCTCTCAGGATGAACATCCATTCGGTCGAGCAGCGTCAGCCAAAGATTCGTAGTCGGCGTTCCACTAGCATATTTCAGGAAGCGCCCCGGTTTCAATGCGCCGTTGCCGCGGCCCGCCACAATCATCGGCAGGTTGACGTGCGAATGCTCGCTGCCATCCGCGATACCACTGCCGTAGACCACCATCGAGTGATCGAGCAGCGTGCCGTCGCCTTCCTTCGTCGCCTTCAGCTTGCCCAGGAAGTAAGCGAACTGCGTCGCATGGAATGAGTTGATCTGGGTAACCTTCTCGATGAATTCCTTGTTGCCTCGATGGTGCGTCAAAGGATGGTGAGGCTCCGGAATGCCGATCTCATCGTAAGTCCGCTGGCTGCCTTCGCGGCCCACCATGAACGTCAGGCTGCGCGTCATATCCGCCTGCATCGCCAGCAACTGGATATCGAACATCAGCTTCAGATAATCCGCGAACAGCACGGGCACGCCCGCGGGCTTGCCGATGGACGGCGTAAACTCCCGCTGTTCATGTTCGGCCTTTTCGATGCGCTGCTCGATCTCGCGGACCGCATAGAGATACTCGTCGATCTTGTGCTTGTCCTCCGGCCCCAGATCGTTTTCCAGCTTCCTGGTATCTTCGCTGACGAAATCCAGAATGCTCTTGCGCGCCGCCGCTCTGCGAGCCCGCACATCGGCCGGAAGGCTCAGGTCTTCGGTACCGAACATGCGCTCGAACACTATCCGGGGATTCGTCTCGGGCGGCATCGGCGAATTCGGCGTGCGCCAGGAAACGCTGTTCTGATAAGCGCAGCTATAGCCGCTGTCGCACGCGCCCACCGTGCGTGTATCGTCGCACCCCAGTTCGATCGAAGCGAAGCGCGTCTTGTTCCCGTTCTGCGCGGCAATGATCTGATCCACCGAAACGCCCGCGTGGATATCCGCGCCCGAGGTCTTCTTCGGATGCACACCCGTCAGGTAGCAAGCGCCTGCGCGCGCATGATCGCCGCCGCCATCGCCCAGCGCATAGCCGGTGTGGTGATCGAGGCCGCCCAGCACCATGAGGTCGTTCTTGTAGGGCGTAAGCGGCTTCAGAATCCGTTTAAATTCGAAGTCCTTCTCGCCGCCTGTGGGAAACCACTCGTCCATGATCGCGCCGATTGGAATGTAGGTGAAAAACAACCGGTTCGGATACGTCGCTCCCAGACTGGGTCCGGCAAAAGCCGGCACCATGGAGTCCAGAAACGGCAGCGCGACGGCTGTGCCCAATCCTCTTAGCAGCGTGCGCCGCGAGAGATGTTTACGGGTGACTAACATTGCTTGCTCGATCTCCTGTTTTCGCTAAAACGCGCGCCGGTTTCGAAGGCGTGCTTTCTTCCGCGCGCACCGGCCGTGCGCTTCTTTCCTGAAATGGCAAACTCTTCACAATTCCCAGCACGAGGCTCGAGAACCGATAATCGTTCTGAGCCAGATTATTCACAATGCCCTTGATGGTCGGACGGTCGTAAGGCTCCAGACCGCGGCCCAGCGCATAGGTCAGCATCTTCTCGGTAATCGCGCCCGAGAACGCCGCAGGCTGCGCCGCCAGCACCTGCGTCAGTTCCTCCGGACCTTTGAACGTCTTACCATTCGTCAGCGTGCCGGACGGATCAATCGGAAATTTGCCATCCTCTGTGCGCCACTGGCCGATAGCATCGAAATTCTCCAGACCGAACCCGATCGGATCCATGCGCGAGTGGCACGTCGCGCAGATCGCATTGGAACGGTGTTGCTCCATCTGCTCGCGCAGCGACATCGACGTTCCCACCTTCGCTTCATCCAGCAGCGGGACGTTCGGCGGAGGCGGCGGAACCGGCGCGTTCAGCAGATTTTCCAGCACCCACTTACCGCGCAGCACCACAGACGTTCGCGTCGAATACGAAGAAACGGTCAGCACGCTGCCCTGCGTCAGCACGCCGGCGCGCGGCGTTCCCGTCAGATCCACCTTTCGGAACTCCGGCCCCATTACGCCCTTGATGCCGTAGAATTCAGCCAGTTTTTCATTGAGAAACGTGTACTTTCCGTTCAGAAAGTCGAGCACGCTGCGGTCTTCGTGCATGATGTTCTCAAAGAACAGTTCAGTTTCCTTCATCTCGGACATCTTGAGATAATCGTCGAACCTGCCGAAGCGGTTCAGATCCGGGTGCACCGATTCCAACCCGCGAAATTCCAACCACTGGCCGCCAAAATCCGCAACCAGCGCCTGGGCCTTCGGGTCCTTCAGCATGCGCTTGACCTGCGCTTCCAGCACTTCCGGTTTGCGCAACGTCTTCTGCTCGGCGCAACGTAGAAGTTCGTCGTCCGGCATGCTGCTCCACAGGAAGTAAGACAGCCGCGACGCCAGTTCGTACTCTCCGACGGGATGATCCGTACCGGCCGCGTCCACCTTCGGGTCGTGCTCGATCCGGAACAGGAACTGCGGTGAAACCAGCACCGCTTCCAGTGCCGTGCCGATCGATTGTTCGAACGAATCGCCCCGCTTACGGCTATCCGCAACCAGCGTCAGCAGTCGGTTCACTTCAACAGGCGTCACCGGGCGGCGGTAGGCGCGACGCGCGAAGTTCGCCACGATCTTCCGCGCGCACGCCGGATCCTGCGTGTTGCATACGAAGATCTTCTTCAGGCTTTCCGGGTCGGGTGCTTCATTCGCTTCGAACGGGCCGGTGATTTCTACGAAATTTACACGGAAACTCACGTCGGTAATCAGCGGAGGCTTCGGCCCGCGCCGTTTCGCTATCTGAATACGCCGCTCTTCCAGTTCCTTCAGTTCTTCCGGCGTTGCATTGGGCTTCGGCTTAAGAAACGCACTGAAATCCGGCGCCGGCGGTTCCGGCCCCATGTTAGGCTTGTTGCCCTTGTACTTCGCGGGCAAACCGTCGTACAGATTCAGGGCGGATACCGCAACCCAGTGCTCGCCGGCAGGTATATGGATGCGCACTGTCTTATCCGCGCCTTCCAGACTGCCGAACGTCTTCTGGGTAATGCTCGATGCGAAATCGTCGATCTTCGCCACCTGCTTGCCATCGATCCAGACGGCAACCGTAAACGGATCCGAAGGCTGCGGGCGGCTGCCCTCCGGGTCGATCCGGAAAATGTATTCCCCCTCCGCCGGAAAATAGTTCATGGCGTGAAGAGCGCTGGGCAGAGCCAGGCCCGTCGCGTCGTAGTTTGTCAGCGAATAGGGCAGGGTATTGGCGAAGCGGCTGTTGTCGCCGCCATCCGTACCGGGGCGATAAACCGGCTGATGCCGCACCACGGTCGGCTGCACCTTACCAGGTCCGAACAGCGCCAGATGCACTTCCTTCTCGGCCGCCGCGAGGTACTGCTCCATCAAGACCGGTGAGAGCGAAAGCACCGCGCCGATATCGTCGAAACCATAACCGGAATCGTCCTGCGGAAAATCCCTGGCCGGATTGTTGTTCACGCCCAGCAAATCCCGCAGCGTGTTGTTGTATTCGGAGCGGTTCAGGCGCCGCGCCGTCACGCGTCCGGACTCCGGCTTCATAGCGGCATCCGCGCGGTCGAACTCGCCCTGAATCCACGTCTCAACCGTCTTGAGTTGCGCCCCGTCGGGACGCGGCATACCTTTCGGCGGCATCTCGCCCGCCTGTAGCTTGCTCAGCACCATCTCCCACTTCTCGCGGTCGTGGGTTATCGCATCGGCGGACGTGTACGCCGTCAGATTCAACCCGCCGGACGTCAGCTTCTCGTTATGGCAACCGTAGCAGTTCTTCGCCAGCATGGGCTGGACCGAATCCTGAAAGGTGCCGTCCGGTGGGGCGCCAAATGCGAGAACGGGAGCAAGAAAGAGGAAGCGGAAACGAGGAGTTGACATGAACTTCCAGGAACGACCTTAGTTACTTACACCTAACAGACTGAAAATGAAACGATCAGGTAACGGAAAGGGACGGGAAAAAACAACTCCCGCCCCTTCCGCTGCCACCACTAAAAGTTAAAACGGAGCAACAACTGGCCGTTGCGCGGTTGTACCGCCAGAGCCGTGTAGTTGATCCAGCCGAAGCCGCCCGACGTGAGTCCGTTAGGACCAAGCGTCTGAGTGGCCAACGAGTTTGTGCTGGTCGGGGTTCCCATCTCCGTTCTGTTGAACACGTTGTAGAACTCACCCCGGAGTTGCATCGTCAGCCTCTCCCGCACGCGGAAGATTCTGCCGATACCGAACTGCTCCTGGGGCCGCCGTTGCTGGCGGTAATCGTTGTAATAAGCGGCTGCGTTACCGAAGGTACCGGGCGCGGGATTGGTCCACGCGGCGGGGTTCAGCACGAACTGCTTGGTCGGATCGATGCAGTGACAGTTCAGATCCGCCGTGAACAGCGGGACACCCGGCACGCGGTTCATGAATCCGCCGGGCTGGAACAGCACCGACTGGATGTTGTTCTGGATTGCCGGAGACTGGATCGGCATGCCGCTCGCGTCGCGGGCAAAGCCGCTGAGGGTCCAGTCCTTTCCGAGGCTGCGCAGGAACTTGTTCGTCGTGAAACTCGGCGGCGGCACCGTGTAAGTGATTCCGTACGAGAGGACGAAGGGCTGCGAAGTCGCCTGGATGTCGTGGTTGGCCGCGCGGTTGGTGATGTCGTTGGCGGTTTCAATTCCCGTATCCCAGGCGCCCTGATAAGCGAAAGCCGCCTGGCCGAACAAGCCATGCCAGAGGCGTTGGGTAAGCTTGGCCTGCAGCCCGTCGTACCAGCTGTCGCCGTTCGCGGACCACTTCGTAGTGATGCTGGTGAACTGCGGGAAAGGCCGCAGGAGCTGGGCGACCGTAGTTACCGGGTACCCGGCATACGGCGCCTTAATGCCTGCGGCCACAGCCTGCGGCGAATTCCAGTTGGACGTGAGAAGCGAGATCACCGTGGGGTTATTCACGATGTTGTAGCCCTTCGCCGCCAGGCTCTGGATCGAATTGGCGTTCACCTGAATGAAGCCGTCGGATTGTTCCCACGCGCCCCGGTTGCCCACGTAAGCGACTTCCGCCACGAGATCGCGGGTGATTTCGCGCTGGAGCGAAATGTTCCACTGCAGAATGCGGGGAGGACGGCCGCCCTGCTGCGTCAGGTAGTACGGGGGCGGATTCAGCTGTCCGGCATAAGGCACAATGCCGGGGTTGAGCGATGCGTCGTTAATCTGCGCCTGCGTATACGAGAGGCCATTCTTCAGGAGGCCTTCCGCGATGCCAAAAGCGGGGCTGGTGAACTGCAGCTGGTTAAACCCGGTTCCGAGAATGGCCGAGTTCGTGATGTAGCTGGAGTCCGAGGTCCGCCCGTAGACGACGCCGAAGCCGCCGCGGAGGACGGTCTTGTGATCGAGTTGGTAGGCCACGCCCAGGCGCGGGCCGATGCCGTACTTGTAAGGCGGCGAGAAGTCGCACTTGCAGGTAGAAGGATACGCCGTTCCGCCCAGCAGTCCGCCCGCCGAGGGATTTACCACCCAGGGCTCGAACGACGAAAACCGGCCGTGAATTTCATGCCAGACGGTTTCAAAGTCGTAGCGGATACCGTAATCGAGAGTCAACTTGCGGGTGACTTTCCAGGTGTCCTGGGCGTAGAACCCGATGCCGATCTTGCGGATCTGCGGGTCCTGCAGGTTGGAAACCGTGGCGGTGTCCACCTGGCCGAGCAGAAAACTCGCATACGGGAAGCCCAGATTGCCCCCGTTCAGCGTGGTGCTGCTCACGTAAGGCAGACCGGTTTCGGCCGCGCTGATGTTGTAAATGCCCTGCGAACCGCGGGTGTTGACGTCCTGCCAGATATCGCGGCGCCACTCCTCACCGAATTTGAAGGTGTGGTTGCCGCGGACCCAGGTCAGACTGGAAGTCGCGGTCGGCTTATCGTTGTAATAGTCGTTCGCATTGACCGGGCCGTAGCCGGTCGGTCCGCCGCCGGCGGAGGAACTGAGGCCCGCGATGCGCGGAAAACCTGCCGGATTGGTGTCGCTGCCGACCAGGCCCAGCTGTCCGACCGCGTCGTAGTTCAGCGTGGCGGGCGGCGACGAGTCGATGTGATCGTAGCGCAATTCTCCCAGTCCGACATGGAGCAGGACGGTGGGCAGAATGGTGTGATCGAGAGTCAGCCGGATCGTGTGGTTCGCACTGATAAAGTTGCGTCCCGCGGATAACGGGTACGGATAACCGTCGGCGCCGCTCTTGGGAACCCAGTTTTTCCATTCGCCCCAGTAGGCGGAAATTCTGGTCTTGTCGTTAATGGTGTGGTCCAGTTTGAGGCTGGGGACAAAAACGTGGGTCAGCAGAGGATCTGCGATCACCAGATTGTTGACCAGGTTCGAATTGGTCGGCGCGGGGATCAGATTCTGTATCTTCAAAGCCACCGGGTCGATGCGCGATGCGGGGATGATGTTGCCCGGAAACGGAGTCCGGAGGGTCTGGCCCTGATACTGGTAGTTCGATGCCGGATCGAAGATCTCGTACTGAGCGATAGGCGTGCCGTCGGGTTCAGTGCCCAGACTCTTCGGCGCGGAAGCCTCCACGGCGCTGAAATCGCCCGCGCGCATCGCCATCGTGGGAGCGGTAGTGAATCCCGAACCCTGGTTGTGGGTAATGAAATTGTCCCAGTTAAAGAAAAAGAAGCTCTTGTTCGTCCCGTTGTAAACTTTGGGGATCCGGATCGGGCCGCCGATGCTGCCGTCGAAGTTGTCGTTTGTGTTGACTGGCTTCACCAGGCCGTTCTTGCCGTTGTTGGTGTAAGGCTGGCCCGCGTTCAGAACCCGGTTGGTCCAGTAATCGTAACCGCTGCCGTGATACTGGTTGGTGCCCGATTTCGAGGTGAAATTCACCAGACCGCCGCCCACTTGGCCGAATTCCGCGGCGAAGTTGCTGGCCTGAAGCGTCATTTCCTGAAGGGCTTCCACGGAAGGCTGCGTTTCCGAAAGGTGCGTCGGGTCAATGCCGCTGGTCATATCCTGACCGTCCATCAGCGTCTTGTAGGAACTGTTGGAAGTTGGCGACGGAACGCCGTTCACCTGCATGGTGAAGTTTCCACCGGCCGGGGCGTAAGCGCCGGGCTGAAGCTGGGCGAACGCGATAGGGTTGCGGATTCCGGCGCTGGTGAGAGTCAGCGGCAATTCATTCACACGGTCCCCGCTCAGGGTCTGGCTTTGTTCCGCGCTTTCGGTTTTGAGCAAAGGTGCGTCGGCGTTGATTGTGACGGACTCGGTCGCCGCGCCGATTTTCAGGGTGATATCGATACGCGCGGTCTGCGCGACCTGAACTTCAATCCCTTCCTGAATGTATTTCGTGAAGCCTTTTGCTTCAATAGTCAGGTCGTATGTGCCGGTGGACAGAGACGGGAGCGTATAATTTCCCGTACTCGTTGTGACCGACTGAACCGATGCGCCAGTCGCCTTGTTTAAGGCTGTAACCGTAGCCCCCGGGACGACTGCGCCTACGGGGTCGGTTATGGTTCCCGTGATAGTTCCGCGATCGCTTTGCGCCATCGCCGGAACCGAAAAACTTAACAGCAGAGCGACAAGGCTTGTTCCGGCTACTAAGCCGAAAAGCCTCCTTGTGATATGTCGTACGTTCATGGTATGACCCCCGTTTAATCTCGAAGCACGCCGCAACAACGCATGCCCGACAGGGGTGACTATATAGTGGTCCGGCCGTTCCTCAACAGTTAGAAGAAGTTCCGGTTTATGTTCGGACCCATGTTCCGGGGTTTGGCGCTGACGTTCGGGCGTCAAACTTAACGTTCCGGCGGA
>Ga0302278_10004099_pt1 | contig 15310 bp, 11 predicted proteins | sample III_Bog_N3_2_FD_194543 | JGI IMG/M metagenome (GOLD analysis project Ga0302278, IMG submission 194543) | Peat permafrost microbial communities from Stordalen Mire near Abisko, Sweden - III_Bog_N3_2 | ecosystem: Environmental > Terrestrial > Soil > Wetlands > Peat | place: Sweden: Abisko...
TCACCCAGGTAATGTATCGCGGCAAAACTGCTGGTTCCTTAGATTTCCTTTACAAGATGATGACGACCAGGGGGTCTGGCACATTGTCGACTCTTGCCCTCATCGAAAGTGCGTTTCCGGCGTTGCCCCCTTTATTACGTTGCGCTGAACCGCTTTGATAGCAGAACTCTCAAGCGCCAAGATCTCCGATATCGCGGTGATGCTCACTCCCGTGACACGTCGCTGATCACGGAAAACGCACCTTGGTCGTGGCCCAACCCGCAAGGGCATTATTGGGAGAACCACCTCAGCTGAGTACTGAGAAAAGACTTCGAACTTTCAAAAGTCTTCGAACATTGTGCATCACAATCGTTTGAAATTACCTTCAATCACTGTGAATTACTCAGTATTTAACAGCGCTGATTTCGATCGGAAACACAAACGAAATTCTCCGGAGTCTGTCAGAAAAGTCGCCTTCGCATACTGTCACTCCACTCCACTCCACTGCGCCGTGAATTGACCTACGGTGTATACAAAATAATTAGAAATTGCGGTTTGGACCTAGTGCGTCGAACGACACCGTGTTCGTGAAGGGTGCGTGCCTTTCCGTTGGCATATCAGAGAGCGCCCTCACTCTTTGGCCATCGAATACGACCGACGTCATCGGTAGTTCTACTTTTGTAGATGATTTGGCGACAGATTCGGGTGCGAATGGCTCAGTTGACTATCTCACGCTCACCGCAAATCCCGATTTAGCGGTCAGCGCCTCTGGACAGGTGTCAACCGCCGGCACGCTGTCCGTGGCTGACTCCCCTTATACAGTGAGCGGTAGCGACTCTGACAGCAGTGGCGACTCAGGTGATTGGAGTTACTCGCTCAGTGTGACGGCGGACACCCTCGACCAGGGACCCCCAACCTCGGGTTTCACTAGCACCAGCGACAGCGCCGACTTCACCAGCACGCTCGGTGCAGCCTCAGGATTTATCGGATCAGTCACGTTCGCGACGACTACACCCGGCTTCACGATTAGTAACGGTGACGAACTCCAAAGCACGGGAGAACTCTCCGTTGCCGGATCTCCTTACATAATCACTGGCACGGACTCGGACGCATACGGCGACACCGGAACCTGGACATACAGTTTGACTGTCGCGAAGTCGGGTTCGACGACAACACTGACCCAAACATCTCCTACTACGGGTACCGTGCTGACATCCTCTTCGGGCGCGTTTACCGCGGGACCGATATCCGTTGAGGATAATACGGGCGCTGTTACTTTCGTGACGACAAAGTCAAACGTGGGTCTCCGGGTGAACGCGTCCGGCTTGATCTCGACGACTGGTCCGCTCTCCGCTGGAACATACGGCGTGTCGGGGACCGACTCGGATGCTCGCGGCGATACGGGTACTTGGTCGTACAGTTTGTCAGTTACCGCAGTGGTCGAAACGGTCACCTTTGAACCTAACGGTGGCGCTGGCACGATGTCTCCGGAAAATGAGAGCGCACCGACTGCACTTTCGCTGAATCACTTCACTCGAGCGGGCTACTCCTTCACCGACTGGAACACTTCGGCGAATGGCTCAGGGTTGAGTTACGCCAATGGCGCGGCATTCCCCTTTAGCGAGTCGACGCAACTTTTTGCCCAATGGAAGAGGGGAAAAGCTCCCTCACGCACAGTTACGTTCTCTCCAAATGGGGGAGCGGGCTCCACGGCGTCGGAGATTGATAATACGCCTACGGCTATCTCGCCTAGTAGTTTCATTCGAACTGGTTACACGTTCCTTGGCTGGAATACGTCGGCCAGCGGTTCCGGTCAGACATTTGAACCTGGCTCCACGTACTCCTTCAAAGTCTCCATTGTTCTCTACGCACAATGGAAGAAGATACCTCTTGTTGCTGCTCACGCCGTGAGGTACGACGCCAATGGCGGGAGCGGCACGATGTCAGTTGAGCACGCCCGCAAACCAACGGCACTGACGTTGAATAGATTCACGCGGATCGGCTATATATTCGTGGACTGGAACACGAAGCCTAATGGGACTGGCACTTCGTATTCGAATGGGTCCACCTATCCCTTCGTTACGTCGGCCACCCTATTCGCACAGTGGAACATCAAAAAGATCGTTCCGCCTAACCCGGGACCCAATGAGGTTGTGGTCGGACAATTCACGCTGGCGTCATCGACACTTTCATCGGCGCTGGAGAGTCAGATTCAAGACCTCGCTGACGAGGTCAAGTCCAAGGGGAGTACGCAAATCGCTTTGTCGGGCTATGGTGACCCAGCCGCCATCGGTGGGTCTAATCCAAATGGCTCCGCGTTGGGCAGAAAGCGGGCGCAGGCCGTCGCCGTGTACTTGGAAGGACGGCTCACGGCGTTGGGTCTCACTGGATGGACTATTTCTCTAACGTCCTCCGCCGCAACTTCTGAATACGGACTGATCGTGGTCGCAACGTTGTCGTGACCGTCATCGCGAGGTTGGCGACGAACAGCGGAGTTTGGGAGCGGGGACGTCTGCTGTACGAGACACTCTGAGCACGAATGTTGGACAACCGTGTCACGGCTAAAGCGGTCAGTCACAAATACGTGTGGAGAATGGTGTATTCCGGCTTTGTCCACAGCAAGCTGGCAGCGATGCTCAACACCCCCGCCTGGGGGACCACATCGAGGAGTCGATGTTCGCGCGAATAGCCCCACTAGCGAAGGTGGGAAAGTCGTCGTCCATAGAGTGCTCGCGAGCAGACATCTTTGAGTACGACACCGTGAGACGTCGCTACGTTTTACCACGAGACATTCGCCCCCTCGAGCCAGAGTGAGGCTGTAACAATGGCCTCGCTGTCCGCATCGCTCCGCTGTGACTGGCGACCGACGAACGTCGCGTCGTCCTCGGAATTGATGCAAAAGAGAAACGCGTTGCTGCAGGTTACGGAGAAAGATCAGCTCGCGCTCCCTCACACGAAAGGAACATAAGACCCTAAACTCCCTGACAACGAGGTCATTTTTCGAGATTTGTCGTAGAGAATGTACGAGCCCTTCGATTCGTTCGAAGTTGGTTCTCAGTGCTCAGCTGAGGTGGTTCTCCCCAACATGCCCTTGCGGGGGCGAGCCACGTCCCTCTACTTGCGCCGTGTCGAAACACTCAAATTTCTCCGGAGGTTCCGCTACGTCAATTGGACCTGCATGGAGATCGGCAGATTGTCGGCAGACTGTCCCACACTTATCGAGTACCCACCGTTCTCGAGCACGAGTTCGCCGCGGACGTAGACATTAAGGCTCGAAAGAGGTATCGCCATTGTTACGTTGCGTCGTGAGTTGGGTGCGAGAACGACTCGAGTGAATGCGCGCAGTTGCTCGGGGGGCTCTCCGGCCGAGACGGGGTCTCGAACGTAGGCTTGCACTACGTCGGTACCCGTACGCGTGCCGCCATTGGTGACCGTCAGATTGACCAGTAGTCGAGACGCGTCGACTCGAACACTCGCGTTGGAGAGGTCGAAGGTGGTGTAGTCGAGTCCAAAGCCGAACGGGAAGAGCGGCGTTTCGTTGTGCGATTGGTACCAGCGATAGCCCACGTCCAGAGCGTCACTGCCGGTACCGAAGCTCACGCGGTCATCCACGCCGGGAAACTGCGATGGTGAAGCGGTTGGCTGTTCGGTAGGACTCGCGGGGAACGAAATGGGAAGTCGTCCCGAAGGATCGAAAGCACCCGTGAGGACGTTGGCTACTGCGCGACCATCCTCTTCACCCCCGTACCACGTCTCGAGAACCCCCTGCACTTGGTTGAGCCAAGGCATTAAAACTGCATTGCCCGTGTTAAGCACGACGATCGTATGAGGGTTGGCCTTCGCCACCGCTCCAATCAGTGCGTTCTGATCACCCGGGAGTTCGAAACTTGTCTGGTCGACGCCTTCGGAGCTGGGTTCGCTGGTAAAAACCACCGCAATCGCGGCCTTGTGAGCCACCGCTGCGGCGGCTCGAATCTGTGGCGTCACGTCCACGAGGCCGAGACGGGGAGGGCTCTGTCGGATCACTGAGAACCAACGGGCCTTGAACGTGTACTTCCTTCCGGTGTGAAGGCGAATGGTTGTCGCCATGGAGGCCGGGGCATGAAGACCCGGCGACGCCAGAATCGTTCGTCCGTTGAGGTAGATCCAGGTGTCGCCGATCTGTTTCACTGAGATCTCGTACAGTCCCGACCTCTTCACCCGTAGACCGGCGCGCCAGTGGCTCCAGCCCCGTCCAGTGCCCGGCGCAGAGGCAGTAATGACTGCGTCGGTGACGTTCGACGCCGCTTCAATGTGGAGATCGGCGTTGTCGGAGATGCTGGTCGTAGTAACGCGCTGTTGTGCGGGGAGCGAGGCACCAATCACCACGCCGCCGCGACTCAGCGCACCGACGCTCAAAGAAACTGGCCCACCGGGGGCGTAGGTCACTCGCACGGAAGCGCCCACGGCAGACCGCAGCGCCGTGAGCGGTGAGATCACGTAGGGCGCCAGCACCGCGGAACTTCCTCCGCCCGAGCTCAGGGGGTAGCGAGCGTCCGTGCCAATGACCGCAATCGAACTAACGCGGTGAGATAGCGGGAGAGCACCATCATCGTCCTTCAGCAGCACAACACTCTCTTCGGCCGCCAGCAACGCCGTCGATGCGTGTGACGGGGTGGTGGCGACCGCAGTGACGGTCGGCTGACGAGGGTGGGTGACGAGTCCGTAGGCGAACATCTCGGTGAGCACGGCGCGCACCGCTCGATTCAAATACTTCACACGCAAGACGTCCGCGCGAACCAGACGCTCAATGGTGAGGGGCGAGATTGGTTTGATGAGATCGAGACCGGCGTTGAAGGCCGGCGTCGCTCCGGGTGCGGCGCGGGCGTCGGATCGAACGAATCCATGAAAGCCCCAGGAGGCGAGGGTGGAGTACACGTAGGGACTGGAGCAGAGCCGCACGCCATTGAGCGACCCGGAGGCGCACATCACCCCCGCGACGTGGGCAATCTTCACGGCCGCTTCGAACGGTGCGTCGTAGAGCTCCGCTAGGGCTCGTTTGGTGACGACGTCGTCGATCCGCGCTCGTGCTGTTTCTTGGGAGTAGGCGACGAAGTGCTTGGCCAACGCCATCACGTTCTCCGACTGAATCCCCTCGATGTTCGCGACACCGATTTTCGACGTCAGCAGCGGGTCCTCGCCGTATGACTCGAAGACTCGTCCGCTCAGGGGCACACGAGCCAGATTCAGGTCCGGTCCCTGGACGACGTCGATCCCCTTGGCGCGCGCTTCCGCCCCCACGAGACGTCCCGTCGCGTACGCGAGGCTCGGGTTGAAACTTGCCGCGATACCGATGGCCGAGGGTAGTTGCGTCACCCCCGTGGTCTGACCGGCAATACCGTCAGGACCGTCGGAGAGGGTGAGCGACGGCACGCAGAGCGATCGAATCGCCGTTGTGAAGTTCTGAAGTCCGTGACCTCGGCTCAGCGCCACGAAGTTGGCCTTTTCGTCAAGAGTCATGCGAGCGACCACCTGACTGGCGAGTTGCACGGGAGTTGCCCGGCCGTCGCGGGACTCATCGATCCAAGGGCACTTGGATGTGGTCATCGTTCGCGTGATCTCGATCGCTCGTGGACTCGTGCTCGCGGATGCGGACGAGACGGAAACACTCACGAGAGAGAGTGCGAGCGCGCCCGCGCTCGCGAGCGTCCGCCGGGCCCAGCGATGCCGCCCCCAGTATTGATTTATCGGGAAGTTGATAGCCCAGTCTACGAAGGCGGAACGAGTGATATCTCGGCCCTCATCAGCACTGTCTCGGCGTGTTCGCTCCAAGTTCAGCGGGGCCCTGGCGCACTCTCGTCGGTCATCCCCCACGACTGGGCGATCAATGACAGGGAACTCACGCGTGCTTCAAGGGAGTGCGCGCGCGTTGACAGCATGAGTTCGTCGGCCTGGGTTCGCTCCTGGAGTGTAAGGAGCCCCTCTCGTACGCGCTGGGGGTCACCCACCAGATGGGACGCCGTCGCCTGCTCCAGATAACCTCTTTCCTCCTCGTTATAGCGGTACGCCTTCGCCTCCTCGGGCGACGGCAACAGACCAAACTGTCCGGTGCGCCGCAGGAGGACGCTCAACGCCGAAGGCCCCGCGAGCCAAGCGGCCTCGCCGCTCGTCGGAGCACAAAGCACTGACGCGGCCACCATCACGTGGGGTCGCTCGAGAAGGATCGACGGGCGAAACGTCGAGCGATAGAGGGATATAGCGGCGTCGAGCAGATCGGGCGCGAAGTGGTAGGCGAAGGAGAAAGGCAGGCCCAACATGCCCGCGAGTTGTGCGCTGTACGTCGAAGAGCCAAGAAGCCACACCTCCGGGAGATACCCGCTGCCGGGCGTCGCGAAGAGGGAGGTCGTGGGTTCGTCGTGCGGCACGAGGTAACTGATCAACTCCACGACGTCATCGGGAAAGGAGTTGGCGCTCAGGTGGGCGTCACGTCGTAAGGCCCTCGCCGTCCGCACGTCGCTCCCGGGAGCTCGACCGAGCCCGAGGTCGATACGCCCCGGGTGGAAGGCTTCGAGGGTCGCAAACTGCTCCGCGATCACAAGCGGCGCGTGGTTGGGCAGCATGACGCCACCAGCGCCCACGCGGATCCTTGTCGTGGCGTCGGCGAGATGGGCGATCACGACCGCGGGTGCCGAACTCGCGACGGCCATCATTCCGTGATGCTCGGCCACCCACAGACGCTCGTAGCCGAGCCTTTCCGCGACGACGGCGAGTTCGGTCGTCTCACGTAGAGCTTGAGCGGGCGTGGAGCCCGTGGCCACCGTGGCGAGCTCGAGCACGGAGAGGGGAATCATGATTTGAACACCCTAGGACTGCGCCAGAGCGGAGTGACCGAAGGACGAAACGTGAAAACGGTTCCTGCGATGGCCGAGGTCTTCGCAGAATCCGTCGTCACGGTGAACCAGAGGGTTACTTCGCTACTGAGCCGGGCCAGAGCCGAGCGACACCGACAGCGTAGAGTGGCCACCACTCTGGTCGACGTAGCCAACCTGGATTGCCTCGCCCGACCTGAGGGTCTGCAAAATGGCGGCCAGGCCCGTCGTTGTCGTGACACTCTGTCCGTTGATCGAGGTAATGGTGTCACCCGCCGTCAGTGCCGACGAGGCAGCAGGAGTATTCGGGATCACCTCTTGGATCGTCACCCCGCTCGTCGTCGCGGGTGTTACTCCACTCGTCGAACTCGACCCGGCGTTCGTGACCTCGACGCCGAGGAAGGCCGTCGTGCCGATATGAATTCTGGATGAACCATCACCGGCCTTGATTGAGGTCACGATGGAGAGTGCCGTGTTGATGGGGATTGCGTAAGCTTGGGTTGCTGTGGCCACGCCGGACTCTTCAAACCCGAAGCCCCCTCCGCTTGAGGATCCGGCCGTATCCATACCGATCACCTTGCCCTTGGCGTCAACCAATGGACCGCCGGAGTCCCCGGGCTCGATTGCGGCGTTCGTTTCGATCATTCCGGTCAATCGTTCGGCGCCAGCAGGGTTCTCCTCGTCGGTCGCCGTGATGGCTTGGCCAAGGGCGACAACTTTACCGCCGGCGTAAGTTGGTGTGCCGCCGACACCTCCGGCGTTGCCGATACCTACGACGCTCTCGTCCTTGGTTACGTCACTCGAGTTGCCGATCGTGACCGTGGTGAGCCCCTCGGCGCCGGTCAATTTGAGGACCGCGACGTCGCTGGTCACGTCGTAGCCGACGACCGTCGCCTTGTAGGTAGTGCCAGTTTGGACGTCGCGCGCCGTGATGGACGTCGCGCCATCAATGACGTGATTGTTCGTCAACACGTACCCATTCTTTGTGAGGATCATGCCAGTTCCGGCGGCGGCGCCGTCCTGGTAGCCGAGATTGGTATCGATGTCGACGAGACCGGGGTCGACTAATTTGGCGATTTTGGCGGCGGCTTCACCGGAACTATGCGTCCCACTGCCGCTAGGAATGGAAATAAAGGGGATACGTCCACTGAACCCACCGAATCCTCCCGCGCCATTTAACGCCCCGGCGCGGCTGGAGCCACCAGAGCCGTTCGTCGGAAAGAAGGGGTTTGCGACGCGCGACTGCGTAGAGGGAGCAGCCGTTGGTGTTACAACGTCGTGGCCCAGCGCAAAGCCGAATCCGCCGACGACAATGAGCAGAGCGGCCGCGACCATTGCGTTCATGAAACTCAGTCGGGCTTTGTGTTCTACGACGATCTGGTGGGTCGGGGTCGTTGGATCGTCTTCGCGTTCTTCGTCAGTCCAATCCATATTTAACTCCTCTCACTGCAACTAGTTGAGAGTCAGTATGCGAGTCGTTCTTGAGCGAGTCCTAGTGCTGTGATAAGAAGCCCCTAAATTGCTCGAGTGGCTTGACAAGTGTGCATCGGCGTCTGACTCCCCAGGGCCGGATAGACCTGGAACCGTCGGCATTGAAGATCTCGGCAGTACCTGGGACCGTCAGCTCGAGACGATTATCGCCTTTGCCGCGTCGACAGTCGTGTTGGCCTTATTGACGACAGTGACGTGAACTTTGCTCGCGATGAAGACGGCAATGGATGAAGACCGACTCTTCGCCAACGTGGCGTCGTCCTTGGCGTATCCGGTAACGATGACCGTCGCGCCCGTGCGCCACTCCTTCATCCAACCGAGGAGCGTTGCCTCGTTCGCGGCGGTGAGGGTCGAGCTCGACGCCGCGAAGTTGATGACCATCGGCGCGAGACTCAGTTTGGCCGAGCGGGTAAAGGTAACGATCGTGGGAGGCGACGAGACGCTCGGGGTGACGCCACTCGCAGACTTTTTTGCAGTGACTACGCAGGTACCGGCGGATGCGGCTCGAAGATCGCGGCCACTGAGTGAGCAACCTTTCGCCGTGCCGTCGCGCACGCGAAATGTGGTGGAACCCCCGGAGGGGTCACCGACGGTCTTTAAAATCAGCCGGACACCCGAATGGCCCGACCTAGTCGTAATCTCCAGTGTCGGCGGCGTTGTCGTGGTGGTGGTCGTTTCGGGCGGACTTGGGGCCGTCGATGGAGGTGGTGGCGAAGAAGGGGTCGGAGTGACGCCAGTTCCCGTCAACGTGACGTTCTGGATGCCGTTCCCGTCGTTGCCTTCTAGCGACCACTGTGCAGTCGCCGGACCCGCCGCCGTGGGAGTGAACTGCACGGTTTCGACGATCGAACTATTGGCGGCGATCGTGTCCGCCGGGGTGGTCCCGGCGAGTTGGGTAAAGGGATCTGTGAGCGCACTGAATCCTTGACCGGTGGGCGGGGTCGACTGGGTTATGAGCAACGGAGTCCCCCCCTGGTTGCCCAGTTCGAAGTTCATGGTCACCGAAGAACCGACGTCAACGTCCCCAAAACTAACGGTCCCCGGGATCGTCGTCAGCGTTGCCGGGGGATCGGCGGAGCCCGAGATTGCGACGCCGAAATTACCCGCCGTCGTGTCGAGGGTTGCGACGCTCGCGAACTCGTGGTCAAAGTCGCCGGAGGATCCCGGGGGAGCGAAGCTCACGGTGAAACTGAGGGAGTCGCCGGCGCCGAGCGACTGGTTGGCGGGGGGATTCGTCACCGTGAAGGGAAGCGCCGGGGCCTTAAATCCCGAGATCGTGATGGGGTTGCTCGATACATTCGTGAATGTCACGCCGAGTGTGGTGGGCGGTCCACCAATCAGTTGTGGTGCAAACGCGACTTCAGCCGGGGATATGGTGAACGTCGCGCTCGGCGTGACGCCTTGACCGTCGAGCGTGGCTTCCGTCGTGCCGCCAGTGACGTTCGCCGTGATTGAACCAGGATTGTCGCCAAGTGCCGTGGGCGTGAATGTGATTGGCACAGAGATGCTCTGACCTGTAGTGAGGCTGTCGGGCAACGAGGCGCTCGGGCTGCCCATCGTGAATGCGCCACCGGACAGGGTGAAGGACGTAACGGTCGTCGGAGCGTTCGCAGTGAAGACCGCGGTGCCGCTCGAAGACTGAGAGACGACCGTCGGGGAGAATGTCACCTTGCTTCCACTCAATGCGGGCGTCGGCGACGCGAGGAGACCGAAGCCCATGAGCGTCGAATCCTTCGTGCCGACGTAAACCACGCCATTGTCGACGCCTGGTGCGCTGAAGACGGTCGACGTAAAAAATTGTGAACTCCAAATCTCCTCCAGCGTCCCGGTTGGGCCGGGATTGACGGGGACCGGATTGAATGCCTCCAGTTGAGAATCGAGACCGTTAGAGCCAGAGTCGTGGATGATCCAGATCACCGCCGATCCCGAGGTCGTGCCATTCGACGTGACGATTGGCGTGCCCGAACCGTAGGCAAAAGTATTACCCGAGTTCACGGTGGCACCGACCAGTTGGAAGGTGACGTCGTTGCTACTATTCACGTCTCTTTGGAAGGCAATCAGGGATCCGCCGTTGGTCTGAAGTCCATACACTCCGGCTGTTGGGACATAGACGTAGCCGCCGTCGCCTGGCCAGACGGCCGGTTTGGACCAAATGCCGCCGTAATTGGGAGTTTCGAAGGGAACGTTGTCTCCGAAGTTCGTTCCCTGTTGGTATCCGCCCAAGTTGTTCATGTCAAGGACGTACATGATTCCCTGCTTGCCATCTTCGAGCATCACGTGCTGCTCGTTGGTGGTGCCCATGCTGGCAGGGAGCGCCACGGGTCCACCCGAGCCGAGGTCGCCGTCTTCACTGTTGAGTTGCGTGGCGTCTGCCGGCATGAACCAGTCTTTGACCCTCAGAATCCCCGAGTTATCAGTGTGAAGTTCCACCACTGCTTCGCCGTAGGTCGTCAATGACGTGTTGCTGCCTGGCTCCGGCGTCGAGGGTATATCGCCGTTACCGGTGGCGACGAAGATGTCACCATTGCTGTCGACGACGGGCGGGGACCCGGACTGCCAGATACCCGCGCCAGGACCCGTCGAAGAGAGCGCCACATTGGTCTCGCTGGACCACCTCGTCGTGATCGACGCGGAACTCTCGGAGACGCCAATGAGCCACCCTTCCCACGGGCCGTAGTCACACTGGGAGCCGAATGCGGCGTAGACGACACCGTTCACCAGCACCAACCCGGGTCGTTGAGTCTCCCGTTCGCCGTTAAAGACGGTCCCCGAATCGTCATCTGCAGAACCGGTGATCTGCACGCCGCCGGCGGGCCAATTAGCGGGTGCGACGCCGGTCTGCACGTTCACCGCCTCCATGAACCACTCGGTTGCGCCATTGACACCCCCGTCGGTCCCGGCGACGAAGTATGCGACACCGGTTGCCGGATCGATAACGGGCGTGCCAGTGATGCCGAGGCTGCTACCTACATCACCGCAACTGATTTGCATCTCGGGATTCGCGGGCGGGCCGTAGTTCTGGGTCCATTCGATTGCTCCGGTCGTGGCGTTGAGTCCGTAGGCGTAGTCGTTTTCGGTGACAGCGAGCACGGTGGGTTGGCTGACCAGTGGCTGCGCGTAGACCTGGCCGTTGAGTTGGGTGTCGAAGAGTTCGCCAAAGCTCCCTCCCGATACGGCTGCGGGAGTCAGCTGGGGCTCGTTGGGGTACCACCCGCTCGCCGAGTCATCAGCAGCGTTTTGCAGGGTGTTGGCTCGAGCGTCCGTTGACGCGGCGAAGGTGCCAATGGAGACCACGGAGACGCTCAAGAGCACGAGGCCGCTTGCGGCGATCCTCGCACGCACGTAGCGTCGTTGAGGTGAACGGCGCGTGACGGTGCGGTGCCCGCCATCCACATACTTCGACATACGGGACACGGTACTAGGGACGGCTTTCGCCAAACGTACGCGCTTGTCGGAGTCCGCCGCCCAAGGACTGGGCACAAAGGGCGCGCGCTGATCCCTAAGGATTCGTGAGGTGCTGGCACTTCGCGACCGGAGTTATTCACATATACACCGACGTAGCTGTTCGGGCAACAAAACAGGGCTCGCTGGGCGTTCCTATCTAAATTATCTATTTCTCCATGCCTTCGGCCCGATTTGCTTGTCGAACGCATGTGGCTCATACGGCAGAGAAAACGCCCGTCCAGAAAATTGAGAGAAAGCCCAGACTTCTATCGCTGCTGCGGGCACGACAATTCGCCTCGGGAGTGCGCCAAGGTGGTCCAAGACGTGCCGAGGCGTGGTGAACAGTGGGTCGAAATTGACAAAACCAGGACGGCTCGGTACGATTTCTCGACAATTCTTCGTCAGTTCCATCGACGAGCAGATAAGTAAGTTGCCCACTTAGCGAGATCCCCTCTCGAGCTTTGACCGCTTCACGCGACACTGGAAGATGAGATCCAAGCATTTCTGAAAGAGGAGGGCAAGTGAGTACGTTGCACACCGAGAAGGGTCTACCCGTTCGCGTTAGGTGCGGGCACTGGATTAAGTGGGCTGCAGCGCCGTTGATGGTGCTGCTCAGCTTCCCCGTCATGGCGTCGGTGGCTGGCGCAACGCCAGTTTCGGGGACGCTGCAACTCGCGTCCTATGACCAGGGTGGTCAGTACGTTGTGACGTTGACGGTACCTAGTACGACGGGCCCGACGGGAACGGTGACGATCTCGGACAACTTGGGAGGATCGTGCCAGTCGTCGTCGTGGAACAGCGACGCGACGGACGACTTCGGATCAGGTGTTTTCGAGGCGACGTGCACAATTTCTACGGCCGAGCCAATCGGCACAAATGTCTCGGCGAGTTACAGCGGCAGCGACTACTCGGCGACGACAAGCAACGTCTTGGCTTCTGCGCCAGAACTGTCAGGTTCGGTGACGCCGTTTGTCGGTTCGGCGGGGAGTTATACCGCGACTGCCACGATGACGCTCACAGTGCCGCACGGCGATCTCGCGCCTACGGGCGAGGCAGACGCGGGGGCCTTGGCCTACGACAACGTAGCCTTCGACTGCGGATCGTCGGCGTGGAGTGGGCCAGCCGTCAGTGGCGTCTATGACGTTTACACGACTAACTGCGCCCTTACTTCCAGCAGCCATTGGAACGACGGTATTAACTATCTGTACTTAGGCAGCGACTACAGCCCCATTGCATCGACGACGGACAATGATCTCACCCTTTACAACTTCTCAGGCACCTTGGCCGCCGCTGCGGTGGACTTGCCGTGGAATGACGTGGCGCCCACAGGGGTGTTGACCATCTCGGACAGCGACGGCCAGTCGTGCACTGCGGGTTGGACTGACGAAGGAGGCAATCAATTCGGAGTCCTCTGTTTTCTCCTCAGTGAGGCGCCCGTGGGTTCGACGTTGAGTGCCACGTACTCGGGAAGCGACTACACCTTCGGAGCGTCCAACGTGATGACCGAGACCGACCCATTGGCGGTGACGCAGACTCAGCCGTCGCAAGGGACTGGAATCACCTACCAATTCACATTGGACAGTTCGACGGGCGTGGCACCGAGCGGACAAGCCAGTGCACTCTACTCAGCGCAATCAGAGGGATACTGCAACACTGGCGACTGGACTTCAGCGGGTTCTGACGGCAGTGGAGGAGAGAACTTCACCTCCAGTTGCAACATTTCGACTCCGGAAACGCAGGGGGCCGACGTCTTCGCCTCGTACACGGGTTTCGACTACAACAGTGATCCAACGGATACGACGACCGGTTCCTCCGTAAGCGTGCCGCCGGCGCAGTCATTAGTTCTCAGTGGATCTCCTATCGCTTCGGCGAGCGGCAACCTATATTCCGTGACCTTGAACGTGCCCGCGGGTGACTCTGAACCTCAGGGGACATTTACCGTCACGGACTCAGCTGGGACGCCGGGATCCTGCTCCACTGGTCTCTGGAGTGACGATGGTCCCAATGGGTCGGGTGGCGAATCGTACGTCGATTCCTGCCAAATCACGACCGCCGAAACAGCGGGGGAAACAGTGACCGCGACCTACGACCAATCGGACTACACGGTCGCGACGTCCAACCAACTAACAGTTTCGAAGGATACCCAACCAACGTTGAACATTGTCAACTCCGCGGGGACTGTCGGTTCGCCGATGACGCTAACGACCTCGGGTGGTGCTGGTACGGGGGCCGTGACCTACTCGGTCACCAATGCCGGCAGCGCCGACTGCTCAGTTGTGGGGGACATTCTCAACGCAACGAGTGCCGGAACGTGCATCGTGACGGCGACCAAGGCGACCGATTCCACGTACTTATCCACCACTTCTAGCCCGACCGTGATCACACTTTCCGGCGGCGGCGGCGGCGGCGGCGGCGGCGGCGGCGGTGGTGGTGGTGGCGGCGGTGGTGGCGGCGGTGGCGGCGGTGGCGGCGTAGCAACAACCCCTCCAGCCCCACCACCCTCCGGTGTACCCACTGCTGCCTTCGGGACACCGGTGTCGGGCAGTGCGTCGTCCTCTGCGTCCACGACAGTGACATTGACTTCGAGCGGCACAACGGCGTCGGTTGTGGTGCCCGCGGGAGCGCTGCCGAGTGGAACGACCGTCAGTGCGTATCCGGTCACGAACGCTTCCACCACCCGGGGGCCAGTCTTACGTCGTCGCCTTCGGCGTTTCCTGGCAAACGCCAGGTGGAACGTCACCTGTGGCCGCTTCACCGATCACGATGACGATCAATGACCCGAGCATCGCGATCGGAGACAGTATCTATTTGGTCTCCTCGTCTGGCCTCACGCTCGTCGCGACGGCGACTGTCGCCGGGCAAGTGACCTTCACCTTCACCTCGGACCCGATCTTCCTCGTCACCGCGACGAAGGCAAAACCCCCCAAGTTGCCGGGCGCCGTGGCCGTCGTCTTTCGTTTGAAGAGGTCCGCACTCGGCAGCACGGAGCGAAATGCGCTCGTCGCCCTCGCTTCGAAGCTCACGCCAGGTGGGACAATCACGGTGACCGGTTTCGCGAAAGATGATGTTGCTTTGGCAAAGCAACGTGCCCAGACCGTCGCGGCCTTCCTAACGACCAGGGTGAAAGTTCACGTCGCCATCAAAACGGTGACGAACTCGTCAGCGAGCAAGGTGGTCGTGACCGCGACGAAGGTCTAAACGCGGAAGTCATCTCATTGATTGTTGAGTCGAAGGACGTGACACTCCGGCGCCGGATCTTGAGACCGAAGTTGGCAGCGCAGCGCTTCCCGCGTAACGGTGGGACGCTGTTCCGACGATTGATTCTGGGTTTGGCTGCACCTTTTGAGCCGAAATTTAATTGGTGACCGTTCAAGGTTGCACGGTGACGTCGGTCGCCGGGGACTGATACGACGTGCCGTACCCCGTGTAACTCGCGTAAATCGAAGACGTCCCGACGGGCGGGTTGGTGATACTGATGAGGCACTCCCCGAACGGGTTCGGATGACAAGAATCGACCGTCATCCCGACGTGTACCGTGACCACGGTGT
>Ga0302278_10004103_pt1 | contig 15298 bp, 9 predicted proteins | sample III_Bog_N3_2_FD_194543 | JGI IMG/M metagenome (GOLD analysis project Ga0302278, IMG submission 194543) | Peat permafrost microbial communities from Stordalen Mire near Abisko, Sweden - III_Bog_N3_2 | ecosystem: Environmental > Terrestrial > Soil > Wetlands > Peat | place: Sweden: Abisko...
ATCTGCGTATTCCGGTCCATGTGGGCACCTGATTCCATTCGAAGTGGGCACCAGTTTCTGTTTGATGTGGGCAGCAATTCCGTTGTGATGTGGGCAGCATTGTTCGATTCACCGTAATCGGTGCCCACATGGCGTAATCGGTGCCCACATCGAACGGAACGCGTGCCCAGATGAAATGGAACGGTATCTGTGGGGTTGAGCCGGAGCAGGGGACGTTGGTAATCCCAGGCAGGTGTTTTCCTGAAGTCAAAGGAGAACATGTTGCCCGAAAGTCGGTTACCAATGAGAAATGCACGCGAAATACTGCGCCTCCACTTTGAATCGCAGCTCGTACCAGGGCAGATCGCCTCGATCTGCAAGGTAAGCAGAAGCACCGTCCAGCGGTGTCTTGAACGTCTAAAAGCGGCGGGGCTGTGTTGGCCCTTGCCGGCCAACCTGGATGATGTGGCGCTGGAGCGGCGCTTGTATCCACCGCCGCCGGTCGCTTCCCCGGAAGAACGTTGCCTGCCGGACTGCGGGGCGATTCACAGGGAGCTGAAGAGCCGGAAGAATGTCACTCTTCAGCTTCTGTGGGAAGAGTACAAGCAGGCCAATCCGCTGGGCTATGCCTACAGCTGGTACTGCGAGCTTTACCGCGCATGGCAGCGCCGACTGGACGTGGTTCTGCGGCACGAACATCGCGCCGGGGAAAAGACGTTCGTGGATTACGCCGGGCAGACGGTGCCGGTGATTGATCCGAAGACCGGCGAAGTTCGCCAGGCCCAGGTGTTCGTCGCGGTTCTGGGCGCCAGCAACTACACCTACGCCGAAGCCAGCTGGACGCAGAGCCTGGGGGACTGGATCCACTCGCATGTGCGGGCCTTCGAGTTCTTCGATGGAACGAGTCTCCTGGTTGTTCCCGATAACTTGAAATCCGGCGTGAAGAAGCCCTGCTACTACGAGCCTGAACTGAATCGCACGTATGGCGATCTGGCGATTCATTATGGCGTGGGCATCCTGCCTGCGCGGCCATATCGCCCACGGGATAAAGCCAAGGCGGAGGTTGGGGTTCAGATCGTTCAGCGCTGGGTGTTGGCGGCGTTGCGCAAGCGCCAGTTCTTCAGTCTCGCGGACTTGAACGAAGCGATTCGGGAGTTAGTTCACAAGCTAAATGAGAGGCCGTTTCGCAAACTTGCCGGTTCGCGCGCCGAGCTGTATCAGACGATCGATCGCCCGGCGTTGCAGCCGTTGCCGCTCGATCCGTTCGTGTATGCGGAGTGGAAGAAGGCGCGAGTGAATCTGGATTATCACATCGAGCTGGGCAGGCATTACTACAGCACGCCGTATCAACTGGTCGGCAAGGAGGTCGAGGCGCGAAGCACACAAGGGATGGTGGAGATCTTCCATCAAGGCAAGCGCGTCGCCAGCCATGTGCGTAGCGGCAAGGCGCATGTGGCCAGCACGAATGCGGCACACCGGCCGAAATCGCATCAGGAATATCTGGAGTGGACGCCGACGCGCATCATCGAATGGGCGGGCAAGATCGGCCCCTTCACGGCGCGGTTGGTAGAAAGCATCATGACCAGCAAGCCGCACCCAGAGATGGGTTATCGGTCGGCGCTGGGAGTGATCCGGTTAGAGCGCAAGTATGGCGCTGAGCGGTTGGAAGCAGCTTGCACGCGGGCGGTGCGCCTGACGCTATACCGTTTTCAAAGCGTGAAATCGATGTTGCAAAGCGGCCTGGACCGTCAGCCCTTGCCTGAGCTGCTGTTGATGCCTTCTCCGGTAACCCATGAAAACCTGCGCGGCCCCGGATATTACGCCGCCCAGCAGACTCGTCGGGAGGTTGGCAAATGCTGAACCAAGCCACTCTGGACAAGCTCCACGCGCTGCGCCTGACGGGCATGGCGGAAGCGTATCAAAAGCAACTCGAAGAGCCTGAAGCTCGCGGCCTGAACTTCGAAGAGCGCTTCGGGATGTTGGTCGACAGCCACTGGACGTGGCGTGAGAACCTGGCACTCACGCGGCGGTTGAAGAAGTCAAAGCTCTCGGCTGAGCCTTGTGTCGAAGACATCAACTACCGCTATCCCCGGCAGATGGATCCATCGACGGTGCGCGGGCTGACCAACTCGCAATGGGTGACCCAACACCTCAATGTCCTGTTTACGGGGCCGACCGGAATCGGTAAAACGTGGTTGGCACAAGCGCTTGCGCAGAAGGCCTGCCGCGATGGTTACACCGTGCTGTACCGGTCTGCGGCCAAGCTGTTCCGCGACCTGGCCCAGGCACGGGCCGATGGCAGTCTGGGCAGGTTGCTGGAGAGCATCGCGCGCACCGATGTGCTGTTGGTAGATGACTTCGCCATGGCTCCGTTGAACGACGAGGAGCGTCGCAGCTTCCTGGAGGTCTGTGATGACCGCTATGGCCGGCGCTCAACGGTGCTGACCAGTCAGTTGCCTGTTGAGAGTTGGCATGTGCAGATCGGCGATCCAACCATCGCCGACAGCATCCTGGACCGGCTGGTTCACAACGCCTATCGCATCGAGATGGACGGCGAGTCGATACGCAAGAAGAAGAAGGAAGCGGCGGCGGAATCGATCGGAGGCCGCTCATGAGCGCCCCTCGGTTGATCCTCAAACAGCCCACCGGCTGGTTCGCCGCCGGCCGGGAATTTACGCAGGCCATCACGATCCTCTCCGACGGCGCCTTCAAGCTCTACGTATACGCTTGCCTGCGCGCCGGCCGCCACTCCGGCTGCCTTCGCGCAACGGTTGATGAGTTGGCACAGGCGATGACAAGAGCGCCAACAGCAGTCGCCCTGAACCTGGAAGAACTGGAGGCGCTTGCTGTCTGCCGCGTGGTCAGAAGCGGCGGCTCACAACTTGTGCTGGAAATCAGCGACCGCTTCTGGCCCTACCAAAAGCAACAGCCCCAAGGCCGCACAGCTGAACCGGAGCAGGAGTTCGTCCAGAAAGTGCGCAGCCTGTTCCTGGCCCCGGCGTGCGTTCACGCCAGCTTCTCGGCCGCCGATGAAAAGCTGGCGACGGACCTGTATCGACGAGGCGTCTCCATGGAACAGATCGCGCGGGCCATCCTGCTCGGATGCGCGCGCAAATATGTGGCCATGCTCAACGCCAAGGTCCGAACGCCGATCACCAGCCTACAATACTTCTCCGACATCGTCGGGGAAGTGAGCGAGCCAGGGATACCGGAAAGCTACTGGGAACCGCTTCGCACGAAAGTGATGCGGATGGAACAACAATGGCAGCAGGCGAATCCAACCAGACCCTGATGCCGCAACCCGTGGGGCAGTCTCCGACTGCCCCGCTTCACAGGACCAACTGCCCACATCGCCGGAATGCCTGCCCAGACCCAACGGAATGCTTGCCCACATCCGGCGGAATCCACAATCGCTCCCCCCGGAAAAGCAAGAAACGAAATGATGTCAATGAATATCTATTTACCCTTTTCTTGACTGCATGTGGGCAGCCTGAATACTGTAAAACTCAACCAGCGTCGCTTCGCTCCGACGCCTGCCCACATCACCGGAATCAGGTGCCCACTTCACTGGAATACGCAAGCTGGTCGCGGATCGAGCATTGAAACGCTTGTACGAGTCTTGAAAGCTCTTAATTCTCTCGAAGGCCTGCGTTTGCTCGCACCCAGGCCTTCGATCAGCCCTTTAGCGCTCTTGCGCCATTCGGGGGCGGCACGTCGACGTGTGCGTCGTTCAGGTATAGAGGCTGATCGTTAATGAAAGACGTATCAATCATCGAAGTGCGGGTATGGGGACGTTTAGTCGGCGCCGTCACCCTTGATCCTAGTCTCGCGTATTACGCCTTCGAATACGATTGAGTTCGCTATTCCGGCGTTTGCTCCACTTGGGCAGCACTTGGCCAGATTTCATGGATGGAGCGACAGAAGCGTAGGCTGAGAGCAGGCGAATCGAGTTCACGCAATGTTCTTGACAAACCATTCGTATGCTTGCTTGATCCCGGCTTCAAAGCCGGTGGTTGCCGTCCAGCCCAGTGCTTTCAACCGGCTTACATCCATCACCTTTCGCGGCGTTCCATCAAGCATTGATGGGTCAAGGTGAAACGCGCCTTGCCAGCCTATGACTGTGGCTATGCGATTCGCCATTTCCAGGATGCTCATATCGTATCCCGTGCCAACATTCAGGAACGATTCCCCGGAATACTGCTTCATCATAAACACGCAGGCATCGGCCATATCGTCGGAGAAGAGAAACTCGCGCCTCGGTGTTCCCGTCCCCCATAGCTCCACTGAGGAGTTTTCAGCAACTTTGGCGGCGTGTATCTTGCCGATCATCGCAGCAACCACATGGCTCGCGCCGGTGTCGTAACGGTCTCCCGCTCCATATAGGTTTGCTGGAATCGCAGACACGAATTCGCAGCCATATTGGCGGCGATATGCCTGGCACATTTTGATGCCGGCAATCTTGGCTATCGCATAGGATTCGTTCGATTCCTCCAATGCCCCGGTAAGAAGGTACTCCTCCCGAATAGGCTGCGGCGCCATGCGCGGATACATGCACGACGAACCGAGAAAAAGAAGCTTCTTCACGCCTGTCTGCCAGGCCGAATGAATAACGTTGGTTTCGATGACCAGGTTTTCGTATAGAAACTCCGCCGGGCGCGTTGAGTTTGCCAGGATGCCGCCGACGGTTGCGGCCGCAAGAAACACCGCATCAATCCTCTGGTCTCCCATCCAGGCGCGGACCTCGGATTGGCGCAGCAGGTCGAGTTCTGCGCGTGTTGCCGTCAGAATCTCGCAATGCTCGCGAACCAGCCGCCGTGCAATCGCCGATCCTGCCAATCCGCGATGCCCAGCAACCCAAATCCTGCGGCCGGCAAGGTCAAACGCCGCCATATTCAACCTTCTTCAAGTGTGATTCCCTGGCTATCGCGTCCAGGTCTGAAGTCATCATCTCCGCCACCAAATCGGAGAAGCCTACCGTGTGCTTCCACCCAAGAATTCGATGCGCCTTCGATGCGTCGCCTATGAGAAGATCAACCTCCGCGGGACGAAAGTAGCGCTTATCCACTCTCACCAGCGTTTCTCCGCATTCAGCGTCTATCCCTGTTTCGTCAACGCCTTTGCCACTCCACTCCAGCCGGCGTCCCACCTTCAGGAATGCCAGTTCCACAAATTCCCGCACGCTGTGCGCTTCGCCGGTTGCCAGCACAAAGTCGTCCGGCGTGTCCTGCTGCACAATGCGCCACATGCCCTCGACATAATCCCGCGCATGGCCCCAGTCGCGCCTCGAATCGAGGTTGCCGATATAAAGTTCCTTTTGTACGCCCAAATGAATGCCCGCTACGGCTCGAGTGATCTTTCGTGTGACAAATGTCTCTCCGCGAATCGGGCTTTCATGGTTGAACAGGATTCCGTTCGACGCATGAATGCCGTAAGCCTCGCGATAGTTCACCGTGATCCAGTAGGCATAAAGCTTGGCCACGCCGTACGGGCTGCGCGGATAGAAGGCCGTCGTCTCATTCTGGGGTGTTTCGCGGGCATTGCCGAATAATTCCGATGTTGAAGCTTGATAGAAACGCGTCTTCCCGGCAAGACCTAGAATGCGCATAGCCTCCAAAATGCGCAATGCGCCCGTAGCATCGGCATTGGCGGTATATTCCGGAGTTTCAAAGCTGACCTGCACATGACTCTGAGCGGCAAGATTGTAAATTTCATCCGGCTGCACTTCCTGAATCACTCGAATCAGGTTCGTCGAGTCAATCATGTCCCCGTAATGAAGACGGAGCCTGGTATCTTCAGCGTGCGGATCCTGGTAGATGTGGTCGATTCGGGCAGAATTGAATGAACTTGAACGGCGCTTGATTCCATGCACCATATATCCCTTGGCTAACAAGAGGTCCGCCAGATACGCGCCATCTTGCCCTGTAATCCCGGTAATTAGAGCTACCTTCTGCACGAACGTGACCTCGTTAAATTGCCTTGACAGCTTCGCGGCAAGGTGCAGCCCCTGTCTTACTAATGTCGGCTAAGACAAGACATGGTTCATAATAGAATCAAATATTTAAAGACTATTCTGGTTCAGGATTGCGGATTACCTCGTGGTCCGAAATTCCACGAACCTCACTCCTTACTTCGCGGCTTCACGCTTCAGATTATACTGCGACGGGATGGAAGTGCACTTCCCCTTTCCGGTTGTGTAGAGGACTTCCACCCCCAGGCGGGTGCGCCCAAAAAGCGGGATGAGCCAAAAGCCCATCCAGCCTGTTTCAGAACTTCGGTGCGATAAGTCGAAGTGAAGCTAGGGAAGCTCTGCACAAGTCGAGTTTTGAAAGGGCACGAGTTTACTCGTGCCAAACCAGGCCAATATAATCGAGGGCTTTAGTCCCTGAGGGATGGGTTCTTGTGCGCCCAGGGGACTTGTGTGGAGGTTCCCTAAGCGTAAATGCCCCGCTGCTTGATGGTGAAGGCCACGCGATCAATCGCCAGCATATAAGCCGCAATGCGATTGTTCACATTGTGCGCTTCGGCATAACGCACCACGTCGTCGAAGCTGTCCCGCAATATCGTCTCCAGTTGCTCGTTCACAATGGCTTCTTTCCAGAAGTAGCCCTGCCGGTCCTGCACCCACTCAAAGTAGCTCGCCGTCACCCCGCCCGCATTGGCCAGGATGTCGGGCACAATGAAGATCCGCTTCTCTGCAAGAATTTCATCGGCCACGGCCGTCGTGGGCCCATTCGCGCCTTCCACCACAATGCGCGCCTTGATCCGGTCGGCGTTGCGGCTGGTAATCACGTTCTCCGTCGCAGCGGGAATCAGAATTTCGCAGTCGGACACCAGCAACTCTTCGCTGGGCATCGCCTCTGCCCCGCGGAATCCCAGCGTTGTGCCATTGCGCTGCTTGTAGTCAACTAGCTGGTGAATGTCGATGCCGTTGGGATTCGAAAGCCCTCCGTCCTGCTCCGCAATCCCCACAATCTTGTATCCATGTTCCATCATCAGCCGTGCGGCATTCGATCCCACATTGCCAAATCCCTGAATCACCACGCGGCAGCCGTCGATCGGCATCTTCAGGTAGCGCAGGCTCTCGTCGCAAACCACCAGCACGCCACGCCCCGTCGCCTCAATCCTTCCGCGCGACCCGCCAATGTTCAGCGGCTTGCCGGTCACCACGCTGGTCACTGTGTGCCCCACGTGCATCGAGTAGGTGTCCATGATCCACGCCATGGTCTGCTCGTTGGTGTTCACGTCCGGCGCGGGAACATCCTTCTCCGGCCCGATGAAGTCGATGATCTCCGACGTATAACGACGGGTCATGCGCTCCAGTTCGCCCTGGCTCATCTTCTTCGGGTCGCAGATCACGCCGCCCTTGGCCCCGCCGAAGGGAATGTTGACCACCGCGCATTTCCAGGTCATCCAACTGGCCAGCGCCCGCACTTCATCCAGCGTCACCTCCGGCGCATAGCGGATGCCGCCCTTGCCGGGGCCGCGCGCAATCGAGTGTTGCACCCGGAATCCGGTGAACATCTCAATCTTGCCGTTATCCAGGGTCACGGGGAAGTGAACAATAATCTCCCGGGAAGGGGTGCTCAGCATCTTCCATAGCCCCTCCTCCAGATTCAGTTTGCGCGCGGCAAATTCAAACCGCGCGCTTTGTGCCTCCCAGGGGTTGATCTCCTGGTCTAACGTCATGGTTGGTATTGCCATTGCCATTCACTTCTCCCATTCCGATTGCCTGCCGCCCGGCGGTGAGCTTCAAAGTCCTCGCCCACCCACAGGTCGCTGAAACAGCAGGTTTTCCTCCGCTCTCGCGGGACTTGCGTGGCCGGTCCTCAACAGCGGTCGCCCTGGTCCGGCACGTTGACCTTCTGGATCGTCCCACAGAAGCCCAAACCCCAGTGAGTCTAGGCCTGCCGCCAGAACACAGTCAAGCCATTCTGTACCTGTTTCGCAACCCCTGATCCCCTGGTTTTTCCATTTCAGTATCGGGTATGAATCCGGATATCTAACTAAAAATCGCTTTAGTTGCCGGCTTTTTATCAATAAGCAGGCTCGCAACTTCCGAGCCGCTCGTTTCAAGTCCTTTCCTTGTGGGCATGGCATCCCTGCCTGCCTGTCCCTCCGCGGCCGTCCGGGTTCCCACCCAACACAAAGCCACCAAATACCAATTTAGAGCAAAAGGACACAGACCCTTTCTTTTCAAAATGTTATCGATGGAACAAAGGCGTTCAATTCTTCCGGGTTCCGATGGGCGCGACTCGTCCGTCGCAGGCTGCTTCGCATTCGGAGAAGATCAACGCCAGCCCGAACCTGAACCAGGTGAATCGAAAATGAAGTCCTTCTTGAACCGGAAAGTACGGCTCGCATTCGGCGTTGCCATGTTGACCCTGTTGCTAATGGGGTCGTTCTCCTATCGTTGGATGGTCATCTCCGATGAGAGCGCCGGGTGGGTGCGGCACACGCATGCTGTCATCGAGAGCATACAAGACCTCGCTCTTGCCATGGAGAACATCGAATCCGGCAGCCGCGGCTTCGTGCTCACCGGCAAGGAATCCGACCTGACTGCATATCGGGCCAATGTCCTGAGAGCCGGGCAGGAGCAGGCGGCGATTCGCGCCCTCACCGTGGACAACCCGGTACAGCAAGTTCATTTTCCCACCATTGAAACCCTGGCCACCGAGCGCATTGCCCATGCCGACATGATCATCGGTATCCGCCGCAACCAGGGCATCGACGCGGCAGTCACCGCCATCGCCCTCGGACCGGACGACCAGGTCAATGATGAGTTCCAGGCGGTCGTCGACAAGATGCAGGCGGAAGAAATGCGCCTGCTCGCCATCCGTATGGCGGAAGCCGATCGCCAACGGGACCAGACCCGGATGATCCTGATCTTCGGAACCATCTTTGGAATTCTGATTGCCGGTCTGGCCGCCTGGTCCGCTGTGCGCGACAGCACCACGCGCGCCACCGCCGAGGAAGCTCTGCAGCAAAGCGAGGAGAAGTACCGCATGCTCCTCGACGGCGTGCAGGACTACGCCATCTTCATGCTCGACCCCCGCGGCACCGTGGTCAGTTGGAGCGCCAGCGCCGCCCATATCAAGGGATACACCGCGCAGGAGATTATCGGGCAGAACTTCTCTCGCTTCTTTACCCGCGAGGATATCCGCCGGGGCAGGCCGGAAGAGGTGCTTCGACTTGCAGCCACCAACGGCCGGCACGAAGAATTCGGCATGCGTGTGCGCAAGGATCAAACCCAATTTCTGGCCAGCGCCACCTTCATCGCCTTGCGCGATGCGTCCGGCAATCTGCGCGGCTTCTCTGATATCTGCCGCGACCTGAGCGAACACAAGGAGTCGGAGGTGCGCTACCGCGGACTGCTTGAAGCCGCTCCCGACGGCATGGTGGTGGTCAACCAGGCTGGAGAGATTGTCCTGCTGAATGCCCAGGCCGAAAAGCAGTTTGGCTATCGCCGAGACGAACTCCTCAGCCAGAAAGTCACCAACATCATTCCCACCGGCTTTGCGGAGCGGCTCATCGCCGATGGCACCCGAACTTCAGCCGAAGCCCTCGCCCAGCATATCGGCACCGGCATTGAGCTGATCGGGCGGCGCAAGGATGGGACCAACTTCCCCATCGAAATCATGCTTAGCCCGCTTGAAAGCGCGGAGGGCATCCTGGTCACCGCCGCCATCCGCGACATCACCGTGCGCAAGGACGCCGAAAGACACCTGGCGCAGATGGAAGGCCGGTATCGCGGCCTGATGGAAGCCGCTCCGGACGGCATGGTGGTCGTCAACCAGGCCGGCGAGATCGTGCTCCTCAACGCGCGCGCGGAGAGCCAGTTTGGATACCGCCGCGATGAGCTGATTGGCCAGAAAGTCACAAACATCATTCCCGTCGGCTTCGCCGAACGCCTCATCGCCGACGGAACCCGCACTGCGGCCGAAGCCCTGGCGCAGCAGATCGGCACCGGCATTGAACTCAACGGCCTGCGCAAGGATGAGACCGAGTTTCCCATCGAGATTATGCTCAGTCCGCTCGAAAGCACCGAGGGCATCCTGGTCACCGCCGCCATCCGCGACATCACCGTGCGCAAGGACGCCGAAAGACACCTGGCGCAGATGGAAGGCCGGTATCGCGGCCTGATGGAAGCCGCTCCGGACGGCATGGTGGTCGTCAACCAGGCCGGCGAGATCGTGCTCCTCAACGCGCGCGCGGAGAGCCAGTTTGGATACCGCCGCGATGAGCTGATTGGCCAGAAAGTCACAAACATCATTCCCGTGGGCTTTGCCGAGCGCATCATCGCCGACGGAACCCGCACTGCGGCCGAAGCCCTGGCGCAGCAGATCGGCACCGGAATTGAACTCTACGGCCTGCGCAAGGATGAAACTGAGTTTCCCATCGAGATCATGCTCAGTCCGCTCGAAAGCACCGAGGGCATCCTGGTCACCGCCGCCATTCGCGACATTACAGTGCGCAAAGATGCGGAAGTGCATCTCGCGCAGATGGAAGGCCGGTATCGCGGGCTGATGGAAGCTGCCCCGGATGGCATGGTGGTTGTCAACCAGGCCGGCGAGATCGTGCTCCTCAACGCCCGCGCGGAGAGCCAGTTTGGATACCGACGCGATGAACTGATTGGCCAGAGAGTCACAAACATCATTCCCGTGGGCTTCGCCGAGCGCCTCATCGCCGACGGAACCCGCACCGCGGCCGAAGCCCTGGCGCAGCAGATCGGCACCGGAATTGAGCTGATCGGGCGTCGCAACGATGGAACCAACTTCCCCATCGAGATCATGCTCAGTCCGCTCGAAAGCACCGAGGGCATCCTGGTCACCGCCGCCATCCGCGACATCACCGTGCGCAAAGATGCGGAAGAGCATCTGGCTCAAATGGAGGGCAGGTATCGCGGACTGATGGAAGCAGCCCCGGATGGCATGGTCGTCGTCAACAAGGACGGCGAAATCGTGCTCCTGAACGCCCGCGCCGAGAAGCAATTCGGTTATCGCCGTGACGAGTTGCTCGGCCGCATGGTCAAGAGCATCATCCCCGTGGGCTTCGCCGAGCGGCTCATTGCCGACGCCCTTCGTACCACTGCGGAGGCACTGGCGCAGCAGATCGGCACCGGCATTGAGCTCATCGGACGCCGCAAGGATGGCACCAACTTCCCCATCGAGATCATGCTCAGCCCGCTGGAGAGCCCTGAAGGCATCCTGGTCACCGCTGCGATTCGCGACATCAGCGAACGAAAGCAATTGGCGCGTCAGTTGCACCAGAGCCAGAAGATGGAGGCGGTGGGCCAACTCACAGGCGGAATTGCTCACGACTTCAATAACCTGCTCGGCGTCATCACTGGAAACCTCGATCTGCTCGAACGCCTGGTCTCCGACAACGCAGCCGCCATCAAGCGGGTCCAGACCGCGCAAAAAGCTGCCGCGCGCGGCGCGGACATCACCCGGCGACTCCTGGTGTTCTCAAGCAATGAGGAGTTGAAGCCTTCCATGGTTATGTTGGGTGACTCGATTCATAACATGATCGAGTTGGCCGGCCATGGCCTTGGACCGAACATCAAGATCACCACCCGCATCGATGAGTCTGTGCCGCCCATCTTCATTGACCCCGCCGGCCTTGAAAGCGCCTTGCTCAATCTCGTGGTCAATGCGCGCGATGCCATGCCCAAGGGTGGCTCCATCCTCATTGCCTCGCATGCGCAGACGCTCGACGAAAGTCATCCGGCTGTCCTGACCGGAGATTTGAAACCGGGCCATTACGTCTGCATTGCGGTAACCGATTCCGGGCAAGGCATGTCGCGGCAAACCATGGAGCGGATCTTTGAGCCGTTCTTCACCACCAAGGCTCGCGACAAAGGAACCGGCCTGGGCCTCGCGATGGTCTACGGGTTTGTCAAGCAGTCCGGCGGCACCGTGCGCGTCTACAGCGAACTGGGCCACGGAACAACTGTCTCGTTCTACCTGCCCTTGGCAGACAAATTCCTGCATCCCGTTCCCGAGGAAGTGCCCAAGCCTCTCAACACCGAGCTGGGCTGCACCGTGCTGGTGGTCGACGACGAAGAAGACCTGCTGGAAATCGCCAAGGCCTATCTCGCCGAGATGGAATTCACGTCCTTTCAAGCCCTCGATGGCGCCAGCGCCCTTGAGATACTCACAACCCACCCTGAGATCGATCTGCTGGTCACAGACATAGTCATGCCCGGTGGCATGAACGGCGTGGAACTGGTGGAGAAGGCGCGCGCGCTCCGCCCCGATCTGAAAATCATTTATTCATCCGGATTTCCCGCCGAGGCGCTCGCCGAGCGAAGCATGTCGCTCGTCGATGGCCCTTTGCTGCACAAGCCATATCAACGCAACGAATTCACCGCAATGATTCACCGCGTCATGGACAGCGAATATGCAGCTCCGGCGCTGTAAACCCTCACGGCCTTCGGCGTTTGCCGCTGGGCCCGTCCCCGTATGTCTCGAAGAGGAACCATGAGTCCCGCAAAGAAAATCCTGGTAGTCGACGATAACCCCGACGTGGGCGAAATCGTGTGTGCCGCGGCGCAGGCTATGGGCTTCGAATGTTTCTCCACTACCGATGCAGTCACTTTCCTTGAGATGCTTGCGCCCGATACGAATCTCATCCTGCTCGACCTGGTTATGCCCGATATGGATGGCGTTGAATTACTCAGGCTCCTTGCACAGCAGAAGTGCCAGGCCGGCATCATTCTCATCAGCGGAACGGGCAAGCGCATCATCGAGTCCGCCGGACAACTCGCGCAGGGTCTCGGGCTTACCATCGTCGGCAATCTGCAAAAGCCCTTTCGCATTGCGGAACTGGAAAAAGTCCTCGACCAGCACATCGATCCTGAAGAAGTGGAGGTCGCGCGCCAGGACAGCCGCATCGTCTTCCGCAAGGATGAGCTCCGCCGCGCCGTCATCCGCGAAGAATTTGTGCTCCATTATCAGCCGCAGATCGATATCGTGACAGGCCGCGTGGTTGGCGTGGAAGCGCTGGTCCGCTGGCGCCATCCCGAGCGCGGGCTCGTCTTCCCCGACACCTTCATCAGTCGCATGGAGAGGTTCGGTCTCATTGACGAACTCGGCTGGATTGTGGTGAATCGCGGCATGAGCGAAGTCAGCCAGTTTGCCAACGGCGATGGGATTGCTCCCATGCTGTCGATCAACGCCTCGGTGTATTCGCTCCACGATCTCAAGTTCCCTGACATTCTCGCCTCACTCGCCGAAAAGCACGGCATTGACCCCGCCGTTGTCACCATCGAAATCACCGAAAGCGGCCTCATCAAGGAGCTCTTGAGCACCCTGGACATACTCACCCGCCTGCGCATGAAAGGGTTCAAGCTGTCCATCGACGACTTTGGCACCGGATATGCCATGATGCAGCAGCTCAAAGTCATTCCCGCAACCGAACTCAAAATCGACCGCTCCTTCATCTTTGACATGCGCCAGAATGAACAAGACCGCGTGATCGTCCAGAAGACCATTGAAATGGGACACGAACTCGGAATACATATCATCGCGGAAGGCGTGGAAACCCAGGACCAGTTGGACTTTCTGCATCGGAAGGGCTGCGACAGCGCACAAGGATACTTCTTCAGCCGCCCCCTGCCGGCTAACGAAATGGTTAACTGGCTCCACCAGTACCGCGGCAGCCTGCAGCCGCAGCCAACGCTCTAATCCGCCCCCTGAATAAGTCCATGCTTTGAAAGGGCGCGACTTCAGTCGTGCCAATAAAGCCAACAAAATGAGCCGGACTTTAGTCCCCGAGGGGTTTTGGGCCTCCCGGCCAACCTGGTTCAGAGATTCCCCAATCCACCCCAGCCTCGCCCTCCGCACCAGTTACACTGGGGTCTGTGAAAGCCTCTGCCCATCCCGTTCAGCCCAGCCGCAAGGAGTTCCTCGCGCTCGCAAAAGAGCACACCCTCGTGCCTGTCTGCCGCATCCTGGCGGCCGACCTCGAAACCCCGGTCTCCGCATTCCTCCGCGCCGCCTGGCCTGAGCGCGAGTGCTTTCTCCTTGAGTCGGTCGAGGGCGGCGAGCAGGTGGGCCGCTACACCTTCATCGGCCTCGCTCCCTTTAAGCGCATCGTCGCCCGCGGTCGCGACATCGTCATCACCGAAGGCAAAAAGGTCACCGAGGTCGAAGACGATATATTCGCCGTCCTGCGCCGCGCCCTCAGCGGACACAAGGCAGCCCGTCTCCCTGGCCTTCCCCCTTTCACCGCCGGCGCTGTAGGCTTCTTAAGCTACGACGCAGTCCGCCAAATCGAGCGCCTGCCCTCGCTAGCCAAAGACGAACTCGGCGTCCCCGACGCCTGCCTGCTGTTCTTCGACGAAGTGCTGGCTTTCGATCACGTCCGCAAAGAAATTTGGCTCGTGGTCACTGCCGACGTCACACGCGGCAAGGCTGCGGCCAACCCCGCCCAGGCTTACGACAAGGCCATTCAGCGTCTCGATGCGCTGGAGAAGCGCCTCGCTCAACCACTGCCGAAGGGTATCGAGAAAAAAGGGCGCGACCACGGCAAGCTGAAGGTAAACTACCGCACCAGCAAGAAGGAATTCCTCGCCGCCGTCAAGCGCACCAAGGAGTACATCGCGGCCGGCGACATCTTTCAGGCCGTCCTCTCGCAGCGCTTCGACGTCAAGCCGGAAGCGGACAGCTTCCAGGTCTACCGCGCCCTCCGCACCGTCAACCCCAGCCCCTATATGTACTTCCTGCGCTTCTCGCCGGATGGTCCACTGGGCGGCGATCCCGAAAAGTCGAAGGGCCTCTTCAAACGGTCAAAGGCGCACCAGGTAATCGAGTTGGCTGGATCGTCGCCGGAGCTGCTTGTCCGCGTCCACCAGGGCAAGGTCGAGTACCGCCCAATCGCCGGCACCCGCCCCCGCGGCGCAAATGAAAAGGAAGACCAGGCCCTCGCCGACGAAATGCTGGCTGACCAGAAGGAACGCGCCGAGCACGTCATGTTAGTCGACCTGGGCCGCAACGATGTGGGCCGCGTGAGCCAGTTCGGCTCCGTCAAGGTCGACCGCCTCATGTTCGTCGAGCGCTACTCGCACGTCATGCACATCGTCAGCACCATCGAAGGCCGCCTCAAGCCCGAACTCACCGCCGTTGAAGCTCTCCGCGCCTGCTTCCCCGCCGGCACGCTCTCCGGCGCACCCAAGGTCCGAGCGATGGAAATCATTGAAGAGCTGGAGCCATCCCGCCGCGGCACCTACGGCGGCGCAGTCCTCTACGCCGACTTCTCCGGCAACCTCGACTCCTGCATCGCCATCCGCTCCATGCTCGCCATCGGGGGCGAAGGCCAC